>Ga0335069_10010769_pt1 | contig 12940 bp, 19 predicted proteins | sample Lox_Sample_11_FD_206714 | JGI IMG/M metagenome (GOLD analysis project Ga0335069, IMG submission 206714) | Soil microbial communities from Loxahatchee National Wildlife Refuge, Florida, United States - Lox_Sample_1.1 | ecosystem: Environmental > Terrestrial > Soil > Wetlands | place: USA... | reverse complement strand
GACTGCTCTCTCGACGATCGTGGTCGATGGTGCAGGCGCTGCAGCGCCCGTCGACGAGGAGTTCCAGGGCTCGCTGCCGCTCGAAGAACCTCCTGCGATCGTCGCAACGCCTGCGTCCGACGAGGCGTGTACAGCGGCTCCCGTCGACGAGGACTTCGCGGGTGCCCATCCGACCGAGGACGAGGTTGCGCCTCCTCTTGCGCCGATCGTGGCGTTCGACACGTTGGCGGTGGCGGCATCCTCCGACGAGGAGTTCCAAGGCTCGCTGCCGCTCGAAGAGCCTGCGGCTCTCGCTACGACGATCGCGGTGGACGGGGGTGGTGCGACGCCGCTTCCTGAGGAGGAATTCCAAGGCTCGCTGCCGCTCGAAGAACCCCCTGCGATTGCGGCGACGCTCACGCCTGACGAAGCCGCCGTGGCGGCGCCGGTCGACGAGGACTTTGCGTGCGCCCACCCGACTGAGGAGGCTGCGCCCGATCGCGCGACAACTGTGGCTGACGCGTCGGGCGCTGCGGCTCCTGTCGACGAAGAGTTTCAAGGCTCGCTGCCGCTCGAAGAGCCTCCTGCGGCCGTAGCGACGCTCGCGCCCGACGATGGTGGTGTGGCGCTCACGGTCGACGAGGACTTCGTCTCGCCCTCCAAAGCGCTCGAAGAGACCGTGCAGGCGCCGAGCGTCGTCCCCGATCGCGAACCTCTTTCCGTGTCGACCGGGGATGAAGAGACGGCTACTGCGACGCAAGCGCTGAACGAGGCGCCGCAGGCCATGGCTCCTCTTCGCGAGCGACCGGATCGCATTCTCTTCTTTTTGGAGGAGGCATTCGAGGGGATCGCGCCTCCGCCACCTCCGCCTCCACCTCCGCCGCCCCCGCCGCCTCCGTCGCCCCCTAGGCCACCGAACGTTCCCACGAGCGACTGGCCGATCATCACGGTGATTCCGGACACGCAGGCAACGACCCTTTCGCTCACCATCGTTCAGCAGGACTACCAGCGGTACTGGGTCAAGCCTCTTGAGCCGCGTGAGCCGGACAAGGTCGATGACGAGACGGATGCGTTTCTTGCGCGCATCGACGCGCTTTACGATCACGCAGCGACGGAGGATGCGTGGCGAAGCTACGACGATTCGAAGGACGACGAGCCGCTTTCCATTCTGATCCCGATCCCGATTCTGACGCAGCTCGACGAGGACGAGGATCGTGTCGATCTCGTTCTCGATGACACGTCTCTCTTCGAAGACGAGGAGAGCGCAGACGACGAAGGTGGCGAGGGTGATGACGACGCCGCCGTTGACGACGTTGTCGACGTCGCCGATGTCGTGGCCGACGTCGTGGTGTGGCCGACGGCTCGTCCTGAGTTTCGCGGCTCATGGGCCGACGTCGGCCTGTTGCCGCCACCCGCCGCGCCTCCGCAGGGACCTCCGGAAGGTCCAACGGACGGCTCGTCGATTGCGGACGACGGTGACGATGGGGTGCAAGATGCGCAGGATGCTAGCGCGCGGCGTCGTCGTAGGTCGAAGGGCTCGAAGGACCCGAAGGACTCTAGGCCGGAGGTGCGTGAGCCGATCGACGTTCTTCGTGGTCGGGAGCATGCCGAAGCGATCATGGACGCTCTCGGCCTCTCGGAGAGCGCATCGTCGAACACGCTCGTCCATGGCAAAGCAGCGACGGACGCTACGGGCGTCGACGTCGGAGGGGATGCGGAGGGCCGTGGGGGGCGTACGGATCCTTCTTCTCTCGCGATGTCGTTCGTCGCGGGAGCTGCCATGGGTGTAGTGGCGACGCTGATCGTCCGCGGGGTCGTGCGATCCGCTGAGCCACGGCCGGACGTCGGTGGTTCGTCGGACGACGACCCTTCCCGTCCTTTCCGCGACGTGGAGCGGCAGGCTCGAAGATGCAGTGAGTGCGGAAGCTCGTTGCACGACCGGCGAACGTGCCCGAAGCGTCCGAAGGTTGGGAAGGCGCCGAGGAAGAAGAGTGGAAAGTCTTGACGGCGCCTGCCTTGACGGCGCCTGCACGATCTGTACGAGCCATGGATCTGTGTGTAGGATGGCGTTCATGCGGTACGTCAGTCTTCGGATTTCTGCGCCGAGCGGGAGCTATGGCATGGATGACCTCGCGCTTCGGCATGCGTTCGAGGACAAGCTCAAGTCCGAAGGGATCGGGGTGGTCGGCGGGGGCGGCGCCATCGACTCTGGCGAAATGGACGTCGACGTCGAGGTGCCGCGTGGGACGAAGAGTGTGCGGACGTTCGAGTCTGCGCTTCGGAGCTTCGCGAAAGCTTCCGGTCTGCGAGTGATCTCCGCGCAGCTCTCCAACGTTCGATGACGATCGATCGGCCGAAGCTCTATCGTGCAACGTGGACGAACGTCCTCCGCCTCGCGCGCTCGCTCGGGCTCGCGACGCCTCCTGCGGATTGTGGTTGTGTACGTTGCACGCATAGGCTCATCGAAAGGATCGTGAGGAAGCTCGGATGACTCGGGAGACTCCGTCGCCTCGACCTTCGCCTCTCGGGCTCGTGCTTGCGTCGGCTCGTGCTCACGAGCGGCACCTCGGTCGCCTGGGTGACTTCGACGTCTGGCTCGTCCACGGCCGTCTCGTCCGCGACGAGATCGAGGTCGACTTCACGATGGGCGGCAACCCGCTTCGCTACCCGACCTTCGTTCCTCCATGGGAGATCTGGATCGATGCGGCCCTTGGTTCGAAGGATGTGGCGGCCACGATCGTTCACGAGCTGGTCGAGACGTACGCGATGCGGAAAGGCATGCGGTACGGCTCTGCGCACGACGTCGCCAACGTCGCGGAGAAGGACGCTCGTCTACTCCTCCGGCGCGAGAAGGTGGGCGGTCGCGCGGGCGCCGTGCGATGGGCGCATCGTTTCCTCCGTGGACGTGGTATCGTGACGGCATGACGAATGCCAATGTCGCCGAGGTCGCCTTCTTTCTGATGGAGACCTTTCGCCACGCCACCGTCGAGAAGCTGCGGCTCCGCGCGGAGCAGTACCATGCGACGGCGCGTGCCATGGAGGAGGAGACGAGACGGGTCGACGTTTTCTTCGCGAGGATCATCGGCATTGGGCGTAGGGCTCTGGGGGATGGCGCGTCGGGTTCTACGCCTGGGCCTGTTCCCGCGTTGGAACCGGCCTCTGCGCAGGTTGGAACGGATCAGCCTTGGCTGGATGCGCCTCATTCGTTTGCTTACCTGCGCGCGATCGGGGACTGCGGCGAGCCGCACGCGAGTGCAGCCGACGCCGTTTTGTGTGCGAGGAGCAGGTTCTCGCGCGGCATCCCTCTCTCCGCGGAGGATCAGCGCATCCTTACGCGGAGTCGTGGAGCGTCTCCGATGGCTTCAGCGAAGTCTCGCATCCATCTCGTGACCCACGAAGGAGCGAGCGGTGCTGACGGATCAAGCGGACCGAACGGACCGAACGGATCGGTCGCTCGACGACGTGTCGAGCGTGGGCCTTTTGCGGCGGACGTCGCCACGCAGGAGAGGACTTCTGCTCCCATTCCCGACGGCACGGGAGGCTCCGTCCTCGTGGAGTTGCCGGACTCGGACGGCGGCGTCGGCGACAACGCGTGAGGCCTGAATGAGCTATCGAGAAGCGGGCGGCGTGCCTGGGCACCTGTGGACACCAGCGATGGAAAGATCGTCGCTGGATCGCTGCGTGCGAGGCTGCGGATGGCGCAGGCTGCGGATGTCTCGGGTCGTTGCCCGCGTCGACATGACCGCTTACATCCGAGGGTCCGTCGTTTTCGAAGGTGGAGAGCGCAGCGACGAGCGAATCTGGCTCGACGACGAGCCTGCGTGCGGTCCGGACGCATGCGCTGGCATGACCACGAAGGAGTGGTGCGACAAGCATCACGAGAACCGACCGAGCATTCACGTCGTCTACGACGAGTTCAGCCAGGAGGAGGAGATCGCGTCATGATGCTGGAGCAAGGGACCATGTACAGGGCCACGATCGAGCTGGGGTTCTTGGAGAGGATCGCCAGCAACGAGGTCATCGCGGAGAAGTTCCGCGAGGTCGGGTTCGTCGACGTGACGGTGACGGGGAGCGGCGGAACGCGTGAGGCGACAGGGCGCTGGCCGCTCGACTCGCGTGATGTCGACCTCCCGAAGCAGGTCACCGAGGTGAGCGAGGTCTGAGCGAGATCGGAGCTTATCTCATGCGCCTCGTGGGCTGCTGCCGGTCGCTGCGCGGAAGCATGCGGCGGCAGCCTCCGCGATCCGCGCCGCGGCTTCGGCGTCGTGCTTTTCGTCGAACGATGGGCCTTCGTCGTGACGGACGACGGCGATCCACAGCTTGCTCAGCTTGCGCTCTTGGTGTCCCTGGTAGGCTTCCACGGCGTAGTAGCCGGAGTGCCTCGGGTAATCCTCGTCGTGCCCGAGGAAGCATTCTTCGGTGATCTGCTCACGCAGCGAGCCGCTCCTTCCGAGGTAGTAGAACTCGAAGGTCGTCGTGTTGGTCGTGTCCGCCGTTCTGGCGTCTTCCATCTGGTCGCGGACGATGGTCGGCTGAATTGCGCAGCGCATCTCCTCTTCGGTCGGCGTGTACACGTTGGTTCTGATGCGCGCCTTCGCTATCGCGAGGAGTGAGCGTGCGGTCTCGACCAGCTCGCGCCGTACGACGGCCTCGGGTGAGTCTTCGAGCGCGGGCATGGGCAGGGGAGGCAGCGGAGGAGGTGGCGTGTTGGGCGCCTGAGGCTGGCTTGGGCAACCCTTGTGGACCGTGCGGCTTCCTACGAAGGGCTCCTGCTCGTCCTTCTTGACGGAGATGTGCTCTGTGTGCCCACAGTCGTACGTGACGCTCCAGGCGTTATGGTGCGCGGGAACCCCGTGGATGCGCTCAGCCTTCGTGATCATGCGTCGCAGCCTATCACGACGTGTGATCCTGTCGGCGAATTTTCGCTGCGTCGCGAGCCTCTGACGCCAGCCGATGCTAGCGGACGCTAGCCTTTCCACACCCAGCGGCCGGATGGCCGCCTCGTCCAGCCTGCGCCCGGGGAGGGCCCGCCTTCGAACGTGAGATCCTCGACGAGGATGCCCGCGAGCTTTTTCACGCCGGGGTGGTCCATCTTGACGTACGCGATCTTGCCGTCCTTCGACACGCTCTGGATATTGCCGTACTTGGCGCCTCTCATCCAGAGGTCGTAACGAGGGTGGATCTCCACGCGCCGCCCGACGATCGGGTTCTTCGTCGTCGAGCCAGCCCGTGCGCCACCACCGGCGGCGTAGTAGCCCATGTCGCCGACGAGGTTCGCACCTCCGCCGCCGTGCATCGTGGAAAGCGGTGCGGCGCGGATGTGTCCGTGATCGTCGATGACTTCGACATGGAAGACCCTCTCCGGGTCGGATGCGCGAAAGAAGCGAGCCGCGTAGTTCGGGAGACCTGCGGGTCGTCCGATGACCCACCAGTTTTTGAGTTGACGGTGGGCGTTATCCATCGCGCGCTGCATCGTGTTCCATCGACTTTCCGACTTTCCGACGCGCACGATGAACGACCCGTTCTTCATCTCGTCGCGTCGCTCTGCAAGCTCCGCCTTCTCCTTCTTCCACGCAGCCAACGAGGCGCGTCCCTTGTCGGTCAGCCTGTACACGGGTCGCTCTTCCTCTCGCCGCGTCTTGCCCGCCGCGCGCTGCGCGCGCACGGCGTCGACTTGCGCGGCCGTTCGGACGAAGGGGGAGTAGCTTGGGAGGCTTCGGTGGATCGCGTAGCCGCTTCCGTCCTTCGCAGGCTCCGCGCTATCGTCGAGCCCACGCTCGTCGTCTGCGGCGAACGCGATGGCGGCATGGGCCACTCGGTCGTACGCCTCGGGACTGTCGTAGCTGATCCCTGGGCCGTAGCCGCTCGCGGGCGGGTTCACGAAGACGGTGTGCGCCTTGCCGCCGTGTGGCGTCACGGTGCACTTGTAGTCGCCGCGGTCTCGGTAGGTGCAGGTGATGCGAAGGTTGCCGGAGTAGCGCGTTGCCATGCCCGACAGGGTAGCCGAAGTCGCTTCGTCCGTCGCTCATTTTTGTCGAGCGACCCGGGGACCCGCCTGGAGACCTCCGGAGGCCCCTCCTGGGCGTCCGCTGGGCGTCCGGGAGGGCGCCTGCTTTTTCTTGAGAATCTCTGCACGCGTTGGACGGTTCCTGGACATTGGTCCTGGTATGAAGAACGAAGAACGACTCCGGGAGGTCCAGCGTCTGCTCGTCGAGCTGCGCGCGGATCTGGACGTGACCGCCACCGTCTGCTCTTGCTGCCGCCTGGAGGTGAAGACGCACGGGGAGGAGCACCAGGCGTCCGTGCTGATCGATGATCGATGGGATGCTCGGGAAGGTCACGCGCCTCCTCTCCAGGCCGAGCCTCGCCGCGTGGCGATCGCTGGATCCGGATCGAGGCCGCGGTCGTTCAGGGGCGCTCTTGGATGCCTTCGAGGATCGTGTCGATCCACGCGCATGTGCTGAGTCGACGCGCTGACGGAAGCCTCGTTCCTCGGATCCACTGCTGGCAGATGGCCCATGCCACGCAGCGCTTGCGCCGTGACAGCTCGGGCCGAAACGAGGCAGGAATGCCGGAGCTTGCGCTCTCTTTATGAAGATCGACACTGTAGATTCCGGTGTCTACAGGATGCTCCCCGTCGTACCAAATCCTACGGGAGCCTCTGTAGAAGTCGCTGGGCGGCGGACGCATGCCCACGTCGATGGCGGGATCGAACGGTGTCCCGAGGGTTCCAAGGAAGAAAACGTGAGCAGGCTCGTTCACGGGTTCCTCTTCTTCGTCCTCCCTTTGGCTCCTCCACGCGCTTCACGCGCTCTACGCGCTCCATGCGCTTCACGCGCTCCATGCGGCGACGGCTTCTCCGACGCCTCGCCGATGTAGGGGATCTCGTACGATCGGCCTTCGACGTTCGGGCTCGCGAAGAGACTGGCTCCGCCGCTCGATGTCCATGGATCGATGATGAGCGTGAGCTGGCCTTTCATCCTCATGGCTCGGCGCAGCTCCTTGAGGATCGTGTCGAGGATCTTCTGCTCGAACACGGTGGGAGCCGTCTTCTTCGTGGTCATGGCTCTTCTTCCTTCTCGTGGTTCGACGTCGGGTCCGTGAGCGTCGTCTTGTTGGTGAACCAAGGACTTTTGCTGTAAGCGCAGACCCGGTTCGGCACGCTCGTCCAGTCGCTTCCGTCTCCGTCTTTTCTTCGTCCTTCGCTCTGCCCTTTGCTTCGCAGGAGCCACAGGCAGAGCCTGGCGGCTTCGGGCCGCGTCAGGCCGGAGACGCGCACGGCCCAGAGCCAGCCCGATTGCCTCGGCGGCTTGTCGAAGAGCTTGAGCACGCTCGTGAGGTTTGCCCATCGGCGCGCGTTCGTCGTCGTGGCTCCGTGCTCGTGGATCCGGTCGCGGAAGCTTCGCGCGATCTGGGTCGCCTCCCTCTCCGTCTTGGTGATGCCGACGACGACGAAGCCCGTGGACATCGGATCGCGTAGCTCGGGAGGCGCGGGCGTCGCATCGTCGACCGGCGCTTGCGGCGGCTCGAAAGAAGGCACGCTCGTGTCGGGCGTTCCTGCGTCAGCCGGATTCCTTTCAAGCAAGCTCGCGTCGGGTGAGCCCGCGTCGGCGGCCATCGTCACGGCCGCGCCCGGCGTGGCAGCGTCCGACGCTTCATGGGGCGCTACTTTGCGTTGCCGATTCACGCACGAGCCGATCGAGACGAGCGCACCATGAAGCGCCCCAAAGGCGGCGGGGATGAGGATCCACTTCGACGACCACCTCGACGACGAAGGCCTCATAGGCCTCATGCGCTCTTCCGCCTCATCCACGTCTTCCTCTGGAGCGGCCCGCTCTCGCCGGGTGTGCGTGCGGCGTGAGGCCCGCTCGCGACGAGCTTGTCTCTGCGCAGCTCGCCGAGAACGGTCGCGAGCCTCCTCAGCCCACACCAGGAAGGAGCCCAGGAGAGGTCTTCGATCCGGCTTCCGACCTCCTTCGTGGTGAGCGGCCTTCGGCTCGCGGAGAGGACGACGAGCACGGCCGACTTGAGGCTCCCTGCGCGCGGAATCGATCGCAGCGAAGCCCTGGCCTCTTCGGGCAGGACGCGGTCGAGCGCCCTCTTGGCCAGGCTCCGCTTCTCGCCTTCTCTCCCGTTGCTCTTCGCGTGACGCGACCGCGTGGACCTCATGGATGACCTATGGATGACCTTTCGAGCGCGCCCACGATCCTACGTCGTGCGCGCGGAGTCAAGTCATGACTGTCTCTGCGGCGTCGACGAGGACACGGCGTCGCAGGACAGTTTTAGGACAGTCTCAGGACAATCTCTGATGTGTTTCTTGAGGTAGGTTCGAGCGGTAGGTTCGAGCAGATGCGAGCGGGTGATACGATCGTTCCAGGACTGTCTCGACTTGGAGCTTGACTCTTCCGTCCTGACCATCTAGGACAGCGGGAGCATGTACTGCCACGAAGAGTTCACTGCGCAGGAGATCGACGACATCCTTCGGGAGGCTGCGCGGAAGAAGGCGAAGAAGCATGGTCATCGGGTCACGAAGGGGGCCCGCTTCGTCCGCGCCTCGGAGGTCGTGTTCAACGGCCCAAACGAGGGCGATCCGCCGCCCAAGATCGGCTCCGCGACGGTCAGCTGGAAGGACGAGTGATCGTCATGGCGGCGAAGAATGTCTCGAAGATCTCGAAGGCTTCGAAAGTCTCGAAAGTCTCGACGGGCCGTCCTCTGACGCTCGCCGAGCGCAGCGTGGTCGAGAGCGCGAAGACGTGGGCGGCTCACGTTCGCAACCGTCCTGACGTACGCAGGAGCTGGGTGGATGGGCTTCTCCTCGCCGCCGTCGATCGTCTGCTCAAGAGCGAGGCGCGCCCGATCGCCCTTCCGAAGGGTCCGAAGGGTTCGGCCTACCGTGATGTGGCGAAGCGGCTCGACGCCGAGCGTGCGCGTGCCAAGGAGAAGCTCGACGCCAAGGCGAGACGTGGGCGCACGAGCAGCGCGGCGAGCGCCACGACGAGGCGCTCGGAGAAGGCCACGAAGGTCGCGAAGGCCGCGAGGGGCGCGAAGCGTTCGGGGAAGGCCACGAAGAACACGAAGAAGCGAGGCGGTAGGCGGGCGAAGGCGAGGCGGCGCGAGGCTCGTGAGGCTCGTGATGGCTGAGGAGCCTTCGAACGCCGCGAAGCCTGCGAGTGCCGCGAGCGCTGCGAGCCCAGCGAAGAGGCAGCCGCCTTCGAAGTTCTTGAAGAAGGCTCGTATGGCTGTCCTCTCGGGCGTCGTCGGGATCGCTCTGGGGGCTCTCGTGGGGTTCACCGTCGCTCGGCCGTCGTTCGCTCCCGATGCGTTTCTCTCTGCGGGGATGGGCCTCCTCGCGCTCGCGTCCGGTCACGTGATCGCGCGGGCGTACCACTACTGGCGTGTGCCGCGGGACATCGAGCGCTGGAGCGTCGAGTACGAGGAGATGGGCTTCGAGACGATCCGCGCGGGGATTCACTTCGCGCAGTGCCAGATGGCGCTCGCGGACATGATCGAGAGGTGCCCGAGGCCGTTCGAGGACATCGTGATGCTGACGAGTGAGATCGGCTATGCCATGCACCGTGAGGCGCTCCTCCATGCCGAGCAGGCAGGTATCATTCCGAGCATCTGCTGGCATGAGAAGCGGGCCATCTACGGCGCGCCCGCCGCCACGCTGACCTGCGACGGCGTCGTGGAACCGGAAGCCTCGCCTCAGGTGATCGACGCGGTGTCCGTCTCCATCCCGCCGCCGCCCTCCGTTCGGCTCGTGCCTCGCCTCCTCCCTGCGCAGTCCAGCGTGACCGGCGTGAGCAGCGTCACGTCGGGGGCTCGTGGCAGGTACACGATGCGCGCGGGGAAGCTGGTCGCTCTCGCGAAGGACACGGGGCCGAAGGAGTCGTGAGAGGGCTGCCTGTGAGGGCGCTCGTGAGGAGGATTCCGTGAAGGGGCTGAAGGAGCACGTCAAGCGTCATCTCGTTCACAAAGACGGTCAACCGGTCATGGTCATGCGACCGACGACGGAGGCCGTTCGCCAGCGAGCCATCCGCTTCGCGCAGGAAGCCGTCGCCAACCAGACGTGGCTCACGGATTTCTCCGACTTCATGGCCGAGGTCGGTGCCGACGCCTACCAGTTCGTCGGCTATCTCGCGCTCGGCCCGAATGGCGTCGTCGTCGACGAGAACGGCAAGAAGGTCGGCCGCACGGAGATGGGCGACTCTTTCATCACGGAGAAGCAGGTGTCGTGAGTTTCATGCATCCTAGAGACGATTTGTGGTGGCAGGCGTACATCGCAGCGGCGACCGGTCGCAGCACGTCTGGTCTCGTGACTGCCCGAGAGCACTCGATCTTCTGCGAGAGCTTCGCAAACGAATCCATGGCGCGCCTCGATGCCTTCACGAAGACGCGCGAGGCACGCGACGCGGAGGAGCGCGCGGCCCACAACGAGAGGATTCGTGTCGAAAATGAGCGTCGCGCGGACGAGTTTCGGCGGAAGGCGGACGCAGAGCGTGAGCGAACGAAAGCTCTCCGTGCTTGGGTCATCCACACCAAGCTCTTCAATGAAGTTCTTGGTTCTTCCACGGCGATTCCGTTTGATGTCGTGGGTGAGACGCTCGTCGAAGACGCGCAATACGGCTACTTCTATTGGGCCATCGAGGTCAAGTCGTGCGATGGCAGTAGCCAAGGAGGTCGCAACCTCCGCGTGCATCTTCGCGCTTTCTTCCCCAAGGACGCGGACGTGGGCTCTCGCGTGTTTTTTCCGGCGCTTTCGAAGGAAGATGAGGATCGGCCGGATGTCGTCGGCGTTTTGGACGATCTCTGGCCGCCGGGCATCGCGCCTGCGATCCCGACGTTTTTTTGAAAGGGATCTCTTTGTGAGCGAGCAGGATGAGCAGGATGAGCAAGACGAAGGAGCCGCGTCGAACGTCGGCCTGGCGCGTACGATCCTGGAGCAGCAGCGCTCCATGGATCCCGAAGTGCTCGGCAGAACGGCGTCGCGTGGGCTTCGCGGCGCAAAAGAGCGCGAGTTGGTCCTCGACTGGCATCGGAGGTACGCGGCCGAAGCCGACCGGCTTTTCCGCGCGATGCGGTCGAAGGCCGTCACGGATCCGGAGCCTGCGCAGAAGGTCGCGCAGGCCGTCGCCGCCAAGGCGTGGAACGTGCTCGTCGCGACGAGCGATCTCGACGTCATCCTGTTCGCCTGCCGGGTGTGCGCGCCGGAGGACGTCGTGCATGGCATGGTACGTCTTTTCATGGTTTGCCAGGTCCCGCTCGCCGACAGCCTCGATTGGCTTCAGGAGACGGCAAGGTTCGAGACGCGATGGTGCGCTGCCTTCAACCGATCGGACGCGGCGCCGTGAGCCCCTACCGTCTTCCTGGTGGGCCTCGTCCGCACCTGTGGGTTCCTGTGTATCCAGGCTCGGCTCTCGACGTCTGCGCGAACGGGTGCGGCACGCAGCGCCTTGTGGGGTGGTTCGTTCGCGGTCGAAATCCGTCGCGGTGGTTCTGGACGGATCCGGGCTGTGGCTCGACCGAGCCTGAGACCGGGGCAAGGGTCTATTCTCGAAGGACGCACAATTTCCAGCCCATCACGGACGTCGATCCGAAGGACTACGCGGTCTTTGACGATTGACGATGAAGGAGGAAGGCATGGATTCAGACCCGAGCAAAAACGTGGAGCCTACGGAATTGGTGCTGGATCTCGACGCCATGGACGCGTCGCTCGCCGCGGCGAAGCTCGATATCAACGTCGTCATCGGTGACTGTCCGAAGGATGCCGTGGGCCTCAAGCGGCTCTGGAGGCAGAGGTCGATTCTCATGGAACGCGTGCGCGTCCTGGAGCAGGAGCTGGAAGCGGCGCGCGCGTGGGTGCGCCGCCTGACGGCGAACGAACGTGTCCTGACGTGCGTCTTCTGCGGGCAAGCGTATCCGCCGGGGACGCGGACTCATGGCGCGGACGTCCTCACGGCGCACATTCGCGCGTGCGAGAAGCATCCTCTCCGGAAAGCGGAAGCTGTCGCGGCGGAAGCCATCGCGCACCTTCGCGCGTGGCAGCGTCAGGCAGGGTCCAGTCATTCGCTGGCAGGATCGGTCAACGATGCGCTTCGAGCGCTTGGTGCCGAGCCATGAGCGTTGAAAGCAGAATGGCCGAATGGCCCGCAAAGGCGCAAAGGCGCAAGGGGCGAGAGCGGATTCGATCCGGAACGAGATCAGCGTGATCAGCGTGCAGGACATGAGAAGGCGAAGAAAGGTGGGGTGCTAACGTGGGAGGAACGCTTTACTACAGAGGGGCGAAGCCGGAGGTCGGCGATACCGTCTTCGTCGCCGTGGACAGCACGAGCTTTCCGAAGGGGCTCTGGGAGGGACGCCTCATCGAGCTGGGAAGGGATTACACGCCGACACGAGAGGGGTTCGCGTGCGGGTGCGTCGCGTTCGTGACGGACCCGGCTGTTGGAGACACTGTTCGGGACGATGGTATCGCCTTCGGACGTCGTGACAGGCCGCCGTCGTTCAACTACAGCGCCTACGATCCGCTCGCGGCCGTAGCCTACCTTCGTGCGCGTCGAGAGGACGATCGCCAGAAGATGGAACGTCTCAAGATGCAGCTTAGCATCGAGCGGGCGACCTTCCATGCGCTCTTCAAGTCGCTCCTGTCGGACGATGCGATTGCAAAGTTCGAGGAAGTCCTTCAGAAGCTGACCAGGAAGGTGATCGGCCCGAAGGAGCCGCTGTCCGGCATTTCGGAAGCGGTCGTCGTCACGGGTCGCGTAGGTATGCCTTCGATCCGAACGACGAGGAGGGTCGTGGACCTCCTCTCAAGGTTCCGTGTCCGGGCTGTCGAGCGTGTCGATGAAAGAACAAGTAGACGGCGCACTGCTGTCGCGATGAAAGAGAACCACAGAGACACAGAGGCACAGAGATCAGAGGAGCCGGATTTGGACTCAAAAGAGTCGAAACACGATTCTCCTCA
>Ga0335069_10010768_pt1 | contig 12940 bp, 11 predicted proteins | sample Lox_Sample_11_FD_206714 | JGI IMG/M metagenome (GOLD analysis project Ga0335069, IMG submission 206714) | Soil microbial communities from Loxahatchee National Wildlife Refuge, Florida, United States - Lox_Sample_1.1 | ecosystem: Environmental > Terrestrial > Soil > Wetlands | place: USA... | reverse complement strand
CGGGTTCTTGATGAATTCCCACGGAATCGAGACGGCGTCGTCGACGAGCATCCGGTCAATCGCCGGCTGTGGATCGCCCGCGCCCGCGATGAGCTCGGTCGCGTCGGGCTCCGCCAGGCCGCGGCCAGCGAGGGCCTGACGCCGGCTCAGCAGCGGGTGGCGGAGCTGGTCGTCGCCGGGATGACGAACAAGGAGATCGCGGACACCCTGTTCATGAGCGTCCGCACCGTCGAGACCCACCTGACGAAGGTCTATCGCGAGTTCGGGGTCAAGTCGCGGGCGCAGCTGATCGCGACGATCAGCGCGGGTGGTGCGGCGAGCCCTTGACAAGTTATTAGTGACTGCTAAGCTTTCCGTAGTTAGTAGTCACTAATCATCTTCGTGAGGCTCCCATGACCCACATATCCGAATCACGCCGCAGGGGCTGGACGCTCGGAATCGTCTCGACGGGCTTGTTCATGGTCGTGCTCGACAACCTCGTCGTCAGCGTCGCGTTGCCGAGCATCCGCCGCGAGCTCGGCGCCTCGATTCAGGCGCTCGAGTGGACCGTCAACGCGTACGTCCTGGCCTACGCCGTGCTCCTGCTCACCGGCGCGGCACTCGGCGACCTGCTTGGACGCAAGCGCGTCTTCATCGCCGGCATTACGCTGTTCACCGCGTCATCGGCCGTTGCCGCTCTGGCACCGTCGATCGGCGTGCTGATCGCCGCGCGGGCGTCGCAGGGCGTCGGCGCTGCGATTGCGACACCCCTGACGCTGACGCTCCTGGCCGACGCGTTCCCACCCTCGCAACGGGGCCTTGCGCTCGGCATCTGGTCGGGCATCAGCGGCATCGCCGTCGCACTCGGACCACTCGTCGGCGGCGCCGTGATCGAGCTCAGCTCGTGGCACTGGATCTTCTGGATCAACGTCCCGATCGGCATCGTCCTCGTTCCGCTCGCGGCCGCTCGCCTGCAGGAGAGCCGCGGTCCCGCCCGCCGGCTCGACGTGCGCGGACTGATGCTCGTGTCCACCGGCCTGTTCGGCGTCGTCTACGGCCTTGTGCGGTCGCAGTCGCAGGGCTGGACGAGTCCCGAGGTGATGATCGCCCTGATCATCGGCGTTGCGCTCGTGCTCGCGTTCATCCGTTACGAGCTGACGGTCGATCAACCGATGCTGCCGATGCGCTTCTTCGCGAACCGCACATTCGCGGTGACGAACGTGGTCTCGCTGACGATGTACTTCGGCATGTTCGGCTCGATCTTCTTCCTCAGCCAGTTCCTGCAGAACGTCCTGCACAACACGCCGCTCCAGGCGGGCGTGAAGCTGCTCGTCTGGACCGGCGCGACGATGATCGTCTCGCCCCTCGCAGGGTTCTTCTCCGAGCGCTATGGGAGCCGTCTGTTCATGATCGCCGGGCTCGCTCTGCAGGCGATCGCGCTCGGTTGGCTCGCAACCCTCGCGAGCGTGGGCCAGAGCTACGCGAGCATGATCGCGCCGTTCATCCTCGCCGGGTCCGGGATGGCGCTCGTGTTCGCGCCGGCCGCCAACGCGGTCCTGTCCTCGGTGCGGACCGACGAGGCCGGGCAGGCGTCGGGAGCGACCAATGCGATCCGCGAACTCGGCGGCGTGCTCGGCGTGTCTGTGCTCGCGACGGTGTTCACGAGCCACGGGAGCTACGCCTCGGCACAGGCGTACGTCAACGGCCTGGTCCCGGCGATCTGGGTCGGCGCTGCGGTGTTGGCGGCCGGCGCGCTGGTCGCGGCCCTGCTTCCGTTCAGCACGCGGACCGCGACGACCGCGCCCGCGGTCGGCGACACCGCCCAGGCGACCGCCTGAGACTCCCGTACGATCGGCCTTGACGATGTCGGCAACGAATCACCCATCATCGGATCCGCATCCGCGCCAGCGCGTCCCGGCAGGCGAGCGCCGGGACGCCCTGATCGAGGCCGCCGTGCACGAGTTCGCGCGCGGCGGCCTGCACGGGACCCCGGTCGACCGGATCGCGCGGCGCGTCGGCGTCGCTCAGCCGTACGTGTTCAGCCTGTTCGCGAACAAGCGCGAGCTGTTCCTCGCGGCGGCCGAGCGGGGGTTCGAGCTCGTCGCGGACACGTTCACGAGGGCCGCCGCGGAGTTTGACCCGCGGAGTGCTCCGCCGGATGTCGACATCCTGATGGCGATGGGCGTTGCGTACGTCGAGTTGCTCACCACCCACCGCGACTACCTGATGCTCCAGCACCAGTCCTATGCGGCGTGCGACGACGATGTCATCCGGGAGCGCGTCCGGACCTCGTACGCGCGGCTCGTCAACCACGTCGAACGGCTGTCGGGAGCCGAGCCGGAGCGAATCGACGACTTCTTCCGCTACGGGATGTGGCTGAACGTCGCCGCCGCGATGGGCGTCGAGGATCTCTCCGCGGGGTGCGAGTGGGTGAAAGCGGAGATCGGCGACGAGGCACCGGACGAGGCGTAGCCGTCCGGACACCGGATCAGTCCGACGGCTGCCTGCGGCCTTCCGGATAGCGAGTCAGCCCGTCGTCGGGGATGTCCTCCCACGGCACGGCGTAGGCGACGAACTGGCGGTAGCTCGGGCGGATGCCGGGATCATCGTCGAGCGTGCCGAGCCGCACGCCGACCGCGTCATGGTCGTTCGGGTCGCGCGAGAAGATCGCCGAGCCGCAGTCGCCACAGAACCATTTTTCGAAGCCGTCGTCGGGCCGCCACGCCCGCAGCCGCTCCTCGCCCGCGATGATCCGGAACGAGCCGGGCGCCGCGCGACCGTTGGCCGATGCGGAGGCGCCGGTCCGCCGCTGGCACCGCGTGCAGTGGCAGTAGCTCGCGGACACGAACGGCTCGGTGATCTCGTAGCGCACGGTCCCGCAGCCGCACGCGCCCGTCAGCGGGAAGCTGATCTCGCCGGGAGCGCTGCTCGCTGGCGGCGTCACACGTGCACGAGGTCGCGTTCCGGCTCGATGCTCCAGCGCCGCGCGACGTCCTCGAGTCGAGGGTGAAGCGCCCAGCTGTCGGCCTTCTCATCGCCGGCGTGCGCCGGCGTCCCGCCCTTCAACGGCATGCAGCCCGTGTTGTCACCGATCGCGCGGAGCTCCTGCACGTCCTCGGCCGTGAGCCTCAGCGCCGATGGAAGCGCGATCAGTTCAGCGCGCTTCTCCTCGACCGGGCGCGCTCCGGCGCCGGCTTCCTGGACCAGCGTCGGCACGACGCACTCGACCGCATCGTGCGCGAGATTCCACTGACAAGCCAGCTGCAGCATCGTCAGCCCGGTGCGCTGCGCGATCGGGCGCATCGCGTCGAGCTTCTCGCGGCCAGCCTCGATCCAGCCGGCAGGACGGAAGCTGCGGTGATCCTGGGGCAGCATCTCCTGACCGGGGCGCAGGTCGTCGAAGAACAGCCCGCCGTAGTCGACGACGCGTGTGATCACCTTCACGCCGGCGCTCGCGGCCGCGCCGAGACACAGCTCGCCCGGCCAGGGCTCGAGCGGGTTGAGGATGATCATCGCCCAGTCGATCAGTTCGCCAAAGCGCTCGATGCAGTCGATCACATCGAGCGTGAAGCCGTTGGCAGGGCCGGGTGCCACTCCGATCGCCCGCGTGAGACCCGACTCGCGCAGGGCCGCCATCGCGTTCCAGACGATCTCGCTCGTATAGCCGGTGCGGTCCGGGTTGTGCAGCAAGAGCACGTCGAAGCTGTCGATCCCGCATCGCTCGAGGCTGCGTTCGGTCGCCATCGTCAGGTAGTCGCCGTACTCCGACGGGCGTCTCAGGCGCGCGTCGGTGAACCTGGGATAGCCCTTCGGCCCGTCGCGCTCACCGTCGTAGAAGTCATGCCCGATCGCGCCGATCACGCACATCTGATCGCGCGGCCTCCCGGCGATCGCTCGACCGAGCATGCGATCGGCCTCGCCGGTCCCATAGACATCGGCCGTGATCACCGTCCACAGGCGATCGTCGGGCGCGATCAGCGAGAGAAAGCGCTCGTCGTCGAGCGGTTCGCCGAAGCGCATGAATCGGCCACCGCTCCACGTTCCGACAGCGATCGTTCCGGGATCGCGTGTGACTGAGGTCTCGGACATCCCTGTCAGTGTATGACCGCGGGCGCGTCATCAGCATCGTCGCGCGACAGCACGCGCTGCGGACCGAGTGTGTTCAGCTACCGCTGCCGCCACCACCTCCCACCAACGAGGTCGTGGAACACGACCTCGTTTCGCCCGCAGGTCGTGACGACCTCCCAGTAGCGCCTCCGCAGCGGCCGATCAGTCCACCATCGGTCCTCGATCAGCCACGATTCCCGCACAGCGTCGACGTCGCGGCCATCGACGATCAGCGGAGAACCGTCCTCGCCCGCTCCGACTGCAACGCGGCGAGGAACGGCGATCTGGCGAGGCCCGCTCACTGACAGCCCTCAAACGGCGCCAGCACCGCTCTTCGTTCGGGCACGCGCGAGCCCGGATCGACTTCCAGGATCCGCAGCGCGGCCTCGGGACCGGCGGCGGCGCGTGCCTGACGGATCGCCTCCCGCAGGCGCGCCGTCCGCGCCGCTGCAGGATCCTCGAGCAGCCCACGTTGATCGCTTGCGGGCGGCCCAAACCGCTCGACCGCGACCCTGATCATCTCCGCAGGCGCTGGGATCAACGCCAGGTGCGGCGTCAGCGCCAGGCGCATGCGCCCAGGGTCCGCGAGGGCCTCCCGAAAGACGACCTGCTCGCGCCATGTCCCACCCTGCTCGACGAGCACTGCCGAGAGCACCACCGACCGCAGCGTCCTCCCACGCCGCTCTCGCCGAGCGAGCAACCTGTCGATCAGTAGCCCGAGTCCCCGCTCCAGCTGCGTTCCCGAAGCGGCCTCAGGCAGCTCGAGCGACTCGCGCAGGAACTCCGCTGCCGGACGTGGGCGGAGCGCGACATCGCCACCCGTGGCGAGCTCCCGGGCAAGCAGGCCGGCCGATCCGAAGCGATCGGCGACCGCTCCCGGCGTCAGCGCGGCGAGTTCGCCCAGCGTCTTGATGCCCAGGCGTTCGAGCGCCTCGGGAAGCTCGGCGAGCGCCGGACGCGCCCGCAACAGCGCGACCGGCAACGTCGCGAGGTACGCGCGCGCATGGGCCTTGCCCCCCGCGCCGGCGCTTGCGCTGCCGATCGTTCCCGGCACGATCACCGGGCGCCGTACGCGCGCACGTGTAGCGGCCGCAACCGCCGCAAATCGTGACGGCGCCACGCCGTAGCGAGCCGGCACTCGAAGCGCTCGACGCGCGGCGGCAAGGACACCCTCGATGCCCCCATGCAGTCTGAGCAGCCCGTCCGCATCAAAGCAGGCGAGCCCGGGCCGCTCGGGTTCCACCGCCGCTCCGATCGACTCCAGCCGCACGAGCAGCCGCTCCCAGAAGTCAGCGACCCCGGCAGGATCGGGTGGCACGAGCGTCAGCCGGGGACATCGAGCAAGCGCCTCCCCCAGTCGCATTCCCGGATGAACGCCGAACGCCTCCGCGGCGAGCGACACCTCCCCGACGTGCTGCGTCCCTCCCGGTTCAGGCGCAAGCGCGGCCGGTGTCTGCAGAAGTTCCATGCGGTCGACGGCCGCGATATTGAGCTGGAAGCGAGGGAGGAGCACGCAGACGATCATTGACGAACACATGTTCGCATCCTCAGTGGACGGAATGCTTGCTACGGTGCCGCCATGGCGACTCCCAACATCCCGGGCATCGCTGTCAAGGGTGCCCAGACTCTTCGCGCGTTCGGCCAGCGTATCCCCGGGGCAGGTGACATGCTCGCGCGCTCTTTGCACGATGCCGTCAAAGACCGCATCGTGCTGATCACCGGGGCCTCGTCCGGCATCGGGAAGCAGACGGCGCTCGATATCGGTCGCGCCGGTGGCACCGTGCTGCTCGTCGCCCGCACGCAGGAAAAGCTCGACGACGTGCGGCGACAAATCGAGGCGCTTGGTGGCACCGGTTTCGTGCACCGCTGCGATCTCACCGACATCGACGACATCGACCGGATGGCGACCGAGGTGCTCGATCAGCACGAACACGTCGACATCCTCGTCAACAACGCCGGCCGGTCGATTCGTCGCTCGGTCGCCAACTCATACGACCGCTTCCACGACTACCAGCGGACGATGCAGGTCAACTACTTCGGTCCGGTCAAGCTGATCCTCAAGCTGCTGCCCGTCATGCGCGAGCGCAAGTCCGGACACATCATCAACATCTCGACGATCGGGCTGCAGGCGAACACACCCCGGTTCTCGGCGTACCTTGGGTCAAAGGCCGCACTCGACGCGTTTTCGCGCTCGATCGCTCCGGAGATCATCGACGACGGCGTGCACATCACGACCGTCTTCATGCCGCTCGTGAAGACCCCGATGATCGCGCCGACGAAGATCTACGACCGCTTCCCCACGCTCAGTCCCGAGGAGGCGGCGACGCTCATCACCGACTCGATCCGCAAGCGACCAAAGCGCGTTGCGACGGCGCTCGGAAGCATCGGCCAACTCAGCTACGCGATCGTCCCGGGAGCGCAGGACCTCGTCGTCAATCGGGCGTACAAGCTGTTCCCAGAGGGCGGCGAGAAACCCCCTGCAGAGCCCGAGCAGGAGCCCACGGCCGAGCAGCGCGCGTTTGCCCGCGCGACGCGCGGCGTGCACTGGTAGCGCAGTTCGTCGGGCGGTCGCTAAGAGGCCATCTCAAAACGGTGGCACGCGTCTGGCGGCGGCGGACACTTCGCGGTTACGCCACGTGCCTGAGCAGCTGACCTTCACCGCGCCGGCGCGGCGGATGACCTCTAGACCGTCGCGCCGGCGTCGTGCATCAGGCGCGCGACCGGCACGGCGGAGAGCCCGTCACGGCGGAGCACATCGCTGAGCCCGCCCAGGATCGGCAGCACCTGGTCGGGGCTGGAGACCGTAAACTCGATCACCTCGCCCGCATGGAGGTGCCCGATCGAATCGCGGGGCTCGTCGATCCGGACGGCGCCCGCGATCAGCTTGCCGCCGGCGCCGTGAGCGACCAGCCACTGGCCGACGCTCGGGCCGCTCGACGCGTACAGGAAATGCCGGCTGAAGCCCATCGTGTGCATGAGATGGCGGAGCTGATCACGGGTCTCGAGCCAGCGGACGAGGCCGCCGCCGCGCAGCCGCGGGAGCGCCTGGTCGCCGTACGCGAGGACGCTCAGATCGGACGCGGTCGGCACGTGGTCAATCGCGAACGAAGCATGGATCCCACTCGACGCGAGCACGCTTGCGATGCCGGGGATCTGACCACTGGGCGCGTCGATCATCACGCCGATCTCGGGGCGCGTCGTGGCAATCGTCGTCACGGGCTTCATGTGCACGAAGCGCGAGACGAGGGTGTACGAGGCGCTTGCGGTGAGCGTCCAGGCGATCAGCGCGACCGCCACCGCGCTGGCGGTGACCGCGCGCGTCGTCCGCACGCGCCAGCGTGGCAACTGGCGAGCGCGCCGTTCGTCGCCGAGGATCAGCGACGCCGTCGACGGGCGGCGCGCGAACGATGGATCCGGGTCGGGGCGGCGCGCGAGCGCCTTCGTCAACGCTGGACCGATCTCCTTCGTGTTGCGCGCGACCTGCGCGAGCCCGAACCGCTCGAGCGCGCGATTGCTGGCGCGCACGTGGCCGACCCCAAATCCGTACGAGATCACCGGGCAGCCGCGGATGATCGCCTCGAGCACCGTCAGTCCCGCGCTCGAGTGGATCAGGGCGTCGGCGGCGGCGAGCACGTCGCCCATCCGGTCGGTGAAGCCCATCAGCCGCAGCCGCGGCTCGTCGCCGAAGCGTTGCGCGACCCGCGCGCGGAGCTTGTCGTTGCGCCCGCAGAGGCACAGGACGATCGCGTCAGGCTCGTCCTCGAGCGCCGCGCGCGTCGCGCCGACGAGGTCGCCGACGCCCCAACCGCCGCCCGACACGGCGATCACCTTGCCCTCGGCGGGCAGCGCGAGCGCCCGGCGAGCGTCCGCCCGTGAGCGCGCCGCGAGGAACGCCGGCGACGTGGGCGGCTTCGCCCATCGCACGCTGCCGGGACCCGCGATCTCCTCGACCTCTTCGATCGATTCGGGATGGGTGACGAAGTGCAGATCGATCCCCGGGTGCGCCCAGAAGCGCAGCCCCGCCAGATCGGTGATCGACGAATAGCACGGCACGTCGAGCCTGCCCTTGCGCCGCAGCTCGCCCAGGACGGCCGTCACACCGGGGTAGGTGGAGACGATCTGTACGGGATCGTGCGCGCGGATCAGGCGCATCAGCCCGCGCCTGCCGAGCGCCGTCAGCAGCCACTTGGCGAGCCAGCGCGTCGGCGGGAAGTACATGAACAGCCAGTACTGGATGTCGAACAGCCACGGCAGCCACTGGAACATGAACGCCGAGTTCTCGCGTAGCACCTTCGTCAGGACCGGTCCCATTGCCGGAAGGCCGTTGACGATCGAGACCTGAGCGTCGGGGTCCTCATCGCGGAACTCGCGGGCGACGGAGCGCGCCGGAAGATCGTGACCCTCGCCGATGTCGGCGGAGATGATCAGCACCTTCCGCGGCTGGGACTCGGCGTCGGGCTCGCCAGCGGGGATCACTGCCGCGTCCTCATGGGCGGCGGTGACCGCAGCCTGCTCGCGGCGCCACGCCACGTATCGGCGCACGCCCTCGGAGAACGGCGTCGCCGCGCTCCACCCGAGCTCGTCCAATGCGCGTTTGGAGCACACGACCTTCCCGCCAAAGTCTCCGGGGCGGGCGGGCGTGTGGACGATCTCGACGTTGCCGATCAGCTGCTGGACCGTCTCGGCGATCTGCTTGATCGTGACGTTCTCGTCGCTGGCGAGGTTGTAGATCCGATTCGTCGCGACGTCGCCCAGCCCGAGCGCGACCCCGTCGGCGAGATCCTCGACGTACACGAACCGCCGCGACTGCATGCCGTCGCCGGCCAGTGTCAGCGGCTCGCCGGCAAACGCCTTGTTGACGAACGCGGGGATGACCGCGGCCTCGCGCGCGCGGGGTCCGTACGGGATCCCGAAGCGGAGGATCGTGTAATCGATCCCGTAGAGCTCCTGGTAGGCCTTGCAGTACAGCTCGCCCGCGAGCTTCGTGCTCGTGTAGAGGTGCGACGGCGCCGGCAGCAGCGTGTCCTCGTCAACGGCCTCATCAGCGCAATCCGAGTAGACCCAGATCGTCGATGCGTAGACGATCCGCTTGACCCCGGCGCGGCGGCAGGCTTCGAGCACCGTCACCGTCCCACGGGCGTTGACGCGCTCGGCGTCCTCGGGCGAGGCGTGCACGTCGTTGACATCGGCGACGGCCGCGAGATGCGCGACCGCGTCACACGAGTGCAGCGCACGCTCGAGCGCTTCGCGATCGGTGATCGAGCCGAGCACCGTGTCGACCGTGGGGGCGCGGGATGGGTGGGCGGGATCCGAATGCCACGGCGACGGGCGCAGGTCGTAGATGACCGGCTGGTATCCACGCGCCTTCAGCTTGTCGACGACGTGCGAGCCGATGAAGCCCGATCCGCCTGTGACGAGAACTCTCATTCAGGTTGCCCCTCAGGCCTGTAGTACAGCGGCACGCAGGAATGGTTGCGCGCGACCCAGTCGGAGTTGGGCAGATCGACATCGTGTCCGAGGATCCGGTGGCACGGCTCGTCGTAGACCCGCCCGGTCGACCGCTCGAGCCAGTCGAACACGATGTACTTGTAGAGGCCCGATGTCATCCCGTCGGGCAACTGCAGCCGGCTCGCGTAGAGCGGATCCAGTTCTGCACGCGCGACCGCGTTCTTCCAGGCCACGATCGCGGGGAGCCGCTCGATCTGCACGAGCCCGAGCGCCGCCGTGAACTCGCTCATTCGGAAGTTGAGCCCGTGCACGTCGTAGCTCGGCTTGCCGTAGTTGCGGAACGCGCGGGCGTGCTCGATCAGCTCGGGGCGCCGCGAGACAAGAACGCCGCCCTCGCCGGTCGAGATCGTCTTCGTCGCGTACAGCGAGTACACCCCGGCATCGCCGTACGTCCCGGGCTGCGTGCCATTCCAGCTGGCGCCGTGGGCGTGGGCGCAGTCCTCGATCAGGAAAATCCCGTGAGCGGCGCAGTAATCGGCGATCTGCTGCGCGTCGAACGCGATGTGACCGCCGATGTGCACGAGGAATGCCGCCTTCGGCTTGTGCTGCTCCGCTTTGGCCTCGAAGTCGGCGAACGACATGCAGAGGTCCTCGCGGTTGCAGTCGACGAACTGAACCTCGGCGCCGGAGCGGATCGCCGCCAGCGGGGTCGCCATGAACGTGTTCGACGGGCACAGCACGGTCTTGCCGGCGACCTGCGCGAAGTGCAGCGCCGCGAGCGCTCCGCCCGCCCAGCTCGAGAAGGCCACGGCCGTCGCGCCGTTGTAGTCGGACCACGCCTGCTCGAAATGCGCGGTCATATCGGCCTCGGACCAGCGGCCCGAGTCGAGCACCTCGTCGATCAGCGCGTGCAGGCGCGCGCGATCGCGCTGGTCGAAGCCGATCGCGAACTGTGCAAAGCTCGGAGATGCGGAAGCAGTTGACATGGGTTCTCGGGGCGGCGTCCGAGGGCGAGCTGGCGCGTCCCGCCGGCCGACGGTCGCGAATCCCCGCGTTCAAGCTTGCCAAATCCTTTCAGTTTCTGGTGCGCTGGGGCAAGCCTGTCAGACGGGGAGGACGGTACCGGTTTGCATAAATTTCAGCTCTGCGAGGATCAGCCCCAGTGCCCGTACGGTCCGCTGGTGGGAGTTCTTGGCGCTGTAGAAGTCCGCATCGTGCAGGAGAATCACGTCCCCGGCGCGCAGCTCGCGGGTGGCCCGCGCGGCGATCCGCTCCGGCGTCGTGAATGCGCGCCAGTCCTTGCCCCACCGGGACCAGAGCAACGGCTGCAGCCCCATTTCCCGGGCGGTCGCCAGACCGGCCGGGCTGTAGATCCCGTACGGCGGGCGGTGCAGCCCGGGGGCCCGACCGGTTGCGTCCTCGATCGCAGCGGCGCCGCGGGCGAGGTCATCCCGGACGGCGGCGGCGCTCATCCGCAGCTGGAGCCGGTGGTGGTGCCCGTGCAGGGCGATCGCGTGGCCTTGCCGGACGATCTCGGCGGCAAGCGCCGGGCGCCGCTGCACCTGCTCGCCGATCACGAAGAAGGTCGCGCGCGCGCCCGCACCCGCGAGGAGCTCGAGCACGGCCGGGGTCCCCTCGGGATGGGGTCCGTCGTCGAACGTGATCGCCACCCCGGGCGTTGTCCGCGCCAGGCGCCGCGGAACCCGCAGCGCAGCGGCGGCGCGAGGAACGACGGGCGCGAGGGCATGGCGGAGCACGACCGGGATGATCGCGCTTTGCAGTGGATAATCGGCAGACGCTGCTCACGGACTCCTCAGACGCCGTCCTGCTGGCCGTTCGCGTGAAGCCGCGCGCGTCGCACACACGGATCGCGGGACAGCGGCACGACCGGGTCTTGGTCGAGGTCACGGCGCCGCCGGTCGACAGCAAGGCGAACGAGGCGGTCTGCCGCGTCATCGCGAAGGCGCTCGGCGTCGCCGCCGGCCGGGTCACGATCGCCGCCGGTGCGCGCGGGCGGGACAAGCTCGTGCGGATCGCCGAGCTCTCCGCCCGCGAGGTCGTCGACCGGCTCGGACTCGAGGACCCGGGACGGTGACGCCGGACCTCGACCGCTGGCTTCCGAACCCGGGGGTGCGGGTCGCTCACCGGCGGGAGAGCTCGGTGGAGCGCGCGCGCCTGTGGGAGGCGGCGCGCACGGTGCGGCTGTCGGACACCGCCATGCTCGGGCGGCTCGTGCGCTGGCGGATCCCGGGGACCGCCCCGGATCAGGCGTTCGATGAGCTCCTTCGCAGCCCGCCGTTCATCGTGCTCGACGAGGATCGCGAGCACCCGATGTTGATCTCCGGACTCGTCGGGCGCATCTGGACGCTCCGACGCGACTACCCGGTGCTGCGCGACGCCGAGGAGTTCCGCAGCTGGCGCCAGAAAGGGACGGCCCGAGTTGTGTTCGCCAACTGGATCGAGCCGGGGGAGCGCGGCCGGACGGCGCTCGCGACCGAGGCTCGCGTCGAGGCGATCGGCAGCCAGGGCCGGCTCGGCGTCGCCGCTGTCCGTCCGCTCGTGAGCACATTCCATCACCTGCTCGGGAGCGACGGGCTCGAGGCCGCGATCCGGCACGCGGAGGCGCGCTGAGAGCGCTCGCCGGCCCACGCCGGAGCGCGACCGAGGTACCGTCTGCGCGTGCGACCGAGCCGTGCGATCCGGACCGCCGTCACAGCCGGGGCCCTGGTTTTGGCGGGGTGCGGTGGCTCCACGACGATCACCCACACCGAGGCCGCGGTGACGGGTTCGCTCGTGCCGCCGGCCGCGCCTTCACACCCGGTGATCGAGCTGCAGCTCGAGCTGCCGCTGATCGGTCTCTCGAGCGCGCCGACGGTCCGCTACGCGACGACGTCCGGTCGCCCGACGTTCAACGGCGCCGTCGCGCCCGCCGGTGCGACGGTGTACATGCTGAGCCCAGACGGGACGCGCACCGCGGTCAACCCTCGCCGCGATGGGTCGTTCAGCGTCAGCGCAAAGCTGCGCCCCGGGGCGAACAGGTTCATGTTCACCGCAGCCGAGCTCGGCGGCAAGAGCAAGACCGCGAGCCTCGCCGTGACGTGGCGAGGCGCGGCCGCGCGCGCGATGCAGCGCGCGATCGAGGCCGATCCCGCGAAGTACCTCCCGCCCGCGAGCGCGGGGCTGAACCGCAAGCTGCCGCCGCTTGGAAACCTGCCGGCGATCGCCGGAGGATCGCTGGCGGCGACGTTCTCGCTGAGCCCGATCCAGGCCGGGGCGCCGGCCCTGACCGGGGGTCCGGGCAGGTGGCTGGGCGGGTTTGAGCTGACCGAGTACTACCCGGCGCTCGAAGCGTGGTTCCGCGGCGCCGCCGTGCCGACCCCCGGGCTGGCGACGCAGCACCGAATCG
>Ga0335069_10010767_pt1 | contig 12941 bp, 9 predicted proteins | sample Lox_Sample_11_FD_206714 | JGI IMG/M metagenome (GOLD analysis project Ga0335069, IMG submission 206714) | Soil microbial communities from Loxahatchee National Wildlife Refuge, Florida, United States - Lox_Sample_1.1 | ecosystem: Environmental > Terrestrial > Soil > Wetlands | place: USA: Florida... | reverse complement strand
CGACACCGCGCCCCACTTCGCTGATCACGCCCGCAACCTCCCCACCCGGGGAGAAGGGCAAGGGCGGCCGCGTCTGATATTTGCCCTGGACGATGAGGGCATCGAAGAAGTTCACGCCGCAGGCCTTCACGGAGATGACGACTTCCCCGGGGGCTGCGGTCGGCGGTGCAAGCTCCTCGAGGACGAGCTCCTCCAGTGGACCGAAACGCTTCGCGAGCACCGCTTTCATGGAGATTGCCTCTGGCGCACCGCCTCATAGAGCAACATTGCGGCGGCCACCGAAACATTCAGGCTCTCGACCGCGCCCCGCTGCGGCAGGCTGACCAGGAAATCGCAGTGCTGCCGTGTCAGGTGCCGCAGTCCGGACCCTTCGGCGCCCAGTACGAGAACGACCGGACCCGTGAGGTCGAGCTCGCGGGCCTGCTTGGCGGCTGCGGCGTCGGCCCCGACGATCCAGAGTCCCGCGTCCTTCAGCAGCCGGAGCGATCGCACGAGATTGGTCACCGTGACTAGCGGGGTGGTCTCCGCGGCGCCCGCGGCCACCTTGCGCGCTGCGGGAGTGAGCTGCGCCGCACGGTCGCGCGGAACGATGACGGCGAGCGCACCACAGGCATCGGCGGTGCGCAGGCAGGCTCCCAGGTTGTGCGGATCCTGCACGCCATCGAGCGCCAGCAGCAGCGGCGCGCGAGCGGACCCGAGCGCGGCGATGAGCTGATCCTCGCTCCAGGGCGGGAGCGAGGCGATCTCGGCGGCCACCCCCTGGTGCGCCACATCACCGAGCTGCTGCCGCAGGGCCTGCGGGTCCACACGCTCGAGCGGACGTGCGTGGCGGTGTGCCAGGCTCTCGATCTCGTGGGCGCGGGGATCGTCGCGCCGTTCAGCCAGGCGCACCTCGAGCACACGCTCGGGGTGCCGCTCGAGCATGAAGCGCACCGCGTGAATGCCGTAGATCGTCTCGCTGCGTTTCATGGCGCGGCCGCCTCGCCCGACAGCCCGCTCAGCCGTCCTCGGCGAGCGCGAGATCGATGAGACCCTCGATCGGGTTCACCCCGGTGACCACCACGCGCAGGTGCGCACCGGTACGCAGCCGCCGGCCGCTGCGCCGGCCGCGCCAGGCATGGCCATCCTCCTCCATGGTGTAGAGGTCATCGTGCAGATTATTGATATGGAGAAGCCCATCGATACCGATGTCGAGAATCTGCACGAAGCAGCCGAACTCCACGACCGTGGTGATGAGGCCCTGGAAGGTCTGGCCGATGCGCTCCTTTAAATAGGTGCACTTCAGAAACCCCGCGACGTAGCGGTCGGCCTCATCGGCGCGCTTCTCGAGCCGCGAGGTGCTCTCGCCGAGCGCGCCGAGCTCACCCAGCGCGTAGCGCTTGCCCGAGCCGCCGGCCGCCTTGAGCAGCTCCTTCAGCGTGCGGTGGACGATGAGATCGGGGTAACGGCGGATGGGAGAGGTGAAGTGCGCATAATGGCCGAGCGCGAGCCCGAAATGCCCGATGTTGGTCGGCTGGTAGATGGCCTGCGGCATGGCGCGCACCACGAGCGACTCGACGAAGCTGCGCTCGGAGACATCGCCGACCCGGCGTGCGATCGCCTGCAGATCGCGCGTCGTCACGGTCTTCGGAATGCGTGCATCGATACCGAGCGAGGCGAGCGTCGCGGCGAGGCGCTCGAGCTTCTCATCCTCCGGCGAGCCGTGCACGCGGTACAGCGTCGGGGTGTGCGCCTTCTCCAGCTCCTGCGCGACCGCGACGTTGGCGAGAATCATGCACTCCTCGATCAGGCGGTGCGCATCGTTACGCACCCGCAGCTCGATGGCGCGCACGTGCTCGCCGGCATCGATGACGAACTCCGCCTCGGCCGCATCGAAATCGAGTGCCCCACGGCGGCTGCGGGCGTGATAGAGCGCGCGATACACCTCCACCAGCACCATGAGGCGCTCGAGCAGCGGTCCCAACTGCGCACGCGCGGCCGGCCGACCCTGGAACAACGCCTCGTTGGCGAGCGTGTAGGTGAGGCGCGCCGCCGAGCGCATCACCGCCGGATAGAAGCGCGCGCTCTTCAGCGCTCCAGTGCGGCTCACCACCATGTCGGCGGCAAAACACAGCCGGTCGACCTGCGGAGCGAGCGAGCACAGATGATCCGACAGCGCGGTCGGCAGCATCGGCAGCACCCGCGTCGGAAAATATACGGACGTGCCGCGCTGCTGCGCTTCGGCGTCGAGCGCGCTACCGGGGCGCACGTAGTGGCTGACATCGGCTATCGACACGATGAGGCGGAAACCGCCGGCGTGCGGCTCGGCATAGACCGCATCATCGAAATCGCGCGCGTCATCGCCGTCGATCGTGACGAGCGGCAGGTCGCGCAGGTCGATGCGCGTCGCCGCTTCGCGCGCGTCGACGCGCTCGCCGCAGGCGCGCGCCTCGCGCAGCGCCTCGGCCGGAAACTCGTGCGGCAGCGCGAAGCGCGCGATGGCCGACTCGGTGGCGAGCTCGACCGGGCGATCGGGATCGAGGAGCTTGTCGATGCGCGCCTGCGCAGGCGATGCCGAGCCCGCGTGCCGCGTGATGCGTGCGATGACCCAGTCACCCTGGCGGGCGCCGTGCAGATCGTGCGCCGCGACCGCGCAGCGCAACTGCAGCCGGCGGTCGGCGGCATTCACCCAGGCGGCGCGCCCCTGGATCTCGACCGTGCCGAGGAAAGCGGTGACACCCCGCGAGAGCACCTCCGCCACCGTGCCCGACCAGCGGGCACTCGCATCGCGCGAGACGCGCACGCGCAGCCGGTCGCCGTGCATGACACCGCGCATTTCCGGTGGCGGCAGGAACACGCTCTCACTCAGCCCATCGACGCGCAGAAAACCGTAGCCGGCACGGTTGGCGCTCACCGTGCCTTCGACCATCGAACCGGGACGGACGGAGGAATCGCTGCGCGGCGCGCGCGCGCTGCGCGTCGCGGTATGCGCGTGGCTGCCGGGTGCGCGCGAGGGCGCAGACGCCGCTGACTTGCCGCGCTGCGCCGCGGCTTTTCGCTTCACCGGCGCGGCACCGCCGCTGCGGCCGCGTCGTCCAAACTGCGTGCTACGCCCCTTCAATTGACAGCCCCTGAACCCGTGCGTACATTGCGCGGCCTTCCTCACCTGCCCGGGTGGCGGAATTGGTAGACGCACTAGTTTCAGGTACTAGCGGGTAACTCCGTGGAGGTTCGAGTCCTCTCCCGGGCACCAATAAAAACAATAGCTTAGCGTTTATTTCGATTCTCTTTCTGGAGGTGTGTACCGCATCGCCGAAAGGGCTGGTGCGGGGGCGAGCGATGGTGCTCGTCGTACCGTCCGCGGGTGGGATTCTACCCACTCTTTCTATGTGTGGTCGCGCGGGGTTGTACATCAGACCGCATGGCGACCGAACAGTTCCCCGAGAGGCCCTAAGGATTCATGAAGACACCCGCCGCCCTGCAACCCCTGATCGATGATGGTGTGATCGATGAGGTCATCCGCTCGCTCAAGAGCGGCAAGGAAGCGACGGTTTATCTGGTGCGCTCGGGGGCGCACACGCGGTGCGCGAAGGTCTATCGGGACATGAGACAGCGAAGCTTCCAGAAGCGTGCACGCTACCAGGAAGGCCGCAAGGTGCGCGGCAGTCGCCAGGCGCGCGCCATGGCCAAGAGCACCCGTTTCGGGCGCAGAGAGCAGGAAGCGGCCTGGAAGAATGCCGAGGTCGACGCGCTCTACAAACTCGTCGCCGCCGGGGTGCGGGTACCGAAGCCTTACGGCTATTTCAACGACACGCTGATCATGGAGTTGGTGACCGATGCCACTGGGACCCCCGCCCCGCGGCTTGGCGAACTCGATCTGTCGCCTGAGACTGCGCGCGACTATCACCGCTTCCTCATCCAGCAGATCGTACGCATGTTGAGCGTCGGGCTCATCCATGGCGATCTCTCGGAGTTCAACGTTCTCATCGGCTCCGATGGACCCGTGATCATCGATCTACCCCAGGCCGTGAATGCGGCGGGCAATAATGGTGCGCTCGCGATGCTCGAGCGCGACGTGAACAACATTCGCGGCACGCTCGGCCGCTTCGCGCCGGAGCTTCTACACACGGATTTTGCGCGCGAGATGTGGGCACTGTTCGAGCAAGGAGAACTCACCGCAGACAGCGAGCTCACGGGTGTCTGCGCGCGTGACGAGAGGACCGCTGATGCCGAGGGTGTCCTGGTGGCGGTTGAGGATGCACGGGAGGAAGCGGTGCGACGAGACTTGGGGCGGGAAAGCTAGCCGAATCAGCGGGCCGTGCCCCAGACCTTCTGTGCAACCCTTACAACCAGCTCGAGCTTGCGCCACTGCTCGTCGTGCGAGAGCTTATTGCCGGTTTCGTGGCTCGAAAACCCGCACTGCGGCGAGAGGCACAGATTCTCGAGCGGAACGATTTTCGCTGCCGCATCGATGCGGCGGAGGATCTCGTCCTCGCTTTCGATCTGGCCCACTTTCGTCGATATCAGCCCCAGGACAACCTTCTTCGTGCGGGGCAGAAAGCGCAGCGGCTCGTAGGAGCCAGAGCGGGCGGAGTCGAACTCCATGAAGAACCCGTCGATGTTGCTCTGGAACATCGACTCGGCGACGAATTCGTAGCCGCCTTCGGTCGCCCACAAACTGCGAAAGTTGCCGTGGCAAGTGTGGAGGGTCACCGCGAGACCGGGCGGGCGAAGCCGCAGCGCCTCGTTGATGGTCTGCACATAGCGCCGGGGTAGCTCCAATGGATCATCGCCGTTTCGTCGGCAACTCTCGCGGAATTTCTCATCGCCGAGATAAGCGAAGGACACGTCGTCGAGCTGCAGATACGTGCAGCCCGCGGCAGCGAACGCCGCGATGGACTCGCCATACGCTGCCGCCACGTCGCCCCAGAACTCCTCGAGATCCGGGTACACCCTGCGCGAGACCGCGCTGCGGCCGCCGCGGAGGTGCAACATCGACGGCGATGGGATGGTGAGCTTCGCCGTGCGGCGCGTTGCACCCTTCAGGAACTCGAAGGCCGCGACCATGATGGGGCGCGTGTAGCGAATCTTCCCGGTCACCGCAGCGATTGGCGGCTGGACTTCCGTTCCGCCGAATTTCGGTCCGGGGTTCTCACGGAGCGTGACGCCGTCGAGCTGTGACAGGAAGTCGAGGTGCCACCATTCGCGGCGGAACTCGCCATCCGTGATTGCCTCGAGGCCGATCGACTCCTGTTTTGCGACCACCCCCCGAATCGCTTCGTGCTCCCGCTCGCATAGCTCAGCTGGGCTGAGACGCCCGCGCTTCACATCGTGGCGCGCCGCTATCAGCGAATCCGGCCGCAGGAGACTGCCAACGTGGTCGGCGCGGAAAGGGGGCATCATCGGCTCACCCTGCCGCGCGCCCCCAAAGGGCTGCCGATGCCAGCCGGGCCCCCTCCACCAGCGCCGATAGTTTGGCCCACATGATGGTTGGGTGAACGCGCCGGACGAACGGACCCTGGGCGAACCCACAGTCCGTGCTGGCGATGAGGTTCTCGCGGCCCACGAGCCGCGCGAGGCGGGTGATCCGTTCCGCCACCAGGTCCGGATGCTCGACGATGTTTGTCGAATGCGTCACGACGCCGGGCAGAAGAACCTTGCCAGCGGGTAGCCTGGTCTTCTCCCACACTCTCCACTCGTGCTCATGACGCGGATTGGCCATCTCGATGGAATAGCCGCCAGTTGGAATCTGGAGTACGAGATCGACGATCTCCTTGAATGGTACGTCACCCGTATGTGGTCCATTCCAGCTGCCCCAGCAGAGGTGATACCGAGTCCTCTCTGGTGGAATATCGCGCAAGGCTCGTTTGATCGCCTCCACGCGCAGCTCAGCCCAGGCCCGGTAATCGTTGAGGGTGCCCGGTGGGACGATGGTCTCGTACGTCGTGGCAAAATACGCGTCATCGACCTGAAGGATGAGCCCAGCGTCCACGATCGCCTGATACTCCACGCGTACCGCGTCGGCCACGGCGAATAGGTAGTCCTCATCGCTTCGGTAGTATTCGTCGTGACGATCGGGCACTACGCTGGTGGGAGAGACGGCAGTCATGAAGAGGCGCTCCCCAGCCTCAGGTCCGGCCGCTGTCTTGAGATCTTCAATGTCACGTTGGAGTGCGCCGAACCCCGTGTACCTGATGGGGCCGGTCACCGCCCAGCCCCGCATGCGGGTAAAGCCCTGAGTTGCATCGTATTCCGCATAGAACTCGGGGAAATCCCGATGATCCTTGCCTACGACCGCCTTCGGCATGGCGTGGTCATCGGCTCGCGCCTCGCGCTGCTCGAAGCCGCTCATCCGCTCGACAATGTAGCGCGACCAGCTGATGGTTTTGCCGAACTCGCCATCGTTCATCAGATCGATGCCGATCGCGATCTGCCGCCTGACCACGTCAGTCACCGAGCGTCGAAGACAGTCCCTGAAAACGCGCTCGTCGAGCCGTTCTCCCTTGTCTTGAATGCGCAGCAACGCAACGAGCGCCTCTGGACGTATGAGACTGCCGACGTGAGTGGTCAGGATTCGGTCAGTACTGGCGCTCATGTCCTTGCCCTTGGGCGCTCAAAGCGCCTCCTAGCGTGCACTCGCCGCCGGCCCACACTAGCGCGCTTCAGGCACCGTTGAAACCCGGGAGTTCGAGGGCCCGCTGATCGAACGACGCAGTCGCCTGACACCCGAGCTCGATATGCCGCATGCCGATCAGGCAGTCCGCAAATTCCGCCGGAGAGTCCTTCCAGATGAATAGTGCCTGTTCGACCGAAAGCTCCGCTTCGATCTGCAGTTCTGCCGACTCGAGCAACCCCGAGAACGCCCCGAGGATCTCCGTCTTGCTCAAACCATAACGGCTGCGCAGCACCCACTCAGTCTCGAGCAGTACCAGGTGACTGACGAACACTGGCTCGCCACGCTCGGCCTCGCGGCGCAGCAGGCGCTGCGCTCTCGTGAACTGCCGCTCCTCGTCGCGCACCAGGAAGCGCACCAGGACATTCGTGTCAATGCCGAGCATCAGCGCGACAGTTCCTCGACCGGCAACGCTTTCCGCCGCCGCCGGCGCAGGCTCCCGGCGAGACTCATGACGCTCTTGTTCTTGACCCGCATCAGCACCGTGCCGTCCGGCATCGGGGTGAAGGTGATCCGGTCGCCAGGCTTCAAGCGCAGGCTGTCGCGGATGGCCTTGGGGACCGTGGTCTGGCCTCTGGTCAGAGTAGATTCGGTGCTCATGGAGCCTCCTTACGAATGGCATTCTAGTAAGGATTACCTGGTGCCCAGCGTCAGAAAGACGCACTCAGACGGACCGCGGCAAACTGCGCCGGGCGAATGGTTGTTACCCGCCACGCGGGCTGGCAGAAGGCCTGCTCAACGGGCAATCATCAGCGGGCAATTCAGCGGGTAACCCGGTCGGAGTAAGTTCGTAACGACCGGAATTCATTGAGGAAATTATTCGACCAATCCGGTATGCGCAACCGCGTGACAATGTACGCCGAAGGAGGCGCGTCAGGATCGGGCGAAGCGTGGCATTACTTCGGCTGCCGCCGTCGGGACTTGTGGCACCTGCCGCTCCCGGGATCGCGCGGGCGCGCCCGAGCGGCAATCGCGAGATGAGGCATCGATGGACAGAGGAATTCCCATGCTGACACTCCACGACTACCTTCCCTCTCTGAATGGCTGGAAAATCCGCGTCCTGCTGGGCCAGCTGGGCGTTGCCTATCAAAGCAAACCCGTAGCTATTTTCTCCGGTGCCAGCCGCACGCAGGACTTCCTGGATCTGAATCCGGTGGGTGCCATTCCGGTCCTGGAACTGGAAGACGGTCGCACGCTGGCAGAGTCGAATGCGATTCTGGTCTATCTCGGCGCCGGTACGCGCTTTCTTCCCGTCGAGCGGTATACACATGCGAAGGTCATGCAATGGCTCTTCTTCGAGCAGTATTACGTCGAGCCAGCCATCGGCACGCTGCGCTTCTGGACACTGACCGGCAGGCTCGAGCACAACGCTGGCGCCATGATCGATTCCCGTCGCGAGACCGGTGCGCGGGCGCTTTCGGCCCTGGAGCGGACTCTGAAATCAGCCGCATTTCTGGTGGAGGACCGCCTCACCATTGCCGATATCGCGGTCTATGCATATTCTCACCGCGCGGAGGAAGGCGGTTTCGCGCTCAACGCCTATCCAGCGGTTTCAGCGTGGATCAAGCGAGTGGCGCACCTGGTCGGCCCCGGCTATCCGGTACATCCCTACGGGCCCGAAGCGCAGCTCAACTCGCCATTGCTCGAGAGTCCCGGGATTGCTCGACCAAAGGGCGAGTGACTCATCGACCGGCAACGATCTGTCCGAACCCAGTCAGCTGCGGCATTCCTGGCCGCGCTCGGGTGGTTTGCCGACGCGACGCATGCCGGCACCGCGTGCACGGGGCACGGGGTGGAACTTCAGGTGCTCGCCTCCATCGATCAGGACAATGGCAATCTGCAGAAGCTCGCCAACGGCGCAGACCTGCTCGTCATCCATAACTCGAACGATCTGGACTGCTTTCGATGACCGGCGAACCGGCCCGAGGACTTTAGCCGCGGTCGAGCAGCGGCTTCCAGCTCTTCAGGTACGCGTAATAGAGAACCGGAATCACCACCAGAGTAAGCACGGTGGCTGCGAAAATACCGAAGATGAGCGAGACCGCGAGGCCATTGAAGATCGGGTCATCGAGGATGAACAACGCGCCGATCATGGCCGCCAACGCGGTGAGCGCGATCGGGCGTGCACGAATCGCGCCCGCCCGGACCACGGCGTCCTCGAGGTTGCGCCCGGCGTGGATCTCGCTGTCGATGAAGTCGACCAGCAGGATGGAGTTGCGTACGATGATCCCGGCGAGCGCGATCATCCCGATCATGGACGTGGCCGTGAATTGCGCTCGGAGCAATGCATGCCCGGGCATCACGCCGATGATGGTGAGTGGAATCGGCGCCATGATGATGAGCGGCAGCGCGTAGGAACCGAACTGAGCGACGATCAGCAGGTAGATGAGGACGAGCCCTACGGCATAGGCGAGCCCCATGTCGCGGAAGGTCTCGTACGTGATCTGCCATTCACCATCCCACTTGATGGCCGTGGTGCCCGGATCATCCGGCTGGCTGACGAACCGCTGTGCAACCGGCGCACCCCCGGGCCGCTCGCGGGCGACACGGCCGACGATATCGAACATTCCGTACAAGGGACTGTCCAGACGTCCTGCCATGTCTCCCATCACATAGACAACGGGCAAGAGATCCTTGTGGTAGATGGTCCTGTCCCATTCGCTCGTGCGCACCTGAACCACCTCGGAAAGCGGCACGCGCGCCCCGGTGGCAGAGCGCGCCTCGAGCTCGAGTAGTCCGCCGATCGTTGCCTTAGCGGCTACCGGCAATTCGACCCGCACCGGGATCGGATAGCGCTCGCGCCCGGCGTGAACGTACGTCACGTCCGAGCCCTGCAGGCCGAGTTGCAAGGTCTGGACGATCTGCTGCTGCGAAACACCGAGTAGAGCCGCTTTCTGGCGGTCGACGTCGACCACCAGGCGCGGCGCGGACGCCTCCACGCTGTCATCCGTGTCGACGATGTCGCGCGTGGTGTCAAACGTCGCACGGATCTGCCTGGCCAGGCGCTGCTGCTCAGCGTACCGCGGCCCGTACACCTCGGCGACGATCGGGGCGCGGACCGGCGGCCCGGGCGGCACCTCGACGACCTGAACCGAGGCCGCGTACCTGCGGCCGATGGCTGACAGCGCCGGTCTGACTGCGCGGGCAATGTCATGACTCTTGCGGCTGCGGTGCCGCTTGTCGACGAGATTCACCTGGATGTCGCCGAACTCGGGAGCCTGACGCAGGTAATACTGGCGCACCAGGCCGTTGAAGTTGATGGGCGCGGAGGTGCCGGCGTAGACCTCGTAATCGCTCACCTCTGGCAGCCGCTCGATGACCTGCGAAAGCTCATCGAGCAGGCGCGCGGTCGTCTCGACGGTCGAGCCCTCCGGCAGCTTGGCGACGACCTGGAATTCAGACTTGTTATCGAAAGGAAGCATCTTGAGCACCACGAGCTGTACCACCACGAGGCCGACCGCCACGGCGATCGCGGCGAGGATTCCCCAATACAGCTTGTGGCGGCGCGAGCGACCCGCTGCGCCCGCGAGAAACGGACGCACCACACGCTCGAACAGCTGCGTCAGCGTTGTAGTCTCCTCATGGGCATTTGCAGCCAGGTGGACGCGACCGAGGAGCTTGCGGCACAACCACGGCGTAAACACCAGCGCCACCGCGAGCGAAATCAGCATGCCCATGCTGGAGTTGATCGGGATGGGGCTCATGTACGGGCCCATGAGACCGCTCACGAACGCCATCGGCAGAAGGGCCGCAATGACCGTGAAGGTCGCGAGAATCGTCGGTCCGCCCACCTCATCGACGGCGCGCGGGATGAGCTCTGTCAGTGTGCTCCCGCCGCTGCGCATGTGCCGGTGGATGTTCTCCACCACGACGATGGCATCATCCACCAGGATGCCGATCGAGAAGATGAGCGCAAACAGCGAAACGCGGTTGATCGTGAAGCCCCACGCCCAGGAAGCAAACAACGTTGCCGCAAGCGTTACGGTCACGGCTGCGCCGACGACCAGTGCTTCGCGACGGCTCATCGTCAGGCCGACGAGCAGCACCACAGATGCCGTCGCGAACAACAGTTTCTCGATGAGCTTGATCGCCTTGTCGTTCGCCGTTTCGCCATAGTTACGCGTGACGGTGACTTGCACGCCGTCAGGTATGTAGGTGCCCCGCAGCTGCTCGACGCGACCGATCACCTGGCGCGCGATCGTGATGGCATTGGTCCCCGGTTTTTTCGAGATCGCGATGGTGACGGCGGGCGCGTGTCCGGTCGGCACCGATCCGCGACTCGTGGTGCCAGGACCCGTTCCAAGCCACACGTAGGACTCGGGCTGGTCAGGGCGCGCGGAAATCTCCGCCACGTCCTGGAGGAACACGGGCCTGCCGTGATCCACTCCGACCACCAGCATTGCGACCTCCGACTGCGTGGCGAGGAACTGGCCAGCTTCCACAGGTATTACGCGATCACCACCCTCCAGGGCCCCAGCATGCTGCACGACATTGGCAGCAATCAGTGCGCGGGAAAGCTCCTCCACCGTAAGGCCGAAACCTGCGAGCCTCTGCGAGTCAAGTTGAACGCGCACGATGCTCTGCGGGCTGCCGATCGTGTATACGTTACGCGTGCCGGGCACCCGCTTGATCTCGGTCTCGATGGATCGTGCGACCTGTCCCAGCTCGTACGCGCCACGGGACCGGTCCTGTGTCCAGAGAGTCAGCGTGACGATCGGGACGTCGTCGATCCCCTTAGGCTTCACGAGCGGCTGCAGAATTCCTGCGTTCGCAGGCCGCCAGTCCTGATTGGAATAGATCGCGTTGTAGAGCCGCACGATGGCATCGGTTCGATGCTCGCCGACCTTGAACTGCACGCTGAGGATCGCAAGCCCTGGCCGGGAGGCGGAGTAGACATGCTCGACCCCGGAGATCTCGCCGAGCACCTGCTCCATGGGAGAGGACACCAGGCTCTCCACCTGCGCAGCGGAGGCGCCCGGAAACGGGACGAAAACGTTGGCGAAGGTGACATCGATCTGCGGCTCTTCCTCACGGGGCGTCACGAGCACCGCAAACAGCCCCAGCAGCAGCGCGGTCAGTGCGATGAGCGGCGAGAGGGGGCTTGTCAGGAATTGCCGGGCGATGCGGCCGCTGAAGCCCAGCGGGCCGTGGCCGCCCTGCCCGTTCGCTTCCGCATGGGCCGGAGCGTTCATCGAAGTTATCGTGCCGCCGCGGTGGCGCCGCGCAGCTCGTCCATGGCCGCAAGCGGATCGAGCAGGATGCGCTCCCCCGCCACTACACCGGAGAGGATCTCGAGGCGCTCACCGAAGCGGTCGCCCACCCGGACCTGTCGCATCGAGATGCGTCCGCCGGCATCGAGAACATACAGCGCCGTGACCTCGCTGCGCTCGACGAGGGCGCGGGCGGGGACCAGCAGGCGGTCCACTTCTCCGATGACGAATCCCACCTTGACGAACATACCCGGGTACAAGTCCGCAGCGTTCTCCGGCAGCTCCAGCCGCGCACGGAAAGTACTGGAGGGTGATGCGGCCTCCGGGAATACCGTGACTCTGGTCGCCTCGATGCGGCGTCCCTCAACATACACTGCGCCCTTCTTCATGCGCCGGACCTGGCCGACGATCGACTGCGGTACATCCACGGTCACGCGCAGGTATTGCAGAGAAATGCCGCTCATCAGCGGAGTCCCGGGGCTTACGGTTTCGCCCACCTGCACGAGCCGCTTCGTCACCACCCCCGCATACGGGGCCCGAACTTCGGTGTATGCCACGCCCTCTTTGGCACTCTGGAGTGCGGCGCGGGCCGCCGCCAGACGCGCGACGGCTGCCTCCCGGTTCGCGGCGATTTCCTCGAACGTCGCCTTCGCAACGACCTTGCGCTCGTACATGTCAGCCATGCGCTGATATCGTGTCTGCGCCTCGGTCTCCCGAGCCGCAGCTTCGCGCAATGCGGCCTCCGCCTGGAGCAAGCCGACACGCTGTTCGGTGGCGCGCAGGCGCACGATCACGGCTCCGGCAGGGACAAAATCGTCGACATCGTAGAGAATGGCTTCCACGCGGCCCGCGGTCTGGGCGGCGACGGTTCCCTGATTGACGGCCTCGATGACGCCATCGAGCCTTCGCTCTATCGGCGTGCGCTCGGGCTTCAGACTGATGCTCGGCAGAGGCGCCGCCACCGGCAGCTGTGCCGGCGGGTTATGAGCGCGACCGCAGCCGACGGCCAACACCGCAGCAGTAAGAGCCGCGGACGTGAGCTTGTGAAATGCCCCGGCCATGGCTGCAAGTATATTAGC
>Ga0335069_10010766_pt1 | contig 12943 bp, 15 predicted proteins | sample Lox_Sample_11_FD_206714 | JGI IMG/M metagenome (GOLD analysis project Ga0335069, IMG submission 206714) | Soil microbial communities from Loxahatchee National Wildlife Refuge, Florida, United States - Lox_Sample_1.1 | ecosystem: Environmental > Terrestrial > Soil > Wetlands | place: USA... | reverse complement strand
GCAGTCCACGAACGACGTGATCCCCACGGCGATCCGCCTCGGCGCGCTGGCGCGCCTGCCCGATCTCCTGGCGGCGCTCGACCGTCTCGCCCGCGCCTTTCTCGACCGCGGCCGGGCGTTCGACGGAATTCTCAAGTCGGGGCGGACGCACCTCCAGGACGCGACGCCGGTGCGCCTGGGGCAGGAGTTCACCGCGTACGGGCACACCATCGAGCGCAATCGCCGGCGCATCGCCCAGGCGGCGGACGATCTGCGGGAGCTCGGCATCGGGGGGTCGGCGGTGGGGACGGGCCTGAACGTCGAGCCCCGGTATCCCGAGCTGATGGTGCGCTACCTCAAGACCGTGACCGGGCTCGAGCTCCGCGCGGGCGCCGACCGCTTCCAGCTGATGCAGTCGATGGGGGACGCGGCGGCGTTGTCGGGCGCCCTGCGCACCTATGCCGTGGAGCTCGGGAAGATCGCCAACGACATCCGGCTCCTCGTGTCCGGTCCGCGGACCGGACTGGCCGAAATCAGCCTCCCGGCGGTGCAGCCCGGGTCCAGCATCATGCCGGGCAAAGTGAATCCGTCCATCGCCGAAATGGTGAACATGGTCTCGTTCCAGGCCGTCGGGAACGACGCGGCCGTCGCCGCGGCCGCCGAGGCGGGACAGCTCGAGCTCAACGTCATGATGCCGGTGATCGCCCACAATCTGCTGTTCACGATGCACCTGCTCACCAGCGCCTCGTCGGTTTTCGCCGAGCGCTGCGTGTCCGGCATCCAGGCCGACGAAGCGATGTGCGCCCACTGGCTGGACCGGAGCCCGGCGCTCGTGACCGCGCTGGCGCCCAAGATCGGATACGCCGAGTCGGCCAAGCTGGCCAAGGAAGCCCTCGCGAAGAACGAGACCGTCCGGCAGCTCGTGACGGAGAAGGGCATTCTCAAAGGTGCGGAGCTGGACGCCGTGCTCGACCTCCGGGCGATGACGGAGCCCGGGGTGCCGGGAGAGCGCGGGAAGCCTTCACCATGAGGAGCGGCCGATGAGCTGGATCGTCGCGGGGTTGATCGGCGGTGTGGTCGCGTGGCTGGCCGACTGGGTATTGTGGAGCAAGGTCTTCACCAAAGGGATGGAAGAGCTCGCGGTGAAGATGTCGCCGGAGGAGATGAAGGCGTTCATGGGGCCGGCGATGGCGAAGTCGGCGATCCTGGCCATCGCCTACGGTCTGATCTTCACCTACCTCTACGCCCAGTTCCGCACCGACCTCTGGGTGAACGGCGGCGGCCCGCTGGCCGGGATGGAGTTCGCCACCGTGCTGTGGCTGCCGACCATCGCGCTGATGACGATGGGCTCGGGCGTCTGGTACACCAAGGCCCGCGCGCTCCTGCAGGCCAACTTCTGGGCCTGGCTCATCCGGATGAATCTGGTCGGGCTCGTGGTCGGCATTCTCCTCAAGTAACGCGGCGGAACGCCGCGCGGCACGCCGGGCCGGTGACCACGGTCACGGCCCGGCGTCGCCCCGCCGGTCCAAGTTCCCCGCATGACCAAACGACTGCTGCCCTGGATGATCGGGGCCGCCGCGCTCGCCGGTCCTCTCGCCGCGCAGCGCCCCGTCCGCCTCGGTCCGCTTTATTCCTCCCTCTCCCTGGATGACCAGTCGGGCACGAGCCATCATTTTTCCGCGTTCGGCGGCAGCCTCGCCGTGCTGACCGCGGACGACGACGAAACCGGCGTGAGCGTCATCCGCTACAACGATCTGGCGACGTCGGCGTGCCCGCGGTCCCTCACGTTCTTCGGGCTGGACGACGACTACTTCCCGGTCGGCGCGTCGGGCCTCGCGCCGTTCGCGTCCACGGAGGTCGGGGTCGCCCGAGTCCTGGACACCGACAAGGGACTCCTCGGACTGAGCTGCAGCGCGCCCGCAACCACGACCCAGATCGGGTTCGGGTTCGGATTCGGACTCCGCGTCACGGCGGGGAAGGACGCGAGCGGCCAGCTGGAGGGCCGGTTCTTCCAGGTGCCCAACAGCGCCATCCAGTCGCTCGAGCTCCGTGCCAACGTCTCGGTGCTCCTCGGGCCGCCCCGCGTCACCCAGCTGACGAACGGTACGCTGGGTCCGGCGGTCGCCTTCCTGATCCCGATCTCCGGTCCGCTTCAGGGACGGGGGCCGCTGCTTGGCCTGCGGTTCCGCCGCGACACGAAGAAGGCGTCGAGCGTCCTCGGACTCGAAATCGACTGGGCGCCCTTCCAGGCGTCCGCCGCCTGCTCCGGGACCGGGTGCGACGAAGACGCGGTGCTGTTCGAGCCCGGATACGAAGCGTCGCTCCGGCCCTCCTGGGGGCGCTGCTACGCCGAGCTCGGCCCCGTACTCGCCGGCTTCTTCTCCCAAGGGCCCGACCGGGGCGTCGCCCAGGGCGCCCAGGGCGGTGTCGGCGTGGACGTCGAGAAGAACGGCGTGCTCTACAACCTCAGTTCCCGGCTGCTCTGGTTCCAGCCGGGATCCGGCGGCAACGTGTTCGCCGTGCAGGTGGGCGTGAGCGTGGGGCCCGCCGTCCGGCACTGAGCGTGCCGTTGATATCGTCCATGCGCCCGTCCATATTCCCGCCATGCGGGTGACGACGTGGGCGGAATACGGGCTGATCGTGTCGCTGAACCTGGCGCGGCGGGTGGGTGACGGGCCGATCGCCGCCCGGGAGCTGGCCGAAGCCGAGCGGCTGCCGCACGACTACGTGGAGCAGATTCTCCTCCGCCTCCGGCGCGCCGGGCTGGTCGAATCGGTCCGGGGCGCCAAAGGCGGGTACCTCCTCGCCCGGGACGCCCACGACATCTCGGTGAAGGACGTGATGGAAGCCTCGGAGCACGTCACCTTCGAGGTGAACTGCGATCACCACCAGGTGGACGCCCACCGCTGCAGCCCCGACGCGGCCTGCAGCATCCGGCCGGTCTGGCGGATGCTGGAGCAGCGGATCAACGAGTTCCTGTCCGGGGTCACCCTCGCCGATCTCACCCACGACGAGTCCAGCCTCTATCAGATCACGGGTGTCCCGGCCGCCGGCTGAGGCTCACAGGCTGTCCCTCTCACACGAAGAAGCGCTGCGCTATTCCCGGCACCTGATCCTCCCGCAGGTCGGGGCGGAAGGACAGGAGCGGCTGAAATCAGCCCGGGTGCTGCTCGTCGGCGTGGGCGGCCTGGGCTCCCCGGCGGCGCTGTACCTCGCCGCGGCCGGCGTCGGCACGCTGGGCCTCGTGGACGCGGACCAGGTCGACGCCTCGAATCTCCAGCGGCAGGTGGTGCACGGGTCCGCCGCCGTCGGGCGCGCCAAGGTCGATTCCGCCGCCGACCGGATCCGGGATCTGAACCCCCACGTGCGGGTGGAGCGGTTCCCGGAACGGCTCACCAGCGGCAACGCGCTGGACGTTCTGCGCCGCTTCGACGTCGTGGTGGACGGCAGCGACAACTTCCCGACCCGCTATCTCGTCAACGACGCCTGCGTCCTCCTCGGCAAGCCGAACGTCTACGGCGCGATCTTCCGGTTCGACGGCCAGGCCTCGGTGTTCGACGCGCGCCGGGGGCCGTGCTACCGCTGCCTGTTCGCGGAGCCCCCGCCGCCGGATCTGGTCCCCTCCTGCGCCGAGGCGGGAGTGCTGGGCGTGCTGCCGGGGGTGATCGGGACGTTGCAGGCCACGGAGGCGATCAAGTTGATCCTGGGCGTGGGGGAGCCCCTGATCGGGCGGCTGCTCCTGTTCGACGCGCTGAAGCTCGAGTTCCGCGAGCTGGCGCTCGCGAAGGATCCCGAGTGTCCGGTCTGCGGCGCCCACCCCACGGTGACGACCTTGATCGACTATGAGGCGTTCTGCGGCGTCCCCGCCGCCTCCACCCAGGCCGAGATCTCGGTGGGTGAGCTGGCGGCGGAGCGCGCGCAGGGCCGCACGCTGGTCGTCGTGGACGTCCGGGAGCCGTACGAGATCGCGATGGCCGCGCTCCCCGATGCGGTCCACATCCCGCTGCGCCAGCTGCCCGCGCGCCTGCGCGAGCTCGACCCGCACGCGCCCCTGGTCACGCTGTGCCATCACGGCCAGCGGTCCCTGCGGGCGCGGGAGATTCTGGTGGCGGCGGGATTCGTGAATGTGCGGAGCGTGGCGGGAGGGATCGATGCCTGGAGCCGGGAGATAGATGCGGGGGTGCCACGGTACTGACCCCTGACCCCTGACCCCTGTAGTTCATGCCGAAGGGGGGACTCGAACCCCCACGGGCTTGCGCCCACTGCGCCCTGAACGCAGCGCGTCTACCAATTCCACCACTTCGGCGTGTTTCGGGAACGGCAAATCTAGACGGTGGTATAACCTCAAGTCAACGTTCGGCTTGACCCTCATTCACCGCGTACCTATCTTGCGCCGACCGCCTTGGACAAAGTTGCCATCGCCCGCAATCCGAGGGCGCGACACGACTTCCACCTCCTCGAGACCTGGGAGGCCGGCCTCGTTCTCACCGGGACCGAAGTGAAGTCACTCCGGGACGGAAAGGCCTCGCTGGGTGAAGGCTACGCCCACGTGAAGGGCGGGGAAGTCTGGCTGGAAGGTCTCAGCATCTCGCCGTACGCCGCCGGATCGTACAACAACCCGCCGTCGGTCCGGTCCCGCAAACTCCTGCTCCACAAGCGCGAAATCGAGAAGCTCATCGGGGGCACCACCCAAAAGGGGCTCACCCTCGTTCCGCTCGAGCTCTACTTCAAGGACGGAATCGTCAAGGTCGCGATCGCGCTCGCCCGCGCCAAGAAAGCCCACGACAAGCGCGAAGACCTGAAGCGGCGGGACGCGGAGCGGGAAATGGCGCGCGTCGCCCGGGGACGGCGCACGTGACGCCGGCCCTCCTGGTCGCGCTGATCCCCACCCAGATCGTGATCGCGACGCCGCGGGGGCGGACGGTGGTGCCGGTGACGATGGAGCGGGGGATCGCGGCCTTCGCCGCGCCTCTGCTCGCGGGTCCCCTCGGGCTCACCAGCACCGTCGTCGACGGTCGGACGACCGTGACGCTGGACGGCACGGCGTTCGTCCTGCAGGTGGGCGTCCCGTTCGCGCGGGTCGCTGGTGCCCTCTGCAACCTGGCCGCCGAGCCCTACCTGGCGCGGGACACGCTCTTCCTGCCCATCCCCTTCCTCTCCGTGTGCGTGCCGCAAGCCCTGGGGCCGAAGTACCGCTGGGACGCGGCGGAAGGGCGGCTGGTCGAGACGGTGATGCCCTTGCCGGACGCTCCTCCGGTGGTGGTGACCTCCCCCCCCGGGCCGCCACGCGCCCAGCCCGCCCCGGATCCGATGACCGGCCTGCGGTATCACCATGTGGTGGCGGTGGATGCCGGGCACGGCGGGGCCGATCCGGGCAATCCCGGGGTCTACTTCCGGCGGGGAGTCACCGAAAAGGATGTGACCCTCTCGATCGCCCGCCTCCTGCGCGCGGAGCTGGTCCGGCGGGGGATCGAAGTGGCCATGACCCGCACGAGCGACACCCTCATCAGCCTCTACGACCGGCCGTACACCTGCTCGGACGCCTGCGATCTCTTCGTCAGCATCCACGTCAACTCCATGCCGGGCGGGCGCAACGCGTCCCGGGCACACGGGGTCGAGACCTACTTCCTGTCGGACGCCAAGACGGAGGACGCGGCGCGGGTGGCCAAGATGGAGAACGACGCCATCCGCTACGACCGGAACGTGGCGGACACCGGTGTCGGCTTCATCTGGAAGGATCTCATGCAGAACGAGATCCTCCGGGAATCCGCCCGACTCGCGGAGCTGGTCCAGCAGCGGTTGGGGAGGGTGTCGCCCGGGGGGGATCGCGGCGTGCAGCAGGCCCGGTTCTGGGTGCTGAATTACGCCCGCCGCCCGGCGATTCTGGTGGAGACGGGGTTCGCGACCAACCGGGGGGACGCGGAGTTCATCGGCACCGGCGCGGGACAGCAGAAGCTGGCGGTCGCCATGGCGGACGGGATCGTCGCCTACCTGCGCGAGTTCGAGCGCAAGACCGCCGGGAGCGCCGGCCGGTGAACCGGCGCGCGCTCCCGGTGACCCTCACGCTCCTGCTCGGAGGATGCGTCTACTACAACGGCCTCTGGAACGCGCACCGCTACGCGCGGGACGCCCGGAAGCAGGAGCGCGCCGGGCAGGGCGACGCGGCGGTCCAGAACTGGTCGCTCGCGGCGGTCGAGGCCGAATCCGTGGCGACGCATCATCCCCACAGCGGGTGGCTGCCGGAGGCCCTGGTCACCGCCGCCGAGGGGCTCGCCGGGTCGAATGCGTGCCCGGACGCCGGGACGAGGCTCGACCGGGCCGCGGCGCTCACCGCGAACCGGGCACTGGTGGAGCGCATCGCCCTGGTCCGGTCGCGCTGCGCGCTCCGCGCGGAGGACTACGCGGCCGCCGAGACCTTCGCCGAGCCGGTCCTCAATTCCAAGGATCGTGATCGCCGGGAGGAGGCCGCCTTGTTCGCGGGGCGCGGAGCCCGGGGTGCCGGACGGCTCGACACCGCCGTCGCGCTCTTCGGCCGGTCCGGCCGGCGGGACGCCGGCGTGGAGGAGTTTCTCACGCTCGTGGACGCCGGGCGGACGGGGCGCGCGGACACGCTCTGTGACGCGCTGGTCGCGCGCAAACCCCTCGAAACGGACTGGGACTCGATGTTCGTCGCGCTCGCCCGGGTGGCCGGACCCGCGGCCACGTCCGCCGTGGTGGGGCGGGTCGTCCCGCGCGCGCGGCTGACCGCCGGCGCCCGGGCCCGGATCTATCTCGACGACGGCTACCGTCTGCTGGCGTCCGGAGACGTGCCGTCGGCGGACGCGCGCTTCGTCCAGGCCGGTGAGGTGGCGGCGGACTCCGCCGAGGCCGACCTGGCACGGGTCGCCCGACTGCAGGCCCGGGCGGCCCGGGCGGAGAGCCTGGACAGCGTCGCGGCCGTTTCGACCGATCTTCTGCCGCTCACCCAGCACGGCTCCGGGGTCGGCGCCGCCCGCCGTCTCCAGCAGGTCCTCGAGCAGCTCGGCGGCAAGGACTCGAGTATCGCGGGCACGTTCCGGCGCGGGGAGCTGGCGCGGGATTCGTTGCAGGCGCCGCCGCTCGCCGCGGCACTGCTCATCGGATTCGCGCAGCAGCATCCGACCTCGCTGTTCGCGCCCAAGGCCATCGTGGCCGCGATCCCGCTCGCTCCCGGCCGCTCGGACTCACTGACCCGCGTGCTGCAGGGCTCGTATGCGACATCGCCCTACACCCTGGCCCTGAACGGCGCGGCCAGCCCCGAGTACACAGAGGCCGAGGATTCCCTGGCGCGGCTCTTCGGCATCCGCGCCCGACAGAGCCGCTCCGCGGGCGTCGCGAGTGAAGCGCGGTGGACCGTCCCCGAGACGGGACCTCGCGGGCCCCTCCTCGATCCGCCGGAAATCAAGCCCGTGCCCCCCCGGGTGCTGCGTCCCAACTCGCCGCGCCCCCGCGCCGTGTCGGACACGGCGCTGTGACCGTCACGCTCTGGGGCGCGGCTTTCCAGAACCCCGTGCTCCTCGCGGCGGGCACCGCGGGCTTCGGGCGCGAGGTGGACGGCGTCATCGACCTCGAGCGGCTGGGAGGGATCGTCACGAAAGCCGTCACCCCCGAGCCCCGGCGTGGTCACCCCGGGCCGCGCGTGGCCGAGTTCCGCGGGGGGATGCTGAACGCGGTGGGACTCGCCAACCCCGGCGTCGAAGCGGTCGCGGCGCACGAGCTTCCCTGGCTGGCCCGCCGGCTCCGGCAGGCGCGGATTCTCGTGAACGTCGCCGGCGCGCGGATGGAGGACTATGAGATCGTGCTCCGGCGGCTGAGCCAGGCCGGCGCGGTCACGGCGTTCGAGATCAACGCCTCGTGTCCGAATACCAGCGCCGGCGGCCTCGAGTTCGGCGCGGACGATCACGCGCTCGCCGAGCTGGTGCGCCGGTGCCGGGTGGCGACGACGCGCCCGCTCGTCATCAAACTCTCGCCCGTGCTCCCCGACATCGCCCGCTCGGCGCAGGTGGCCGCGGACGCCGGCGCGGACGGAATCAGTCTGGTGAACACGATGCCGGGAACCCTCGCCGGGCGGCTGGGCAACGGGTATGGCGGCATGAGCGGCCCCGCGCTCCTGCCGGTGGGCGTGCTCGCGGTCCGGAAGGTGCGGGAAAAGCTCCGGCTGCCCATCATCGGGGTGGGCGGCATCCGCCGCGCGGCCGACGCGCGGGAGTACCTCACCGCGGGCGCCGACCTCGTGGCGATCGGAACCGGGGCCCTGGCGGACCCGCGCCTGCCCGAGCGGGTGGTGGGGGAGCTCGGCCGTGGCTGAGCTGATCGTCGCGTTCGACCTGCCGAGCGGGAAGGAAGCGCTGGCGCTCGCCGCCCGGCTGCCGGGGCTGGCGTGGGCGAAGATCGGACCCGTGCTGTACGTGCGCGAAGGGCCCGCCCTGGTCCGGGAGCTCCGCGCCCGGGGCATCCGGGTCTTTCTGGATCTCAAATGGCACGACATCCCCAACACGGTGGCCGGAGCGGTGGAGAGCGCCCGGGATCTGGGGGTCGAGCTGGCGACGGTGCATTGTCTCGGAGGGACGGCGATGATGGCCGCCGCCCGCCGGGCCGCGGGCGACCCGGCGGGCGGCGGCCTCTCCCTGGTGGGGGTGACGGTACTCACGTCGCACGACGCCGGGTCGTTCAGCGCGGTGCTGGGCCGGGGGGTCCCCGACCTCGGCGCCGAGGCGGTCCGGCTCGCCCGGGCGGCCCGCGAGGCGGGGCTTCGGGGGGTGGTGGCTTCGGGGCAGGAGGTGGGGATCCTGCGCGAGGCCTTGGGAAAGGAACCCTGGCTCGTCGTCCCGGGGATCAGGCCCAAGGAGGCGGGGGCGGACGACCAGGCCCGGGCGGTTACGCCGGCGGGGGCGGTGCGCGGTGGGGCGACTCATCTGGTGGTCGGGAGGCCGATTACGGCCGCGGCGGACCCGGTCTCCGCATACCGGGGGATCCTGGACGGGATGAGCGCGTAATCGCGCCCCTTGCGTGAGGTTACGAGCCCGGGTATTGTTCAAGACTTAACCAGAATCTTTGCCGGGAGACGGTCTTTTGAAGGTGCGCACGAGCGTCAAGCCGATCTGCGAGCATTGCAAGGTGATCAAGCGCCGGGGTGTGGTCCGGGTCATCTGCAAGCGCAATCCCAAACACAAACAGCGGCAGGGCTAAGTCGATGGCACGTATTGCCGGCGTGGACCTGCCACGCGACAAGAAGATCCAGTACGCGCTCCCCTACATCTACGGGGTGGGGCCGTCGAACGCGAAGCGCATCCTCGCGGAGACCGGGGTGAGCCCGGACGCGCGCGTGCGCGACCTGCGGGACGCGGAAGTCGCGCGGCTCCGCCAGGTGATCGAACGGGATTACAAGGTCGAGGGCGCGCTCCGCACCGAAGTGGCGATGAACATCAAGCGGTTGATGGACATCGGCACGTACCGGGGCGGGCGGCACCGCAAGAATCTCCCCGTGCGCGGTCAGCGCACGCACACCAATGCGCGCACGAAGAAGGGACCGCGGCGCGCGATCGCGGGCAAGAAGAAGCCCGCCCTGAAAAAGTAAATGGCTCAGGCGAAAGCTCCGGGCGCCAAGCGCGCCAAGAAAGTCGTGGAAGCGGAGGGCGTGGCGCACATCACCGCCACGTTCAACAACACGCTCATCACCATCACCGACTCGCACGGCAACGCGATCACCTGGGGTTCGGCGGGCAAGGCCGGGTTCAAGGGATCGAAGAAGTCCACGCCGTTCGCCGCCACCGTCGCCGCGGAGCAGGCGGCGCGGGAAGCGCTGGCGCTCGGCGTCAAGCGGGTTCACGTGCGCGTGCAGGGTCCCGGCTCCGGCCGCGAGTCGGCCATTCAGGCGCTCGCCACCGCCGGACTGCAGATCCGCTCCATCCGCGACGTCACGCCGATTCCCCACAATGGGTGCCGGCCGCCCAAGAAGCGGCGGGTCTGATCCATGGCTCGGTATACGGGACCGGCCTGCAAGCTGTGCCGTCGCGAGGGCACCAAGCTGTTTCTGAAGGGGGCGCGCTGCCTCACCGAGAAGTGCGCCATCGAACGCCGCGCCTACGCGCCGGGCCAGCACGGCCAGGGCACGGGGCGGCGGCGCAAGGCGTCGGAGTACGCCAAGCAGATGCGCGAGAAGCAGAAGGTGAAGCGCATCTACGGGCTCTCCGAGCGCCAGTTCCGCAATGTATTCGAGCGCGTGCTGCGTGAGCCCGGCGTCACCGGCGAAGCGCTGCTCGTCGCGCTCGAGTCGCGGCTCGACAACATCGTGTACCGGATGGGGTTCGCGGCGTCGCGCCGGCAGGCGCGCCAGCTGGTGCGCCACCGGCACATCCTGGTGAACAGTCGGACCGTCGACATTCCGTCCTACCGCATCCGGCCCGGCGACGAAGTCCGCGTCTCCGACGCGAGCCGCGAGCTGGTCCTGGTCAAGGCGGCCCTCGAGCTCGCCGGCCGCGGCCAGCCGGTCAGCTGGATTCAGGTGGACAGCGACAAGGTCCTCGGCAAGATGACCGAGCGGCCCACCCGTGACGCCATTCCGGTCGCGGCGCAAGAACAGCTCATCGTCGAGCTCTACTCCAAGTGATGACGACTCTCGATTTGACCGGCCTGGTCCGCCCGCACGTGGTCGAAATGACCAAGCGGGAGGATGCGCCGAACGCCGCCGAGTTCCGGCTGCAGCCTCTGGAGCGCGGCTACGGATACACCCTGGGGAACTCGCTCCGCCGGATGCTCCTGTCCTCGCTCCGCGGCGCGGCCGTGTGGGCGTTCCGCCTGGACGGGGTGGTGCACGAGCACCAGACCATCCCGGGCGTGGTGGAAGACGTCCATCAGATCATCCAGCGCCTGAAGCAGCTGACGCTGGTGCTGGCCCCCGACGCCGATGAAGCGGTGCTGCACATCAAGCGCGAGAAGGCCGGCCCCGTCTACGCCCGGGACATCGAGTCCCACGGCGCCGTGACGGTGGTCAACCCCGATCAGCTCCTGTTCACGATCCAGGACGACAAGGAGATGAGCGGCGAGCTGTACGTGAACAAGGGCCGCGGCTACGTGGAAGCGGAGCAGCATCCCGTCGACCGGACCCTGTCGGTGGACGTGGTGCGGATCGACTCGATCTACAACCCGGTCCGCCGCGCCAACTTCACCGTGGCCGAGACCCGCGTGGGCCAGCGGACCGACTACGACCGGCTGACGCTGTCCGTGGAAACCAACGGCACCATCAGCCCCGAGGACGCGGTGGCCTACGCCGCCGCCCTCGCGCACGAGCACTTCCGGTACTTCGTGGATTTCGGCAAGGTACCCACCGTCACGGCCGAGCCGTCGTCCAACGGCGGCACCGCCGCGCCCGGGCGGCTCAAGGAGCTGCTCGACCGGAGCATCGACGACGTCGGGCTCTCGGTCCGCTCCGTGAATTCGCTCAAGAACTCCAACATCCGCACGCTGGGCGACCTGGTGCAGCACGCCGAAACCGACCTCCTGAAGGTCAAGAACGTCGGCGAGAAGGCGCTGGGCGAAATCGCCGACCTGCTGCGGCGGGAAGGGCTGAACTTCGGGATGCGGTTCGAAGAGACGGCCGCCGGCGACATCCGGATCCTCGATCCGGGCGTGCCCCCGATGGCGCAGGCCGCGGTGGGTGAGGAGGAGTAATGCGGCATCGCGCCAAGGGCCGGCAGCTCTCCCGCACCTCGAGCCACAAGAAGGCGACGCTGAACAACATGGCGACGTCCCTCTTCCGGCACGACCGCATCGTCACCACCGAGGCCAAGGCGAAGGAGCTGCGGCCCTTCGCGGAGCGGCTCATCACGCTCGCGCGGCGGGGCGATCTGCACGCCCGCCGGCTGGTGGAGCGGCGGATCGCCGACAAGGAAGTGAGCCATCGCCTGTTCGCCGAGCTGGGCAAGCGCTTCGCGGCGCGGCCGGGCGGCTACACGCGCATCGTCAAGCTGGGGCACCGCGTCGGAGACGGCGCGGACGTGGCCCGGATCGAACTGCTGAGTGAGTGAGCGAGCGGCGGGGCGGGCGGTGACACACCAGGGGACCCCGACGGGTCCCCTTTTCTCTTCAGGCGGCTTTGATTACGCGGTGCGACTTGATGCAGCGGGTGCAGACCCGGATGCGGCGGGTGGTGCCGTTCACGACGGCGCGCACGCGCTGCAGGTTCGGGAACCAGCGGCGGTTGGTCTTGTTGTTCGCGTGGCTGACGCTGTGCCCCGTCGCGGGGGCCTTGCCACACAGTTCACACACACGAGCCATGGTCGGTCCGACGAATGAGTTCCACTACGCGCCAACCCGGGGACACCCGGGCCGAGCAGGGGCGGAAACCTAATCCGGCGCCGGAGGGCGGGCAACCCCGCCGCACCGCCGTCATTACCGGGGTCACGGGCCAGGACGGCTCCTACCTGGCCGAGCTCCTGCTGGAGAAGGGGTACGAGGTGGTCGGCGTCGTCCGCCGGACCTCCCACGACTCCTACGAGCGGATCGGCCACCTCCTGGACCGCGTCCACATCGTGCCCGCCGACCTGCTGGACCAGCACTCCCTCACCGCCGTCATCCGGGATGCCCGGCCCCACGAGGTGTACAACCTCGCCGCCCAGAGCTTCGTGCCCACCTCGTGGAGCCAGCCGGTGCTCACCGGGGAGTTCACCGCCCTGGGCGTGACCCGCCTGCTCGAGGCCGTACGCCTGGCCCACCCGGAGGCCCGGTTCTACCAGGCCAGCTCGTCCGAGATGTTCGGCAAGGTGCAGGAGACCCCGCAGAGCGAGAGCACGCCCTTCTACCCGCGCTCGCCGTACGGCGTCGCCAAGGTCTACGGGCACTGGATCACCGTGAATTACCGCGAGTCCTACGGCCTCTACGCCGCGAGCGGGATCCTCTTCAATCACGAGTCCCCGCGCCGCGGGCTCGAGTTCGTCACCCGCAAGGT
>Ga0335069_10010765_pt1 | contig 12943 bp, 11 predicted proteins | sample Lox_Sample_11_FD_206714 | JGI IMG/M metagenome (GOLD analysis project Ga0335069, IMG submission 206714) | Soil microbial communities from Loxahatchee National Wildlife Refuge, Florida, United States - Lox_Sample_1.1 | ecosystem: Environmental > Terrestrial > Soil > Wetlands | place: USA... | reverse complement strand
GCCGGGATGATGCGGATATCGCCCTCCGCCATCCCGAGAACCTGCGCGCTAAGTGAGCGGATCGCGAACGGCCCCTGACTTGAGCAGTAAACCGTAGCGCGACCATCGATGTTATAGATGCCGACCGCATTGTGCGGCTCGACGTATCCCTGATGGACCATCGCCGTGTTGAACTCGCGCTCAATCACGTAATCAGCCGCAGCAAAGCCTTCCGCCAGATCTCCGCGGGTGAACCTGATGTGGTTGGCCACATTCGTAGCCTTGTCGGGACCCTCATCCTTGTTGCGCAGGTCGTCGTGCAGAATCGTTGCATCCGGGCGCATCGCGTCATCGACCGTGCGCACCGTCGGCAAAACTTCGTAATCGACCTCGATCAGACGGAGCGCTTCTTCAGCGGTGTGACGATCGCTCGCGGCGACAGCGGCGACCGCATGACCTTCGTAGAACACCTTGCCGCGCGCCATGATGTTCATCGCGAGGAAGCGTGGATTGACTGGCCCACCTTCTCCAACCTCCTGCGCCGCGCCACCGACCTCGGGGAAATCGGCACCGGTAATAACGGCGACCACACCCGGCAGCGCCAGGGCTTTCGAGTAATCGATCGTCTTGATCTTCGCATGGGCGTAGGGACTGCGCAGAACCTTGCCATGGAGCATCCCGGGAAAAGCGTAGTCGGCACCATATCTGGCGCGTCCGGTGACCTTGTCGGCACCATCGTGGCGGATAGGACGAGTTCCGATGACGCGAAATTGCGGACTTCCGTTGTTACCTTCAGCCATTTTTCGAACCCTTCTAATTGGTAGAGTAGAAGGGAGCGGAAGGCGTAGAGGGGTGCCTACCGCTCCCTTGGGGAACCGAGCACCAAGACCCTGAGCTCCACTCAGACGGGATCCATCTGAATGTGCTTACTGAGCTCCGAGTTGATGCCCGAAAGCTTGCAATTGTTGTGAGGCAATCGCGCAATTGCCGTCGAACGTTTCGCCATCATGACTTACAAGTGCCCGCATGATGGCACAATACCTAACCGTTGTGAATCCGAGAAAAAGCAGAGTGGAAGTCTCCCTATCAGCGCTCCCACTCTGCCCCTGAAGCGGAACTTAGAGTTTCATCCAGACGGATTTGACCTGGGTGTAGAGTTCAATCGAGTGTTTGCCGAGTTCACGCCCGATACCGGACTGTTTGTAACCGCCGAAGGGCGAGATTGAGTCGATATTGTTGTAGCAATTGACCCAAACCGTTCCGGCCTTGAGCGCCCGGGCCACGCGATGAGCCCGACTCACGTCCTCGGTCCACACCGCCGCGGCGAGTCCGTAGCTGGTGTCATTGCCCTGCAGGACCGCATCGTTTTCGTCCTTGAAGGGAATAACTGCGGCGACCGGGCCGAAGATCTCTTCGCGCGCGATCTTCATATCGTTCTTCACATCGACGAAGACCGTCGGATTCACAAAGTAACCCTTGCCGTCACGTGCGCTGCCGCCCGCCGCCGTTTTGGCGCCATCGTTCTTGCCGATATTGAGGTAGCCCTTGACGCGGTCGAACTGCTCCTTCGAGACCAGCGGACCAACGGTGGTCTTGGGATCGAGCGGGTCGCCGGTCTGGACCTTTTCGGTATAGCGGGCCAGCGCGTCGACGAAACGATCATGGAAATCCTGCTGGACGAAGACGCGGGTTCCTGCGCAACAGACCTGCCCGGAGAGCATCGTGAAGCCGAAGACCGAATTCGGTACCGCAGTCTCGAGATCGCAGTCAGGGAAAATCACGTTGGGTGATTTGCCGCCCAGTTCCAGCGAGACACGTTTCAGATTGCCGGCCGAGGCCTGCAGAATAATTTTGCCGACTTCGGTCGAACCGGTGAACGCCACCTTGTCGATATCCGGATGCGTCGCGATCGCTGCTCCGGCGGTCTCCCCGTAACCAGTGATAATATTCACCACGCCGTCAGGGATACCCGCCTCGAGCATCAGTTCGCCGATGCGCAGGGCCGTGAGCGGGGTCTGCTCCGCCGGCTTCAGAATCGAAACGTTACCGCACGCTAGCGCGGGCGCGATCTTCCAGGCCAGCATCGCGATCGGGCCGTTCCACGGAATGATCTGACCGCACACGCCCACTGGCTCGCGCAACGTGTAGTTGAAGAAAGCGGGATCGGAAGGGTTCGTCTCGCCGTAGATCTTCGTGGACCATCCAGCGTAGTAGCGGAAGGTATCCACGGCGCCCGCCACCATGCCTTTGGCCAACGAGATCGCCATCCCGTTGTTGAGCGTTTCCAGCGTCGCGAGCTCGTCGCTGTGCTGCTCTATCAGATCGGCAATTTTGAGCAGGACGCGGCTGCGCTGATGCGGACTCATCGAGGGCCACTTGCCCTCCTCGAACGCCTTGCGCGCCGCTTTGACCGCTTCGTCGACGTCCGCCTTATCGCCCTCGGCCACCAGGGCCAGAACTTCTTCGTTGGCGGGATTCATCGTTTCGAAGGTCTTGCCTGATTTCGACGACACCCATTTGCCGCCAATCAGCAACTGCTTCGGTTTCCGGAGAAAATCCAACACCGCCCGGGACTGTACTCCAGCCGCGGCGCGCTCTACTGATACTACTCCTGCTGCCATTACCTCTCTCCTCTCTATGCCACTATATGTTACAAAAGCTTGTATCATGGCAATTCGCAGCGCGCCAATGGTCGGTCACCACGGCTCCGCAGTAACCCTCTTGGGGAGAAGCTGTGGGGGTCTACTGCGCTTCTTCTATCGCGAGCGTCGTTACCTGACGCACCCACCGCGCATGCCGCTTTTCGTCGGGCACGATGATCCGAAAGGGCCCTTCTTCAGCGGAGAGCGAATGACCGTCCCGGCCGTTAACGAGAAGAACGACCTTATCGGTGAAAGCGGGATCGAGTTCCGGCAGAGCGAAAACCGCCTCGTAGCCGTCGGCCGCGTGGACAACGAGATACAGGCGCATAGCGCGACCGCGCAGATCCTTGCCGAGAGGCGCCTTAGCGCGATCAAGCAACGATGCAAGCGCAACACCGCGATAGTTCGCGTGCACGCCGTGATCGTCGCTAACGTCGATGGATTTTTGGGGCAATAAAGCAATATCCGTCTCAGTCAGGACCAGTGGCTGTCCCACCTTGCCGGTGATTCGGACTTCAGCCTTGGGCGCAGATGCGGTATCCGGATGCTCAACGCCCAAACTCGGGGCGGCGAAAAGCATCAGGAGACAGAGCGCCAACAGGCCACTTTGTCCCCATCGTCTTCGCGTCGCGTGATACCGGGCGATAATCACTGCTCAGTCCTTTTGGATCATCACCTCGGTGGCTTTAATTACGGCCAAGACCTTATCGCCCTTCTTGAGTCCCATCTCTTCGGCGCTTCGTCTGGTGATCACGGACTCAACGATGTTGTCTCCCACTTTGACCGTGATTAGAGCAGTTACGGTTCCGAGTAACACGTCGGTGATTTCTCCCTTAAGATGATTACGCGCACTGAGTGACATCCTTTTTCTCCTATCGCTTTGACTGCAAAACCGAGTGTCTGGTGTGTCTGTGAGATTCTTCCGCTGTAGCCAAGTCGAGCGGCAGAAGGCCTCTTAGGCCAAAAGGCTTTCGACGCGACCCATCTGCGCCGTATCGTAGGCGCACAACTGGCTGATCTCGCGCGCGAGCAAGCTCGAGTTAAGAGCCTCCATCAGTTGTCGGACGGGAGCCGAGTCGAATTCGCGCTCGGGGATAACCAGATCGTAACGCTCCTCGCGCCACGGCTGAAAGCCCAAACCGTAAAGGTCGGCGGCCAGGCGAATCGTGACGCCGGCGTCAGCGACGCCGCCGGCGATCGCCGCGGCGACTTCGAGATGACCGGCAGCAAGTTTGTCGTATCCGCTAATCGTGCGGCCATCGATATCGCTTGATACGAGGACTTCATCGAGCACTGCTCGTGCCCCCGATCCTGATGCTCGATTGATCAGCCTGACTCCGCGTCGTGTCAGATGACTGGCGTCTTTGATGGACGAGTCTGTTCGGGTCGCCAAGCCCAGTTCCCATCGTGCGAAGTTGACCATCCGAAAGCGTTTCGGACCGAAGACCTCACGGGCTGCCGCGACGTTGTATCCCCCGGTCTTGGGATCGCGCAGATGCACTCCGGCGGCATGGGCGCTGCCGTCACGTATCGAGATGAGCGCATCGTGGCTGGAGCCGGGCACCGCCGCTACCTCGATCGAGGGCTGACGACGTGCAAGGTAATCGCGCAGGATCGAGACACCGGGATCACATCCAGCAATCACCAGCGTCGCATCGATTTCACTCCGCGTCCGGAACGACAGTACCTCGACTCGTTTCTGTTTGCTGCTGCGTTCGACCAAACCGCTCGCGGGCGTGAGCATCACACAGGTGGCCGGCACAGGGATCGCAACCAGGCGACCGCCGATGCGCGCGAGCGAAACGCGCGCGGCAACCTCACCGCCCGCGCTATGACCGAGTTCGGCGGTGAGTCGATCCTCGCGATGGCCTCCGAAGAGCGCTTCGACCGTAGTCCCGAGTTCCCCGGCGAGCCGCAACGCGACATCGACACCCGGCTGATAGGTATCGGCCTCGATTGCGCCCAAAGCTTGCCGGGAAATGCCGGCGCGCTTGGCCAACTCAATTTGCGATAGCTCACGCGCCTGCCGCAGTTCACGCAGCTGTGCACCAGAGGACTTTATCGACAAGATGCCACCTCCAATCGTGGGCGGACGGGCCGAGATTCACACTTACTTTTTAGCATTCTTTGGAGGTCGAACTTAAGGATAAGCCATTATTCTTGTCAAATCATTTTCATAATGTCATATACGCGAAACCAAACCAGGGAGGACTCACCAACCTTATGGCGAGAAGACGAAACGGGACCGGTATAGGAGCGGCCTTGGTCTCGGCCGTCGCACTTTTGTTCAGTAGTTGCGCGGCAGACCGAACGCTCTTTCTCAGCAGCGGACCAACACCACGGGTTGAAGACTGCATGATTTTGCAGCAGTCGACGCCGACGAAATTCGTCTGCAACGGCAAGACCTACACGTCGGTGCAGTTAAGCGACATTCGGCTCGGGAAGGGAGCCGACAAGAAGACCCAGTAGCCGCTGGCACAGGTTATCAGTCGGGGGAAGCCACGATTTACAATGATCAGCAGAAAATCTAACGGAGCAGTGAAGGGCGCGCGTTGGCTGGCAACAACGGCCGCGGTCGCATCGATCTTTACGACGATTCCAGCGTACGCGGAGTCGAACGCGGAGTTGCAGGCTGAGGTCAAAGCGCTAATAACAAAAGTCAACGATCTCGAAAAAAAGAATCAGGAACTCGAGGGACTAGCACAGCAGGTCAAGATCATCGACCGCAAGCTCGAAGTTCAGCAGGAGACGACTACCGCTAAACAAACGGACCTCGAAAAGCAGGTCGCTGCGATCAAGCCGGCATGGAAGAGCTATATGGATAACTTCCAGAACAAGTTCCGGCTGGGGATGTTGGCCTATTTCGACTATGCGATGTACACGCGGACCGGTTTTGGGCCGCGCTTTTTGGAAAATCTCAATCCGCCCGGACCCGGTAATAATTACTACAACTCGTTCGATATCAATCGGGCCTATATCAATACTTACTACACACCGACGGATGACTGGACCTTCCGCATCACGCCCGAAATCTACAAAGCGACTGGCGCGCAAAGCAGCAACGCCAGCTCGAACGACAAGAACGGGACGACCACTGGCGTCGGCAGCAATCTCGACGGCAGTATGAACTTCCGCTTGAAGTTCGCGTATGCACAGTACTCGGGTCTTTGGAATAGCGTGCCGACCCTAAAAGGCGGCACCTTTACGATGGGTGCGCAGCAGAACCCGCTCCTCGGATGGGAAGAAGACTTCACGCAGTATCGCTTTGTCTATCTGGCGCCCTGGAACTATCTGGGCCTTTCTTCGAGTGAGATTGGTCTGCAATTCGCCGGCCCGATTAAGCTCGGCGGTGGCGAGACGACCTACTTTGATTACGCTGCGGGCGTTTACGACAACGGCAACTTCAGCACGCCGGAGCAGACCAACACCAAGCAGGTTATGGGACGGCTGACGGCCTATCCATTCGGGTCGAGCTATCGTTTCCAGGGTTTCGGCGTCGGAGGATGGTGGAATTACGGCTGGGGCAATACGACACCCGATCAGTCCGGGCTGACCGGGCCACTGAAGGGTAAGGTTGCGCAATTCGAACGGATTGCCGCGATGCTCTCCTATGCTACGGAGCAATGGAACCTCCTTGGTGAGTTCGATTACGGCAAGAACGCCTTCCAGGTGGGTAACCTGTTCTCGGGCAGCGGTCCTCAGGATGCGTTCGGTACGCCCACCGGGCCTGCCGTTACAAAAGCCGGGGCCTTCGGCAATACGGGAACCGGTGGCACCGCCTCATGCGCGAAGACTGCTTGCTACAGTGTGTACGACACGTATGGCCCTCAGACAGCGGTCTACAACGCGCTGTTGAACAACGGCCGGACGCGTCAGGTCGGAGTCGATTTCCTTGGTCGCTACCATATTCCGGGGACCAAGTTCTCGCTCTTCGGTGTGTTCCAGTGGATGATGCCGAACGACAACGTGCGCGGGAATGATCCGCTCGATTTCCAACGGGTCGTGGCGGGTGTGAGCTATCAGTACAACGAGTACATGCGCTTTGCGCTGGATAGCCAGAACCTCCTTTTCTATCACAATCAGGAAAGCATGCCGATCGCATCGGCGGCGAGCTACAACTACGTGCCTGGCAGCAGCTTCAATGGACGCCTGTTACCAGACAAGGCAACCACGAAGCCATTTGCATACAACGGTACGATTCCGTTCCTGGTGCCGCGTGATACGCACGCGATCTTCCTCAACATGGAACTGAGTTACTAACAACCGACGATGGGCGAGCTGTGAGGTTCGCCCACCGTCTAACGGCAAACCTTATCCTTCATAAAGAGAGCAGCTAATGAAATCCCGAAACCGCGATCATCGTTCCGGCCTCTGGGCCGCTATCGTCTCAGCATTCTTCATATTGTTCGTATTGTGGCCATCGGGCCAAGCAGCGGCGGAGGAGATTACTGTAGCAGCAGCCTCCGACTTAACTTTCGTGTTTCCCGAGATAGTCGCGCGGTTCCAGAAGGAGACCGGCGATACGATAAAGGCTTCCTTCGGTTCGTCGGGGAACTTCTTTTCGCAAATCCAGAATGGTGGCCCCTTCGACCTCTTTTTCTCCGCCGATATTGGCTACCCCAGGAAGCTACAGGACGCGGGTTTAGTCGAGGCCGATACTTTCTACGAGTACGCCGTGGGCAAACTCGTAATTTGGGTGCCGAGCCCTTCGGCCCTGGACCTGAAGAAAGGTCTGGCGGTACTCACCGATCCGAGTGTGCACAAAATCTCGATTGCGAATCCCGAGCACGCGCCCTATGGTCGTGCAGCAGTCGCGGCGTTGAAGCATGAAAACATCTACGACAAGGTCAGTGGCAAACTCGTGATGGGTGAAAATATCTCGCAGGCGGCGCAGTTTGTGCAGTCCGGTAATGCCGATATCGGCTTGCTGGCGCTCTCGCTGGCATTGGCGCCGAGCCTGAAGGAGAAGGGCCGTTATGAACTCGTGCCGGCGTCGGACTATCCACCACTCGAACAGGCGGCCGTGGTGCTGAAGGCATCGCAAAAGAAGGAAACGGCAAAGAAGTTTCTGGCCTTTGTTAAGACACCGGCGATCGTCAGCCTGATGAAAGACTATGGCTTTACGATCCCTACCTCCGGGAGCGGGAATTGATCGGGTGACACGCTGATGAATTGGGCCGCGATGACTCTGACCCTGAAACTTGCCTTCGTCGTATGCGTGACGCTGCTGGTAATCGGATTGCCGCTATCTTACTGGCTCGCGTACACGCGCGTGCGATGGAAGTTTCTGGTCGAGTCAGTCGTGGCCCTTCCGCTAGTGCTCCCACCAACCGTGCTTGGCTTTTACGTCCTGATAGCGATGGGACCGCACAGCCCCTTCGGTCGCCTCTACCAGTCGTGGATGGGACACGGTTTGCCATTCACCTTTGAAGGGCTGGTAGTAGGCTCCGTTCTTTACAGCCTCCCGTTCACCGTTCAGCCGATCACCAGCGCGTTCTCGTCCGTTGATTCGACTTTGCTTAACGCCTCGGCGATACTCGGCGCCTCGAAGCTTCGGACCTTCCGGCGGATCATCATGCCGCTCTCTATCGGCGGAATCGTAACCGGATTGGTGCTGACGTTCGCGCATACACTGGGCGAGTTCGGCGTCGTCCTGATGGTGGGGGGAAATATCCCGGGGGTCTCGCAAACCATCTCGATCACGATCTATGACAATGTGCAGGCGCTCGATTATGCGACCGCGAACCACACGTCGCTGGTGCTTTTGGCGGTGTCCTTCGCGACACTCTCAATTCTTTATGCGCTGAATCGACGGGCAGGTGCAGGATGGCTCGTGCAGCAATAGCTCGACAATCCCTAAAGATTGCTCGACTCCCGTGTGCTAATAAAACCGTGCATGGCGACGCGCGCGACTTCGAATTTGCTTTCGGTTCGCCTGCGCAAAAATCTCGGGAAAGACTTTTCGCTCGACGCTCAGTTTGAAGCGGGACCCGGCTTCACGATCCTTTTTGGTGCATCGGCGGCGGGTAAGAGCACACTACTCAACTGTATTGCCGGGTTGCTTCAACCAGACGATGGCGTTCTGTCGATCGGGTCGCGGACCCTGTTTGATGATACGCATCGCATCAACGTACCGGCGCGCGATCGTTCGATCGGCTACCTGTTTCAGAATCTCGCCCTGTTTCCCCATCTGACGGTGGAAGAAAATATCGAATACGGGCTGGCGAAGTTGGCAGCGCCCGCACGACACGATCGAGTGATGAGCCTGGTCACCACCCTCGGCATTTCCGATCGACTGAATCGCAGACCCAGCCAACTCTCCGGCGGCGAGCGGCAACGCGTTGCTCTCGCGCGTACGCTGGCGACTGACCCTGTCTTACTGCTCCTCGACGAACCGCTGACTGCGCTCGATAATCCGACCAAATCCGCTCTTCTGAACGATCTGCGAGCATGGAACGTCAGCCATCAGATTCCGATCCTGTACGTTACGCACTCAGTACCCGAGGCGTTTGCCCTCGGCGAACGCGTGCTTGTGATCGATCGCGGCAGGATTATCGCACACGGGACTCCGCAGGAAGTTCTTGCCGCTCCGAGCCAGGAGCTGATCGCGAATCTCACAGGCTTCGAAAACATCTTCGACGCTAAAGTGGAATCCGTAAACAAGCAGCAGGGCACGATGCATTGCCATCTCGGCAAAAGCGCTGTCGGCCTTGAGGTGCCGCTCGCACGATACGAATCCGGTGATTTTGTTCGGGTTGCAATCAGGGCTGGCGATATCATGATCGCAACGGCCAAACCGCTCGGCCTGAGCGCCCGCAACATCTTTAAGGCTCAACTGGTCTCGATGCGGATTGAGGGCACGACCGCAATCGCGAATCTCTCGGCCGGATCAGATGTCTATTTCGAGGTCCATCTGACGCCCAGTGCGGGGTACGAGTTGCAACTCGAGAGTGGTCGCGAGGTATGGCTAGTGATCAAGACTTACTCGTGTCATCTCGTGAGCCGCGACGCCACCTAGATCGCGATCACTTTTGATCCCGCAGAACGTTGCGACGGATTTTTCCGGTCGCGGTTTTCGGTAGTTCGGAACGGAACTCGATCCAGTGCGGATGCTTGTATGGAGCTATCTTGGTCTTTACGAATTGCATCAACGTATCCGCGAGCGCCGGCGATGCGGATGCGGGATCTTTCAGCACCACGTAGGCCTTAGGCTTGATGAGCCCGTCGACATTGGAGTGCCCAACTACGGCTGCTTCCAGCACCGCCGGATGAGCTATCAGCGCCGATTCAACCTCGTATGGGGAAACCCACACGCCGCCGACCTTGAGCATATCGTCGCTGCGGCCTGAGTAGTGATAGTAGCCGTCCGCATCACGGAAATACTTATCGCCGGTGCGGAGCCATCCGTCGACAAACGTGCGACTTGTGGCTTCCGGATTGTTCCAGTATCCCACACCAATCGAAGGGCCACGGCACCACAGATCGCCGATTTGATCGGGTGCCGGTTCCGCACCATGCTCATCGCGAATTTTTACTTCGTAGCCGTCAACTGGCTTGCCCGATGTCCCGTACCTGACGTCGCCGGGACGATTACTGATGAAGATATGCAGTGCTTCGGTCGAGCCGATTCCGTCGAGAATCTCGACACCGAAGCGCGTAAACCATCGCTCCGCTAATGCGAGCGGTAGAGCTTCCCCCGCTGACATGCACAGTCGTAACTTATCGAACTTGCCACTGCCTTGACTTTCCGCAGCCGCAAGCATCGCTCCGTAGAGCGTCGGGAAGCCGAAAAACGCTGTAACCTCGCGCTCCAGCAGCGTCGCCAGCACCACCTCAGGCGTCGGCCGATCAGGCAACAAGATCGCAGTCGCACCGGCATGCAACGTGAACGTGCTCGAATTGCCTAGTCCGTAGGCAAAAAACATCTTTGAGGCAGAAAAAATTACATCGTGTTCATTAAGTTCCAGCACGCCGCTGCCATACAACTTCGCCGTGCTGACCAGATCTTCATGCCGATGGATTACGCCTTTGGGTCCGCCGGTGCTGCCCGATGAGTACAGCCAAAAGCCTACATCCTGCGACGAAATTGGTACTGCATCGAGCCGATCGCCACTCCCCGCCAGTGCCGCTTCCAGAGAGGCGTAGAGATGCGCTCCGTCTCCTTCGATAAGAACCGCGGCCCGATCAACGAATTCCATCAGCGCTGCTTCGCATCGGGACAAGAGTGGCACCGAGACGACCATCGCGCGCGGACGGCAATCCGCGACAAGATAATGATAATCCTCGGGCACCAGCAGCGTGTTCACAGGAACTGGGATTGCGCCGATCTTCAGCGCGCCGAAGAAGACGGCGGGAAAGAAGATCGAATCGTTCATGCAGAGCATCACGCGATCGCCGCGACTGACGTTGAGGCTCCGCAGCAGATTCCCGGCCTCATTCACAAGCCGCGCCAACTCGGCATAGCTGTGCGGCCCGGTCGCATCGATGAAGGCAGCCTTAGCGCCGCGACCTTCGCTCAGATGGCGGTCGATGAAATGGCTCGCAGCGTTGGACTCGTCGCTCACCGCTCTCTTTCTCCTGTGATCGGTTGCGCCATCAGCATTATGGCGTCGGCGGCTCGAATGCAAGATAATGCATCAGGAAGATGGTCGAGCGTAAAACCCTGAAAGCACGTCCTTTGCAGATGCCCGAAGCCTCGAGCGATACGGATTTTCTGGCTACTCTTGGCGGCCGAGTGCGAGACGCGCGTGCGCGTCACGGCATGACGCGCAAGATGCTCGCGCGCGATTCGGGAATCTCCGAACGTTACCTGGCTGAGATGGAGGCTGGGCGCGGCAATTTCTCGATCATGATGCTGAAGAAGCTCGCGAGCGCGATCGATGTGCCCTTGGGCGAACTGGTCGACGATCAAGCTCCTCCTATGCCGGAATACACGCTTATCGCGCAACGGCTGCGTACTTTACCGCCGAAAGACTTGAACGAAGCCGGTGCGCTTCTCGCCCGGCGCTTCGGGCGGTGTCGCGATCGTGGCGAGCGTATCGCGTTGATCGGCCTGCGCGGCGCGGGCAAAAGCACGCTGGGCTCCATGCTCGCAAAAGATCTCGGTTACCAATTCTTCGAACTCAGCCACGAGATTGCGGCGGTGGCGGGCGTCAGTATCGAGGAGATCTTCGAGCTCGAAGGACAAGCCGGTTATCGGCGTCATGAGCTGAGGGCCCTCAGGCAAATCGTCGGGCGGCGTAAGCCCCTCGTCTTTGCGGTGGGTGGTGGGCTGGTAGCCGAACCGGCCGCTTTCCAGTTCCTGCTCGATTCCTGTTACACGGTCTGGCTTCGGGCGACCCCGCAAGAGCACTGGGAGCGCGTGATGCGCCAGGGCGACTATCGGGTCAGCGCGGATACTTCCCCTTCGGCGGCGCTGGCCGATATGCGGCGAATTCTCTCGCAACGGGAGCCGCTGTATGCGATGGCCGACGCTACCCTCGACACGAGTGGCAGAACAGTGCGTCAATCGGCCAAGGAACTCACGACCTTGATCGGAAAGGCAGCCCAATTGGAACATGCAAGATAATGCTTGCAATCGAAGATGACCTGCATTATCTTGCAGCTTAAACGGACCTCAAAGATGATCGATTTTCAGACCAGCCCGGATCGTTACCGGCATTGGAAACTACGTTGCGACGGACGTATCGCTACGCTCGTGCTCGATGTCGACGAAAATGGCGGGATTGTACCCGGCTACGAACTCAAGCTGAATTCCTACGACCTGGGTGTCGATATCGAGCTTTACGACGCGACCCAACGGCTGCGCTTTGAGCATCCGGAGGTCGCCGCCGTGATTATCACGTCGGGCAAAGAGCGGGTCTTCTGCGCTGGAGCCAATATCCGGATGCTCGGGCAATCGGACCACGGCCTGAAGGTGAACTTCTGCAAATTCACCAACGAAACCCGCAACGGTATCGAGGATGCATCCAACTTCTCCGGCCAGCGCTATCTGACCGCGATCAACGGTTCCTGTGCTGGCGGTGGTTACGAATTGGCGCTCGCCACCGAACATCTCGTGATGGCCGATGACGGCTCAACGAGCGTTTCACTGCCGGAAGTTCCTCTACTGGCCGTGCTCCCGGGTACCGGCGGACTGACGCGCCTCGTCGATAAACGGCACGTCCGGCGTGACCTTGCCGACTTTTTCTGCACTACCGAAGAAGGCGTACGTGGCAAACGCGCCGTCGAGTGGCGGCTCGTCGATGAGATCGTACCGCGCAGCCAACTGATCGAGGTTGCTCAACGGCGAGCACAGGAGTTGGCAGCACAATCGTCCCGTC
>Ga0335069_10010764_pt1 | contig 12945 bp, 24 predicted proteins | sample Lox_Sample_11_FD_206714 | JGI IMG/M metagenome (GOLD analysis project Ga0335069, IMG submission 206714) | Soil microbial communities from Loxahatchee National Wildlife Refuge, Florida, United States - Lox_Sample_1.1 | ecosystem: Environmental > Terrestrial > Soil > Wetlands | place: USA... | reverse complement strand
CCGCTGCGTCCGCGCTGTATTCGCCTTGTGCTAACGCATCCTGCAACGCGGCCGCCTGATTGGCGCTAATGACTGGCATAGGAGTGAGTGTGCCTCCCGACACAATTGGATGACCAACCGGAACAAAACTGGTGAGAGGCGCCGTGGAGTCTACGACGACCCGCGCCCCAGGTCGCGCCGCCGTCGCGGCCGCCTCCAATGCTTCGAGACTGGAAAAGCCGCCCGGACCCACTTCCCCGTCAAAAAGCGTTCCATCGTCCATTTCAAGGTACAGATGCATAAAAAAACCTTGCGACGTTCGTTTATAGGCTCGATTTGACCGCCCGGCCGTATGAGGACACCCCCCAAAACGGCCTTGAAAGCCCTACACCGGAATTTGACTGATTACCGTATCCGGAGAAACCCCGATAAAAGCCGCCACGTTCCGCGCCCAGGCCGAGGCGTTATCGGTGTAGGTTGCCGCCACTTGAGCAATGGTCATGCCCGGATTAAAGCGCGAGCTTTGCCCGGTGAGCATCCAGCGGACTTGAGTTTCAAGCGCCTCCCGGCCGTCCGCATAGCTGGCATACATGACCAAGCCGCCGGAATCGAAACCGATCCCCGTTCCGGTGATGTCCACCGTTAGCGCGCCGGGATTATTCGCGACGGTCGGCCGCGCGCCGGCAACGCCGAAACCTTCCGCCCATTCGATCCCGTCGGAGAGCAGCTGCACCCGTTTCTCGAGATCCGAAAGCAGAAAGACGCCGGCGCCGCCGGCCGCAAAGACGACCAGACCCGCGAGCAGAAGCCACCCGAGCCGCCCTCGTTTCATGGGTTAGAACGTGGACCAGAATTGCATACGATCTAAAAGCGCGCCGGCCGCGTCCGCAATCGCCGAGATCGTGATATTGATGTCGCGCCATTCGAACGACTCCCCAGGTCGCAGCAGCAAGCCGGTAACCGGCGCCGAAAACGACGGGTTTTGACCTACACGGATATTCTGTCCCGACGTTGAGACATTTCGGACGTTGACGAGCGCCCGCACATTGCCGGCCTGGACGGTACAAATCGCCGACGTTGCAAGATTCCCCACCGTCAACTGATTTTCACTGTTGGCGAGGAAAACATTGTAAGGCGCCTCGATAACCAACAGAGGCACCCCAATGAGGGACGGCCAAATACCTTTGGTAAACCTCATGCCCGTTGAGTCCTTTGCCCAATGGTGATGTACAACAAGTCGCCGAGCGCCGGCGGATTGTTCCCGCCGTTTTGTCCCCAGAATTGCGTAATGTCCACGTATTGCATGGCGTGATCCAGGCCGAGGGAAATGAGTTCACCATCCGGCAAAGTGACGGCGCCTTCTAGTGAATCCCAAGGATCATTTTGCTCAGCCTGGAAAAACTCACCCGGTGAAAGTGACGTGATCCATTTCGAATTGCCGGCCGTGGCATTGGTGGCCGAGACGTCCGCCTCCCCAATGTAAATCGGGTTGAGATTATTAACGTCCGGCTCCATTCGGAAGAATGGAACCGGCATTGTTCCGGCCGAGGGTACGAGCTGCTGCTTTGAGAACGCCGCCCCAAACACCACGACGATTGTGTTGAACGTCCACAGCAGCAAATCTTGACCCGTTGCCGGACCGCGCATAACTGCTGGAAGAACGCGGCCCGGCACTGTGGATTGAAAGCGCCGGCTCATCGTGCGTAGTTAAAATCGACCGGCAGAGACAGATCCGCCAGCGTGAAATTACCGCGCATAAAAAGCTTGATCCCGACCCACGTGAGATCGGCGCGCGCGTACTGGCCGCCGGAATTGTTCGTCAGAATCGTTTGCACGTTCGACGCCGGCGCCAAAATTTTCGGCTCAGGGAGCTGCGACGGGTTTTGAGCGTTCCCAATGATTGTGACCCAATGCATTGGCTTGAACGAAAAATAGCGGCCGGACCCTTGGTTTTTGATGTCTACCAATAGATCCGGCGCATTAATGTTCGTTCCCGCCGGCTGAAAAACAGACCCGTTCAGCATGTAACAGACGTAGGCCGCATCGGCATCAATGACAAAACTGTCGGTTGCGCCGGTGGTCGGAACCGCTACGCCAAACTGAGTTGGACTGTAGAAGTCCAAATCCACGTCGCCCGCCAAAGCGTGATCCACAATGCGAGCGACGATAGCGGACTGAAAGCCGTAGGACATGGACCCCCCTTATTGAACCGGCCGAACTTTCAAACCGTGCGCCGTGATTCGAATTTTCGTGTTACCGTTCGCCAGCGTCACAGCCGAAGGCCAATTAAGCGAAGCCTGAATCACAATCAACGGTGGAATGAAAAGAGGCTCCTCTAACGTATAAACGTTTCGAGCATCCGGCCAACCGTTTGTCCCGAAGTCCACGACGCCGCCGGGATCGGTGGTCGCACCTTCCGCCGAAATCCCACCGAATGGAGCCGCACCGCCCGGAATCAAATCAAGAGGAATCGTGCCGTAATCCTTATCGAGAAGCTTGAAGGCCATCCAGGCCGATTGAAGCAGCAACGCAATATCGGAAATGGACCCCGTTTGCGCCGAATTGGAGGCCGCGCGCGCGACCGACCGTGGTACGGTGAAGGGCTTCAACGTCCAACCGAGAACGAGAAAACCGACGCGATCCGGCAAGGTGTTTCCCGGCAAGTTTCCAACCGACAAATCATTGCGCGCCGTGTTGAGAATCGAAAGCGTGGTGGTGGTACCGGAAGTGTAGGTCACCGTATCGTAAAGAGTGTCTTGAATGAATTCCAAGGCATTCCCATAAGTGACCTTGTATTGCGCGAACATCGGCCCGAAATCATTTTGTGCGAGCTGCGACTGGTAATTAGCCGGCACCCCTGAAAGCGTGTTACTCACAACTGGAACCTTTCTGCAGCAGAAAGAAAAAAAGAAAAATTTAAAAGTGTCTCCTCGAGGCGGACAGTTTTTTTACCGTCCGAACCGTGTCCCGAACCGCGATGACCGCGAAGGATACGCCATCAATTGAGTCCGATTGACGCCGCCCGTATAGCCCGCCAGACGTGCCACCGGCCGGCCGCCGGCCGCCACATGGTGATGGGAATGCCGGCCGAGGCCGAACTGTCCGCGCGGCACCGGCGCCGTATAACCGGACAAGCCGAGCGCCGTTTTAATCATTGGCCCAACGTAGGACGCGATGAAAATCGCCGCCTCGCCGACAAAGACATTACGCGCGCCGCGCCGGCCGTCGAGCAAATACCCGAAGATCGGCGGCAAAAAATACGACGCCCCTTTAACAAGTGTCGGATTGGACGCCGCCGTACTTGGCATTTGCGCCGTAATGAAACCCTGCAGCAGTGGCGGCCCGAGTACGCCACCAGTGACGCCGGCCACTGTGGCAATATCCGGTAACGAAGAAACGCCGATACCCGGAAGCAGATCCGGCGGATTGCGCCGGCGCCGTTCCATAAAAACGCGATGGGTTTTTTTACGGTGATGATGCTTCTTGGGATTTGCAAGCGGAACCAAAGAACCCGCGCCGATGTAGTTTTTACGCGCGCGGCTGCGCTTTTTGGCGCCGCTGCTGCGCTTGACAAACTGCCCCTTGCTGTTGCGGCCCATGTTGATAATTCGTGCCATAGGTTTAGAGCGTCCTTTCCGCGCTCGTTTCCGTTTCGGATTTGCGATGATTAGCGGAGGGTTGACCAGATACGGCTCGACATCGCCCGTACTGGTTTCAAAAAATTCCCAGCGCCGCCGAGTCATCGCTTTGAAAGCCAGAGCAGAACCAGACCGCCAATGATTATTGGCGCCCAGTTTGTTTGTTGGGCGGCCGCCTGTCCAGCCGCCTGTTGTGAAATCGTATGAAGCGCGTTCGATCCGGCTTGCGCGCCGGCCGCTTCGAGATTCTCTAAAATCGTTTCCCAATCCATGCCGCGCCCCCTTTGTTAATCGTCGATGTAGTCGGAATTCGAATAATCCGTAGTGTTCTCATCGCCCGACCCTGTACCGTTGCCACTATCCACCATTCCATAACAAGGGTTTGTCGGATCCCACGGATCGCAGATCAACGGCGCCGGCGGCTGCAGCAGATCGAAAGTTGCCGGATCTTGGGGAAGAGTGCTTAGGTTTGGATCGGCATACACCATCGAAACCGCCGCCGAACTACCGGGAATTTGAAACATTCCGCCAGAGGTTCCGCCGCCACCAGAACCGAACGAGAAGCCACCGCCGCCGCCCGAGCTGCCCGATCCCGCCGGCCGCGCGGCCGATCCGCCGGCCGGCGCCGCCTGCTGCAGACGCGGAAGAACGAAATAAGCAAACGCTGCCACACCAAGAATGGTAGTCAGCCCCGAACGCGCCATCGTTTTAACCTCCGTACGGCTCGCACGTGGTATAGAACGTGCCGGAACCGTCATCGTAATGTGTCCACATCGTCATGCCGGCGGAGCAGTTTCCCTGCCCCGAAGGCCCGAGCGTACCAGCGCCGACCGAGTTATTAACGGCTTGTTGTGAGGCGCCACCACCACCGCCGGCCGGATATCCAGGGCACCCCGGCTCACCCGGACAATTGATGTTTGGCCCGGCCGCCGTTTGTTTCGGCCAAAGCGCGTAAATTCCAATCGCGCCGGCCGCCAGTAACAAGGCTTTAGATTTCAAGGTGTCCATCCTCATAGCCCCAGAGAGGAAACTTTGACGTGAACGTATGTACGAAACGGTGATCGGCCGCCTTACATTTCTCATCACAATCATGCTGCTGGCCCTTGCGATAAAAAATCTTTTCGACTTCATCGCCGATCATGACGCGACCCTCCGGCGGATTGCGCCGGCGCCGAGCTGGACGCCGATGATCGGTCATAGCCATTTCTAGTAGAATCCGCTGCGCCGCCGTGATCGGTTTGCCGTGCAATCGGCCGGCTTTTAAAATTTGCCGCGCTTTTGCGGCCGTCAACTGCCGCCGCTTCATCCGGACCGCCGATTGAGATAGAGATAAACCGCGCCCAGGCCGAACAACAGCAAACCAATCCCGCCGGTCAATTGGGGAATTGTGGGCAGCGCCGGCACCAACGATTGACCGCCGGCGCCGATCCATAAAACCGACGCCGGCACCTGCCCACCAATAACCTGAGTAAAGCGGAGAACCCCAGAGGCATCCGGAAAAACGATAACCGGACCAAAGACGGAATCCTGTACGGCCACACCGGCCGGCGGAATCGGCGAATCGACGCCGAGCAACCACGTTAAGAAATCCACGTCCGAGACAGATTGCGTATACGTACCAAAAAAATCGAGGATGTTGAATTCCGTAACCAGATTGTGAAGCGTCCCATTTCGGCTGAGGAGCTCCGCCACCTGTGACGACGACAATGCGGCCGTTTGTGGCGGATCTCCGAGCGCGCCGAGTCTGTTACGCATTGGTTTCGACTTTGGAGCTGCGCTTCGGCTTCGCGTCCGCGTCCAGTTCCACAAAATGAAACTCGCCGCCACGCCAGCGCGCCGCATCGCCGAAAAGCTTTCGGCAAACGCACTGCCAGTTCATTTCCTGCGCGCCCGTCTCGTTATTCACGAGAGGCTTTCGACGGTCGATATAGTGAACGCCCGTCGCCGCGTTACAAGTAACCGTTTCATCGGCGGCCGCAACCATGCGGCCCTCATCGTTTCGGTACATAAAGGGACCTCCTAGAAAAAAAAGTGTCGCGCGATCGCGGACAGATTCAACACTCGACCGCTAAACGTTCCCAATCGGCCGGCGGATAGCGCCGGCTGGTGGCATCCATCGGAATCCAGAACCCGTCTAACCAGACCTCTGGAAACACGTGTCTAAATTCCGGATCATCCGGCGGCCGGATTGCAACAATCTGAGTGTGCAATCCGGCGCCGACCGTCAACGACGATAACAACATGGTCATATCGTCGCAGTCTCCCCACGGCCGGCGCCCCGACGCTATTTCTTCAAGCAACCACGCCGGCGGCTGCAGGATTTCAAACGGCTCGTTAATCAGCCGCATATTTTGCCGGCACCATGCCGCCATATACCGAACGCCCTGTTCGGTCCGCGACGGCGCCATCCGATTTAGAAGGCCGAGCACCGTTTCCCGAGTGATCGGCTCCAACTGCGCCGCCTGGACGAGAGCAACCATACTATGCAGGGTTTCCGCCGTTCCCCGCGCGCCGTGCGGAATCGTCCACACCTGCCAACTGTCGTAAGTGCTCATAGAGTTTTGTAAACCAGACTTTATAGCCCGGCATTTGCAATTCCGGATCGGTCCCGGTGATTGCGTCCAACGGTTGAGCGAGCAAATCGTCTAACCAATCGGCAAAATCCTCGCTCGTTTCGGCCTGATGCTGGATTAGTGCGGCCGTCGCTTCCGGCTGAATTCCACGCCGGCATTGATCTTTCAAAAACGCCAGCGCCGCCCCCATGTCTACTGTCAACTCCATTTCCTCCTCTGCCACTTCAGCCGGCGGATTGGCGGCCGGCACCGAACCCGTTACGGGTAAAACTGTCGCACCTGGTTGTACACTTTCGGGCGCCGGCCGCGCGGCCGGTGATGTGGGCACTGTCGGCACAGCAGCCCCACCCGACACGGCCGCGAGCATGGCCGGCAATTCGTGCATCACATCGCGTGCAAACCCTAACCAAGAATCCCGCGACTCACCGCCGCCGGCGCCGGCCGCCATAACCTCAAACATTCGATCCATCAACTTTTCCGGCAAAGACGGCGCCGGCTTCGGTAGGACGTTTTGAAGTGAGACGAGAGCCGTGACTAGTTCGGTGATGGGAGTTTGATTGCCCGGCTGCCGCATCGAAGCAACCATTTCAAGCATCATTTGATGCTGCCGTTCCATTTGCCGGCGCAACATTTCAAGCTCGTTGTTGGCCTGCGTTGCGGCCGCCTCCGGCGCCGGCGCCGCATTGCGTAAATTCGGATGGACCAGGCCGCCCGGCGGATCGGCCACTTGAACGGTGAAAGCCGGCTCCGGCCGCCCGTCCCGCTTCGCGCTTAGCAAGTAATCGCCCTTGTCATCCACCAGGAACAAGCGATAGACGCCGCCGCCCCATGTCTGCTGGATGTAATCTTCATTGCAGATGTCTGCAGGATAGGAACCATGGCGAATCCAGCGGCCGGATTTTTCATCGTACTTGCGAACCGCGATCCTTTTGCAGTCCGGCATCCATTGCGCTTTGATCGTTTCGAAATCGTCATCCGACTCGATCCCGCGCGGTACGGCCTCATTCTTCAGACGCGCGGCCGCGTTCAATAGTTCAGCCGCCGCGTTGTGATCGGCGCCGTTCGTTTTGCGTGAATTTTTTGCAGCAGGAGAACCCATTAGACCACCTGACCAGGAGTGATCGTGGCGGCCGCCTGTATCTGCTCACTGAGAGCCGGATTGCTGGCCGGTGGTGTTTCCAGTGTGGCCTTCGCTTCCGCGATAGCCTGATTCAAATAATCCTGTTCCGTCATCGTTTCCAAGGCCTTCGCATTGGGCACACCTTGAGCAATCAAGAGCTGACGCGCCGGAATAATCAAATCGTGAATTTGTTCGATTGTCTGCTGGACCGAAACGAGCAATTTATAGTTACCGTCCGGCTGAACTGTTACGCTGAGAATTTTCACCGTTCACCCCTGTTAATTGACATTGAAGCCGCACATCGAAATAACTTCGAAAACATTCACCACGCCGGCAGAAAATTCGACCGTCATACTCGTATTCGTCGATCCGGTGAGGTTCAACCCCGTACGGAATTGCGGACCAAAAAAACTAGAAGCACTCGCCGTTACTACAATGCTTTCCTGCCAAATAATTGTCCCGGCCCCGCTCGCACCATCGCGCACGACAACATCAATTTTGGTAACTGCCGGCGCGGCCGTTGCACAACAAGTAAACGAGAAAGAATCCAAGCAATGACGGACCCCGGCTTCCGCCGCGATGGATGCGGACGCTTGGCTGCCAGCCGCCGGCGCCGATACCACACTCCACCGTGATGACTTTTCCGAAAGGGCAACGCCGATAATGTTTCGTCCGGTTGTCGTTTGCGACGTGGGAAAATTCGACAAGGATGCAGACCGGCGAACGTTATATGTTGAACCGTTATAGACGCACTGTGTAGTCGCAGCAATTCCGCCGCCGCTTGTGGCATCCGAACCGCTAGCGTTCAAATTTCGCTGCCAGTTCGTACCGTCGAAAAGCATCAATCCGACCCCAAGCAGGCCGGTCCCCGTCGTATTGGATGATGCATTTGCCGAGCGCGCGCGATCATAAGTCGTCCCGTTAAAAACAATAGGACCGACAGCGAAAGCGTTGCCGCCGGTGCTCGCGTCAGCCTGCGCGCCGACAAAATTGGCTTTACCGTAGGACGTACCGTTGTAACCCATCACACCGGCCGCAATGACACCTGTTCCGCTCGTACCGTCCGCTGACGTAATCGAGCGAACGCGATCAAATGTTGCGCCGTTGTACACGTACGGACCGACCGCTGCATAACCCCCGGCCGTGGTCCCATCGCCAGCAACCGAGCGCAACTTGTCAAAGCTCGCCCCGTTATAAATGAGAACGCCGGTAGAAACGCTGCTGCTGCCGCCGCCGCCATCGCCCAGAATGCCGATGGCAGTAACTAAATTGACTTGAGAAGAGGACCCGGCCGAGCTGGCTTGCACGCCGACCGGCGCCACAGGAGAAGATCCCGTGATATTCGACCAAACCGCATTAGGAAACGCCGGACCTAACCCCATGCTTCAAACTCCCCCGTTCCCAAAAACGAAAAGGCCGGCCTCTGCCTGCTGCAGCAGAAGCCGGCCTATCGTGTGACGTTCTGTCAAAAACTCCGAACGCTGGCCCATCGTAACGCACCGGCCGAAAAGCCCAAAGTCACAAATTAGTGTCGCAACTTTCTGACATTTTTGCTACCCTGCCCCTTCGGTTATCGCGCTTTCCTTCCGCGAGGGGAAGAAACGCAAATGTCAGACTTAGCCCGCTTTTGGTCGAAACGAGTCCGAGGCCTCAACATATCCGAGCACGCCGTACTGTTCCGCCTCGCCGATTACCACGTGGCAACGAGTGACCTGTGTTTCCCGAACCATTACACCCTCTGCGAGGACCTCGAATGCAGTAATCGTTATTTGAGGGACATCCTCCAACGGCTGGAACGCTGGAATTTCCTGACGCGCATTGAATGTTCTGAAAGCTTCCGCCAGGGCGGCCGCCAGATCGTAGAACACCACAAGCGCGCCGCGCGTTATGACGGTATCCGGCAAACCTCCAACCGTTACCGACTCCACCTGAAAAACTTTTTCCCCCGACCCGAGCGCAACACGGCCAAGGACGAGCGCGATTACTCCGCGTATTTTGGCGCCGCACAAGGCAACGTCGCCGCCGGCATCGTGAAAAAGTACTTTCAAGACGCGGACCTCGCCGCCAACATTCGATGCTTTCTACAGACACCCCGAACGCGCAAAACCGCCAAGCTCACCGCCTCTGAAAAGCTTTGGATTACCGCCGAGAGCGAAAGCCACCGGACGCACCTCATGCGCCTGCTACCGACCTTCGGCCCGGTGATCCGCGAGAAGCTCGAAAACGAGTGCTCGATTGAACTGTTGACGTGCTTTCCGGATAAGACCCGCGAGTAAATAAAAACCCTTCCCACCCGCCCACACGTAGGAGAAAAACGCATTTTTTCGGACGGGAAAAACTACCGTACAAGTGTATTCCCCGATGGCGGCCGGCCGCCCCCGGGGGGAGGCGTACGGCCGCCAGCCCCGAAGGCGTACGGCCGCCTCCCTGAGGAGGCGTACGGCCGCCTCCCTTGAACCCTAAGTTTGAGTTTTCTTGCTGAAAGTGGGGTAACGAACGCGCGCGCGAAGGACGGCGCACGCTAAGGAAATATCGGATGGCGGCATCCGCCGCCGGTACCTTAAAGGGGAGATCGGAGCGGCCTTCGGCCGGTTTGGTTTTATTGGTTTCTGGTTAAAGGGGAGAAAAGCAGGTCGGCTGCCAAACCGCCTTTAAAACGGATTGCAACGCACGGAATCCGCAACGGCCGCCGCCGCCGCTTCCCAAGCACGCCGCACATCCTCGGGCAGTTTTGAAAATTCAAACATCTCGTCTTGTTTCCACGAGGCCCGAAAAGCTTCATACGCCAACTCACCCAGAGTTTTGTTAGGCATTGTTTCCCTTTCTTTACCGAACAAGCCAGGACTGCACTGTCTTTGCAAATTCGACCTTGACGGAATCCGGCAAATCGACGCCGAACTGACCCACCAATTTTTGATAGACATAAAGTGTCGCTGCGCGATCCGCCTCCAGCCGTGAGGACACGTTTTCAATGTCCACGTGGAAAGCAAACGACACCCGAAAATTGTTTTGCGCCGGCATGAGAGCGCGCGCGGCCGCGAGAAAAAGCCGGCGCCGCGTCACTTCCGCCAGACCTCGATATCATCAACAACCAGTGAAAGCGTGATGATCTCCGAAGGCTCAAACAAGTGGCGACAATTGACGCATTGAATGAAATTTTTCGACCAGTCCAGGGCGCCGGTACGCTGCCGGCCCGACTGGAACAACAGAACAAAAGAACACTCCGGACAAGTGATTGCATCGGCGAAAAAGTTTCCGACCGCCATAGAGAACCCCTGAAATTTTTCTGTTAAGCCAGCCGAAAGCGACAAAAACTCATCATCCGAAATTGCCGGCGCCGCCACAACCTGTTGTGCCTCGATAGCGGAAAGTGTCGTGGCCCCAATGACACATTCGCGCAAGCGACTGAAAAGCCTAAAAAGTGCCCGTCGCATAAAGTGACGTTAAGCGATTATTCCGGCCACCTTGCAATTCCTGCACCATCTTTGCCGCACTTTCAAAGAAGGCCCTTGCATTCGTAACGAACGCGCGCGCGAAGGACATCGTATAAAGCCTCGACCGCCAGCGCCGCCAAAATGGCGTTGTATTCGGTCGATTCATGAGTGGATCGGTCGAGATAAGCCTGGATGACATCGCGCAGACGTTCCGGTGAATCGTGGATTTCAAAATCTTCTTTTGCGCGATCAGACTCCCAAAATTCTTTACGAATTAACATCGACTCTTAGTTTCCCCCAGGCAATGTCGGATTGGAGAACAAAGACCAAAACCATTCGATATAACTAATCGGATCGAAGAAAACGCGCATTCTTTACCCCTTCCCGAGCTGGCCGCCGCCAACCTCGCTGATACCGTCGTTCCGCGCCGTGTCCAGATCGAGCCGGCGCATGGCGCGTTGAATTTGTTGGAAACAAAGTGGAATTGACCAGTTCGAACCATTGAACACGCATCGTTAAGAGGCCTTCCGTTTGAGCAACGATAATTGCTCATTCTTGCGAGGGCGGCCCATACGAACCCCGCCGCGCGCATCGAGTACGCGAAGATACCTTTCGGCCTCTAGTTTGCTCATAGAATGCGGAGAACTCAGCAGGCCGCGCGCGTAGTGGCGTTGCAGTGTGCGCCGATTGATCCCGAGAAAATCAACAAGAACATCCGTCGAGATTTGAGCATCCGGAGGCATATCCGCCCACGGCCGGCGGATCATGCCGGTAATGATTTCTTTAGCGATCCCTTTATAGCGGACTGGAGGAGAGGAAACTTTTGCTTTTGCCATGTGGGGAAGTGTCCACAGGCGAAGCACACATTACAAGGGAAAAACTGTCCGAAGAATCCGCGAGTTTATGGACGATAAATCCGACCGTCGCCGCCGTTCGTCGCCGATTCAATTGGCGCCCCGACATCGACCGCACCGTCACGGATAATTGCAGAGATGAATTTTGAGAGATAGTAAGCCATTTCAAGTTTGGTCAGCCGCCGGCCGTCGCGATCCCCCTCGCAGGTCATCCCGCGAGTACTCTCGTTAATGTTGACCAGAATCCGAATCATTGAAACTCGCCCCTTTCCAGATGCGCCATGATGGCCGCCGCCTCGATTTCACGCAGCATCGACGGAACTTTAGCAAACATCCGGAGCGTAAAAGAATTCAATTGTTCCTCTGATAGTTGTCGCCGTTCGGCCAGGGCGACCAGTTCGGAATACTGCCCCGGAGTGATTTGATAGACCCGGCCGCCGGCCGGAGTGACATCCACCGCGCGCGCAATTTTGCAATCGACGCAGCGGCACGGCGCCGGCTGACTGCGCTTCAAGTTGTCGGCCTCAAAGAAGAGGCCGGCAAACATTTGTTCCTTTAGCTCATCGAGGATTCGCGCGCGTGTAGTGCGCTGGCGATACGCGTTTAAGGGACCCCGGCGCCGAGTCACGCGGACCGCCGCCGGAAGAGAAGAACAAGAACCAAGCCGATCCCCGCCAATACCAACGGATCGGGAGCCGAAAGCGAAATCGAGGCGCCGCCGGCCGCCGCTGCCGGCATCGGCGTTGCGGGCGAAGAGGGAATCCAATCAGGCTCCGCCGTCAATGTCGGTGATGGAATCTGCGAAAGCGCGACCATCCCTTGCACGAATTCGCGCTGGCCCGGAGTCCAGCCCATGCCGAGCAGCACGTTTGCCGGGTTGCCATCGACCAACCACCCCGGCGACGACCAGCCCGGCGCCAAGACCTGCTGAATTAGCCCGGCCGTTCCATCCTGACGCGGAATCACGACGCCGTTACCGCCGGCAATCGTGTTGACCAGATCCACCACAGACGAGGCCAACCGCTGTCGGCCGCCCACAATGACCGGAACCGGAGTCACGGTCAAAAGTTGAGTCACATCCGGACCCGATACCGCCGGCGGAGTTTTGGACAAAGAAACCGCCGGCGGATATTGACCGTTACCAAATCGCACCGGCGGCAGAGGAGACAACGGAACCGGAATCGGCCCGGCGGAGATCGGATTAGAGGCCGCCGCCGTGGCGGCCGGTGATGACCCGGCCGAGCTGGCGGCCGCCGGTGTCGGCGGAGGCGGGGCCACCGGCACATAGGACAAGCCGCCCGATCCGTTGACCACGGACCCCTGAGCACCGGCCGGACCCGCGAAACC
>Ga0335069_10010763_pt1 | contig 12945 bp, 8 predicted proteins | sample Lox_Sample_11_FD_206714 | JGI IMG/M metagenome (GOLD analysis project Ga0335069, IMG submission 206714) | Soil microbial communities from Loxahatchee National Wildlife Refuge, Florida, United States - Lox_Sample_1.1 | ecosystem: Environmental > Terrestrial > Soil > Wetlands | place: USA: Florida... | reverse complement strand
CGTCCATGCTCCTCGTACCACTTGGTGAGTGTGGCCGTCATGTGCATCTTTTCGATGATGTTGCGCCACCCCACGCCGGTGTTGTAGGCGCAGAAACTGATCTCGCCTTCCTGCGTGGCGTAGGGAATAATGCACTGCTCGGTGCGACGGAAGTCATAGTTGAACAGATCCTGGAACCACATGCCGGCGACGAACAGGAAGTTCCAGCGGTCGCCGGTGCGGCGCTTCATGACGTCGTCGAGCGTGCGGTCTGGGCCGACCTTGCCATAGTTGTGACCCGTGGCGTTGTAGTTCTTATCGAACTTGCGCAACAGGTCGATCATCTTGAAGTGCTTCGGCGCCTTGAACGGGTCGTAGTTCTTCATCAGGAGCAGCGCCATGCCGGCGACCGTCCAGAACTTGCCGCGCGCAGCGTCGTTAACCTTGGCGATGTCCTTGCCGAGCTGGTCGCCCTTCAGAAAGGCAGTGACCGGGACGGCTTCCTTCGTCTCCTTGTCGATCATGACGGCCATGCCGGTTCCGCAGTTCGGATGGCAACCGCAGCTCAGCTGGCCCCAGTTGTTGTTGGCGTCCTGAGCGTGCATCAGGTCGGCCCAGTCGCTGAAGGTGCCCATGAAGCTGATGGGGAACCAGTCGCGAGCGGGCTCGCCGAGGCCGGTCTGATTCTTGACGTCGTGAGCGAGGTGAGCGAGCGTGTAGCGCTGGGCGACGCGGCGGTCGTCGGTGATGGCTTCGTCGCGGCCAGTGAAGCTGACCGGCTGAAAGCTGAGGAAACTGATGGTCTTGGGATTGTCGAGCGCGAACTGGATGATGCGTCCGACCTGCTCGTTGTTGATGCCGTTGATGATGGTGATGACCGGCACGATTTCGCATCCGGCCTTGTGCAGGTTTTCGATGGCCTTCAGTTTCACGTCGAACAGGTTGCCGACGGCGCGATGCGAGTTGGCGGCGTTGCCGATGCCGTCAAACTGCAGGTAGGCGTAGCGGAGTCCGGCTTCAACGGCCTGCTGGGCAAACTCGAAGCTCTTCGCGAACTCGATGCCGTTGGTCGCGGCCTGCACGGAGTTGTATCCGACCTTGCGAGCGTAGCGGATGGCATCGAGGAAGTATGGGGAGAGCGTCGGTTCGCCGCCGGAGAACTGTACCGACATCTGGCGGCGCGGCTTGACGGTGATGGCGTTGTCGAGGACGGTCTTGATTTCTTCCCAGGTAAGCTCGTGGACGAAACCGACCTGGTTGGCGTCCATAAAGCAGGGATCGCACATCATGTTGCAGCGGTTGGTCAGGTCGACGGTGAGGACGGCGCCGCGGCCATACTTCACGGTGGATGATCCGTGGTGATGGAGGTGCTCATCGCTGTGGGCCTTGATATCGCGGCCGGGAAAGACCTCTTCGAGGTGGCGCGAGAATTCGAGGTCGATCGACATCAGGTCCTCGAAATGGCCATGCTTGGGGCAGTCCTTGACCATCCAAAGCTTGCCGTCTTTTTCGACAATCTGGGCCTTCACTTCGCCGACTTTCTCGTTCATCAGGATGTCGACAGGAAGATGGCCATCGAGGATCTGCTGACGGATTTCAGGGACGCACTTGGGGCAGAGCGAGTCGGTCGAGCGCGGCCAGCCAAGAGGCGGCTTGGACTTCTCCCAGGACTTCAAGAGCGGCTTGTCGGACCACTTCGGGGTCGGAGAGGGATTGGGAGAGATGCGATTCAGGCGTTCCAAAATTGCCCATGCGCCAGAGGCGGCGATGGTGACAGCCTTTTCTACATACTTGATCGGCTTATGCATTCTGCTCTCGCTTTCCTTAAACCCAGCTCTCGCCTATCTGCTCTCAGCCAAGACCGGGTACAGCTCGAAAATAGAACTTTCCCTTGGCGTCATTCCACAATCTCGAACAACCGAGACGTGGGCACCTCACCCCGGATAAACGTTTTCCACGGATGAAACCTGGAAGTTTCTATGCGTGGAATTCGACAGATTGATCTTATTGAGGCTACGTCCTTTATACACGCAGAAGACACCCAACTGGCGAAAATTGGGGTTGAGTGGGGGGTGACTGCAGTGAATGGTCCTAAGTTATTGAAAAAACAGGGTACCTAAGGGTATTAGAGGCATTTATTGAAAGGGGTTGTGGCGGTGAGCGAGTTCGGGCGGATTTGTGTCTCCCATCTTCTCTCTCGAGTGCGTCTGGGCTCGCAAGTACAAGCTTTGAGACTAAAAAGACCCCGGGCATGCCCGGGGTCGGTTGAGGGATCCGGTTTTGAGAACGCTCAGAATTCGTATCGCAAACTGGCTTGCATACAGCGCCCAGCGGCTCCGTCGCAACCGGAGTAAATCTGGTTGTAGGAACCGAAGGTCGAGGCGAAATCGCGAATCGCAATCAGGTAGCCGACATCGAACCGGTTGGTGTTGGTGACGTTGAAAACCTCCCAGCGGAACCTGAGGAGGTGATTCTCGTTGTAGGGCATTTTGAATGCTTTGGCCATACTGACATCCCACGTAAAGTAGCCGTCTCCCCGTAAGCGGTTCTTCTGGCCTCCTTCGCCGGGATAGGAGTAGCGGATATAGTCGAGCACTTTCTGTGGATCCTTGAAGGGGCTCGGTTTGCCACCCAGGCCGGGAGCGTTGAGCGTGTGGCCGAGGAGTTTTCGCACCGCCCCAAGGTCCGTGTACTGAGTATTGCCCTGCAATTGCCAGTTCGTGGGCCAGCAGGAACGGCAGTTGAGAATGTCAAAAGGCATGCCGCTGTTGATGCGCAGGATGCCCGTGGTCTGCCATCCTCCGATCACAGCATCGAGGAAACCATGGGCTCCGCTGCCAAACTTCTTGCCTTTACCGAAGGGAAGATCCGCCAAATAGTTGAAGTTGATCTGATGGCGCACATCAAAGTCCGAGTTGCCAAAGCTTTGTTTGGGGTCCCAGGAGTTGATGAGAAAATCGGAGTAACCACCGGCTCCGAAGTCTGTCCAACTGCTGCCGCGCTCGGCGGCGGAGCTGTGATCCATAGACTTGGAGAAGGTGTAGTTCAGATCAAACTGCAACCCGTTGCTGTATTGCTTGCGGAACGAGACCTGGAGTGCGTTGTAGTTGGAGCGGCCGACGGAGCTGAGGGCGCCGAGAGCGTCCCACTGCGGATCGAAGTAGGCGAAAGCCCCGAACTTGCTGCAGTCAGGATCGCAGAATTCGTCCAGCGAATAGAGGCCAGTGGTCCAATCGCCTTCCAGGCCGCTGAAGTCGAATCCCACCGCCTGGGTGTTATTGGTGACATAACCGTAGTCAGCGCCGTAAGCAGCGTTATAGCTGTCAGCCGCCGTGGGGAACATGTTCTCCCAATACGGAATGGCGGGAAGTTGCGTCCAATCCTGATCCACCGCCGTCAATCCGTCGATGAGCTGACGCGCTCCAGTGAAATAGTCGGTCTTGGAAACGGTGTCGGTGAGGTTGAGCGGCATCGCCAGATCGCGGCGAGTCAGAATGCGGCTGGCGCGCCGTCCCACGTAGCTCAATTCCAAAGTCGTTTTCCAGGGCAATTCGCGCCCGATCGAGAAATTGAACGTCTGCGAGTAGGGCGTTTTGACATTGGTGTCGATAGTGGAGTTGATGGCCCCGGCCGCTGTAGGCGGAGTGTAGGGGAAGGTTACGTTTTCTGGGTCGGGTAGCGTGTCGGGAACGGTGTAGAGATCGACGAAGCGAACGTCAGGATCGTCTTCACTGTGCGCATGCCAAGGGCTGGTCACAGGGCTGGCCAAGCCGAAGGCGCCGACGCTGTCGAAGTGATAGGCAAGGGCGAGACCGATCTGGTCATAGACGACCCCATAGCCGCCGCGGATGACGGTTTTGCCGGGTCCGCCAGCCAACTTACCCAGCCAGCCGTCCTTCCAGTCCGGACTGTAGCTAAAGGCCAAGCGGGGCGACCAGTTGTTGTACTGCTTGTCATAGAAGCCCAGATCGCTGTGATTGACGGGTCCCGCCAAGTCGAAGTTGATTAGTGGAATCTCGCTGGCAGGCTTGCCGTCTGCCATGTACTGGGCCCGCATGTTGAACCAATCGCCTAGCCGTCTGTCGGGAGCAACCTGCAATCCGCTCGTTTCCCAGGGCGGGCTGGTGTAACCCCAGCGCAAGCCGGCGACGATATTGAAGTTCGATTTGATCTTGATGCTGTCCTGGGCGTAGAACTCGTAGCCATTTGTCGCCCAGTGCCGTTTGATCGGGTCACCGAACGGAATGACGTTACCGTTGCGGTCGTGGTTGTAAGTGGCGTCGGTTTCGGAAAGAACGCCGAGGATGTCGATCCAAGAGTCGGCATATGAGGCGTACGAATCGTCGCTGGCCGCCGGGACCTCGTCGCAGGCGGCGTAGGGGCAGCTGTAACGACCGGGAATATACGTCTTTCCGTTGCCGGAGACCCAAGAACCGTTGGTGACGACGTAAGGATAGGAATTCACGTTGGTGTCGGTTTCGACCCGCGTGAACCGGAGATTGGCGCCGAACTGCAGGGTGTGTTTGCCAACGTTCCAGGTCAGGTCATCGAGGAAGTTGTGGGTGGGAACGATGCGGCCACTGTTCTCGCTGCCCGCGGTATCAAACCCATTGATGTCGTCAATGAAACGGAAGCTGACAAAAGCAGAGTTCAGAGTTCCGCCCTGGTGGCTTCCGATCCGGGTGTAACCGTAGCGAAGATTGTTGACGAGATGAGGAGTAATCGCGGCGGTATAGCCGGCCATCATTCCACGGTTGTTGCCGGCAGTGATATTCAGAGGCGGCGTGCATTCTCCGCCAGAGCAATACCGGGGTTGGTCAACATCGCGATCGTTCTGCAGGTTTCCGCGCCAGGTCAACTGATGTTTGCCGGAACGGTCGAGATTGAAATCGGCACGCACGATGTAGGTCCACCAGTCCTTGGTAATGGGAGCACCGAAGCGGTAGCCCGTGATATTGCCAACAATGCCTCCGCCGGGCAGAAACACACCGTCGCGGCCACTGGAGTTGGAAACGGGAAATTGCTTGAAGTAGTCAGAGGCGGCAACACTGGGACCGATCCCGAGGGGGTCCAGTTGCGCCAGGATGTCCGGGCCAACGCCATACCATCCAGCAGGAATGTTATGGGTGTCGGTGAATCCCTGGGCGGTGCCTCCGGGGCAGGCGGAGGGATCGGCACAGGTATAGACCAAAATGCCGTCACGCATGGTATCTGACGGAACGTAGCGCTCGACCGATTGCTGGGCGGACAAGCGCAGGTTCTCGAAGTTTCCGAACAAGAACAGGCGGTCTTTGATCGGCGCAAAGCCGAGCGAGGCCCCGTAGATGTGTTTCTGCAGCTTGGGCGGGCGATTATCGACAGGTTGCCCGAGCCGCTCCGCATCCTGGTACTGAGACAGCTTGTTGAAGAATTCATTCGATGAGAAGGCCGTGTTGCGGTGGTACCAGTAGAGAGCCCCGTGCGGAGTGTTGGATCCGCTCTTGGTGACGAGCGAGACCTGGGCGCCGCTGGAGCGTCCCTGATCGGCTCCGTAGTTGGTGGTGGTGACGCGGAACTCCTGCACCGAGTCGAGGGTGGCGCGCAAGACCGAGCTGTACGAGTAGCCGTTCTGCGAATCGTTGACGTCGACGCCATCCATAGTGACGTTGGTCTGGTCGGAGTGGCCCCCACTGATCGCGCCGCTGCGCGGATCGTTGTACCGGATGTCCTCTTGGCCCGGAAGGAAGACAGCGCCAGCCTGCAGGCTCAACAGGCCCACCACGTTGCGTGCTTCGAGGGGAAGCTGCTTGACCTGATTTTCAGCGAAGGCGTTGCCGACGCTGGCATCGATGGTGTTCAGGCGCTCCGCAGCCGCCGACACCTCCACCATTTCCTGACGCGCGCCGACGGTCAAGGAAACATTCTGACGCATGGGCGAGTTCACCAGCAGGTGGAGGTTCGTCTGTACATAGGTCCGGAAGCCAGCAGCCTCAACGCGGAGCCGGTAGTTAGCCGGAGGAAGACTGGCGAACAGATAATTACCGTTCGCATCCGTGGTAATCGTACGCGAGGCTTCGGTGTCCACGTTCGTGAGAACGACCTGGGCGCCGGGGACAGCGGCTCCCAGCGGGTCAAGGACTTGCCCTTGCAGAGAGGTTGTAGCGGTCTGGGCAACCGCCAGAGCAGGGAGAACAAAGCAGAACAGGAGAAGAGAGAACCACCGTCCGAAACTTGAGTACGTCACGGGTCACCCCCAAGAGCTTTTACACAGCAATCTGACAGGCGGTGACGCCGCGGACAGAGTCGAACGCCTCCCGTCGATATGCGGGATTCAAGCTGGCAAGGCGCCACTCGACTGCATCGACCTGCAACAAGCAAAAGAAAGGCGTGGCTACAATACCAGCAGTGTCGCAAGCGACGCTGTGAGAATACTCACCTGGGCTTGTGACGAACGGGTTCGGGCTCTGACTTCCGCCGGTGGGGATGAGGAGAGTTTCCTGGCGAGCGTATCGAGGACTATCGAGGACGAAGGCCGCTCAGGAGATCCGCAGAACGGCTGCCCCTTGAAGACTGCTCTTCTTTAGAGCCTGCAGGGCATGATTTGCGGCGGCGAGATCAAACGTCTGGATATCGGACTGCACCGGAATATCGGCGGCGAGTTGGAGAAATTCCCGGGCATCCCGGCGCGTGCTGTTGGCCACACTACGGATTGTCCGCTCGTGATAGAGCAGAGCGTAATCGAGGGCGGGAATCTGCGACATGGTGATTCCGGCCAAGGCTAGCGTGCCGCCCTTGCGCAGCACGCGAAGGGCTTCAGGGACAAGCGATCCGGCTGGGGCAAAGATGATCGCGGCATGGAGGAGTTCGGGCGGAGTGTCCTCGGCGCGTCCGGTCCATTGAGCGCCAAGTTCGAGAGCGTGGGCGCGGTGGGTGTCGCTGCGGGTAAAGACGAAAACGTTGCACTTCTGGTGGCGCGCGAGTTGGATGACGAGGTGCGCGGAAGCACCGAAGCCGTAGAGGCCGAGGTTTTCGCCGGGGCGGATGTTGGACAGGCGGCAGGAACGGTATCCGATGATGCCGGCGCAGAGCAGCGGCGCGGCGTGGGTATCGTCGAAGGCAGCAGGGATTGAGTAGCAGAAGTCGGCTGGGACGGTTGTGTACTCGGCACAGCCGCCGTCGGCGTCGTATCCGGTGAAGCGAGCGTTGGGACAGAGGTTCTCCAGGCCACGGCGGCAGTAGTCACAGATACCGTCGGTTGAGTGAAGCCAGGGGATGCCGACGCGATCTCCTTCCTTATATGCGGTAACGTTGGCGCCGAGGGCGTCGATTGTGCCGACAATCTGGTGGCCGGGGATGATCGGACGCTTGTGCGGAGGGAGGTCACCCTCGATCACGTGGAGGTCAGTGTGGCAAAGGGCACAGGCATGGACTTTGACGCGGACTTCGTTTGGGGCGGGGGTGGGAATCGCGACGTCGCGCAGTTGAAGCGGCGAATCCTCAATCGGCCGTGGAGTTTCGAGAACCATTGCGCGCATGGGGACATTTTAGTCGGCTCATCGCAGGTCGCCGACGAAAAGCAAACCGCAGAGTTCGCCAAGGACTCGCAGAGAGCGCAGAGAAAATCACTCAATGGCGGCAAAAGGTTCTCAGCCCCTGTCAGTCAACTCCATCGAATTCACCCAACAGAGTCTCGTTTTCGGTCAGGCTCGCGCATTGACGATCAAGCGCAGAGTAGTCAGCGTGATGGTCGTGCTTGAAGCGCTCGAGGGCTTCGCCGGAGGTCCAGCGGTCAAGTGTGAGATAGCGAGCGGGATGGTTAAGATCACGGATGAGTTCGGTGCCAAGGTAGTCCGGACTGAGGCAGAAGAGTTGGGCCCAGTCGCCGGCGGGGCCGTAGATTTTTTCGAAAGCGGAAATGGAATCCTGCTTGACGTGGAATTCCCAGATGGCAAGGTGGCTCATAGATCACCGGCAGGACATCTATTTTATGGGCAATTCACGCACTCTCTTTCGCAAAGAACGCGAAAGAAGGGCGTGGCACCCGGCCATTTATGGAAACACGGCGGGCACGAGAGCCAGCCGCACACGGACATCGGGTACAATCCTCCCTCGGCATGAACCGCGAACATCACAAGAACTACAGCCATGAGTTGCAGCGCGATATGGAGGCGCTGGTCTTCGGACACGCCGGGCAGCCGATGCTGGTGTTTCCGAGCTCGATGGGGCGATTTTTCGAATATGAAGACTCCGGCATGATCGGGGCGCTGGCAGGAAAAATCGATGCCGGCGAGTTGCAGGTGTTCTGCGTGGACAGCGTGGACACCGAGAGCTGGTACAACAAGGGTGCGCATCCGGGATATCGCATCTGGCGGCACGTGCAGTATGAGCGGTATGTGCTCAATGAGTTTTATCCGTTCATCAAGTGGAAGAACTGGGCGCCTCAGTTGTTTGTGACGGGATGCAGTTTCGGCGGATATCACGCGCTGAATTTTTCGATGCGACATCCGGACTTGGTGTCGGCATGCGTGTGCATGAGCGGGGCGTACGACATTAGAGACCGGCTCGACGGCTATTACGATGACAACGTGTACTTCAACAATCCTCCGGACTATTTGCAGGGAATGAATGATGACTGGTTTCTGTCGCGTTACCGGCAGATGAAAATCGTGCTGGGCAGTTCGGATTGGGACATGTGCCTGGATGCGAATTTCAAGATGTCGGGACTGCTGAACGCCAAGGAAGTTCCGCACTGGCTGGACGTGTGGAACGACAACAGCAAGCATGACTGGCCGCTTTGGCGGAGGATGGCGGGAAAGTATTTTTACTAGTTGCCAGTTAACGTTTCTGTCGGTCAGATTGGATTAGGAAGGATGATCAGCGACGCCCAGCGGAAACGAGCGCTAGACGACATTCGAGAGAATATTGCTCGAAGCGGCCAGCATATCTACGTGGTCATTGGCGACACGACACCGCGTTTCGCTTACACAATCGGAGCTAATGTGGCGCTCGGCTTCGAACTCGTCCTGGCGGGCGCCATCTTTTACATGCGGGAGGAAGTTGGGCAGATCATCCGTGATGCTATTGCTCAACTAAGAGCGTCTCGTGATCGGGAACTTATCGAGGCCGCAGGATTGGGTTCGTTTACACTTCGCAAGGTCGATAGCAGTTGGGCAAGAGAGTTGATGTTGGGCGTGTTCGACTACTACCAGAAGAAGGACATTCCGGCCTTTCAGATCGTCCCGGATCGAGACCACTGGACAATCGACGTCCCGAATATGAGCGTGCCCTGGGCTGCAACCCAGGAGCCCGTATGGAGGTGGCTGCACGAACCCTGGAGCTATCCGGTACCCGAAGATTCGACTGCGACCACTAACCTCGCGGCGCTTCGCGGAGAGCGAATCACCGAAGCGTGTCGCTTGCGGGCGCAGGTCCGGATGTTCCGAATGAGGAGATGCGCGTTGTCTCTCTAGGGACCCTTTTGGCGGTCGATGCTTCACTGGAACCGGTCGTGAATCTGCCAATCGGAACCGGACTCTGGCGAGATGCCACTTCCGATTGGCATGCATGGCTAAAGAAGGATTCTGATGAAGGTGGGCGTATTCCGGGAGTTTAGTCGGCGTAATCGACGATTCAGATTCTTGTGGGTTGGAGATATTTGTGAAGAAAATCGGAATTCTATTCGGGATGGAGAACACGTTTCCACCAGCAGTGGTGGAGAAGATTAACTCCATGAACGTGCCTGATGTGCAGGCGGAGTTCGTGTCGATCGGCGGGATCCGCATGGATGAGCCGAAGAAATACGACGTTATCGTCGACCGGATTTCGCAGGATATTCCGTTCTATCGCGCTTATCTGAAGAACGCGGTACTGCAGGGGACGATTGTCATCAACAATCCGTTCTGGTGGACGGCGGACGACAAGTTCTTCAACTATGCGCTGGCGCACAAGCTGGGCGTGGCGATTCCGCCGACGGTGATCCTGCCGCATCAGAAGCATCCGCCGGATACGACGGATCGGTCGATGCGGAATTTGATCTATCCGCTGAACTGGGAGCAGATTTTCGAGTACGTCGGGTTCCCGGCATTTTTGAAACCTTATGCGGGCGGCGGATGGAAGCACGTATATAAGGTCCATTCACCGGAGGAGTTCTTCAACAACTACAACCAGACGGGCGATCTCTGCATGACGCTGCAACACGGCGTGGAGTTTGAAGAATATTTCCGCTGCTATGTGGTCGGGCAGGAGAAGGTGCACATCATGCGCTACGATCCGAAGGCGCCGCATCATGAGCGGTATGTGAAGGGGAATCCGCCACCCGCGCCGGCGATGAAGGAGCGCGTGGAGAAAGATGCGCTGACGCTGTGCCGGGCTTTGGGATATGACTTGAACACCGTCGAGTTTGCCGTCGAGGGCGGCGTGCCGTATGCGATTGACTTCATGAATCCGGCCCCGGATGCGGAGATTACGTCGGTCGGGCAGGAAAATTTTGAGTGGATCGTGAATGCGGCGGCGGAGCTGGCCGTAAAGAAAGCGCAGAGCGGCGAAAAACCTTATGACGAGATGCGGTGGGCGTCGTTTCTGAGCGGGCCGAAATGGGTGGATTTGAAGACGCCGAGGCCGAGGAAGAAGGGTTAGCTCACCACGGAGGCACGGAGACACGGAGGTCAGCCAGTAATAGAGCATGGATCAAATGAAGAACAAACGTTTCTTCTGGGGATTGCTTCTCGTCTGGGCCCCTTGGCTGCCGACCTTGATCGGGCTTGCCAATGCGTTTCGTGGCATTTCGACAGAGAAAGCTACTGGTCTTGCGGCCGTGGCTGGCGGACTCACTGAGATGTTCGTGTTAGTCGGCCTGATCACCACGCTCGTCTTCCAGGTTGTAGCAATCGTTCTTTTACTGCGAGCGTTCGAGGCTGGTCACCAGCTTCGAAATTTGTTCTCTGTGATTTCTGTCTTCTTCAGCGTGCTCATGCTGCTGCTTGTCTGCTCGTTCGTCTGGCTGACCTGGACAAGAGCGGCGCACGGATAACGACGAAGCTGTATATCCTGAACAGAGAGATGTGCTGACATTCGTTTCTGAGCGGGCCAAAGTGGGCGGACTTGAAGACGCCGAAGCCGAAGAAGAGGCTTGGGACAAAGGAATAGGCTTGAGAAAGTGCCTCCTGTAGCTAGCTCGACAATCGGTGGATACCACCTCAGTCGTTGGTGGTTGGCCTTCGCTGCTCTTCTAATTGTCGCGCTGCTGTGGCCCTTTCGATACTTAGCCTCACCCAGTTGGAAAGTGTCGGTTGTTAATGGCTCAGGTCAACCGCTTCGTAATGTAAGCGTGCGTTTGGTCTATCAGAACTATTCTGTCGAGCGCACTTCCCACGAAATAACGGCGACGACTGACAAGAACGGGTCGGTAGAGTTTCTTCCGCAGTATGAACGGTCTTCGATTCTGCGGAGACTCTTTTACACAACTTTGTCGGCTGGGCAAGGCGCGCATGCTAGCTTTGGTCGGCACGCTACTGTCTTTGCTTTTGGTGCTTATGAGGGTGATGCGGTGACGGGCCAATATGTAACCGACTGGCAAGGGCAGCCTGCCTCAATGGAGTCAAGGATCGTCGCAAGGCCAGCACAGCCGTAGCCGTCGAAGGACCGATCCAGCATGGGACGCCGAGACGGCGGTCCGCGAGCGAGGCCGCGCCACACCAGTATTTCCAAGCTATACTATTAAGACCTTGCCGGTGCCCCTTCCGGCTGTGCGGTGTTCCCATGAAACCATCCTTCACGCTTGGCATAGAAGAGGAGTATCAGACAGTAGACCCGGAAACCCGGGATCTGCGGTCGCACATTCATGCCGAGATCATCGAGAAGGGCAAGCTGATCCTGCAGGAGCGGGTGAAAGCCGAGATGCACCAATCGGTGGTGGAGGTGGGGACTTCGGTCTGCAAGAACATTAAAGAAGCCAAGGACGAACTGAAGAAGCTGCGGCGCGACATGGTCCGGTTGTCGCGGGAAAATGGGCTGCGGCTGGCGTCGGCGGCGACGCATCCGTTTGCCGACTGGCGCCTGCAGGAAGTTTATCCGGACGACCGCTACAAGAATATTGTGCAGGACATGCAGTTGGTGGCGCGGGCGAACTTGATCTTTGGGTTGCACGTGCATGTGGGCATAGAAGATCGCGAGACTGCGATCCACATGATGAACCACGCGCGCTATTTCGTTCCGCACCTGCTGGCGTTGTCGACGAATTCGCCGTTCTGGCTGGGGATGGAAACGGGGTTGAAGTCGTATCGCTGCAAAGTGTTCGACAAATTCCCCCGCACCAACATGCCGGACTATTTTCCGAGCTGGGGAGAGTACGAGAACTACATCAAGCTGCTGATCAAAACGAATTGCATCGACAACGCCAAGAAAATCTGGTGGGACATCCGCCCGCATCCGTTCTTCAACACGATCGAGTTCCGGGTGTGCGATATCCCGATGCGGGTGGAAGAGACCATCGCCCTGGCCGCTCTGATTCAAGCGACGGTGGCGAAGCTGTACAAGTTGTATTCACAGAATCAGGGATTCCGGCTCTACCGGCGTTCGCTGCTGATGGAGAACAAGTGGCGGGCGGCGCGGTATGGGATCGAGGGCAAACTGATCGACTTCGGCAAGCAGATCGAAGTGCAGGAGCACGAACTGATCGAAGAATATCTGGAGTTTGTCGATGACATGCTCGACGAACTGGATTCGCGGCAGGAAGTCGAGTACGTGCGCGAGATCATGAAGAATGGCACCGGCGCCGACCGGCAGTTGCGTGTGTTCCGCGAGACCGGCGACATGAAAGCCGTGGTGGATTACATCATTGAGGAGACTGAGACAGGCCTGGACGAAAGTGTGAGCGACCTCCCCGAAGCCAGGGCCGTCTGACGTTGGGTGAGTATTGATGTTCGACCGACTCATCCGGATTGTCATCCCGAGCAAAGCACGACGGAGCGAAGCGACTGAGTGCGCAGC
>Ga0335069_10010762_pt1 | contig 12946 bp, 11 predicted proteins | sample Lox_Sample_11_FD_206714 | JGI IMG/M metagenome (GOLD analysis project Ga0335069, IMG submission 206714) | Soil microbial communities from Loxahatchee National Wildlife Refuge, Florida, United States - Lox_Sample_1.1 | ecosystem: Environmental > Terrestrial > Soil > Wetlands | place: USA... | reverse complement strand
AACGCCTGGTTGGGCAATTTCCGGCGCTTGGTGGTGCGTTATGACCGCTCGCTCAAGATCTACGGGGCGTTCTTTCATATTGCCTGCTTCATGATTGTGTTACGGAGGGTTGTGCAATAGCTTCTAAGCAATGAATCCGCTAAACGAATTCGGTCAGGAAGAGCGCATAAAAGTCGGCGAGGAGATGTACGATTTCGCTGCGCAACTCTTTCCGATTTGCCGCAGCATCACCGGCAACGGGATCCGGCAAACTTTTAAATTGATCGGGCAGCGAATTCCACTGCAACTCTTCGAGGTTCCCACGGGAACACCGGTCTTTGATTGGACCGTACCCAAAGAATGGAATATTGCCGATGCGTATATCAAAGGGCTTGACGGCCAGAAGGTAGTGGACTTCCAGAATTCCAATCTACACGTCCTGAATTACAGTGTGCCGGTGCATGCCAGAATGCCACTGGCCGATCTCAAACCGCATTTATTCACCATTCCAGAACATCCCGACTGGATTCCTTATCGCACCTCTTACTACAAGGAAGCTTGGGGATTTTGCCTGCCACACAATCAAATGCTGGCTATGAAAGAGGGTGAGTACGAAGTGTGCATCGACTCGACCTTGAAAGATGGGCAACTGACTTATGGCGAATGTTATTTGCCAGGGAAGTCCACCGAGGAAATCCTGATTTCGTGCCATGCCTGCCACCCGTCGCTGGCAAACGATAATCTCTCGGGAATTGTTGTCGCAACTTTTCTTGCCCAATGGCTCTCGAGCCAGGAACCTCGTTACTCGTATCGGTTCCTTTTTATCCCCGGGACGATCGGTTCCATTGCGTGGCTGGCACGCAATCAGGAGAACGTGGATCGCATCCGGTTCGGCTTGGTCGTGACCTGTCTTGGTGACGATGGGCATTTCCACTATAAGAAGAGCCGCCAGGGAGATGCGGAGATTGACCGTGCTGTTGCGCATGTTCTCAAACACAACACCGAATCTTCGCAAATTCTGGATTTCTCGCCCTACGGCTACGATGAGCGTCAGTACTGCTCTCCGGGTTTCAATCTTGGAGTTGGCTGCCTGATGCGCAGCATGTGGGAAAGCTTCCCCGAATACCACACATCCGCCGACAACCTCGATTTTATCCGCCCCCAGCGGCTCGCCGAATCGCTGTGCATCTGCGCGGCCATCTTTGAGGTCCTTGAAAAGAACGTGCGTAATCGCAATCTGAACCCGTACTGCGAGCCTCAATTAGGGAAGCGGAACCTTTACCGTTCGACCGGAGGCAATGCGCTTGGAGATGAAATCAGCGCCCGCCTCTGGGTGCTGAATCTTTCAGACGGAACGAACTCCCTGCTGGACATTGCGGAGCGTTCCGGGCTCTCCTTTTCAAGAATCAGCGCCGCCGCGGATCTCCTCAAATCAAACGGATTGCTGGCTGATATGAAGGAAGAACCCGCTCCAACAAGTGCGCAGAGAAAAGTCCATAAGCCTGACTAACGTCGAAGGTTGCAACGCTGCTCCGATTTTGTGGTTTGCCCAATAAAATTAACAAAGCTGAAAAATAGAGTGAACAGGAGTTCCATGAAAATTCTACTGACTGGTTATAAAGGCTATATCGGAGCCGTCGCTGGCCCCATGCTTTGTGCTGCGGGTCATGAAGTCGTCGGGCTGGACGCCGATCTTTTTTCGGGGTGCGACTTTGGAAAAATAGCCACCGAAATTCCGGAAATCCGCAAGGACATTCGAGACCTCACAGAATCGGATCTCAAAGGCTTCAACGCTGTGGTTCATCTGGCCGCACTGTCGAATGATCCACTGGGGAATCTCGATTCTTCTCTCACCTACGACATCAATCATCTGGCTTCGGTCCGCTTGGCCGAATTGGCCAAGGCGGCCGGCGCCCAACGCTTTGTCTTTTCCTCCTCCTGCAGTACGTATGGAGCGTCAGGCGATGCCATCCTCGACGAGACCGCTGCCCTGAGTCCTGTCACCGCTTACGGCGACTCCAAAGTCAAGGCCGAGAAGGGCATTTCGCTCCTCGCAGATGATCACTTCAGCCCCACTCTTATGCGCAACGCTACTGCTTATGGCGTCTCTCCGCGGCTCCGGCTGGACATTGTTCTAAACGACCTGGTCGTCTGGGCCTACACCACAGGCCGCGTCTATATCAAAAGCGACGGCACACCCTGGAGGCCCATCGCACACATTCGGGATATCACTGCCGCAATGCTCGCCGTTCTCGAAGCGCCGCGTGACGCCGTTCACAATGAGACCTTCAACGTTGGCCAAAGCGAGGAAAACTATCGCATCAGTGAATTGGCCGCGATCGTAGCGGAAACCGTTCCTGGCTGCCGCGTGGAATACGCCCCGGACGGTGGGCCCGATAAGCGCTGTTACCGTGTCAGTTGCGAGAAAATTCGCCGGGCTCTTCCTGGCTATCGCCCGCAGTGGACTGCCCGCCGCGGGGCGCAGGAGCTGTTTGATGCCTATCGTGCCGCCGACCTGAAATTTGAAGATGTTGAGAACGGCCCGTACATCCGGATGAAACAGATCCAGCGCCTTCTCAAGTCGGGGCAGCTCGAAGCCTCCCTCCGCTGGGCGGGTGGTGGAAACAACTTTCCCATTAATGCGAACGCCACAAACCTGGCGGAGTGAAGTTTGGACAACCCACACAGGTGATTCTGGATAAGCAGCTTAGTTACTTATTATCTGTAACTTACAGAGACTGTATCCGGATGAACGCAAAGCCAAACAGGGTACTTTGGAAGGCCGATTGCCTCATTCTGATACAAGAAGTGGGCCCGGAGTGTGGGCTCAATGGCGGTAGCCTCTGCTAAGCTCTTCGCGAATTCCCCTCAAGGAAAGTGACAGGTTGCGCTCCTGAAGTCCGGTGTAGCGTGGAGGGTTCCCAAATGAAAGTTGTGCTTTTCTGTGGCGGACTGGGATTGCGCATTCGCGACGCGGATGCCATTCCCAAGCCCATGGTGCAGATCGGCAACCGGCCGATTCTGTGGCACGTCATGAAATACTATGCGCACTTTGGCCATAAGGATTTCATTCTCTGCCTGGGATACGGCGCGGAAGTAATCAAGAATTACTTCCTGAACTACAAGGAGTGGGCTTCCAACGATTTCATTCTGTCCGCGGGCGGCAAAGAAGTGGAACTGCTCAACTGCGATATTCACGACTGGCGAATCACTTTTGCGGACACGGGGATCAACTCCAATATTGGACAAAGGCTGAAGGCCGTTGAGAAATACGTGGGCTTTGAAGAGCAATTTCTTGCCAACTACACCGACGGCCTTACCGACCTGGCATTGCCCGAACAGCTGAATCATTTCCAGTGTAACGACAAGATCGCCAGCTTCCTCTGCGTCCGGCCGAACCTGAGCTATCACACGGTATCGCTTGATCACGGAGGCGGCCATCTGGTTTCCGAAATTCAGCCGATTACTAACGGTTCCGTGCGGATCAACGGCGGATTTTTCATTTTCAAGAACGAGATCTTCGACTATCTCGATGGGAAGCAGGAACTCGTCCTCGAGCCTTTCCAGAAGCTGGTGGCCGAAAAACAGCTGATCGGCTATCCCTATGACGGTTTCTGGGCAAGCATGGACACCTTCAAAGACAAACAACAGTTGGAGAATCTCTGCACGGCTGGTGTTGCCCCCTGGGAATTGTGGAAGAGTAAATGCAAGAACGGTAAGTGCTAATTTCCAACGTGCCCGAATCGAGTCACATGCTACCTCTCGGTTCTTTGCGTGACCCTACCGCGCCTCTCAAGATTCTCTGCTTGGGGGCGCACTGTGACGACATCGAAATTGGCGCCGGCGGTACCATTCTGCAATTGCTCGCCGGGAACCGCAATCTGGCGGTAACCTGGGTAGTTTTTAGTTCGAACAAGGAACGCTCCCAGGAAGCCCGCAGCAGTGCGGAACTCTTTCTAAAACGTGCCGCGAAGAAAGAGACCATCATCGAAAACTTTCGCGATGGCTACTTTCCCTTTGATGGCCAAAAAATCAAAGATTTCATCGAGACATTAAAGGCGATTTCTCCGGATGTCGTCTTTACGCATACCCGCAAAGACGCACATCAAGATCATCGACAGATATGCGAACTCACTTGGAATACGTTCCGGAATCATCTGATCCTCGAATATGAGATTCCTAAGTACGACGGAGACATGGGGCAACCCAACGTTTTTTCGCCGCTCGAAAAGGACATTTGTACGGAAAAGAACCGCATCATCCTGGAGTCCTTCGGGTCGCAGCAAGCCAAGAAATGGTTCAGCGAGAATACGTTCTTTGCCCTGATGCGTTTGCGCGGGATGGAATGCAACGCGCCCAGCGGATATGCCGAGGCTTTCTACGGCCGAAAGCTGCTCTTTTGAGGACTGCCGATCAGGATTTCACCAAACTCTGTTGAAGGAAAAGAAGCCCGGACCAAACAGGGCGATACATTCGACATGAAGGATCTAAAGGAAAAAACGATTCGCGGAGGTGTGGCAAAGCTTTGCTCCCAGGCCGCAAATTTCGCGCTGCGTGTAGGCTCGTTAATGGCATTGGCGCGTTTGCTGAATCCCAAGGACTTTGGCCTCGTCGGCATGGTCACCGCGGTTATAGGCGTTCTGAGCTTGTTCCGCGATTTCGGTCTTTCCACGGCTACCATCCAGCGCGACTTTATCTCCGAAGAGCAATCGTCAACGTTGTTTTGGGTGAACATAGCCATTGGCACGCTCTTGACCCTGATCTCCATTGCTGCGGCGCCGTTCGTTGCGGCCTTCTATCACGAACCAAGCCTCGTGAAGGTCACCGTTGTCCTGGCCCTGGGTTTTCTGCTCAACGCGGCTGGAGTGCAACATTCGGCGCTGCTTCAGCGCCAGATGCGCTTTACAGCGATGTCCGTAATCGACATTTTATCGTTAGTTTCAAGCATTGCCGTTGCCATCGAAATGGCGCTTCACGGTTACCGCTACTGGGCACTGGTCGGCATGGCGATTGTAGCGCCGTTAGTTTCGGCAATTTGTTTTTGGCTGGCGACCGCTTGGGTTCCCCGAATGCCAAGCAAACAGGTCGAACTTCGTTCCATGATTCACTTTGGCGGAACGATCACATTGAACGGCCTTGTTGTCTACGTTGCCTACAACTTCGAGAAAGTTCTGCTCGGGCGTTTTTGGGGAGCCGAAGCGGTCGGCATTTACGGACGTGCCTATCAGTTGATCAGTATTCCGACGGACAACCTCAATTCGGCCGTCGGTGGCGTCGCTTTCGCCGCACTCTCTCGGTTGCAGAACGACCTGGTTCGCCTCAAGGGCTACTTCCTGAAATGCTACGCATTTGTACTGGCATTGGCCGTGCCGGCCACAATTGCCTGCGCTCTTTTGGCCAACGAACTGATCTTTGTTTTTCTGGGAGCAAAGTGGAAAGATGCCGTTCCTATCTTTCGCCTCTTGGCTCCAACGATGGTGTCTCTCGCCCTCATGAATCCGTTTTCCTGGCTGCTGTTTGCACTCGGCATGGTGGAGCGCAGCCTGAAAATCGCCCTGGTGATTGCACCGCTTGTAATCACAGCTTACCTCCTTGGCTTGCCCTATGGCCCGAAAGGCGTGGCTCTTGCCTATTCGATTGCCATGGTCTTTTGGGTTGTGCCCCATATTGTCTGGTGCGTGCACGGCACCATCATCTCCTACCGGGATATCTTTGCGATCGCCAGCCGCCCTCTGCTTTCGGGCGTTGTGGCGGGTGCGCTGGCTGTCGGCGTGCTGTTTCTTTTCGGACATGCACTCTCCCCGATTCTGCGCTTGCTCTTGGGGGGCGGCGTCCTCTTGGGCGCTTACGCGGGAATGCTTCTCTATGTAATGGGACAAAAGTCTTTCTATCTGGACCTGCTCCGTGCATTGCGGCAGCGTTCCCCTGTCGAAGAGCAGGTTCTGGCATCCGCTTAACCCGGCGGACTGGGCCGTCCCTACTCATAGAAGGGTTTAACTAAATCGAGAAAATGAACACTGGTTCCCAGCCACTAGCGAGCATTGTTACTCCTGTATACAACGGTGCGGAGTATCTCGGGGAATGTGTCGAAAGCGTGCTCGCGCAAACGTACACGAACTGGGAGTACACGATCGTTGATAATTGCAGCGAAGACGACACGCTCGCGATTGCGCAGAAATACGCCGCCAGGGATCCCCGCGTCCGGGTCGTGAGAAACGGGCAATTCCTGAGCATCGTCGAGAATCACAATCATGCGGCTCGTCAGATTTCTCCGTTGGCAAAGTACTGCAAATTTATCTTTGCGGATGACCGTTTATATCCCACTTGCATCGAAGAAATGGTAAGGGTCGCCGAAGAGTATCCAACGATTGGTCTGGTCGGCGCTTACACAACGGACGGTAAAGCAGTCCGGTGGCACGGACCGGCGGATCACAACACGAAAATCTCGGGCCGCGAAATCTGCCGCGCTCGGCTGATGGGGGGCCATTACGTTTTCGGTACGATGACTTCCTTGCTTGTCCGCTCCGACTTGATCCGCAAGCGCCCGGCCCTCTTCAACGAAAACAATCTCCAGGCGGATCTGGAAGCATGCTTCGATATTTTGCAGGAATCAGATTTTGGCTTCGTACACCAGATCCTGAGTTTCAGCCGAGAACGAGCGAACGCGACCGATTCTTTTGCCGCGCGCCTCAACAGCCACCGGCTTGCTGACTACGTGGTTTTTCTGAAATACGGGCAGCGTTTGCTGAATGAGCCGGAATACCTGCAACACAAGCGAAGGCTTTGCCGGCAATACCATCAAGTTCTGGCCCACAATTTCCTTCGTCTACGGCCACGCCAGTTTTGGCAATTTCACCGCGAAGCCTTGGCCACCGTTGGCGGAAGGATCGAATACCGTCTATTGGCGGCGTCAATCGTCGTTGAACTGGTGAATCAACTCTCCCATCCCGTCCGTGCTTTTCAACGCGGTCGGCAATGGTGGTCCTCAAAAACCCGCAAGCAGGACGCGAAGAAAGTGGACGAGTACCGCGAATCGTTTCAAAAAGAGGCTACCCATGTCCGGTAGCACTGCGAATCCGAAGGCGTCGAACCTGAAGGCTGGAGAATGGGTGGAGGTGCGCAGCCGCGAGGAAATCTTGGCGACTTTGGACACGGCCGCCCGACACGACAATCTCCCGTTCATGCCCGAGATGCTTTCCTGCTGCGGGAGGAAATTCCGGGTCTCCAAGCGCTCCGACAAAACCTGCGATCCGGCCCACACGCCCTGGACCATCCGTAGAATGAAGGACTCCGTGCACCTGGAAGGCGTGCGATGCAACGGGGAAGGGCACGGCGGGTGCCAGGCAGGATGTCTCATCTGGTGGAATGAGGCTTGGCTCAAGCGGAGTGAGCCTGGCGTGTTGCCTGCCAGTAGTTTGCAGCCAAGTGATTCTGTCTCCGCCTGTGCGCAGCCCTCTAATGGAGGGGAAAGAATTCTGTTAGCCAGCCAGACGATCAACGCAGAAGGGGAAACCGTCTATTCTTGCCAGGCGACGGAAATCCGCAGCTTCACTTCCTACATGGCTTGGTGGGATCCCCGCCAGTACCTTCGCGATATTCGCTCCGGCAATTTGCAGAGCGGCCATTCGCGCGGCTCCATCAGCGAGCGCATCCTGGAGTTTGCCCTCGCCATCCTTCAGGTCGTTCGGGCTTTTGTGATTAGCATTTTCACGGAGCGGCGCCACTTGAACTATCCCGCCGTCGAAAGCACGGGGGGCAGGGCATCGTCAGCGGCTCTGAATCTGCAACCTGGCGAACTGGTCCAGATAAGGAGCAAGGGGGAGATTATGGCTACCCTCGACGCCGACCGGCGGAACCGTGGCCTTCTCTTCGATGGCGAAATGCTCCGTTACTGCGGTGGGATTTACCGCGTTCTTCAGCGCGTAAATCACATTATTGACGAGAAGACCGGCAAAATGATCAGCATGAAGAATTCCTGCATCATCCTCGAAGGCGTGGTGTGCGTGTCCGATTTTCACCGGCTCTGCCCTCGTGCCATCTATCCCTATTGGCGCGAAGAGTGGCTGCAACGTGCATCTTTGCCGGCGGGAAACTCCGCGGATCAATTCGTCGAAATGTCCAGAAAATCCTGAAGGTCCCGTATCCGGCTGGTTTTGCGTGACTGGACCTGCAAGACCTCATTATTTGGGGTTTTACCTGACAGTGCGTGACACCACACTATCGAACGGCATATTTTCCGCGAACGGGCTGCGTGTCTCCGTCCGCCTCATGCTCCTGTTCCTTTTGATCGTCTTTTTGTTGCCTTTTTTCCTGCTGATGTTTTATTCCGTTCCGGCCGCGGATGACTTCTGCAAAGCTTCGTTGTCTTTTGATTGCGTGCCGCAGCCGAGCGTTCTGGCAATCACATGGATGTATTACACGCGTTGGTCGCCGCGCTGGGTGACCACGTTGCTGCAGAGTTTTGTTATGAGCCGCGGCAGGCTCCTGTCAACCTACGGTTGGCTGCTCCTGCTTGTGGCTGTAAGCAATCTGGCGGCACTCTGGTATTTTTTTCGTGCCGTCCTGCGCACTTCACAGCTTAATTCACTGTTTATCGGCGTGATTGTCTACGAGGCTTGGCTGGTGAACACGCCGAATCTCGATGAACAGGTCTATTGGCTGACCGGCGCCATGGAGTACATGCTGCCACTGAGCAGCTTGCTGGTCCTGCTGGGTCTTTTGGCGCGCCCGCACAAGGCTGCGTGGTACTACGTTGTTGTCGCTTTATTGTCCATCGCGGTGCCCGCGCAACACGAAATCGCGGGCACGTTTCTCTGTGCCGTGTTGTTTGTGGGAGCCGTGGTTCTGTGCATAAAGAAACTGCCGGGTAAGCATTGGTATCTGAGCCTGTGCATGGCTTGGCTGAGCTACGCCGCGGGAGTTCTCTCCCCCGGGAATGCGGCGCGCGCCGTCCAGGAACACCGGAAGCTATGGGATTTCGCGCACCTTCCGCACTGGCTCGGCCATTCTTTCTACCATGGAATGAATTGGCTTTCCGCTCCTGCGACTCTGATCGCTGCTGCCTGCGCCGTGCTGATTGTTCAGCAAGATCCGCAATTTCAGCCGGGAAATTGGCGGCCGCTTGATGGAAAGCTCGCGACGGTTTCCATCGGGGCGATGGCGTTTGTTTTGTTTGAGTCCGCCCTGATCGAAATTGCCACGGGGAGCTGGCTGCCCCCGCGCGTAGTTGTCGCTCTGGCATTCTTGTTCTGGGTTCTCTTCGTGTGCCTGGCTGTTTCCATTGCGCCGGAGCTATACCGGGTCTCCTTCTCGATGAGCGCGAAGGTGTTAGTGTTCCTCCTTTTGGGCGTGACCCTGCTTGGTTCCCAGAACTTTCGAAATGCCACGGAAGATCTGCGCGGCCCGGCGCAAGCCTGGTGGCGCGCCGAAGTCACACGGCTCAGCCAACGGGGTGGAGTGCTGGAGTATGAGGCTCCGGCCCAATATCCCAAGCTGGCCAAACCTCAGATGTTGGGCGAACCCAGCTGCTGGGTGAATCGCTGTCTTGCTAATTATCTCCATGCGGAAAAAGTGATTGTCACCAATTCGCATGACGAGTGCCCTCATTAGTAGGGCCGGCTAAGGGTACCCGGCGGGGAAGGATGCCCAGGTGCGAACCAAATGGTGAGGCTCGTGGGGTGCGAATTTAGTCGCATAAATAAGGGTGCGAAAACTCCTGTCCGGCCAGCCGCAGCAGTCACGTTTCTGGCCTGCATTTTTTACTTTTCCGGTTGCCAGTCCGTTGGGAATTTGAGAGTTTCCTTCTCTCAATCTGGCTCCTCAATCGAGGCTTACGATTTCCTGGAAGTCACAGCGAATGTTCCGTGGCCCCGAACCGGAAATCCCTTTACCAACGTTACGCTCGATGGCTGGTTTGAAACTGCCGATGGCACCCGGCGCTCGCAGGTGGAAGGCTTTTGTGATTCAGTAGACGGAAGCGTATTTCGCATACGGTTTATGCCTCCGGCGGCCGGCGATTACCGCTACAAAGTCGAATTTCACCAGGGTTGGAGAAGCAAGAGTTTTACCGGTAATTTCCATGCAACCGACGGTCATCGTCGCGGGCCTATTCGCGTCGACTCGCAATACCCCTGGCACTTCCTTTGGGAAGGCACGGGCGAACATTACTACTTCAACGGCACCACGGCTTACTGGCTGATCGGATGGCGCGACGATAAAGTGATCGAAGCCGCCATCGACCGACTTCACGCACTGAAGGTCAACCGGCTGCGCGTGACCGTAGCTGGCCGGACAAACTTGATGTACGGGGAGCCGGTAATGACCGGCGCCGACTGGACGGTGTTCATTACCCCTTGGTCAGCCAAGGATCCCGAAGATATTTATCATCCCGGCTTCGATTACACGCGATTTGACGTTGCCTATTGGCAAAAATTTGAGCGAGCCTTGCGATACGCTCGAGAAAGAGACATAGTGGTCTCGCTGGTCTTGGACATGAACGATGGCAGAGTCCATCCGGCTGAGTTCAGTTCTGATGAAAGACGATTCATTCACTATGCAGTTGATCGCTTCGCAGCATTCTCTAACGTCACATGGGATCTCGGCGACGATCTGGACGGTTATCGCGGGAGCGTATGGACGCGGATTACTGGCACGCTTCTCAAAGGATGGGATCCGTACAAACATCTTGCTACCAGTCATCCCCTGAATCCCGCGCATCAGGATCGAGCAGCGGACTGGTTCGATTTCACGTCGATTCAGGAATGGTCCCGGAACCAGCATGCCTTGATGTTGGAACAACGAAAGCTTCAGGAAAAGGCCGGCCGGATTATTCCTCAAACGAATGAAGAATATGGGTACGAAGACCATTACCCGAAGTGGGCCCCGAAGCCCGATGCCGACTCAGCGGATACACTTCGTCGCATGGCCTGGGAAATCGCCATGGCCGGCGGCTACCAGACAACGGGAGAGACCGCGCGCCGCGGAACAAACGTTTGGCCGGACACAGGCGGCGGGTGGATGAACGGCCGCGGCGACGACTCCATGACCATGCTCCAGGGTTATGGCCACATCATTGATTTCTTCACCAGCTTCGAATGGTGGAAAGCCGAGCCCCACGACGAGTTGGTGAACGCGGGTGACTTTTGCCTTGCCGAACCGGGACGGAGCTACGCTATTTATCTGCCTCGCGGGGGCAAAGCGACGGTAACTCTGCAAGCTGGCATGTACAATGCTACGTGGTTTGATCCATCCACGGGCGAAAGGATTGCTCTTGCACAAGCGAAGGGGCCGAAATGGATATCACCAGCAGCACCGAACAACAAGGATTGGTCACTTCTCTTGCAAAGTGCCCAAACAGCTCCTTCCAATTAGGGTGCGTCCCTTCCGGAAACCCAGTCTGTTGGCTATCTCCTCATTTCAATGTCTGACTACTTGACTCAATACTTCCGCTGCCCTGAACGCTCCGATCGCTTCGCGTCGAAGGGACAACTATCGGACACGAAGGGATATTTCCAATTTGGCGAGGAAGTAATCTGCTACGGAGGCTATTCTGGCCATCAGCCCTCCGCAGATCCTATCCAACCCCTTCGTGACGCCTTCCGTGAGATTGAAACCGGAAATGGGACCAGCTATTTGCCTTTCGATCCGTCTCAAGTCATAGAAGATCTTCACTTCGAGACGTATGTTTCTGAATGGCGCGACGCAAAACCAATGTCCACTTTGGCTAGCGTGTACTATTTCCTCCGGCCGTTCTTCCCCGTGAACTTCCGAAGATATCTTCAACGGATCCACTTACGCGGTTGGGACAAGCTTCCGTTTCCCAAGTGGCCGGTTGACTGTTCCGTTGACGCTCTGTTGCACCGATTGTTGCTGCTTGCGGTTCGATCTAACGATGGAAAACCGATTCCGTTTATCTGGTTCTGGCCGGATGGCGCCAGCAGCAGCGCGATTATGACGCACGACGTTGAAACCACTATCGGCCGCGATTTTTGTCCAAAGCTCATGGATATCGATGACGCCTTCGGCGTGAAGTCTTCGTTCCAAATCGTTCCGGAAGAGCGATACGGGGTGTCAAAACAATTCCTGGATTCTATTTGGCAGCGTGGGTTTGAGGTTGTCGTTCACGATCTGAATCACGATGGCCATTTGTATCGGGATCGGCAACAATTTCAGGACCGTGCTTCAAAAATCAATGCGTACGGGAAGGAATTTGGGGCCACCGGATTTCGAGCGGGAGTTCTGTATCGAAAACAGCTTTGGTATGATGCCCTCAAATTCTCTTACGACATGTCCATACCCAATGTAGCGCACCTGGACCCGCAGCGCGGCGGTTGCTGCACAGTGATGCCATACTTTTTGGGCGAGATATTGGAGATACCTGTAACCACCACTCAAGACTACACTTTGTTTCACATCCTCAACGACTATTCGATCGATCTCTGGAAGAAGCAGATTGACCTCATCATGGAGAAAAACGGGTTAATCAGCTTTATTGTGCACCCGGATTACATTATCAAGTCGCGCGAACGAGAGGTTTATGAAGATTTGCTCCGCTATCTCGTCCAATTGAGACAGGAAAGGAACATCTGGATAACCACCCCCGGCGAAATCAACCGGTGGTGGAGAAATAGAGCGGAAATGAAACTCGTTGAAAGCGAAGCGGGATGGCGGATCGAGGGTCCAGACCAGGAACGTGCGCGCGTAGCCTGCGCTTCGGAAAAAGATGGCAAGCTCGTTCTCACGCTGCCATCTTAGAAGCTGTTGCATAACCATGGACAAGGTTCTGAAATGACGATGGTTGCGTGTGGCGAAATGAGAGATAAGGAGAGTCAGCAGCGCCGAGGGAGGGCTGATGGCACGGTCGCGGCCGTTACTGACCGAAGCGCAGTGGCAGAATATCGCGCCCTTGCTCCCCAAGCCACCCAAGCACCGCAAAGGTGGCCGCCCGTGGATCGAGAACCGTCGTGTG
>Ga0335069_10010761_pt1 | contig 12947 bp, 8 predicted proteins | sample Lox_Sample_11_FD_206714 | JGI IMG/M metagenome (GOLD analysis project Ga0335069, IMG submission 206714) | Soil microbial communities from Loxahatchee National Wildlife Refuge, Florida, United States - Lox_Sample_1.1 | ecosystem: Environmental > Terrestrial > Soil > Wetlands | place: USA: Florida... | reverse complement strand
AGGACGGCACGGAGACGCTGGTGGTGTGGCCGAGCGATGATGAGACGATTGTCTTTTCGCCGCACCTCGCGATTCAGGGAGTGCGATCCATATTTCACCGCCCGCGCGGGGACCAGACCCTGGAGTCGCTTGCCGTTCGAAAGGACAACGTGGAGTTTGGCGAGTACATCGACTACCGCGGGGTCCGAGTGCTGGGCGCTGCCCGTTTCCTGGAATCGGCGGACGCCAGCGTGATTCGCAAGGTGGAGAGAAAGGTGGCACTGGCGGAGTTCCAACGGCGGTCCCTCCTGGAATGGTTGGTGGGGGTGATGTTCGTCCTGCTGTTGGGATCGGCGATCGCGGTCCCCCACCATTACACCGCGACACAAAACCTGAAAGACAAGCTCCGGCAGCAGCAGACTCTGTTGGACCTCAAGCGGAACGTGGAGGTTTCCGAGCAGCGCTATCGAGAGCTGGTGGATAGCCTGGAAGCGATCGTCTGGGAAGACGAAGGAGCGACTCTTCACCCCACCTTCGTGAGCAAAGGCGCGGAAAAAATCCTGGGCTATTCGGTTCAGGAGTGGACCCAGACTCCCGGTTTCTGGTCGGGTCATCTCCATCCCGAAGATTGCGAAAAGGCATTGGCGGTGGAGCGGTTAGTGCAAGAAAAATGCGCGTCTCAAGTGGTGGAATACCGCATGTTCGCGGCGGATGGCCGCATCGTCTGGTTCCGCGACTACCACTATGCGAATCCGGGCCCCGACGGCAAAGCAGCAAAATTGCGCGGGATCATGGTGGACGTAACGGAGATCAGGAAGGCGGAAGAGGCGCTGCGGGAGAGCCAGCAACTACTGGAAACAACTCTCTACAGCCTGCGCGACGCGGTGCTCATTATCGGTCTCGCGAGGGGTGAAATCCTCGATTGCAACCCCGCCGCGATGGACATGTTCGGCTATCGCCGCGAGGAAATGGTGGGACACCCCACACTCCCTCTGCACGTGAGCGAGGTGGCCCGCCTGGAATTTCGCGAGCGGCTCGCCATCGCGGTGGCCGAGAAAGGGTACATGCAGCAGTTCGAGTTCCGGATGCGGCGAAAGGACGGCAGCATCTTCCCCACTTCCCACACGGTCGCTCCTCTCCGCGACAGCCGGGGGAATCAGACGGGATGGGTGAGCCTCGTGCAGGATATTACCGAGCGCAAGCGGGCGGAAGCGGTATTTCACCGTTATGGTCTGCTTTCGGAGCGAAGCCGGGACGCCTTTCTCATGCTCCGCCGCGCCGACGGGCGTATTCTGGAAGCCAACGGGGCCGCAGAGGATCTTTACGGCTACCTCCGCCAGGAACTGCTGACCTTGTCCATCTACGCTCTTCGTGCCGAACAAGTGCGGAAGTCGATTGCGGAGGATATGGCCAGAGCAGATTCCACAGGCATTCTCTTCGAGACGGTTCACCAGCGAAAGGACGGCAGCACGTTCCCCGTCGAGGTAAGCTCCCGGGGGGCAACGCTGGACGGCACGCGGGTGCTGATTAGCGTCATTCGTGACGTTACCGAGCGGAAACGGGCGGAGGCGGAGTTGGCGGAACGCCTGCGCTTTGAAAGCCAGTTGGCGGAGCTCTCCGCCCGCTTTGTCAACGTGTCGGCCGAGCAGTTGGACGGTGAGATTCAAGACGCCCAGGGACGTATCTGTCAGTGTCTGGGACTGGACGGGTGCTCCCTCTGGCAAGTCTCGGGAAGTGTTTCGAGTTCGATCAAGTTAACCCACAATTATCGCACCCACGGGGGACCGGCGATTCCAATTAACATGGATGCGCAGGAGTATTTCCCCTGGAGCTACCAACAAATCATGTCGGGGAAAGCGAAGGAGATCGTGGTGTCGTCCCTGGCGGAACTTCCGGAGGAGGCCGACCGCGACCGGCAGTCCTATACTCAATTCGGTGTCACGTCGGTCCTGACGATCGGGCTAGCCGCCGGTGGAGGCCCGCCCATGGGCGCGCTGGCTTTCGGCTCAACCCGGGCGGAGCGCAAGTGGCCGGTGGAAACCGTGAACCGGCTGCAGCTCGTCGCGCAGTTGTTCAGCAACGCTCTGGCCCGGCGAGGGGCGGAGCGGGCCTTACGAGACAGTGAGGAACGCTTTCGCAGCCTGTCCAACGCGGCACTGGAAGGAATCATGATCCATCACCAGGGAGTGATCCTGGATCTCAACCCGGCGTTTGCGCGCTTATTCGGATACGAACAACCCCAGGAGCTGATCGGGAAGAATGGAATGGAGGATCTCATCGCTCCCGAATCGCGGGAACGGCTTCGGCAACGAATGCAAGGGCAGGAAATGGGTCCGATCGAGGTCATGTGTATCCGCAAGGATGGTACGACCTTTTTGGGCGAGACCGACTCCCGACTCGTGACCTACCTTGGCCGTGAGGTGCGAATCGTCTCCTGCCGTGACATCACTCAACTCAAGCAGGCGCAAGAAGACCTCCGGCAGACGCTGGAACGATTGCGGGCCCTCGCCACGCGTTTGCAACAAGCTAGAGAGGAGGAAAGGAAGCGGGTGGCGCGAGAGATTCACGATCATCTGGGTCAGTCATTGACGGCCATCAAACTTGACGTGATTTCCTTGTTTCGCTTGATGCCGGACCCCCGATCGGAGCTTCTGAAGAGGAAAACCTCCATCATGGGCTTGGTCAATGAAATGATTCAGACCACCCGCCGGCTTGCCACCGCACTTCGGCCGGGGCTTCTCGACGACCTCGGCCTGGTGGCGGCGATTGAATGGTCGAGGGAGGACTTTGAGGCGCGCACCGGCACCAAGTGCTGGCTCGACCTGCCCCGCGAGAATATCGTAATTGATTCCGAAAGAGCGACGGCGATTTTCCGGATCTTGCAGGAGTCTCTGGCTAATGTCGCCCGGCATGCCAACGCTCACGACGTGGAAATTCGCCTGGCCAGGGAAAATGACGGTCTAACCTTGGAGGTCAGCGACGACGGCGATGGGTTCGCCGAAGATAAACTCGGCAGCGGCAGGTCACTGGGAATTCTGGGGATGCATGAACGGGCTCTCGTGCTGGGAGGAGCGCTCAATATCCATAGCGCTCCAGGGCAGGGAACGACGGTGCGAGTCTGGGTGCCGATGGCGCCCGTGCCCAACAGGGAATCAATATGATCAGGGTGCTGATCGCCGATGATCATGCCGTATTGCGCCTGGGGTTGATCGAGATCCTGACGCGCGAATTGAAGGACGTGATGTGCGGCGAAGCCGAGAATGCCGCCCGGGTCGTGGCGCAAGTTCAAGACCATAACTGGGACCTTGTCATTCTGGACCTCACCATGCCGGGACGCAGCGGTCTGGACAGCCTTGCCGAGTTGAAACGAATGCGACCTAAGTTGCCGGTGCTGGTCTTGAGCATGCATCCGGAAGAGCAGTATGGAAAGCGGGTGCTGCAGGCGGGAGCGTCCGGCTACATTAACAAGGACAGCGCCCCGGAGGATTTGACCAAGGCAATTCGCAAAGTGCTGGCGGGTGGCCGGTATGTGAGCCCGGCGCTCGCCGAAAAGCTGGCTCTGGAGGTAACGGAAGGCTCAGCCGGTCTTCCGCACGAGAAACTGTCCCACCGGGAGTTCGAGGTCCTGCGCATGATCGGTTTGGGAAAGAGCGTCACGCAGATTGCGGAGGAACTTCACCTGAGTGGGACGACCATCAGCACCTACCGGCTACGGATCCTGGAAAAGATGGGAATGACCAGCAACGCCGATTTAATGCGCTACGCCATTGTGAACCACTTGGTGGATTGAAGCCGTAATTCTTCGAACCAGCCCCGCTCTATTCGACCCTCTGGGCGTGTAGTGGAAACAACGACACGCCCTGTCGCGATAAATCTACATACGAATCGACCTTCCATCGATGGCGAGCCTTCTCCGGATTGGGCACCATGGCGGTAGGAGGCCCCATGAGAGTGTTCATCGCGGACGATTCACCTCTCATCATCGAACATCTGGTGGCGGCTTTGGCAGAGGTGAAGGGTGTTGAAATTGTCGGCACGGCAGGCACTGGGGCGGGAGCTTCCGATGGGATCCGGCGGTTAAAGCCCGAGGTTGTAATCCTCGACATCGCCATGCCAGGCGGGAGCGGCATTTCCGTTCTGGAGGGGATCAAGCGGGATCATTTGAATCCCATCGCGATCGTGCTCACCAATAACCAACAACGGCAATATCGCAAGAGATGTCTGGAATACGGGGCAAGATTCTTTTTTGACAAGTCGTCCGAATTTGAAAAAGTCGCTGAAACGTTGCAGGGTCTGGTGGCTGCCACGCCTGCGCCGGACATCACGAAGCCAAATCCAAGCTGTCGAGTGCAAGGCATTTTGCGAATCTAGGAGTTTTCAAATATCCGATATGATGAAAAGAGCCCATCCATGCTTCCAACGAATCCGCGGGGGGGAAAGCTTGCCAAGCCACGCGACGGATGGAGGCATGAAATCATGCGTATCCTAGTCGTGGACGATTTCGAACCGTGGCGCCGCTTTGTATCGTCACTTCTGCGGCGGGAGCCTGCAAGGCACGTTGTATTCGAAGCCGCCGACGGCTTGGAAGCGGTGGCGAAGACCATAGAACTCATGCCGGACCTCGTCATCCTGGACATCGGGCTTCCGAAGCTCAACGGGTTCGAGGCCGCCCGGAAGATTCACGAGGTTGCCCCGGCCTGCAAGGTCCTTTATGTGAGCATGGACGACTCTCTGGACTACGTTGAAGAAGCATTGGAAACCGGCGGGTGCGGCTACGTTACCAAGGTGGATGCGGGAAGAGAACTGGAAACAGCCGTGGAAGATGTTCTCCGCGGGAAGTGGTTTATCAGCAGCCGGATCATGGGGCGCCTGCGCCCGATCCCTACGCACACCCATACCCTTGCCTGTTTCGGGCGCAGTGGGGGTTGCCGGTCGATCCCAGCGGCGCAAACGCAGCGGCGCGTAAGTGCCCTCCATAACCATGTGGCGCAGCTCTACGGTAGCGAATCAGATTTTTTGGACAATTTGACTCATTTCCTGGGGGTTGCCTTGGAGGAGGGGAAAGCGGCTCTGGTTGTCGCCACTGAGGCACATCGGCAGGGCGTTCTGCCAAGGCTGGAGGACCGTGGTTTGGATATTGCCACCGCGATTAGCCAGTCGAGGTATATCGCTTTGGATGCAGAGGAGGCGCTGGAGGCCATCATGACCGACGGCCTGCCGGATCGAGCCCGGTTTCTAGACGTCATGAACTTTCTCGTGGCGTCAGCCAGCAGTGCCCCGGTGGGACCTCCTTCCGGGATTGTGGTATACGGGGAATGCGCTCCATTGCTTTGGGCACAGGGTGAACCGGAGGCGGCCATTCGCGTGGAGCAACTTTGCAACGAAGTAGTTGACAAATACGGGGTCCAGATCCTATGCAGCTACCCCTTGAATTGCTTTGAAAGCGAAGGAGATAAGCAAATTCTCAAGAGGATTTGCGCGGAACACTCCGTCGCCTATTCCTTATGAAGCTCTTGGTTTACATCATCGGGGTCTTCTTCGCCATGGTGGGGGTGACGATGGCGCAGGAGGGTTCGGCGGGTGAGTTCCTTCCGTCCCCGCCCATCGCTCGCACCGATGCCGAGCGAAAGATCCTTTCGGTTTTGGACCACATGATGAAGGACCACCAGACCTACCTCAGCGTGCCCCCGCAGGACGGCGCCGTCTTGCGGTGGTCGGCCGAGGTTGCGGACGCCAGAAACATCGTCGAGATCGGCACTTCGACGGGTTACTCGGGTCTCTGGTTTTGCCTTGCCCTGCAGAGAACCCACGGCCACCTGACTACCTTCGAGATCAATCATGATCGGGCCATGATGGCGCGCGGGCATTTCCAGGACGCCGGAGTTGAGCAACTTGTCACAATCGTGGAAGGCGACGCCCACGACCAGGTCGCCAAGCTGAAAGCGCCGATTGATGTGGCCTTTCTCGACGCTGACAAATCCGGCTACTTGGACTACCTCCGGAAGGTCCTGCCTTTGGTGCGGCCCGGTGGCTTGATCCTGGCCCACAACGTGGAGATGGTTCCGGACTACATCAAAGCCGTAACCACCAATCCTGACCTCGAAACCATTTTCTACATGCAGGGAGGCGGGCTGGCGGTGACCCTGCGCAAGAGGTAGTGGCACCTTTGCGCTCCGGCGCTCGAACCTATGGAGCAACGGGCGCCGGCATTCGGCGAGGTAAACCCTCCGCCCCAAATCAAAACTGCTCGTCCTGCCCTTCCTTGACAACTTGCGGGAGTATCCTGAACAATGACGGATTCCACTTCCGGCTCGGCAGCCGTCTGAATATGGCTATCGTCATGGGCGGTAGCCCCAGGACTGACGACGGAAGACTGATAACTGACGACTAAAATCGAAAGGTTCAAATCATGCGTTGGAGCCAGGCTTTTATACCCACATTGCGGGAGGACCCCGCGGAAGCGGAAGTCCCCAGCCATCGCCTGTTATTGCGGGCCGGTTACATCCGGCAGGTGGCCGCTGGCGTTTACGCCCACCTTTTCCTCGCGCAGCGGTCGCTCCTGAAGATCATGCAGATCATTCGCGAGGAGATGAACGCCATCGGCGCGCAGGAATTCTACCTGCCGGCGCTGAACCCGGCGGAACTCTGGCAAGAATCGGGGCGCTATGCGGCTTACGGCCCAACCATCTTCAAATTCAGGGACCGCAACGATCACGAAATGGTACTGGGCGTGACGCACGAAGAGGAAATGACCAACATTGCGCGGGGCGAACTACGCTCCTACAAACAACTCCCGCAGATGTGGTACCAGATTCAGGAGAAATTCCGCGACGAACCTCGCCCCAAATCGGGTCTGCTGCGTCTGCGGCAATTCTGGATGAAAGACTCTTATTCCTTCGACCTCGACGATGCCGGCCTGGATGTAAGCTACCGCAAGCATTATGACGCCTATCGCCGCATCTTCGACCGCTGCGGGTTGAAGTATGTGATTGTGGAGGCGTATTCCGGGACCATGGGCGGCACGCACTCGCATGAGTTCACAGCCCCTACGGATGCAGGGGAGGATTTGATTGCCTTGTGCGATTGTGGCTACGCCGCCAACCTGGAGAAGGCGCAAGGCGCCGCGCCCCCGGTAACGGACCCCGCCGGCGATGCCATGCCGGAGCCCTTCGCCACGCCGGGGCAGAAGACCATCGAGGACCTGGTGAAATTCACCGGTCAGAGCGGCGAACGGATGATCAAGACCCTCGTGTACACAGTCGAAGGCAAACCGATCCTGATCCTGCTGCGCGGCGATCACACACTGAGCGAAACCAAGCTGGCCTCCACGTTGGGTACCGACGTGTTTCGCCCCTCCACTCCGGATGAGGCGCTCGCGCTGCTGGGGGCGCACCTGGGCTCGCTGGGGCCGGTGGGGCTGAAAGGCGTCCGGATTCTCGCCGACACGGCGCTGGCAGGACGCCGGGGCATGATCAGCGGCGCCAACCAGGATGACACCCACTTGCGCAACGTCACGCCGGGACGCGATTTCACCCCCGAATACCGCGACTTGCGCGTGGTGGCCGCCGGCGATCATTGCCCCAAGTGCGGCCGGCCGCTGCGCATCAGTGTTTCCGTCGAACTGGGACACATCTTCAAACTCGGACGGCGCTATTCCCAGGTGATGCACGCCAGCGTCCTCGACGAAAATGGCCGGGAAGCACCGCTGGTGATGGGTTCTTATGGCATTGGCGTGGAGCGTATCCTGAGCGCCGCCGTCGAGCAGAATCACGACCGCGACGGCATGTTCCTCCCAGCCTCTATCGCTCCCTTTGAGGTTATCCTGACCGCGGCCAATATGGATGACGACCGGTTGCGTGCCGCCGCGGAAGAACTCTATGAAGAGATGCGGGCGCACTCCCTGGATGTCCTGTTCGACGACCGCGCGGAAAGGCCGGGGGTGAAATTCAAGGACGCCGATTTGATCGGCGTTCCCTATCGCGTGACCCTTGGCAAACGCAAGTTTGAGCAGGGATTGGCGGAGATTTTCCAGCGCTCGACAAAGCAAATTCAGGATGTTAAGCTGAATGCGGTTGTGCCGGGTTTGCTGGAAAGGCGAGGGAAATAACCGAGAAGGATCTGAGTCACGGGGGAAACGATGCGGCCGTCTGAGTCGGGCAGGATTACTTTTAAGGCCATTCTTTCTCTCGCTTTTATCGTGGCCGTGATCTTTGCTGCCTTCAAAATCATCCCCGTTTATGTGAACGACTACGAACTGAACGACTACATCGGAAACCAGACCCCCTTCTGGCTGACGCAGCGGGCTACGGCGGAGGCGATTGGAAAGAACGTTTTGGCCAAGGCGCAGGATTTGGGTCTGCCCTTGGCGGCGGAGAATGTGACGGTGAACGCTAACCCGAATAAGGTGACGGTCTCCGTTGATTACCACGTCCCCGTGGATTTGAAGTTGTTCACGTTGCCCCTCCACTTTAGCCACTCCAACGGAAACTCGGCGATACAATAACGTGGCTGTCCGTCCATCACCGGCATGGCGCGGTTCCAAAGCATCACGGGGCCGGGGGAAACCTGCGGGCGGGGGAATAACCCGGTGGGGAAATGGCAAGAAACTCCTTCTCTGCGCCGGGCTGGTCGCATTCCTCACGGCGGTAGGGACCACCGTCTACTTCTACGTCCGCTTCTCGCGGGTTATCGATGCCCGGCTGAGCGGTGACGTCTTCAACAACGCCTCCCTGGTCTTTGCCGCTCCCAAGCCGGTGTTTGTAGGAGAAGCCATCAAGCCGGAGGAAGTAGCCGCGCGGTTGCGTAAGGGGCTTTACTCGGAATCAGAGGGAGGGTCAGAGGTCGGCACCTACCGCCGGGTGGGGAACCGTCTGGAGATCCACCCGGGGGAGGCATCCTTCTTCCAGAGCGACCTATTCAAAGAGGGCCCGGCAGCGCTCGAGTTCGCCAACGGACACATCGTTTCTATAACCTCGCTTTCCACCACCGCCTCTCTCGAGACCTACAAGCTGGAACCGGAAGTCATCACCACACTTTTTGACAGTTCCCGCAGTAAGAGGCGGCTGGTCCGCTACCAGGACCTTCCTAAAACTGTCATCGATGCGGTGGTGGCGACGGAGGACCATAGCTTCTTTTCCCACCACGGAGTGAACTTTTACCGCATCGTGGCCTCCGGGCTACACGATATGGTGCGACCCGACGAAATCCCTCAGGGCGGAAGCACCTTGACCATGACTTTGGCCCGCAATATCTTTGGGCTGACCCCGCAGCGGAAGTTCGGCCGCAAAATAGACCAGGTATTCCTTGCCCTCCTCCTGGAACAACGTCTGAACAAGGAACAGATCTTCGAACTGTTTGCCAATCAGATCTATCTCGGGCAGCGTGGGGGATTCTCGATTTACGGGTTCGGAGAAGGGGCCAGCGCTTACTTCAACGAGGACGTGGGCAGTCTGACCGCTGACCAAGCCGCTCTGCTGGCAGGAATGATCCGCGGCCCCAACATCTACTCTCCCTACAAGTATCCTGCGCGCGCCCTGGAGCGGCGCAACTTTGTCCTCCGGAGCATGAAGGAGCAGGGCATGCTGACGCCCCAGGAGATGGAGAGGGCCTCCGAAGCGCCCCTGGGTGTGGTGACGCGCAATGTGGAGGCCACTCAGGCGCCCTACTTTGTGGACATGGTTAAGGACCAGTTGCTGTCGCAATTCTCCGACCATGACCTCCTCTCGCAGAGCTACCGGGTTTACACGACGCTCGACCTGGACGTCCAGGAAGCGGCTTCAGCGGCGGTCAATGCCGGAAGTGAGGAAGTGGACAAGCGGCTGAAGAAGTACAAAATTGCCAAGGATGCTCCTCCGCCCGATCCTCTGCAACCGCAAATGGCCCTGGTGGTACTCGATCCTCACACCGGATGGCTGAAGGCTCTGGTAGGTGGACGAGACTATGGCCGCAGCCAGCTTAACCACGTGCTGGCCAAACGGCAGCCCGGTTCGTCGTTCAAGCCATTCGTGTATGCCGCCGCGTTGACCTCCGGGGTGGACGGATCACAGCCCCTGATTACGACCGTAACCGAACTCAACGATGAACCCACCACCTTCCAGTTCGGCGATCAGGCTTATGAGCCGGAGAACTTCAAGCAGGAGTATTTCGGGAAGGTGACCTTGCGGCAGGCCTTGATGCATTCCCTGAATGTGGCGACGGTGCGCCTGGCCGAGATGACGGGATATGAGAAGGTACGCACCCTGGCCGTGGCCGCGGGTTTCAATACGGGTTTGATCGCCACGCCTGCTATCGCGCTGGGAGCTTACGTGGCCACGCCGTTGGAAGTGGCCGGAGCGTACACAATCTTCTCGAATGGCGGCACTTATGTGGAGCCGCGCTTTATTCTGGAGGTCAATGATGCCTCCGGGCGCCTGCTGTGGCGCAGCCAGGACGTCCCCCGGCAGGTGTTGGACCCCCGCGTTTCCTACCTGATGGTCAATTTGCTGGAAAGTGTCATCAACAACGGCACCGGCGCGGGGGCGCGTTCTCGTGGATTCACTCTTCCCGCCGCCGGCAAGACCGGGACCTCGCACGATGGGTGGTTTGCCGGATTCACCTCCAACCTGCTGGCGGTAGCCTGGGTCGGCTACGATGACGATCGCGAGTTGAACCTGCAAGGCGCGGATTCCGCTCTGCCCATATGGACCGAGTTTATGAAGAGGGCCACGCAGGACCCCTCCTATCGCGATGCCCAGCCCTTTGAAGCCCCGCCGGGCGTAGTGGCTGTTCCGGTGGAAACGGCCTCGACTTTGGCCAGTGGCGATGAAGCGGTCACGGTGCGGAACGAGTATTTTATCGAAGGAACCGAGCCGCAGGGGGGGGAACCCTCCAAAGGGGGCGGGGGAATTTTAAGCCGTTTGTTCCATTCCGGCAACGCGACTCCCGTGCCCGTGGCGGCGGCTGCTCCCCCGGCAAACGAGAACCCGGCTCCCGCGAGCCCCAATGCGGATGGCTCGTCGCGGCCCGACGAGAAAAAAGGCGGCGTGCTGAGGAAATTCCTCTCGATCTTTAAAGGGAAGAACTCCAAAACGCCCAGCCCGCAGGATGCTCCCAAAACCACCCCGCCGGAGGGATAATATACGGCTTGAGAAGACCGACCCTCGCCCGATCTGCCCTAAGCCATTCGTGAGAAGGAAGGGGGCGGCCCCGGGTTTTAGAACCTCGCAGAATATCTGATCCGGAATCCCGGACGCCGGCGGCCGTAACTCCGAGGTCCAGCGATGAAATCTAATATACGATGTACGGGCTTAATTATCGTCATTCTTTTAGGTGCAAGTGTTTTGTACGGGACGACGGCGCCGACCGCCGTGGCGGTTTTTCCACCAGAGCAAGTAGCACCGGCAGAGGGAACCCAGCAAACCCCCTCCCCCCCTGCCCGGGAAATCTCCCTGGAACAGCGGGCCGATATTTACATGGCGAGAAAGAACTACGCCGATGCTGCGGATTATTACTACCGGGCTCTCAAGCAGGCTTCTTTCAAAAATGCTCAGTTGTGGAACAAGCTGGGGATTGCCTATCAGCAAGAGGGTAGGTTCCATTACGCCCGCAAAGCTTATAGCAACGCAACTCGCACCGACAAGACTTTCGCCGAGGCCTGGAACAACCTCGGGACGATCTACTTCATGGAGGCGGAGAAACCGAAGAGTACAAGAAAATTCGAGCAGTCCGTCAAGTATTACCAGAAGGCGATCGAGTTAAGGGGCGACAATGCCACTTTCCATATGAATCTGGGCACCTCTTATTATCACCTCAAGAAGTTCGGCCTGGCCGTGCAGGAGTACCGTACCGCTCTGGGCCTTGATCCCAACGTTATAAAGGAACAGTCCGCCGTTGGGACAGTACTCCACGCCAGTCCTGAAGACGTGGAATACTATTTCTACATGGCCAAGGCCTTTGCTTCCGTAGGGAATGCGGAGGATGCCGTCCGCTACCTCCGGCGCGCCCTGGAAGACGGATTCAATGACACCGCACGGATCCAGGAGGACGAGGACTTCAAGAAGATTAACCAGTACCCGGCTTTTGTCGAGCTTATGCATAATCCTCCGGTCGCCATTAAATAACGCGTCCGGCCTGCCGGCGCGGCGGGGCGGCATCCCGCGCAATGCTATAATGGTCGATGGAATAAAGTTCTCATGCAAAGAACCGTCGGACTCATTCTTCTCATCCTGGCGTTCCCGTGGCAACTGCGGGGCTCATCGGAAGTTCGGTCTCTCCTGGTTTTCCCCTTTGAAAACCTGAGTCCCCGTGCGGATTTCAATTGGATCTCGGAGAGTTTTGCGCAAGTTCTGTCATCGCGGTTGGCCCAACCGGATAACTTTGTCCTCGAACGCGATGAGCGGAACGCCGCCCTCACGCAACTGGGCATGCCCGCGGATGCTCCTCTCACGCTGGCGAGCCAGTACAAGGTGGCGCAGACACTGGGAGTGGACTGGGCTGTTCTGGGCAATTTCAACGTGACGGACAATCGCCTGGTGGCCCGCGCGGAGCTGCTCAACGTCAAACAGCTGAAGCTTTCTCAACCCGTGGAAGTTTCCGGCGACCTGACGGAGCTGGTGGATGTTCAGACGCAGCTGGCATGGCGCCTGCTAGCGACGCACGACCCCGGTTTTACCGTCGGCAATGAAGAAGACTTCAGCCGTGGTTTTCACGATATCCGTCTCGATGCCTTCGAAAACTACGTTCGCGGCCTGATTGCCGCAGACGATGCCAGCCGGCTGCACTTCTTCACGGAGGCCGACCGGCTGGACCCTTCCGACCACCGTGCGGCTTTTGCCCTGGGCAAGTTCTATTTTGGACAGAAGGATTATGCGAATTCGGTAAAGTGGCTGGGCAAAGTGACGGAGGCCGATTCCGATTACAACGAATCCCTTTTCCTGCGTGCTGTCGACGACTTTTTCCTGGGGAGGGAACAAGCGGCGGAAAGAGAGTTT
>Ga0335069_10010760_pt1 | contig 12947 bp, 11 predicted proteins | sample Lox_Sample_11_FD_206714 | JGI IMG/M metagenome (GOLD analysis project Ga0335069, IMG submission 206714) | Soil microbial communities from Loxahatchee National Wildlife Refuge, Florida, United States - Lox_Sample_1.1 | ecosystem: Environmental > Terrestrial > Soil > Wetlands | place: USA... | reverse complement strand
GCGCGCGCTGCTCGCCCGCGGGATCGTGTGCGCCGCGCAGGACGTGATGATCGTCGACGGCGCACAGCAGGGCCTCGACCTCGTCGCGCGCGCGCTCGTCGACCCGGGCGACGCGGTCGCGATCGAGCAGCCCGGCTGGTTCGGCGCGGCCGCGGCCTTCCGCGCGAGCGAGGCCCATCTGCTCGGCGTCCCGGTCGACGAGCAGGGCCTCTCGACCGACGGGCTCGCGCGCCTGCTGCGGACCCGTCGGGTGAAGCTGCTGTTCACGACCCCGGCCGTGCAGTCGCCGACCGGTGTGGCCCTCTCCGAGGCGCGCCGACGCGAGCTGCTCGCGCTCGCCGACGAATATCAGCTCGCGATCGCGGAGGACGACTACGACGGTGAGCTCCGCTACGAGGGGCCGGCGCCGCCGGCGCTGAAGACGCACGATCGCGCGGGCCAGGTGATCTACCTCGGCACCTTCTCGAAGGCGCTCTTCCCGGGCCTGCGCCTCGGCTACCTGGTCGCGCCGCGCCCGCTGCTCGCGCGCCTCTCGCTGCTGCGCTTCGCGGCCGACGTACACGGGAACGTGCTGGCGCAGGCGACCGTCGCACGCCTGATCGAGAGCGGGGCCTTCGAACGCCACGTGCGGCGCGTGCGAAGCCTCTACGCAGAGCGGCGCGCGGCGCTGTGCGAAGCGCTGCGCGCGCACATGCCGGACGGCGTCGCGTGGCGGCCGCCCGCCGGCGGCAACTCGATCTGGCTCGGGCTCCCCGCGGACGCCGACGTGGCGCAGGTCTTCGCGGTCGCGGCGGCGCACGGGATCGCGCTCCAGGCGGGCTCGCCGTTCGCGTTCGAGGGCAGCGACGCGGCGTCGGATGCCGACCGCCATCTCGTCCTCTCCTTCGCGAACCTGCCACGCGAGCGGGCCGAAGAGGGCGTCGCGCGGCTCGCCGACGCGGTGCGCCGGGCACTCCCCGCGCGCAGGAGGAGATCGCGATGAGCGCGCGACGGCTCGACGGCCTCGGGATCCTGCTCCTGGTGCTCGGCGTCGGCGCGATCGCGAACGCGCTCTGGATGCTCGCCGATCCGCTGCGCTGGTATCACGACCTGCCGGCCGGCGTACCCGACACCGGTCCGTTCAACGAGCACTTCGTCCGCGACATCGGCTGCGCCTTCCTGGCCGCCGGCGTCGCGCAGGTGTGGGCCGCCTTCGCGCCCGCGTACCGCGCGCCGCTCGTCGTGTCGGCGGCCATCTTCGCGGTCGGGCACGCGGCGATCCACGTCTTCGATACGGCGCGCGGCGCCGTGCCGCCGGTCCATTGGGCGCTCGACCTGCCGGGTGTCTACCTGCCCGCGCTCGTGCTCGGCTCCGTCGCCCTCGCCTGTCTGCGCGCCGGAGGAGGAGACCATGCGTCTCGAACCCATCGAACGACCTAGCAACCTGCTCGTGCGCCTCGCGTATCTCGTCTCGAGGCGACAGCTCGGGGTCGTCATGACGCCGATGAAGGTCATCTACGCGCGCGCGCCGCGGCTCTTGCGCGCGAGCCTCTCGCTGCTGCGCGCGGACGCGAGCCTCTCGCTCGACCCCGCGCTGAAGCTGCTCGTCGCGACGCAGTCGTCGCTGCTCAACGGCTGCGGCTTCTGCGCCGATCTCCACCGGGCGCAGGCCATCCAGGCGAAGCTCGGGCGCGAGCGCTTCCGCGATCTCGAGGACTACGCGCAGAGCCCCCACTTCTCCGAGCGCGAGCGCGCGGCGCTCGCCTACACGGATGAGATCACGCAGCAGCGCAAGGTCAGCGACGCGACCTTCGAGCGGCTGCGCGCGCACTTTCGCGAGAAGGAGATCGTGGAGCTGACCTGGCTCAACGCCGTCGCGAACTACTTCAACCTGATGGCGGTGCCGCTCGGCCTCGAGTCGGACGATCTGGAGAAGCTCGCCTTGCGGAGGGCCAGCTAAGCAGGCTGCGGAAGAATGCGTCGGTCGTTCCGGGGGCGAGGCGGAGGTCCCCTGCGGCGGCCATCTGTTCCTCCTCGGGGACCTCTGCCTCGCTTCCGACTCGAGCGAGCTCGGAGCTACGTTGCGCCGCCATGAGCGGCCCGCGCCCCGACGAGTTCCGCCACCTCCGGATCGCCGCCAACGGGCTGCGCTTCCACGTCGCCGAGGCGGGCGCCGGCGATCGGCTCGCGCTCTGTCTGCACGGCTTTCCGGAGTGCTGGTACTCGTGGCGCCACCAGATGCCGCTGCTCGCGAAGCTCGGCCATCGCGTCTGGGCGCCCGATCTCCGCGGCTATGGCGAGAGCGATCGGCCCTCCTCGATCGCGGACTATGCGATCGAGACGCTGATGGACGACGTCGGCGGACTGATCGATGCGTCGGGCGCGCGCGAGGTGACACTCTTGTGCCACGACTGGGGCGGCATCATCGGCTGGTGCTTCGCGATGCGGAAGGTGCGGCCGCTCGCGCGGCTCGTCTGCATGAACATCCCGCATCTCGGCGCCGGGCTCGAGGCGTCGCGCCTGCGCCAGCGGCTGCGCTCCTGGTACATCCTGTTCTTCCAGCTGCCGTGGCTGCCGGAGAAGCTGCTCGTCGGTGGCGGAGCGCGGCGCATCGGCCGCATGTTCCGCGACAGCGCGAAGCGACCCGAGGCCTTCGACGACGCCGACGTCGAGGTCTACCGCGAGAACGCGCTGCGCCCGGGCGCCGCGACCGCGATGATCCACTACTACCGCGCGCTGCTCCGCGGCGGCGGCTTCCGGCGCCAGATCGCGCAGGGCTTCCCGACGATCGAGACGCCGACCTTGCTCCTGTGGGGCACCGAGGACGTCGCGCTCGGCACGGAGCTCGTCGCGCCGACCGGCCGCTTCGTGCGCGATCTGACCGTGCGCTTCCTGCCGGGCATCGGCCATTGGGTGCAGCAGGAGGCGCCGGAGACGGTGAACGCGATGCTGGAGGCGTGGCTGCTGGGTAGGCCCGTTCCGGGCGGGGATTCTCTCTGAACTTCGCTCGGCTTCGCCTCGCTGCGCGCGCCTTCGGCGCTTGCAGCTAGTGCGCTGCGCGCGACGCGCGGCGCGGCGACGATCCGGTCCAGCGCTTGAAGGCGCGGTGGAAGGCCGCCGGTCCCGAGTACCCGACCAGATAGGCGATCTCCGTGATCGAGAGGCACGCGTCCTTCAGCAGCTCGCTCGCGTGATCTCGGCGCACCCGGTCGACCAGACCTTCGAAGGTGTAGCCTTCCTGGCTGAGGTGGCGCTGCAAGGTGCGCTCGGAGAGCGCGAGGCTGCGCGCGACCACGCGCAGGCCGAGGTCGTGCTGGCGCAGCCGGCTCGCGATCTCGCGCGCCGCGCGCGCGCCCACGCCGTGATTGCGCGGCAGGTGCTCGACCAGCTTCGTCGCGTAGTCCTCGAGCACGCGGAAGAGCTGCGCGTCGCTGCCGGGAAGCTCGGCGTTCCACTCGCGGTCGGAGAAGATCATCGCGGTGTAGGCGTGGCCGAACGAGACTCGCGTCCCGAGGATGTCCTGGTAGAGCGCGAGCGGCGCGCTGGGCTCCCCGGCGAGCTCGACCGCGACGGGGCGCAGGCCCGAGCGCTCGAAGAGCTGCGTCGTCATCGCGGCGATCGTGTAGTCGCGGCAGTGGAGGCCGATGCCGGCCGCGGGCGCGTAGGGGACGTAGCGGAGCGCGTGCGGGCCGCCCGGCGCGCTCGCGATCTCGACGCGGCGCCCGGTGCCGATCAGCGGCCAGTAGCGCGCGAGCATCGCCTGCCCCTCGCCGAGCGTTCGCGCCGACATCGAGAGGTAGTTGAGCACGCCGTAGGCGCCGAAGGGCACGGTCGCGCCCGCGCGGAGCCCGAGCGCCGGATCGCCGCAGTCCGCGAAGGCCTCGCGCCAGACGGACCAGATGCTGGACTCCGGCAGGAAGTGCTGCGAGTTGGCGAGCGCGGTCTCGTCGATGCCGGCTCGCTGGCAGAGATCGCCCGGGTCGAAGCGCAAGCTCTTGAGCGCGCCGAGCCTCGCGCGCAGCGCCAGGGAAGACACGAGCAGCGGAGTCATTGCGCCGGAAGTGACAACGAGCGCGTCGGCTTGTCAAGCGGCGAAGAGATGCCAGGCGAGTCCGGCGGCCGCGGAGCCCGCGAGCAGCGGCAGCATGCGCGCGTGGAAGGCGAAGGTCGCGACGAGCGCGCCGGCGGCGATCGCGGCCGCGGCCCGATCGAGGCTCGCCCACGCGGGCAGCTCCAGGGCGAGCGGTCCGATGGATCGCGGCTCCACGTGTGCGAAGAGCGTGTGGAGCGAGAACCAGATGGTCAGGTTGAGGATCACGCCGACCACCGCCGCGGTGATGCCGGCGAGTGCGGCGCGGAGCCAGCGGTTCTGGCGCAGCCGCTCGACGTACGGCGCGCCCGCGAAGATCCACAGGAAGCAGGGCACGTAGGTGACCCAGGTCGTCAGCACGGCGGCCAGCGTGCCCGCCAGCCACGGCGGCAGGGATCCCGCGCTGCGATACGCGCCGAGGAAGCCGACGAACTGCACGACCTGGATCAGCGGGCCGGGCGTCGTCTCGGCCATGCCGAGTCCGTCGAGCATCTCGCGCGGCGTGAGCCAGCCCCGGACCGAGACCGCCTGCTGCGCCAGGTAGGCGAGCGCCGCGTAGGCGCCGCCGAAGCTGATGACGGCGAGCTTCGAGAAGAAGAAGGCGATCTGCGTGAAGATGTCGTGCGGGCCGCGCGCGAGCGCCAGCGCCGCGACCGGCGCCAGCCACAGCGCGCCACACACGATCGCGACGCGGAGCGATCGGCGCGCAGACGGGAGCGTGTGTGGCAGCGCCCGGTTCTCGAGCAGCGCGTCGGCGACGGGAACCACGCCGCCCTGCACCGACGGCGCGGGTCCGCGGAAGGCCTGCGGCGCGAGGCGCGCGCCGACCACGCCGGCCAGCGCGGCGCCGAGCACGATCCACGGAAAGGGCACCGCGAGGAAGAAGAGCGCGGCAAAGGCCGCGCCGGCGATCGCCCACTTCGCCGCGCCGCCTCCCGCGCGTCGCGCGATCCGCAGCAGCGCCTCGACCACGAGCGCGAGCACGGCGGGCTTGATCCCGAAGAAGAGTCCGGCGACGACGGGAAGGTGTCCCCACGCGACGTAGCAGAGCGAGAGCGCGAGGATCGCGACGAAGCCCGGCAGCACGAAGAGCCCGCCCGCCACCAGCCCGCCCGCGGTGCGGTGCAGCAGCCAGCCGATGTAGATCGCGAGCTGCTGCGCCTCGGGCCCGGGCAGCAGCATGCAGTACGAGAGCGCGTGCAGGAAGCGCTCCTCGCCGATCCAGCGCTTCTCCTCGACGAGGATCCGGTGCATCACGGCGATCTGGCCGGCCGGTCCGCCGAAGCTCTGGAGCGCGACACGCGCCCACACGCGCACGGCGTCTGCGAGGGGGATTCCGGAGTCCGACACGGTTTCGGGTCAGGCCCCGAGCTGCGCCAGCAGCGCGCGCGCGGAGTCGAAGAGCCGCGGCGCGTCGGCCGCGCCGGGCGCGGGCGCGAGGATCTGGTGACCCGGCGTGACGCGCATGCCGCTGCCCGCCTGGGTCATGAGGCGCAAGAGCCGCTCGGGGTCGACCTTCGTCTGCGGCGCGGCCGTCAGCACGAACTCGCCGTTCGCGAGATCGATGCACGCGACGCCGAGCCGTCGCGCCTGGATCTTCAGTCGGATCACCTGCAGGAGGCTCTCCGCCTCGGGCGGGAGCGGGCCGTAGCGATCGAGGATCTCGTCGCGGATGCGGTCGACCTCCGCGTCGTCGCGGCAGGCGGACAGGCGCTTGTAGAGGACCAGGCGCTGCGCGACGGAATCCACGTAGGATTCCGGCAGGCGCGCCGGCACCGGCAGCCGGATCTCCGGATCGACCTCCTCGTCGCGCGCGACGCCGCGCAGCTCGTCGATCGTCTGCTCGAGCATCTCCATGTAGGTGTCGTACCCGACCGCCGCGAGATTGCCGGACTGCTCGGCGCCGAGCAGGTTGCCCGCACCGCGGATCTCGAGGTCGAGATTCGCGAGCCGGAAGCCGGAGCCGAGCTCGGAGAGATCCTGGATCGCCTCGAGCCGCTTGCGCGCGTCGGGCGAGAGGTTGTCCGGCGACGGCACGAGCAGATACGCGTAGGCGCGGTGGTTGCTGCGCCCGACGCGTCCGCGCAGTTGATAGAGCTGCGCAAGCCCGAGGGCGTCGGCCCGCTGAATCAGGATGGTGTTGGCGCGCGGGTTGTCGAGACCACTCTCGATGATCGTGGTGCACAGCAGCACGTCCGCCTCGCCGTGCATGAAGCGCAGCATGCGTGCCTCGAGCTCGCGCTCGGGCATCTGTCCGTGCGCCACGATCAACTTCGCCTCGGGCACGACCTTCGCGAGCGTCTCCTGCGCGGACGGGATCGTCTGCACGCGGTTGTGCACGTAGAAGACCTGACCGCCGCGCCGCATCTCGCGCAGGATCGCCTCGCGCACGATCGGATCCGAGTAGCGGCAGACCTGCGTGCGGATCGCGAGCCGGTCGGCCGGCGGCGTGTCGATCACCGAGAGGTCGCGAAGTCCCGCGAAGGCCTGCTGGAGCGTGCGCGGGATTGGCGTCGCGGTGAGCGTCAGCACGTCGACCGTCTTCTTCCACTGCTTGATGCGCTCCTTGTGCGCGACCCCGAAGCGGTGCTCCTCGTCCACGACCAGCAGCCCGAGGTCGCGGAAGCGCACGTTCTTCTGGAGCAGGCGATGCGTGCCGATCACGACGTCGAGCGAGCCGTCCGCCAGCGCCTCCAGCACCTTGCGCGACTCGGCCTGGGTCTGGAAGCGCGAGAGCGCGCCGATCCGCACGGGCTGTCCCTCGAAGCGCTTGCGGAAGGTCTCCTCGTGCTGCTGACACAGGATGGTGGTCGGCACGAGCACGGCGACCTGCTTCCCGTCCATCGCGGCGCGGAAGGCGGCGCGCACGGCGACCTCGGTCTTGCCGTAGCCGACGTCGCCGCAGACGATGCGGTCCATCGGCTTCTCGCGCTGCATGTCGGCGAGCACGTCCTCGATCGCGGCGAGCTGGTCGGGCGTCTCCTCGTACGGGAAGGTCGCCTCGAACTCCTCGAACAGGCGGTCGCGCGGCGAGAACGCGAAGCCCTGCGCGACCTCGCGCGCCGCGTGCACGGCCAGGAGTTCCTTCGCCATGTCGCGCAGCGCCCGGCGCACGCCGCGGCGCGCCTTCTCCCAGGTGACGCCGCCGAGCTTGTCGATGCGCGGCACGTGACCATCCGAGCCCGCATAGCGCGACACCAGGTTGAGGCGGTGCACGGGAACGAAGAGGCGCGCCTCCTCGGCGTACTCGATGCGCAGGAACTCGCCCGCGACGCCGCGGAGGTTCAGATCGACGAGCCCGCGGTAGATGCCGATGCCGTGCTCGGCGTGCACCAGGTAGTCGCCCGGCGAGAGCTGCGCGAGCGCGTCGATCGCGGCGCCGGCCGGCCAGGTCTGCGTGCGCCGCCGCGTCTTCTCGCGCGGCCCGAAGATCTCCTCCTCGGTGACGACCGCGAGCCGCGCCTGCGGCAGCACGAAGCCCTCGGAGAGCGGCGTCGCGCGCACCTCGACACGCCCCGGCGACGACCAGCGCCACGCCGCGCGCGGGTCGGCCGTGGCGCGCGACTCGATCCGGTACTCGGCCAGCAGCGCGCGCAGCCGCTCGGCGTGCGAGAGCGAGGGCGTCGCCAGCACGACGCGGTAGCGCGCCTCGCGCCACGCGGCGATCTGCGCGGCCAGCGGCGCGAGCGCCTGCTCGCCCGCGCGCGCCTTCGTGAGGTGCCGGCGTAGATCCTCCTGGGATTCGCACGGGACCTTCACGCTCTCGATCCCGTCGCCCTGCAGGGCGTCGAGCCGCTCGAGCAGCAAGGGGTGCCGCGCGAGCAGCGCCCGCTCGAGCGACTCGGGCGAGAGCGCGAGTTCGTCCGGCGTCGCCACGAGACGCCCGCTCTCGCGCGCGAGCTCGTAGTTCGAGAGCGCCTCGTCGGCGTAGCGCAGCACGCGCGCGCGTCCGGCGCCGAGGTCGTCCACGACGACCCGCGTGTCGTCGGGCAGGAAGTCGAAGACCGTCTCCATGCCGCGCAGCAGCAGCGGGGCGAGCGCCTCGCCACCGGGCGGTACGCTGCCACGCAACAAGGTGTCGACGAGCGCGTCGACGTCGCGCGCGGCGAGGCCCCGATCGGCGGCGAGCTCGCGCAGCGAGGCCTGGCGCTCGACGAGCAGCGCGCGCTCGACCAGCAGCTCGCGCGGCGGCGGCGCGACCACGTAGGGCAGCGACGCTTGCGAGCGCTGGCTCGCCGGGTCGAACTCGCGGATCGACTCGACCTCGTCGCCGAGCAGCTCGATCCGCACCGGCAGCGCGCGCTGCGGCGGGAAGAGGTCGAGGATGCCGCCCCGCACCGCGAGCTCGCCGCGCTCCTCGACGAGCGGCATGCGCGCGTAGCCGGCTGCCACGAGCGTCGCGACGAGCGCGTCGCGGTCGACGATGCGGCCGACCTCGAGGTGCACCGACTTGCTGCGCACGAACTCGCGCGTCGGGACGCGTGGCGCGAGCGCGGTCCAGGGCGCGACGACGATCGGCGCGGGCTCTCCGCGCGCGGAAGAGCCATTGCCCGCGTCCGGCGCCGGCGCGGGGCTCGCGAGCCAGCGGTACAGCACGTCCATCCGCTGCGCGACGAGGAAGGGCTGCGGCGAGAAGCGCTCGTAGGGCTGCGTGTCGTAGCGCGGGAAGGCGCGCAGCCGGCCTTCACCCGCGCGCTCGCCGAGCGCGGCGCGGAGATCCTCGAGGAAGGCGTCGCAGTCCTTCGCGGTCGGCACCACCACGAGTAGCGGTCGCGCACCGTGCGCGCGCGAGAGCTCCGCGACGAGTGCCGCGCGCGCCGCGCCCCGCAGCCCCGTCACGCGCGTGGTCTGCGCGCGGCGGGCGAGCGACTCCGCGAGCGAGGTGAAGTCCTCGGCCGCTTCGATCCTGCGCGCGGGTGCTCGAGTCATTCCGGACACACGAAGACCCCGCACCCGTCCGCGCGGCGGGGGGTGCGAGGTGAGTCGCCGAAGGTACCGACTAGCGGCGCGCGCGCCGACGACCGAGCCACACCCGCTACACCCGCCCGCCTACGGCCTTACGACGATCTTCCCGAAGAAGCGGCGCTCCTCGAGCAGCCGGCACGCCTCGATGCCGCGCTCGAGCGGCAGCACGCGGTCGATCACGGGGCGCAGCGCGCCGGTCCGCAGGAGCTCGATCAGCGCGAGCAGATCGTCGCGTCGCCAGCCGTTCGAGCCACGCACGTCGAGCTCGCCGGTCCAGACGTAGCGGAGGTCGGTCTTCGCCTCGAAGCCTGCGGTGGCGCCGCAGGTGAGGAGGCGCCCGCCCATCTTCAGGCAGCGCAGCGAGGGCGCGAAGGTGTCGCCGCCCGTGAAGTTCACGACCACGTCGTAGCCGCCGCCGCGCAGCATGCCGCCCGTCCGCTCACGAACGTACGCGGCGACGTCGGTCGTCGAGTAGTCGATCGTCTCGTCGGCGCCGAGCTCGCGCAGACGCGCGCACTTCTCGGCGCTGCCGGCCGCGGCGATCACATACGCGCCGCACAGCTTCGCGAGCAGCAAGGAGCTCGTGCCGACGCCGCCGCTCGCGCCGAGGATCAGGATCGTCTCGCCCGCGCGCAGCTCGCCACGCGTGTGGAGCATGCGGTGCGACGTGCCGTACGCGACGGGCAGGCAGGTGGCGTTCTCGTCGCGGACGTCGTCGGGGAGCGCGATCAGCTGTGTGTGGTGGACGACGCAGAGCTCCGCGAAGGCGCCGCGGCAGTTCTCGCCGAGCATGCGGATGCGACCGGCCGCGCGGTCGACGAACGCCGGATCGACGAGCACGCGCTGTCCGGGCTTCCAGTCCGTGACACCGGGACCGGTCGCGTCGACCTCGCCCGCGCAGTCGCCGCCCGTGATGCTCGGGAGCTCGATGCGGATGCCCGGCATGCCGCGACGGCTGAAGACGTCGAGATAGTTGAGCGAGCACGCGCGCACACGCACGCGCACCTCGCCCGGCCCGGGTGTCGGATCCGGGAAGTCGCCATAGCGCAGCACCTCCGGACCGCCGTGCCGCTCGAAGAAGACGGCCTTCACCTCATCGACTCCGCTCGGCAATCTCGTTCGATCTCCGCTCGGCTTCGCCTCGCTGCGCGCTGGACGGCTTGCCTCGCTGCGCGTCGCCTCCGGCGACTTGTACGCGGTCCTTGCCGTCGAAGGGCGGCGCGTACACCACGTACGCGACCGCCGGCTCGGGGCCCGCGTTGGTGAAGGCGTGCGGAACTCCGCGCGGCACGAAGATCACCGATCCCTCGCCGACCGGGCGCGTCTCGTCGCCGATTCGCTGCGTGCCGTGTCCGCGCACGAGCACGACCAGGAGATCGTGCTGGTCGTGGCGGTGGAGCGGCTCCGCGGTGCGGATCGCCGCGACGTGATGGCTCGTGGACTCGCTGCGGCCGAGCTCTTCCACGCGGAAGTCCTGGCCGTCGGCGAGCGGGACGCGGGCCGCGAGCTCGGCGAGCGGGATCGACACGCGCGAGCCGCCGAGGAGAGCGTCGATCGCGGGCGCGGGCCCGTCGTGCGCGTGCACGCCCGCCGCGACCGCGAGCAACGCCGCGACCCCGAGTCCTGCGAGTGCCGCGCGTCGCGAAGTGGTATGCATGGCTCGAGTTCCTCCCCGGGGAGTCCGATGAGACGGGCAGTCTACCGGCGCGACGGGGCCGGAATGCGATAGGAGCTCGAGAAATGCTCGACCCTCGCATCGCGGCTGCGATCTTCGCAGTGGCCGGCGTCTTCTTCCTCGTCGTCGGCGTACGCGCGGCGCGCGGCCGGCCCTTCCTCGCCGCGACGGGCGGACTCCTCGCGTTGGCGCTCCTCGCCGTCGCAGCCTTGTGTGGCACGCTCGCGCTGTCGATCCAGGGCTACCACGCGCTGACACGCGAGGAGGTGGCCGCGGTGGTGGAGATCCGACCGGTGGCGCACCAACGATTCGTCGCTCGCGTGACGTTGCCCGACGGGCAGATGCGGAGCTTCGAGATCGCGGGGGACGAGCTCTACGTCGACGCGCGCGTCCTCAAGTGGCACCCGTGGGTCAACCTGCTCGGTCTCCACACGCACTATGCGCTCGACCGGATCGGCGGCCGCTACGTCGACATCGAGGACGAGCGACGCGCGCCGAGGAGCGTCTACCCGCTCGCCGACGCCGCCTCGCTCGACGCCTTCGCCCTGCGGCGCGAGCACGAGTTCCTCGCACCGCTCGTCGACGCGAGCTACGGCTCGGGCACGTTCGTCGCAGCCGACCGCCCGACGACGCTCGAGATCCGCGTGTCGACGACGGGCCTGCTGCTGCGCGAGCGCGGGCAGACCGCGCTGCGCTAGCGGCCCGAGCCGGCCCCTCCTACAATGCGCGCCCTTCTGCGGCCCCCATCCGGGCCGGCCCCACCTCCGGGAGTGCAGCCGTGTCGATCCACTTCCTCTGCCGCAAGGTCGGCATGACCCAGCTCTACGGCGAGGGCGGCGAGTGCGTCGAGGTGACGGTGCTCGAGGCAGCGCCGAACCGGGTGGTCCAGAAGAAGACGAGTGCGCGCGAGGGCTACGACGCCCTCCAGCTCGGCTACGGCGAGAAGCGCCGCAAGGTCGCGTCGAAGGCCGAGATGGGGCACGCGGCCAAGGCCAACGTCGCGACGCCCCGCTATCTGCGCGAGACCCGCGTTACCCCGCAGGAGCTCGAGAGCTACGAGGTCGGGCAGGAGATCCGCTGCGACATCTTCAAGCCGGGCCAGCGCGTCGACGTGATCGGCACCTCGAAGGGCCGCGGCACGGCGGGTGTGGTCAAGCGCCATCACTTCCCGAGCAAGGGCGAGGCGCACGGTGCGCACGAGAACTACCGCCACGGCGGCTCGATCGGTCCCGGCTCCTTCCCGGGCCACGTGATCAAGGGTCTGCGCATGGCCGGGCGCATGGGCAACGAGCGGGTCACGGGGCTCAACATCGAGGTAGTGCGGGTCGACGCCGAGAAGGGTCTGCTCTTCGTGCGGGGCGGCGTGCCGGGTCATCCGGACGCGCTCCTCCAGGTGCGGCCGTCCGTCAAGGTCCGGGCCTAGGCCCGGCGCGGCGCCCGCTTGTCGGGCTACCGCCGCAAGGACGCCTTCCACCAGCGCGCGAAGCGCGAGGGCTACCGGTCGCGCGCCGCATACAAGCTCGCCGAGATCGACGACCGCCACTCGTTGCTCGCGCCCGGCGCGCGCGTCGTCGACCTCGGTGCCTGGCCGGGCGGCTGGCTCCAGGTCGCAGCGGAGCGGGTCGGCGCGAGCGGCCGCGTGGTCGGCGTGGACCTCGTCGCGATCGATCCGCTCGGAATCGAGAACGTGTTCGCGATCCAGGGCGATTTCGGTGAACCCGGCGTGCTGCAAGCCATTCTCGACACGCTAGGCGGTCCGGCGGACGTCCTGCTCTGCGACGCCGCGCCGAAGCTGACCGGCCTTCGCGACGTCGACCGGGCGCGCGAGGCGTCGCTGCTCGAGGCGGTGGTTGCCGCGCTCCCGACCCTCCTTCGCCCGGGCGGCGACCTGCTCTGCAAGCTGCTCGACAGCCCAGAGGCCGACGCGATCGGGCGTCGCCTCGGCCAATCCTTCCGCGAGGCGCGGACGCTTCGCCCGGAGGCGACCCGCAAGGGCAGCGCCGAGCGCTATCTGCTCGCGCGGACCTTCCAGACGAAAGGCAGGTAGTGATGTCGGACCGACCCTTCTCGATCCTCGGCGTGCAGCAGATCGCCGTCGGCGCGCCGGACAAGTCGGCGCTGCGGCGCCTGTGGGTCGATCTGCTCGGCCTGCGGGTCGAGGGCCGCTTCCGCAGCGAGTCCGAGAACGTGGACGAGGACATCGCGGCCGCCGGCGCGGGCGCCTTCCGGGTCGAGGTA
>Ga0335069_10010758_pt1 | contig 12948 bp, 8 predicted proteins | sample Lox_Sample_11_FD_206714 | JGI IMG/M metagenome (GOLD analysis project Ga0335069, IMG submission 206714) | Soil microbial communities from Loxahatchee National Wildlife Refuge, Florida, United States - Lox_Sample_1.1 | ecosystem: Environmental > Terrestrial > Soil > Wetlands | place: USA: Florida... | reverse complement strand
ACCGCTGCTGCGCCCGAATCACCGCCGGATGCACAATCGCGTTCAACTCATCCAGCCGGCCTTCGCCAAACGCCAACTCCGCCAGCCGCGCCCGGTTCAGCCGCCCGTCCGCGCCCACCACCTCCGGCCCGAAGACGCGCACAATCTCCGCGTACACCGCCTGGCCCGGCTCCATCAGCGCCCGGCCCAGCTCATCGGCCTCGATCACCTGCGCGCCCAGCCTGCGCAACTCCGCAGCCACCGTACTCTTCCCGCTGCCCAGCCCGCCGGTAAGCCCCACCCGCAGCACTACACGATTCCCCGCCGCATCTTCGCCGCCCGCACCGTATTCGCCATCAGCATCGCAATCGTCAGCAGCCCCACGCCGCCCGGCACCGGCGTATACGCGCCCGCAACCTCAAATGCCTTGGGATGCACGTCACCCACAAGCACCGATCCGCGCTTCAAAAACGCCGCCTCGCGCTTGGCATTCCCCGCAAAGAACCTGTCGAAACCCTCGCGCGTATCGATGCGATTGATACCCACGTCAATAATGGTCGCGCCCGGCTTCACCATCTCCGGCGTGATGAATCCCGGCCGCCCGATCGCCGCCACCAGGATGTCCGCCTGCCGCGTCACCGCTCCCAGATCCCGCGTCTTCGAGTGGCAAATCGTCACCGTCGCATTCTCATGCAGCAGCAGCATCGCCGCCGGCTTGCCCACAATGTCGCTGCGCCCCACCACCACCGCGTCCTGTCCGGAGATAGGAATATGACTGCGCTTCAGAATCTCGATCACCCCCGCCGGCGTGCAGGGCGCCAGCGCCGGCCGCCCCGCCTGCAGCCGCCCCGCGTTCACGGGATGAAACCCGTCCACGTCCTTTGCCGGATCGATGGCATCGAGCAGCACCTTGGGGTCCACCTGCTTCGGCAGTGGCAGTTGCACCAGAATCCCGTCAATGTCCTCGCGCGCATTCAGGCCCGAGATCAGCTCCAGCATCTCCTTGGTGGTCACCGTTTCGGGCGGCGTGATCAGGTCGCTGACGAGGCCCAGGTCCGCGCAGGCCTGCACCTTGCTCTTCACGTATATCTGCGATGCGGGCACGTTGCCCACCAGCACCGCCGCCAGCCCGGGCCGGATGCCCCGTACCGCAAGCTTCTTTACCTCTTCCGCGACTTCCTGCTTGATTTCGCCGGAAATCACCGCGCCATCAAGTACTTTCGGCATCCTCTGCTCCCAACGTCATCCTATCGCTTCAGGGCCGAGTCGTTCCGCATGTCGTGTGGGCTCACCGGCACCCACGCGAATCAGCAGCCTGTCGCAGTCAGCACCCCTTCTTCCTCCCGCAGGGAGGAATCGAAAATAGCCCAGGAGAAGTGCAGCGCACTCCTGGGTAAGTGCGCAATGGACGATCTCGCGTCCCGCAGGGCCGCGGCGAGCACTGACCAAACCACCCAAATCGACAGGTGCGTACAGCCCCGCATCTTTATGATGGGACTTGAACGAACCGGAGCACCGTATGGGTATTCAGATTGGAGCCAGGCCGGACGCGGGTTTTGACGACCCCATCGGCATGCTGAAGGATTGCCACCGCCGCATTGAGCACTTCCTCAACATCGTCTGCGTGGTGGCCGGGCGCGCTCACGGCCGGAGCATGACCGAAGAAGAAGCCTCGGCCATTCAGGCCGCCCTGCACTACTTCCGCGTGGGAGGCCAGCGGCACAACGCCGACGAGGAACAGTCGCTGTTTCCGCGTATGCGCGCAGCCGCCTCGGCCGATGACGCAGGTGAGATCGGCGACCTCGCGCACGATCACCGCGACGCCGGCGACCTGCACGCGAAAGTGGACGTTCTCTATTCGGGCTGGATCGCCAACGGCGCCCTCACGCCCGAACAGCGCCATGAGCTGGCCGCAGCCACCGCCGCCCTCAGGCAGCTCTACGAGCGGCACATCGAGTTGGAGGAGAGGGTCGTCTTTCCTCGAGCCGCTCAGATGCTGAGCCGCGAGTCCATCTCCGCGATGGGCGAAGAATTCCGCCTGCGTCGCGCTTGATTCGTCTTCCCATCCTGACTGCACCCAGGGGAACGCGGATGTCGAATGGTTTGTGTCGATGGGGCGGTGCGGAACGTGGCCGGTATCTATATGCAGGGTCTATGACCGGCAGGCGGATAGGCCGTTGAACTGGACGCCTCCCTGAACCCCCCACTTTCAATACTTCCTGCGATGAAATTGTCTAAGGTCAATTTACGACATTGCTGCCACGTGGTATATCTTTCGGCATGCTCGTGGGGATCCTGATTTCGGTCATTCTACTGTTCTTCATCGGGGGCTACATCTGGTACGCCGTCGATGTGGAGGAGTTTCCGACCGAGGAAATGCCGGAATTCTGGCGGAAGATGTTACGACGCAAGCCAGACGTCCGAAGCGATGACTCACGGACTGCGAGTTTGGCGGCGAAGTCGGCCCGCATGGAGAGGCGCTCAAGGCCATAAGGACGTGCCGTGACGAATTGGCAGAGAGCGTCCTGATGTGAGAGTGGAGCATCGGCCCCTCCCCTTTCCGCGAGTTCTCGTTTCCCGGTCCGGAAGGGAAACTCTCGCGACCGCTGCCGTTTGGCCTGCGTATCCTCGCCAGGCGGTGTGCTCTGACCTTCACCTGAAGGCCTGAACTGCCACGCCGCAACAGAGGTTTTGGAATTGGAGATTGAGCGCTGCACCAAAGGTCTGCCGACTGAAGGCAGTGGCTTATGAAATAGCTGCGTCGAGCGGAGGGCAGAACAAGCTCTGAGCAGCGGCAAGGTCGAATGCCGCCCTAGGACACTTCGCCCTGGCCAGCGTGCAGACGCCCTCGGCGCGGATCCGAAGCTTCGATGAACGATGGTCGCTTGGATGGAAGATTGCTGACTCCCGGCATTCGTGCCGCAGCGCAGGCAGTCCCCGTCGGAGGAATAACTATGGCCACGCAGCACTGGGAGAAACACGAAGACTCCCGCGTCTTCACGCCGGGAACGTGCGCAATGTGCGAAAGCCACCATTTCGCCTTCCCGAAGCTGGAATGACCCGAGCTATTTCCCGCACCACCCGGTTACTCCCCCCGATGTCCTGATGTTCGTTGCAGTTCGAGCCGATTGTGTAGCTGATGAGGCCCTGCAGAGCGCAGCGCCGGACCAGCTGATCGGCGACTCAAGGGGGGAAGACACGCCATGTCACCGGCCGCAAGAATGTCGGAAACTCTGTTGCTGCTGATTTGCAGTTTTGCACTGGCAGGCTGTGGATCCGGATTGACCGGAACTGGCTCGGGTCTCGGCATACCTTCGCCGCAGCCTGGCTCCTCCACTTATTGGAGTCAACCCGCGGCAGGAAGCAGCGGGGAATTGGGCGCCGTCAGACTCCCAGGATCTCCAACGGGCGTCGGGCCTGCGCTCCAGTTGAAGCTCACTGCTGAATCTGGTCACCTGATCTGTAAGTCAGCGAGTTGGAGTGGCGATGGATCAGTGCTTTCGCTGACTTATTTGCAGGGAGATACTCCAGTTCACGTGTCCGTGCACATAACTCCGATTGAAACCGGCTTCCAGGCCGAGATCGATGCAGACCAGCCCTTGATTACTTCCGTCGATATTGGCTCTTGGTCCCAATCCCTTGAAACACGCGCGATTCCGGTTCCATACTACAGCGGAAAGATCTACTATTCCGCCGCACTGAATGAGTTTGTCAACGCATGGTGGGACTGGAGGTCGACTGCGTCAACAACTCTCAAGGATACCTCCGCCCAGTACAAACCGAAGACGGACGGGAAGTTGAACCTCTTACATGAGAGATTGACGGTCGCGGCATCGGCGTCGATCAACGACCTGTTTCCCCTGCCGGGAACGCCGCCGTCTCCACATAGGGGAACACTCAGCGGAAGAACCATACTCGATATCTGGAACGGCACCTTTCACAACATAGAGCAGAGTTTCTCGGATCTCGGGGATTACGGGATCGGAAACTGCGCGGGAATCATCCACGTGTGGCAAAGCGCCGGGTATGACAACGCGCTTCCTGAGCACTATCCCGCGAACCAGGACCTGGGCGGCCCTGACGAACTGAAGGCAGCGCTGGACGCCGGCGCATCCTCTCAATGTCTAATGGCGCTGCATGAAAACTATGTCGACTATTATCCGGACTTTCCGCAATTTACGCCGGCGTCGATTGCATTGAAAAGTGATTCGACCTATCAGACTTCATGGTTCAACTCGCACACAGGAGTTCAGTCGCTGGCCACTAAACCCGATTGGATGTTAAAGAACGCCAACGCTCAATCCCCGCAGATACATGCCCTGTATGGAACAACTGCATCCTATGTGGATGTCAACTCTGCCGTTGCTCCATCCTGGCGTGCGGATATGGATGCCAGACAACCATCCGCGGGGATGATGACTGCCATGTGGACGAACGATATCTCTCTCTGGCAATTCGAGCGGCAGACTCACAATGGACCGGTATTTGGAGAAGGGGCGGCCCATTGGTATTACTCTGGACTTCTTGATGGCGTTGAAGCCGAGACCGCGACCAGCCTGGTTAAACGCAACTCGGGTGAATCTATCCCCTTGTTTGTCGATTTCGATCTATCTCGCATCCATCCTCTCCAAGTGAACCATGGGATGGGCTACTACGAACGCTGGACTACAACAGGGAATACCAATATGTCGTTCGAAGAACTCGACGCATATCGCACTCAGGAGATCGCATTCGGTCATGCCCCGTTCCTGGGCGGCGGACTATGGAATGCCGTCCCCTTCGCGATTCTGGAAAGTGGATTGGTAGGTCCAGTCGCCGCACAATACGGCCTCGCCCAGGCGAACGCGATTCGGTATCTCACCGAAGGAGCCTGGAAAACCGCATCCGCTGCCGCACCGGCCGGCGAGTTTACTCAACTCAAGGCTCAATACGATAACGGATTGACAGTGGTCGCAAACAGCAATCCCCGCCCACTGCAGTGGAACGGTCTGATCCTGCCGCAGTTTGGCTGGGCTGCCATGAGTCCGGACTTGATTGCATACACGGCTCTGTGCGGAAAAACCGTTTGTGATTACTCAGAAACCGCAACCACGTTCTTTGCAAATTCCCGAAACCAGAGCGATTGGAGAAGAGGTTGGGGCTTGGCGAAACCTGCCATCGCTGAATTCTCTAACAAGGGAAGCCGCTCCTTCCAGATCTCCTACGAATGGGAGGTCTACCGTGGTCTGGATCCCTCGATCACCTACAAAGTCTTCGTTCACTTCGTAAATGATGATGATGTTTCAAATTCGCATGAAGGCATTGTGTTTCAGGACGATCATTACCCCCAGCCTCGGACCACCGATTGGAAGCCGGAAGAACATGTCTCGGAGACTCTGCGAAGCGTGGAGATCCCTCCCACTGTTCCCGACGGAACATACTCCATTCGCATTGGCCTGTTCGATCCGGCGACGGGCGAACGGATGCTCCTTTCCGGAGACAATGACGCAAAGGGAAGATATCTGGTAGGAACTCTAACAGTTGCGGCGGACGGAACAAAGGTGACCGTAACTCCCACAGCCGCGCCAGGCGACGATGCGCGACTGAACGCGAATGGGTCCGTGGTGGACTTTGGAGCGATCCAGACAGACGGAATGGTTTCCATCGTCCAGAAGGATGGGGAATGGGTGCTTCGTCCCTTTCCCCGTTATCGTAACTTCACAGTTTCCCTGAGTTCGAAGAGATTCCCGATGCCACAGGTGGTACAAACAATCGGAGGGGCAGGCGGCACCGTGCAACCCGTTGCCGATGGCGAGTTCTGGAAACTGCCTCTCAACGGCTCCAAGGCTTACAGTTGGTCCGTGCAGTAAGTTGACCTGCGCTCGTGCCCTCACCGCCCCTCGGTTCGCACTTCGAGCACTGTTGTAATTCTGTCCCGCCGCTCATAGCACGTCAGCGGCTCCGCTCAGACCGCCACTAAGGAATGTCGGACGCGATCGGACTGGCCCTGGTAAACGCCGGGTCGACCGACACTGACATAAGTAAACCCATGTTCCTTCATGGCGTCAGGCGTAAAAAGGTTGCGCCCATCGATTGCAATTGGGAATTTGAGACACTCCTTCAGCCTGCATAGATCGACTCCGGCAAATTCGCTCCAGTCCGTCAGGAACAGGACTGCATCGGCTCCCTGGGCTGCATCATACATATCCGCTGCATAGCGAAGCTTGTCCGCGGGAGGCAACACCTCCTTTGCCCGCGCCATCGCCGCCGGATCGTAGGCTGCGACGTTAGCCCCGGCATCGATCAACTTCCGTATCAGATCGAGCGCCGGAGAATCGCGAATATCATCCGTATCCGCTTTGAAAGCAATCCCCAGTGCAGCCAGCTTCTTGCCGCGGAGGGTCCAGAGCGCTGACCGCACCTTGTTGAAGAAGATGTCCTTCTGAGTGTCGTTGATCCGCCGTACTTCCTGAAGAAGTTGGAAGTCCACTCCCTGCTGCTGGGCCACCCAATGGAAAGCAGCTAAATCCTTGGGGAAGCAAGATCCGCCATAACCGAGGCCGGCGCGCAGGAACTTGGGGCCAATTCTACTGTCCATTCCGATCCCAGCGGCGATTTCTTCGATGTCCGCCTCGACCGTTTCTGCCAGATTGGCAACGGCGTTGATAAAGGAAATCTTCAGCGCCAGAAAGGCATTTGAAGCGTGCTTGATGATCTCCGCGCTCTGCGCCGACGTCATCAGCAGTTTCGCTGGACTCGCGGAGTTACATGGACCAGGTAATGCCGTCGGCTGCCTATAGTAAGAGCCGCTCGCCAGGGGCGCATAGATCCGTCGCAGAAGTTCCGCTGCGCGATCGGTTCCCGCGCCTACCACGATCCGGTCGGGATGCAGGAAATCGATCACAGCGGAACCTTCCCTCAGAAACTCGGGATTGGAGACTACGTCGAATTGCCTTCCATCGACCCCATGGCGATTCAGAACCCGTCGTATCCACTCATTTGTGTACACCGGAACGGTGCTCTTTTCGACAATGACCTTATAGTCCTTGATCGTATGGGCGATCTCCGAAACGACAGCTTCAACATACGAAAGATCCGCCGCACCTGTATCGCCCTGCGGGGTGCCCACAGCCACAAATATTGCTTCACTCTTTCCAATAGCTTCTGAAAGTACGCTCGTGAATTCGACTGACTTCCCGCCGTGCTTTGTTAGCAACTCCGGCAAGTGCCGCTCATAAATCGGTACTCCACCTTGACGAAGGAGTTCTATCCTTGTTTCGTCCCGATCGACGCAAGTCACCTGATGCCCCATTTCGGCAAAGCACAGGGCCGCAACAAGACCAACGTAACCCGATCCTACAACACAAATAGAAGCTGGTTCCGACATCGCTTGCACTCTCCTTTCGCGCCTTCTTCGGCGCTGTAGAACTTGACTGCTGGGTTGCCACTTATCCGACTGATTGCAGGGTTGCCTATCTCAGATGGTAAGTGAAACCAACAGTGATTCCTGCCGGGTTGAGAGTGTGCGACTGATTTGTGTTCGTGCTATAGAACTGGGGATAGCCGTCATAGGTATAGTCCACACGGGTCCAGATTCGGCGCCAGCTGTGGTATTCGAACCCGCCCCCCAACGCCCAGGTAGCATGTGTGGAGTGCAACTCCCCTGGCTGCGTGGTATCCAGTGAGGCAAAGCCAAGCTCTGCCTTTCCGTAGGGTTGTATCCTTCTCCAGCGGTGGAAAGTGTAGATCGGCCCGCCTTCTCCTACGATGTACTTGAAGTGCTGTAAGTTCCCGCCGCCGACCAATGAATGCATCTCCGCCTGAACTCCGAGTCCGCGCCACAACTCGGCTCCTGCCCAGGCCGACGGGCCGAACTTCCTTTCCTTGGCGTAGTCCATGCTCCAATAGTCAATTCCGGCACCCACTTTCAAGTGGATACTGGGCTGTTCAGCGGCGAACCTCGATTGCGCGTGAGCGATGCTCGATTGGCAGACAACTGCAACTAGAACGAATGCAAAGAAATGCTTCATGGGGGAACTCCTTGATCTTTCTGCGCTTTTTCAATTGACTCATTCCATCGGTACCAAGTCGATGGGGTCGGATGGTGGGATGACTTGCATGTTGCTTTCGGCAATCACGCGAGGCGAAACAGACGTCGTTCGATCGGATCTGAAAGCATAAGTGCGTTCTCGAGTTCCTCGCATCTTTGCAATCGCTGTGAACTTGAAGCTTGCGTCTCCTGCAAATGAGACCCGATCTGCCAATATTGTTTACTCTGGTTGGGTGAAGACAATTGTTTCCCTGTTCCCGCTTTTCGCACTGGTCCTGAACGGTGCACTTTCCCATGCCGGCCCGATCCTGCACAGGATCTCCAAAACACAAGCGGAGCATGCCGTCGAAACGCTCCACTGGCAAGCTCCCGAGCCGGGCAGCACTGACACGCTCGGAACTCTTGTGACATCACGAGCGGGCGGCGCCTCGTTCGGATTGCTGACGGCAAAGATCACGTCTGGCTCTGGCCCCCTGACATGTATCGGCTCAAGCTGGGACCTTAAAGGAACGAGGCTGGTTATCTCTTACAAGACAGGCGCGGAAACTGTTCAGGTTGAGATGGGATTCGAGACCAACGGAACCACCTTCACGGCAGACCTGGACGCGCACCAGCCAATCATTACATCCGCGGCTTTCGAGAAGTGGAGCCCGGCTCTAGCAACATACTCGATCCCCGTTCCTTATTACACGGGTCAGATCTACTTCTCCAACACGCTATCGAGTTACCTGAACGCGTGGTGGGATTGGCACACAACGGCCGCCACCAGCCTGGATGAGAGATCGGTTCAGTATCTACTTAGGACCGACGGAACCCGCAATATGTTGCACGAGCGAATCGTGGCCGTTGTCTCTCCTGATGTCGATGACGTTCTACCCGCCCCCTTGAGCCCACCTTCACCGTTTATGTCCCTCCTGGCGGGACGAACGGTGCTTGATATCTGGGACGGAGGATTCAATGCGATTCGACAAGGCCTCGCGCAGCTTGAGGATTACGGAGTCGGGAATTGTGTCGCCATCATTCACAACTGGCAGTTCGCAGGCTACGATAACGGATTGCCGCAGCATTATCCCGCCAACCCGGCGCTAGGTGGTGAATCCGCGTTGAAGGCCGCCATCGCCCAGGGAAAAGCAAATGGCTGTCTGGTTGCATTGCATGAGAACTACATCGATTACTATCCCGATTTTCCAGGCTTCAAGGCCGCCTCCGTTGCTCTGAACAGCGATGGGAGTTTCATGCCCGCATGGCTACACAAGACGCACGCTCCGGTCGGCTCTTCGCCGTCAGCGACCGCGGAGATGTTATCGCATGGATGGAAGCCGTTAACCTCCATGCCGGGGTGGATGGCGATCCAGTCGTTTTCGGCAAAGCCGTCTTGGATGTTACGGAACGCGTCCACCCAGTCACCTCTCATTCATAAGGACTACGGAACCACTGCCGCATATCTGGATGTGAATTCCGCCGCTCCGATCTCCTCGCACGGCGACATGGATGCCAGTGCTCCAGGCTCCGGAATGCTCAGGACGTGGATGGCCGCCAGCCAGTCCCTCTGGGCCTATTTGCGGCAGACGCACAACGGGCCCGTTCTCGGCGAAGGTGCCAGGCACTGGTACTACAGCGGCATGCTCGACGGAGTTGAGGCTCAACTCGGAGCCGGCGCCATCCCTCAAAACATCGATGCAGCCCTCCCCCTCTTCGTGGACTTCGACCTGCTGCGCATCCATCCTCTTCAGGTCAATCACGGCATGGGCTACTACAGCCGCTGGATGCATTTGCCCGCAACCAGCATGACCCCTTTGCAGCTGGACGCATACCGTATGCAGGAGATCGCATTTGGTCATGCCCCCTTCGTCAGCGACTGGAGAGAGATTCCGCTGACCTTCGTTGAAAGTAACCTGGTTTCGCCCGTCGCGAAGATCTACGGTACCGCGAGAGTTACCACGATTTCCTATGGCGCCGGTGACAAATGGATATCCCCTTCCGAAGCGGCGCGGTCCGGCCAGTTTTCTCAAGTACAGGTTGAGTATGATAACGGGCTCACCGTTGTAGCCAACTCGGCATCGGCGCCTTTGACCTGGAGAGGATTCAATATCCCTCAATATGGCTGGGCAGCAGAAGGCGATGGACTGATCGCTTACACCGCACTCTGCGGCACAGCGATTTGCGATTTTGCCCAGACTCCAACCTCGATCTTCGCAAATGCCCGGGATCAGCAAGATCAGAGCCCATCCGTGAGATCCGACTTCGCCGTTTCACGCGTGAACCTGAAGGATACAGTCGTGAACTTCGGGGTGGTCCAAACCGACGGTATGTTGTCGATAACTCAGAGCGACAATGGTAACTGGACGCTGCGGCCAGTGCCAAACGATCGAAGCTTCACGGTGCTCCTCGATGCGCATACCCTTCCCATGCCGAAGACTGTGTCCGCGACGGGCCCATCAGGAACTGCAGTCATCTTGCCCATTGCACGCGGCCGTTACTGGGAACTTCCTCTGAACGGTTCCCATTCTTACTCGTGGCCCAGTGTCAAGCGTCGTTCGGCAGATAAACACAGATGAAAGCCGTGCGTCAATTACGGCAACGAGCATTCGTGGCGTCGGTATAGATATCTTCCAGCAGTTTCGTTTGCTTCTTCAGATCGAAGCGCGTCGCCACCCAATCCCTGCCGCGGCTGGCGCAGCTTCGTCTGAAGGGCTCATCCGTGAGGAAGCGAAGGATATGGTCTGCGATTGCATGATGATCTCCCTCTCCGGCAAGCAATCCGGTTTCCCCATCGTGGACAGCTTCAGGTATCCCGCCATGACAAGAACTTACAATTGGCAACCCCATTGCCTGCGCTTCCAAAAACACGATTCCGAGTCCCTCGCTATCTCCGTTCGTAGCAGTGACGCTGGGGGCGCAAAACACAGATGCACGTTCAAGGAATCCACGAATGACGGTTTGATCCTGACCGCCCAGAAATTTACAGTTCAAGCCGAGGCTCGCCGCCTGCTGTTCCAACGAACTGCGCAGAGGGCCATTGCCGATCACCACCAGGTGCGCACGTGGATGCTTCAACTGTACTTCGTGCATCGCCCGCAGTAAGTGGGTGCAGCCCTTCTTCTCCACGAGCCTGCCCACAAAGAGCACCAGGCCTTCAGTCCTGTCCTCCCCCGAAGGATGGAACTTGTCTCGATCGACGCCGATATAGTGAACGCAAAGCTTCTCTGCTGGAAAGCCCGCTGCGATGGCTTTTTTGCGAATGAACTCCGAAATGCAGATAAACCGGTCTGCCTTTCTCCATAGCTCACCATAGCGCGCTTTGAAGTCCGTCCTCACCGTAACATCGTAACCATGCAGTGTCACCGCCAAAGGCACTCCGAGTCTTTCGGCCAGGATCGCGGCTGCCACTCCATCGGGCGCAAAGTGCGCATGAACAAGGTCCGGCCGAAATTCAGCCGCAGCCTGATGAAAGGACGGCGCAAACTTCGTGCACTTATACACTTTTGTCAGCAGCCGCGAGACCCGTCCATCCGTCTGTGGCACAAGCAGCAGCGGATCGCCAGGAACGTCAAGCGACGGGCTTGTCCGGCGAATGCCAGCGAACTTTGCCTCATAGGTCTCCAGCGCTCCGGTCTGCGCCAGAATGAACGTCTCCGATATGGGCAGTAGCAGTTCCCGAAAAACCAGCACCTTAGGCATAATGCATCGATCCTGAAATCTCCATCTCGAGCAGCTTGATATGTCCTGAAGAACGGCCTCTGGAAGACAAACGAATCATGCCTGCTCTTGCAGCAGCGGCGGCGTCGGAGCTGTTCCGCTCAGAACGCGCAACATCGTCCAGTTCGCCGCGGCCAGTGCGCCGTCCGTGATCAGGCTGGACCAGGCCGCGCCGTGCCATCCCCAGTGGGGAATAAACCAGAGATTCAAGACCAGGTTTAGGCTCGCCGCCGCGAGTTGCGATGCCGTCCGGTATCGTTGCATCCCAGCCCCGGTGATCGCGGACCCGGTCATCTGGTGCACGCTCCGGAATACCGGAATCAAGCAGAGCCAGCGCAGCGCCTCGCTGCTTTCGCCAAACCCGTGACCGACAACCAGCGGCAGCACCGGAGCGAGTAGAAACATGCCCGCCGCGGCAACAACCGAGATGACCAGCGAGCGCTTCATAAGCCTGTTCGCCAGTTCCGATGCGCCTGCCAGCCCCTGCCGGCCTCTCTCGAACAGACGCGGCATCGCCGCATCGCGTATGGAGAAGATAGGCATGGTCGCGATGTCCACCACGCGGTACGCCATCGTGTAAATGCCGTTGGCCGCGTTCAAGCCATAGTGGCTGAGCATGGTCTTGTCGAGATCGTTATAGATAGAGCTGGTCGAAGTGGCGAATGCATATTCGAAGCCCTCCACCGCGTGTGCGCGGAAGATGCCCCTCTGCACGCGCGGCCACCCGAAGTGCGCCGTCACCGTGCCAAACGCCGCCCCCGCGGCCACAGCCGAAACAACCGTCGACGCCACTGCCCACTGCCATGCCGACGCGTGGTGAAGAACCACGAGCATCACCAGCGCAACGCATGTCCTCACCAGGTTCGTCAGCAGGTTCAGCGTGGCCGTAATGCGCATCTTCTCGAATGTCTGAAACACGCGCGCCGTCTCCGTCGTAAGCTGCGCGCAAAAACAGTTGGCAAGCGCGGCCAGCAGCACCAGAGCGGCGCTCGACGGATTCAGCATGTGCTTGCCCAGCAGGTTGAGCGCCACCGTCAGCACGCTCCCCAGCACAGCGGTCACCAGCAGAATGTTTCCCCAGTACACGGCGAACGATTTCCGGTTCCCTGCCACGTAGCGCAACAAAACCGTTCCCGTCCCAAGAGTGCTGTACTGGCCCACCAGGTTCACGAAAGCAAACGCGCCCGCAAAGATGCCGTACTCCACCGCTCCCAGCAGCCGCGCCAGAATGATGAAATACA
>Ga0335069_10010757_pt1 | contig 12949 bp, 6 predicted proteins | sample Lox_Sample_11_FD_206714 | JGI IMG/M metagenome (GOLD analysis project Ga0335069, IMG submission 206714) | Soil microbial communities from Loxahatchee National Wildlife Refuge, Florida, United States - Lox_Sample_1.1 | ecosystem: Environmental > Terrestrial > Soil > Wetlands | place: USA: Florida... | reverse complement strand
AACTCCTCTGATATCGCTCAGCCCTCCCCAAGTTGAAAAGATACTCTGGCGCCATGCCTTCCGTTTGCTTTGGCCACAGTGCTTCATATAAAGTATGCGGCGATGTTGAGCGTCACGTTCACTCCGAGCTTTTATCCATTTGTCATGGAGATACCATGCGACCCGCAAGGATAACATTCATAACTCTGTTTGGCTGGCTTGCCTGCTCCTCCCCGGTGATGGCCCAGAGCGTACGCGTTTGGCAGGGCGATCTCGAGATTCCCACCTATCTGCTGGGCGTGGAGGACCCGAACCCTCCATTTCCACTGCGGGACGGCCCGCGTATCTATCCTTACGCCCTGCTGGATGACTTAACCGACCGCCGCGAAGCCAAGACCTACCATGCCGTGTATCTGGAGAACGAGTTCCTGAAGGCCATTGTCCTGCCCGAACTGGGCGGCCACCTCTATTCCCTCTATGACAAAGTCAATAAGCATGAAGTCTTCTACCGTAACAATGTCGTGAAATACGGCCTGGTTTCGTTGCGGGGGGCGTGGATTTCAGGCGGGGAAGAATTCAATTTCCCCAACGGGCACACAGTGGTGACGGTCTCACCGGTGGCCTTTACGACCGTGCAGAACCCTGATGGCAGCGCCACGGTGGTGGTGGGCGACGTCGATCTGGTCACGGAGATGCACTGGGAGGTGGCGTTGACGCTTCGCCCCGGCCGGGCTCGCCTGGAGCAGCACGTGACACTCTTCAATGACACGGGCCTCATCAACCCTTACTGGTACTGGGCGAACACCGCGGTTCCCGCCACCGACGATATGCGATACATCTACCCCATGCGGGAAGCCAACCCCCATTCGCACGACGAAATCTGGTCATTCCCGGTCCACGACGGCGTGGATTATAGCTGGTACAAGGATATCTACCATGCCACCTCGCTCTTCGCGCGGCAGGTTCATCGCAACTTCTTCGGGGCCTATTACGTGGATTCGGATCGAGGCGTCGTGCATGTCGCCGACTATCGGGAAGTGGTGGGAAAGAAGACCTGGACCTGGGGTAAGGGCGACGACGGCTTGATTTGGACCGATCTGCTGACCGATCACGATGGGCCTTACAACGAGATCCAGGCCGGGCGATTCGAAACCCAGCTCAACTTTGAATTCATGCCACCGCACCGGGTGGATTCCTTCACCGAGTGGTGGTATCCCCTGCAAGGCATGGAGGGTGGATTCGTGGAGGCCACGCCCAACCTTGCCCTGAATGTGAACTACGCCCCGGCCAACCCGGGAAAGTCACCCCAGGCGGAGGTGGTGCTCCTGGCGAACGAGTTGGCGCAAGCGGTACGTGTGCGCGTGAAGCTGGGGGCGGAGGTTCTTAAGGATGCCGTCCCCGTATCGCTCGAACCGATGAAGCCCGTGAAGTTGTCCGTTCCGGTACCGGATCTCGAAGCGGCCAAAGCCAGGATTGAGGTAACCGTGAGCGACGCGAATGACCGCGTGCTGTTGCACTGGTCGGCGGCCGACCCCATCGATGGCAACCCGGACTTTATTCCGGCCGCGGGAGTTCAACCACCGCCTCGCAAGCCGCTTGAGGCGATGAGCGTGGAGGAACTCTTCCTGTCCGGCGAGGAAGCGGAAAAAGAGGGTCGCGAACAAACGGCGCAGTCAACCTACAGAGAAGTCCTGAAGCGGGATCCGGGCTATATCCCCGCATTACTCAAGATGACTTGGCGTGAAGTGCGAGCCGGCAATTTCCAAGCGGCGGATAGTCATGTCGCTGCCGCCTTGGCGCGGGATGACCGCAAGCCCGAGACGCTTTATGCCGCTGGAGTGGTGGCGCGTGCGTCGCGCCGATGGTCGCGTGCTCAGGATATGTTCTGGGCGGACCTTCGCTTTGGTGGTGCTCCCGCCCCCGCCTATGCCCAACTGGGAGAGATCGCGCTGACCCGGCACGACTATAGCCAGGCGGTGGTGCTGTTCTATCAATCGCTCAGTCATAACCCGGCGGATGCCATGGCGGCGGCTGAACTGGCCGTGGCCTTGCGCCGGGGCGGTCAAGCGGGCGATGCGGAAAAAGAAATTGCTCAGGTTCTGGAAAGCATGCCCTTGCTGCCCTATGCCCGGGCGGAACGATGGATTCTCAGCACCGCTAAGGGAAAGGCGGGTCAGGGAATCTCGGCGGGCGCGGCAGAAGATTGGGCCAAACCCTACGCCCCTTCGTCCGAGACTTTCCTCCAGGTGGCCGCGTGGTACCGAGGTCTGGGCGATTTGGAGGACTCCGATGCGGTGCTTCATTTCGCCCTGAAGGCCCTGCCGGCTCAAACCGCCAGCCCCCTGGTTTATTACTACCTCGCGGCCAATGCTCGCGACGAAGGGAACAGCACACAAGCGGACGAATTCGCGCAGCAAGGTGAGGCGGCCCCGTATGCCAAGGTATTTCCCAATCGCCTGGCTGACGCGGAAGCAATTGACGAGCAGTTGCGCGCCCGTCCCCTGGATGCGCACGCACTATATTTCATGGGGAACTTTCTGTTCGCGCACGGCCGCTACGAAGAGGGAGCGCGCATGTGGGAACAGGCATTCGGTCAGGGATTCAACTATTCTGTGCTGATGCGGAACCTCGGCCTCTACGCCTGGAAGCAGAAAAACGACCTCCCCGATGCCGCCCAGTTCTACGAGAAAGCGGTGAAACTGGCCCCGGACGATTACCGGCTTTACACCGATCTGGATGAGATCTATACGCGCATGGGAGGCACGGGGAACCGCGAAAAGCTCTTCGCGGACGCGCCCGAGTCAGTCCGCGAACGCGATACCGTATTGCTTCGCCGTTCGCTCTTGCTGACTCAGCAGGGACAGTACGATCAATCCCTGGCGCTGCTCATGAAGCACACGTTCAAGCCGTGGGAAGGCGGGGTGCGCGTCCGCCAGATGTACGTGCTGGCGAATCTCCAAAGAGGGCTGCGGGATTTGGATGCCAATCAGCCAGCGCAGGCGGAGACAGCCTTCCGCCAGGCCCTCCTGTACCCCCATAATCTCGGTTCCGGAAAACCCGCGAAGCCGCACGATGAGGAAATCCTGTTCTGGTTGGGGGAGGCGTTGAAGGCCCAGGGTAAGGCCGATGCTGCTCGCGATGCCTGGATGCAGGCCGCGGAAGAGGGCCGGGAAGCGGCGGAGGAAGGGCGGGAACCCCCGACGCTGCCCGGCTTGTACCGCGGGCTGGCCCTGCGGCGCCTCGGACAAGCGGAAGCGTCAACAAAGGCTTTGGATGCGCTGACGCAGGTGAAAGTGGGGGACCGGCATTCCGCCGCCGAATTCTATGCCGCGGGCCTGCTGGATCTATCCGACCATCACGGTTCCCAAGCCTCCGCCAAGTTTCGTGCCGCGCTCGACGCCGACCCTGAATTCTGGCAGGCGCGAGTGATGCTCGACCGGGCGGGAAATTAAGAACTGTTTGGGTGATAGAATCACGGCTTTGCCGGAGGAATCATATCTCAGAAGGGATCAAGAATGCGTTTGCGAATCGCGCTACTGTTCATCGTCCTGTCAACCGCCCTTGCGCCTCAGGCGTGGCCGCAGGCAAAACCGGCGGAAGAATTCAATGTCCGCGAGCACTACACAAAATATGAATACCGCATCCCCATGCGGGACGGAGTCCACTTGTTCACGGCGGTATACGTCCCCAAGGACGCGTCGGTGGCGTACCCCTTCCTGGTCAATCGCACCCCTTACAGCGTGGCTCCTTACGGAGAGGATCATTACCCGTCCCGTGTGGGGCCCTCGGAGGCTTTTGCGCGGTCCGGTTACATTTTCGTGGATCAGGACGTGCGCGGGCGCTACATGTCGGAAGGGAAGTTCGTCGAGATGCGTCCGCACATCGACGAGAAGCACAGCAAGCAGGACGTGGACGATAGCAGCGACTTCTACGACACCATCGAATGGCTGCTCCACAATGTGCCCAATAACAACGGCAAGGTTGGGATCTGGGGGATTTCCTATCCCGGTTTCTTCACTTCCGCCAGCATTATTGATTCGCATCCCGCGTTGAAGGCTGCCTCGCCGCAAGCTCCCATGACCGATCTCTTCATGGGGGACGACGCCTACCACGGCGGGGCCTTCATGCTGAACGCCAACTTCGGCTTTTACGTCTTCTTTAAGCCCCTGGAGAACCCGACCCTGCCTCCCAATCTCCCGCCTTTTGAATATGGGACGCCCAGCGGCTACGATTTTTTCCTCAAGCTGGGGCCGCTCGCGAACATCACCGCGCGCTATTTTCATGACCAGGGTTTCCTCTGGAACGACCAGGTGGGCCATACGACGTACGACGATTACTGGAAGCCCCGCAACCTCGCCCCCCACCTGAAGAACATTCACTGCGCGGTGCTGACGGTGGGCGGATGGTTCGACGCCGAGGACCTCTCCGGCCCCTTCAAGGTCTTTCGTTCCATCGAGCAGAACGATCCTGGAATCTACAATGGGCTGGTGGAGGGACCGTGGGTCCACGGCGGCTGGTCCCGCTTTGAAGGCGATCACCTGGGCAGCGCCAGCTTTGCGGCCAAAACGGCGGAATACTTCCGGGACAACATCCAGTTCCCCTTCTTTGAAAAACACCTGAAAGGGAAGGGGACGGAAGAGCTGCCCAAAGCTTATGCATTTGAAACCGGTACCAACGTCTGGCGCAAATACCCCAGTTGGCCGCCACCCAACGCCAAGTCCCGCGTTCTCTACTTCCAGGAGCACGGAGGCTTGTCGTTTGTGGCCCCGGAATCCCAGCAGGAAGCCTTCGATGAGTACGTAAGCGATCCCGCCCGGCCCGTGCCGTACATCGATTACGCCGCGACGCACGTGCCGCAGGAATACATGGTGAGCGATCAACGTTTCGCGTCCACTCGTCCCGATGTGCTGGTTTACCAGACCCCGCCGCTGGAGCAGGATGTGACGATTGCCGGCCCGATTTCCCCGCACCTGTTCGTTTCCACTACCGGCACGGATTCCGATTTTGTGGTGAAGATCGTCGACGTCTATCCGCCCGACTATCCCCAGCCGGAAACCAAGACGGAATCCGGCACTCCTCCCCGGCAGACGGACATCCCCCCGCCGCGCATTGTTCTGGCAGGCTATCAGCAATTGTTGCGCGGATGGCCCATGCGGGCGAAGTTCCGCAACAGCTTTGAGAAGCCGGAGCCCATGGTTCCCGGCCAGGTTGAAGGAGTGAACTTTACGGCGCCGGACATCAACCACACCTTCCGCCGCAACCACCGCATCATGATTCAGGTGCAGAGTACGTGGTTCCCCCTGATCGACCGCAACCCCCAGACGTTCGTGAATATCCCCGACGCCAAACCCGAGGATTTCAAGAAGGCGACACAGCGGGTTTATCGCGGAAAGGGAAATGCGTCGGGGGTGACGGTGCAGGTGCTTGAGTAGGAGCCCGCTCAGTGCCAAGTCGGCGACGGGTGGCCCTCGATCTTATTGACGGCCTCCTGGGCGATGTATTTGACGCGCAGGTGTTGGACCTTTTCCAGGGCCGGGATGGCGCTCCGAGCGCCGGGGCCGATGTCCGCAAGCGCGTAGCAGATGTTCCGCATCACTTGAACGTCGTCGCCGGAGATCTCTGATCCGTTGGAAGCTTCGAGTTCCGCGATCAGGTCCGGCACGGCGGAATCGGCGGTTGTGCCCATGCTGCCCAGGGCGGAGGCGGCGGTCATGCGAACGGAAGGTGCCGGGTCCTGGAGCGCCGCGCAGAGGGCTGGAATAGCCGGGGCGGCTCTTCTCCCCATTTCGCGTAAGGCCAGGGCAGCATAACCCCTTACTTGTGGGTCCGGGTCTTTGAGGAGCCTGGCCACTTGCGGCGCGGCGGGTGCTGCTGGAGGGCCTATCTCGGAGAGCGCCAGGGCAGCCGCGCCTCGCACATCCGAATCCGAATCAGGGAGGAAACCCGCCAACTTCTCTACGGCCGGTGCAGCGTCTGCTCCAAATGCTCCCACGGAGCGAATAACGGCAGCTCGATCGCCGCCCGTCGTCTTTCGCAGCAGGCCAACGTAGTGGTCCAGCGCCTGGCCGCGATAAACGGCCGCCGTGGTCGGTGCCGCTGGTGTGGCGCCCGTCGTACTTCCAGCGGGCAGTTCCGCCGGGTGGTCCTTGACCTCGGAAAGAACGACGTCATCGACGCCCAGGTTGTACCCGCTTGAGAGCGGATCTTTCCCCACGCAAGTAAAGGTGATGGTATGGCGGCCCTTGGTCAGGTTGTGCCAGCCGAGGCGGCGGTCAACGGCCACGTAGGTTTCCGGCTGGTAGTTGTGCAGCACCTCGGCTTCCGGCGGCAGGACGTCCAGCGGCCCCCAGGTGAGGGTGGTGGAGTTGGTGAGCTTCCCGTCAAGGGTCGCGACGTAATCGCCGTAGTCGGGCGACTGGGCTACTTGTGCGATGACCTCGTAGCGGCCGTCGCGCGGCACGTCGACGGGAATGTTCACTTTTGCCCCCTTGTCTCGCGCTTTGAAAAACAGCAAGTCTTTTGACCAGAAGACCTCCTTCTGCACGGAGACTTCGCCCTTTTCCACGGTTACATCCTTGATGGAGTTTTCCACTTCGATTTGCTCAGCATCGCCGAGCGGCAAACGGGCGTAACCATACGGCGGTTCCGGCAAGTCTTCATTCACTCCCTTCTGGTACCACAACGCCACGCTGGAGAAGTAATCAGGCCGCTCCTCGAACCCCGAGCGCGCCTTGCCGTCGGCATTGTAGGTCCATCCGGCGTGCTCGATTTCCACGCGCAGGGACTTGGTGAAGGGTACGGGATCGGGCACATGCCAGCGGTAGCCTGTCAGGCGGGCCCCCACTCCTTCACCTTCCGCCACTGGAATGCCCGTCCAGGGACCGTCCGATACGCGCAGCCCCCAGGCATCGTTGAAGTAGTCTTCCGAACCTGTGCCCTCGATGTGGGGGGCTCTTTCACCGTCCACATAGAACATGTCGTCGCCCTCGCCGAACCAGCCGACCTGGGTCTGGATAATGTTCAGTACGGTGCCTGCGTAGTGACCCGTTCCGCGAATGTCAAGTATGGTGTAGTTCTTTCCGGCGGGAGGCGGGTTTGCCTGCCGGTAATAGGCGTGCAAATAGCCGATGTCTTCGGGCAGCGACTCGTGCTTCTGCCAATCCACATGATAGTAGAGGCTGGTCATGCGGCGCATGCCCTCATTGGTGAGGGTAATCTTTATGGATTTCCGGAAGGGCATGGGCCAATAGCTGTTGCGAGCCCGGCCGTAGGAGGCGTTGCGAATCATCAATGAGTTGAGATCGCGTTCGTAACCATGTCCGACGCCGAAGAAGTCGCCCAGCGCCGCATCCACACTGGGGGTCTTGTGGCCGTCGTAGTAAACGCGCAGCCGTGCCAGCCGCGGCCAGCCGTATTCATTGTCGGCTACCGTCACCCAGATGTGGGTGACGATGCCCGGCCCTTGCAGGTCTGCCAGGACAATGGTTTCGCCCGCAATGGGGTGCTTGCAATCGTCGTTGCTGTCCTTGTAGAGGTTGTTGCTGGAAGAGCGGTAGGCGGAGAAGCTTTTGAGGCGGGGAAATCCCAGCGGGTCGAGCGGGCTCGTGGCGGCGTCTTGGGCCGCCGAGGGGAAGGGAATAAGCAAAAGCAGAGCTATAAGGATATGACGCATCGCGCGCCTCCACTGTAATCAGCCTCCAGCCAAGCCGGAGGCTTTGCGGTGGCTAGCCGCTCAAAGTGGAATGTCCGCCGCCGGGAAGAAACCCCTCCCTATCACCCCTTCTCTCCTCTTCCCTCTCCCCCGGGAGAGGCAAGAAGGGGGGGGAGTCGGGGTGGGGGTTTTTGTCTGGATTATGAAGACCCGGTGAACACTCACTTATGTGTGAAGCCGCTCATGAGGTGCTTCTCCAGATCAAAGATCAGGAGAAGCACCCCGCGAACCCTAAGATCGGCAGGATGGTGTAATTCACCACGCCCGCGGTGCGGGGGGCGTCTCATTCTTGCCTATACCCAGCACAAATCAGGATGATTCGTGGGGCCGTCGACGTGCCCGACCAGCTTCTTTTCCAGCATGGAGCGTGAGACGGAGAGTTCCGCGCGCAGGCGCGCCATTTCCGCGTCACTGAAGGGCGTGAAAGTCCGGCCCAGTGCCACGTTGTGCTCCAGCATTTCCACCTGGGGCATGCCAGAGACGGCGGTGGTTACCGGCAGGCTCAGGGCGAATCGCATCAGGGAAACCGGGTCGGTGGTGCCGGGCTCGGTGCCGATCAGGTGCTCCTGGCCGAAGACCTTCATGGCGATCACGCCCAGGTTTTTCTTATTGGCAGCAACGAGGGCGGTAGTTTCAAAGCCGCCGTTGCCGGAGGGATTCAGAGCCATCTGCACACAGTCGAGCGGATGCCGCTCGATGGCCTGCGCCATCACGGAACCGTCAGTGTGGCTGGTCATGCCGATAAAGCGGGCCATCTTTTGTTCTTTGGCTTCCAACAGTCCCTTCAAGGCGCCGTCGGGAGCTTCAATCTTGGCCAAGTCCTCAGGCTTGCCGAGACTGTGGATGTGAAGCAGGTCAACGTGGTCGGTCTGCAGCCGTTTCAGGCAGCCGTCGAGCCGCTCCCGGAAAGCATCGCGCGTGCGGTCCGGAATCTTGGTCGCCAGCCACACTTCTTTACGGCGCGTGGCCATGACTTTGCCGACCCGTGTTTCGCTTAAGCCGTCGCCGTAAGCGTAAGCCGAGTCGAGGTAGTCGATGCCCAGGTCGATGGCGTGGTTCAGTACTTGCAGCGCCTTGTCCTCATCCTTGTACATCAGGAAGCGGCTGCCGCAACCAAAAGCGAGAATGGAAACCTTGGCGCCAGTCTGGCCGAGAGTGCGGTGCGGTAAGGTTCCTTCGGCGGCGGATGCCAGGTTCGCAAGCCAGGTCAGGTTGGCGCCCGCTGCGCCTCCCACGGCCAGGCTTCCCAGGAACTTGCGTCGCGAAAAGTCTTGGCTCATGACAACTCCTCTCAGTAGGTACTGGGGTCCGGGGATTGGGTTCTGGCGAGCGCGATTGCGCACCGTCCAGCCCCTGACCCGCAATACCGTTATTCCCCGAATCCAGTCCTTGGGTTCTTAGCAGTCTCACTCAGCATTGCCCGGACATTACTGGGCATTAGCCGGCCGAAGCACGCCCCCCGGCTGGCAGCCGGCGTCATCGGAAGCAAGGCGGACGTCCGCAAAATCGCCGGTTTCGTCAAACGACCCCAGACCGACTTGGCCGCAGTTGAAGGTTCGGTCGATCACCTTGAATCGCGGCTCCGTCTCCGCGTCCGCAAAAACCTCGATGGTTCCGGAGTGGATGTCGCGCTGTACCCGAACCTTGTGCCAGTTCTGGTCCGGCAGCACCGGTGCGGCTTCGGTGCCGGCAATACGGCGGCGCGGCCCTCCATCTACAATGAATATTCCATTGTGTACTTCCACCTTGGCGCCCGAGTCCACGGAAAGGTGCGTGTAGTAGAAGTGCAGGTCGTCCACGTAATTGAAGACCATCAGCAGGGAGCGGCCCTCACGGCGGAGTTGGGCCTGAAAAGTGAAACTGCCCACATTGATCCCCTTGAGGCGGGCGAATTGCACGGGCCGGCGCGGCACCAGGGGCTCGCGGTTCCGCAGCATGTGGAGGAAGTGCAGCGGGCCTTCCGATTTGATGACCCAGTCTTCCGGGTAGGGGAATTGCCAGCGGTCGAGCAGTCCGGAGGAAAAGTCCTCCGCCAGTTCGATATGGCGAACCACGGGGTTGGCGCCGCCGGGGATTGCCGGTAACCCCAGTAACGTGGTGCCGAGCAGGATAATCAGCAGAACCACCCGGCCGCCTAGTTTCCGCATAGAAGCCCCTGGACGCCGACGCGTCCGAAGGGAAGATTACAGAACTTTGCGGGCCAAAGCCAGTGGTTTTTAGGTGCTGTCCTGGTTTGGGCCGTAGCGCCGGCTTCCAGCCGGCACGGGAGCCGCCAAGATGGCGGCGTTACGCCCACACTAGGACAGTACCGGTTTTTGGAGTACCGCGGCTTCTTGCGGCGTTGCCGGGCATCGCAGCGGAATTGCTGGTTGACCCGCTATCCGAGAAGTGCTAATCAAGACCCCACGGGTTTGACTGGACAAACACGGATCAGAGATCGGTTGGGATCTGGGTCGGGCCGTGTCCATCCGTGGCAAGCACCTTCTTGGCGGGAGTAGTGGCTATGTCTTCGCGTGCCGTCCGTTCTCTGGTGGTGGCAGGAATGATCTTCTCCCTCGCCCTGGCGGCGAGAAACCTGGCGGGGCAGGGATCCGCTCCCTGGCCCCCGGACGCTTCGCAGCACAAACTCTACATGATCGGGAATGCCCATATTGACATCCCCTGGCTCTGGCCCTGGCCCGAAGCCATGACGGTGGGGCTAAGCACTTTCCGCGCAGCCCTGGACCGCATGAACGAATATCCCGATTTCAAGTTCACCGCCAGCTCCGCCATCCTGTACGAATGGGCGGCCTCCGCCGACCCCGCTATGCTGGCGGAAATACGCAAGCGCGTCGCGGAGGGGCGCTGGGACGTGGTGGGCGGTTGGATGGTCGAACCTGACGTCAACGTCCCCAACGGCGAGTCTCTGATCCGCCAGGGGCTCTATGGCCAGCGCATCTTCCAACAGTCGGTGGGCCGCCGGGCCCGGATCGGTTACAACCCAGACTCCTTCGGCCACCCGGGCACGCTGCCCCAGATTCTGAAACTTCAGGGACTGCATGGTTACGTGTTCATGCGGCCTGCCGCGCATGAGAAGCCGTTGCCCGCCGATGTTTTCTGGTGGCAGGGGGCGGACGGAACGCGCATCCTCACTTATCGCATTCCCTGGAGCTATGGAATTACGGCGGAGGTTCAGGAGCGGATGCACGATTACCTCACGCAACTGCATGAGCCTACCAATAACATGATGCTCTTTTATGGCGCGGGGGACCATGGGGGAGGGCCCGCCAAGGAAACCATCAATTTGATTTTGGATGCACGTAAGCAGCCGGGCGCGCCCCAGATTCTTTTCAGCACGCCTGACCAGTATTTCGACGATGTAGCGCCGGGCTTTAGCCCTGCACATGCCGGCCTCAAGGCCGGCGCTACTTCCCCCGAGTATCCCGTAGTGGACGACGATCTGCAGCATCACTCCGTGGGCTGCTACACCGCGGTCTCAGCGATTAAGAAAGACAACCGCACAACGGAAATGGCGCTGGCGACCGGTGAGAAGATGGCTGCATTGGCCAACGTGCTGGCAGGTTTCCCCTATCCCAAGGCCGATTTCGCAACCGCGTGGAAGAAAGTCCTTCTGATGCAATTCCACGATAGTATGGCGGGCACCGCGATTCCCGAGCAGTATGTCGTTTCACACAACGCCTACGGGTTTGCCAAGGAGGTGGCAGATCAAGCCATTTATCGCGCCGCGGCGAAGATCGCCTGGCAGGTCCCCGCCACTGACCCTGCTTCCGACTACCTGGTGGTTTTCAACCCCCATGCCTGGCCGGCCGAATTGAAGGTCCAATACGATTTGGGCTGGGGATTTAACAATGAAGACGACACGTTGAGCAATTCCCGCCTGGAGGACGAAAAAGGCAATGCGGTCCCGCACCAGTGGGTAGCAGGGCAGAGCGTGGCGGGGAATCGCAAGGGCTTGGTATTTCAGGCGACAATTCCGCCCTTCGGTTACCGGCAATTCCGGTTGCGCAAGGCGCAAGCTTCCGCCCCGCCTTTCTCCTCCGTGCACGCTACTGAAAGAAGTCTGGAGAATGAGCACCTGCGAGTAACCTTCGGCGACGACGGGACCCTCTCCCTCTATGACAAGGATGCCGGGGAAGAGGTATTTCGCGGGGATGCAGGCGCACGCGGAGTGGTCATCGACGATCCCAGCGATACGTGGAGCCACGATGTGGTGTCTTACACCAAAGAGATCGGGACCTTCGGCGGCGCCAGCTTCCGCGTCCTGGAGAACGGTCCGGTGCGCGCCACGTTGCGGGTGCGGACGGCCTATGGCGCTTCCTCGATGACCACGGACTGGGTGCTTTACGCGGGCGCGCGCAGCCTGGATGCCAACGTATCGCTGGACTGGCACGAGCGCCAGAAGATCCTGAAGTTTTCTTTCCCCGTTGACGTGGCGGGCCCGGTACCCACCTATGAGACTGCCTATGGGTTCAAAGTGCGCCAGGCGAACGGCCACGAGGACCCGGGGCAGAGATGGGTGGACGTTTCCGGGGCGAGAAACGGCAAAACCTATGGGCTTACGGTGCTGAACGACGCCAAGTATGGATACAGCGTGCAGGATAACGACCTGCGGATTTCAATTGTACGGGGTGCCGCTTACGCCCAGCATCAACCGCGCAGGATTGAGCCCAACGGCGAGTATATCTGGCAGGACCAGGGCATCCAGACATTTCGGATGGAACTGGTTCCCCACTCCGGCACCTGGCAGGACGCCGCCGCAGTGCGCATGGCGGAAGAACTGACGTCTCCCCTGACGGCTATTTACCAGGGAATTCATCGCGGCACCCGCCCCCAGGCCATCTCGTTCCTTTCCGTGGATGTTCCGAATATCGTCGTGTCAACCGTGAAACAAGCCGAAGACGGAACCGACCTCATCGTTCGGTGCTACGAAACGGCAGGCCATGCCACCAAGGCCACGTTGGATCTCGGCCTGGTCAATCGGCGCTGGACGGGCCAGTTCCACCCGCTGGAGATCAAGACCCTGCGCGTACCCCTGGCCGCGGAAGGAAAGATCCGGGAGGTGAATGCGCTGGAAGAATGAAGACATTGGTGATTTGCGGTTGCTGATTGGTGATTGGTCCGTTGTCAGTTGTCCGTTGTCTATGGCACGCGACATTATCCTACGCGCATTCGAGAACGGAACGCCAACGTCCAGTATTCGGTCGCGACTTGGCCTTGGACAATCGTCTGGGACGACGGACTACAGACTACAGACAACGG
>Ga0335069_10010756_pt1 | contig 12949 bp, 6 predicted proteins | sample Lox_Sample_11_FD_206714 | JGI IMG/M metagenome (GOLD analysis project Ga0335069, IMG submission 206714) | Soil microbial communities from Loxahatchee National Wildlife Refuge, Florida, United States - Lox_Sample_1.1 | ecosystem: Environmental > Terrestrial > Soil > Wetlands | place: USA: Florida... | reverse complement strand
CGCTTTGCCGAAGGGCGCCGCCGCGGGGTTGCCAAAAATGGTGTAGTCCCAATTGGATTTCGGCGCGGGCGTCCATTGCGGTGTGCGATGCTGGTTCGCGTATTCAATGACGATTCCCAGTCCGCCCTCACGCACCGGGTCCTCAGGCGCACCCAGAATCCAGATACCGGGCTGATTCATCTCCACAATAGCGTCGATGCGTTCGCCAGGGCCCAGCATCAGCACGTCCACCGCGGCCGGCGTCGGCACCGGGTTCCCGTCCAGCGCGATCACATTGAACTTGTGGCCGGGCAGCGCCAGGTGACGATTCTCGATGGCACTGGCGTTCAGGAAATGAAACAGCACGCGTTCGCCTGGCTTCACCCGAATCGGCTCGCCTGCGCCAAGCGCCTTGTCGTTGATCGAATAGATGTCGGACGCGACTTCCATTCCCGGCTGGCGAGTGTCCATCACCGCGGGTTTTTCGGGTTGCGCACCGGCGGGGTCGAGATCGTCGTTGTCCATCGCCTGATTGGTGAAGTACGGCTCCCAATCGCGCAGCGCCAGGTAGTGCTCCTGATCGTAGCGGCCCGGGTTGTTCGCGCCCTCGATAATCAGAAAACCGAACATGCCGGTATAACTGCCGCGATGCAGATCGTCCATCGCCATCGTGTGCGTGTGGTACCAGCGTGTGCCTGCGGGTGTGGGCGTGAACTGATAGCGGCGGCTCCCGTGTGGCGGCACAGGGGGCGAGCCTTCTTCCTCCGCTCCGTCCACTTCGGACGGAATCAGGAGCCCGTGAAAGTGCACGTACTCGGGCACGTCGGTGTTGTTCACCACATTCACGCTGACGGGCACACCTTCCTTCATGCGCAGTAGAGGTCCCGGCGATGTGCCGTTGTATCCGACGGTGCTTAAGATTCGATTAGGAGCCAGTTCGACGGTGATCGGCGAGATTTCGAGCGCGAAATCCGTCTTCGCGACGTCCGCGGAGGCCGCCGGTGCCAGAAAGGATTGCGGTTGCTGGCCAGCCAGCCGATGGCTTGCGGCCGCGAGGCCGGCGATCTTCAGGAAGTCACGACGTTGCATCAGACACGACCATAGTAGCGCCAGCCGCAGCGAGGTTTCTCGCTAAACTGAGAGTCTGATGTTCTTTTCCAGGTTCACGATCGTGCCCGTGAGCGCGCTTCTCTGCGCCGTCTTCTTGCTTGGTCAGAGCTCCGCTCAGGCCGCAACGGCGCGGCAACCGGGGATTCCAAACCCCGAAGCTGTCGCGACCGATGCCCAGGTTAACTACTGTTTCGCGCGCGGCCGCGGTCTCAACCCCGAGCGCCTGCCCCCGGCCTACCTGGTGCTGCGGCTCCGCGTGACCGTCGAGTATCACAACCTGGCTTCCCGCCCTTTGATTCTGCCTTGGGAGCACGAGAGGAGCATCTTTACCGCGCTCAAGCCGGGCCAATTGAAGCTATTCAAGGACGGTTTCGGTCTGTTTGATGGACTGCCGAAGGCTATGGATCACCTTCCACCGGAAGTTAGCCCCGGCAATCCCATCGATCCCAAGAACGACGATTTCGTCGTGATCCCAGCCAGCGGCACACGTCCACTCGTCGAGCAGATTACTCTGCCCGTCGCCCGCAAAGGAGTCTTCAAGAAATATCCCGACCTGCGCGGGCATCGCCTCTACGTGCAGTTGAAATTTGCTCATCGCGATTTGACGCCGATACTGCAGGCCCATCTTTCCGATGAATGGTCCCGTTTTGGTGTGCCTTGGACCGGAACGCTCGCGACGAACACGATCTTGGTCGACGTTCCTCCTGCTCCACAAGCCGCGCCCTGCCAGGACGATTACACGCCGGCGCATCCAGTGGTGGGCGCCGACGACAAGAAGTGATTCGGCCGCCAACCTTGGCCCGCTTTTGATACGCTTTAATCGTCCGAGGCCACGACCGATGAAGCTGGTGACGCCCCTCCTGCTGTTGTGCACTGTCGGACTGTTCGCGTTTCAATTTGGCGGCTACCGCGGCTACGACCGGTACTCTTACGGCGGCCCGAGTGTACCCTCCGAATTTTATTGGAGCCGCCTCCAATACACTTCCTCCGGCGGCGGCCGCGGCTTTCGCTTCTTTGGAGGCGGCTGGTCGCGCGATTATCCCAAAGCCGACAACGACTGCCTGATTGCCCTGCGACGACTGACCCGCATCAACTCTCCATCGCCCCTCAACGTGGCAGACCTGGATAGCGACCACATCTTCGATTACCCTTGGATTTACGCGGTCGACGTGAACACCTGGACCTTCACCGACGCGGAAGCCAAGCGCCTGCACGACTACCTATACAAGGGCGGCTTCCTGATGGTGGACGATTTTCACGGCGAGGACGACTGGCAGCATTTCATGGCCGGCATGCGTCAGGTGATCCCCGACCGGCCCGTCGAAGATCTCCGTGACGCGGACGAGATTTATCACGTCCTGTACGACATCAACGAGAAATTTCAGATCCCGAGCGAAGTGTACGTCAACACCGGCAGGACCTACGAAAAAGACGGGTATGTGCCCAAGTGGCGCGCCATCCGCAACGACCGCGGGCGCATCATGGTGGCCATTTGCGCCAATATGCATCTCGGCGACGCTTGGGAATGGGCGGATAGCCCCGAATATCCAGAGAAGTTTTCCGGACTGGCGTTTCGTATCGTCCTGAACTACATCACCTACTCCATGACTCACTGAACATGAACCCTTCGCGCCTCTTCGTACAATATGTGAACGGTCTAGGCGCGCATGTTCGATCTCTTTTTTAAATACCCGCGTTCGGTATACGCGCGCGGTCAGTTTGCGCTGCTGGGCGCATGGCCGCAGTGGGCGCTTGTGCTGCTGATTGTCGCGGCGGCAGTGGGCCTTGCTTTCCTGATCCGTTCTCGCCTTGCTCAGGCCGCGCCGGCGATGCACAGTTGGCGTGTCTGGCTGATCTGGAGTCTGCAGACGCTGGGAGCGGCCGTGCTCCTTGTGCTGCTCTGGCAGCCCGCCATCACCATCGCGGAGTTGAAGCCGCAGCAAAACATCGTCGCCGTTCTCGTGGACGACTCCCGCAGCATGTCGATTACAGAAGACGGCATGACCCGCGAGGCGCAGGCCGTCAAGGCGTTGGATGATGGCGTGCTGGCCGGCCTCAATAAGTCGTTCCAAACACGTCTGTATCGCTTTGACGACGTGCCGGCCCGCATCGGTAGTCTAAACGAATTGAAAGCCAACGCTCCCACCACACGCATCGGCGACACACTCAAACAGTTGAGCCAGGAGACCTCCGATCTGCCGATCGGCGCTGTGGTCCTGCTGAGCGATGGCGACGACAACTCGGGTGGCGTAAGCGCGGATGCCATCAATGCGCTCCGTGCCCGTCACATCCCGGTGCACACCGTCGGCTTCGGACGCGAACATGCCCAGCGCGATGTCGAACTCGAAGATGCCGCCGTCGCGCCACGCGCTTTGGCCGACTCGCGGATCGCGGCTAAGATCACGTTTCGTCAACGCGGATACGCCGGCGCGAAAATCAACTTGACGGTACGTGACGTCACGACTCCTCAGGGCAAGGTCTTGGCCGGACGCACCGTCACCCTGGCACGGGACGGCGATCTGCAATCCGAGACATTGATGTTCGACATCGGTAGTGCCGGCGCCAAGACGCTTCAAATCTCGGCCGTTCCGCTCGCAGGCGAAGAGAACACGGCCAACAACACCCTGACACGCCTGGTAAACGTCGCCTCCGACTCGCGGCGCATTCTGTATATCGAGGGCGAGCCGCGTTGGGAATACAAGTTCATCCGTGAGGCCGAGGAAGGTGACCGCCTGGTGCGGATCGTCTCGATGGTTCGCACCAGCGAAAACAAGATCTACCGGCAGGGCATCTTGGATTCCAAAGAACTGGCTGACGGCTTCCCTTCACGCGCAGAGGATCTGTTCGGCTATCAGGGCTTGGTCATAGGATCGGTCGAGGCGGCGTATTTCAATCCGGCCAAGCAGGAGTTGATCCGCGAGTTCGTGGATCGCCGCGGGGGCGGCCTGCTTCTGCTGGGAGGTGAATTCTCGCTGGCGGACGGCGGCTGGAATGCTTCGAACTTGACAGATTTGTTCCCCACTGTCCTGCCGTCTCAAACCGGTACGTTTCATCGCGAAGCGGATCCGAGAAACGGCACCACCCATACGGTTGCGGAACTGGCGCCCGTCGGTGCGGACAGCATTATTACACGCCTGGTCGACGATCCGGCTGCGAATGCAACCAAATGGAAGCAGCTTCCCTACCTAATGGACTACCAGGATCCCGGCGCGCCCAAGCCGGGCGCGACCGTACTCGCCAATATGATTACGCCCGAGGGCCGCAGATTGCCGCTGCTGATCACGGAAAGTTTCGGACGCGGCCGCACGGCGATCATGGCAACTGGAGGCAGTTGGCGTTGGCAGATGAGTCTGCCTCTCGGCGACACGGCTCACGATCTGTTCTGGCAGCAATTGCTTCGATGGCTGGTCTCCGATACGCCCGGTCATGTGACCGCGTCGGTGCCCGCTCAGGTTCTCTTGGACAACGGCACAGTTGCGCTCACGGCGGCCGTTCGCGATCAGCAGTACAACCCTGCCTCCGACGCCAAAGTCGAAGCGCATATCCTGGGGCCGAGCGGCGTTACTGCCCTGGTCGAAATGACGCCCGTGCCAGATAATCCCGGCCAGTTCCAGGCGACGTGGTCGGCAGCGAAGCCGGGAGCATATCTGACCGAAGTCACGGCCCGCCAGAACACAACGGAACTAGGTCGCGACGTATTGACGTTTCAGCGCATGGACGGAGTGGCCGAAAATTTCCACACGGAACAGAACCGCGAACTGCTGGAAACACTGGCCGCTCAAACGGGCGGGCAGTATTGGAAACCCGGCGATCTTGGCAAGCTCGCCGGCGCCATTCCATTCTCCGAGGCCGGCGTAACCGTTCGCGAGACCAAGGAACTGTGGGATCTGCCTTTGGTCTTTCTGTTCCTGATTGCCTTGCGCTTTTTCGAATGGTGGCTGCGCCGGAAGTGGGGGATCGTCTAAATGGGCTTCCTGGCGCCGTGGTTCCTGGCCGGTCTCGTGGGCGTCGGTCTGCCTCTCTACCTGCATTTGTTAAAGCGGCTAAAGTCCACACCGAAGCGGTGGGCCTCGCTGATGTTCTTCGAGTCCCGAACGCAGAGCTCGACGCATCATCGGCGGCTCGACCATCTGCTGCTGCTGTCGCTGCGTCTTGCGTGGCTGGTGCTGCTGATTCTCGCCTTCGCCAATCTCTTCATCAACCGCAACGCTGCCGGTCTCGCGAGCAACCGGCTGGTGCTCCTTGTCATCGACAACTCATTCAGCATGCGAGCGGGCACGCGCCTGGACGACGCGAAAACCGCCGCCTTGGGCGTCCTTTCAGCCACGGGCGCGGTGCGCGCGCAAGTAGCCGCGTTCGGGTCCCAGTTGCGATTCATGACGCAAGTGATCGACGATCAGCCAGCGCTGCGAGCCGCGGTGCAGGCAATTCCACCGGGCGACAGCCACGGAAACTTCGGCGAACTGGCGCGGGCGGTGCGGGCTTTGGCCGAGTCCCTCCACACGCCCATCGAGCTTCATCTGTTCAGCGACATGCAGCGCAGCCAACTGGCCGCCAACTTTTCCGATTTGGCGCTTCCGGGCAATGTGAAGCTAGTAACGCATCCCACGGTCACCGAGGCAGAGCCCAACTGGACCGTCGAATCGGTAGATGCTCCCGGGCAGGTCTGGGGTAAGGACGCCAAGCCGGTTCGCGTAAGCGCCGTCATCGCGGGCTATGGAACTCCGGCTGCGCGACGCAGTGTGTCGCTTGTCGTCAATGGAAAAACTACCGAAACCGTGTCGCTTGTAGTCAACGGCCGCGCCACCGTCAATTTTCGCGTTCCCCTGGAGGTTCCGTATGGCTTTAACCGCTGCGAAGTCAAAATAATCGATGCGGCCGACGCCTTCCCCGCCGATGATCTTCGGCATTTTGCCGTGGTGCGCTCCGACCCGCAGAAAGCGCTGCTGATTCACAATTACGGCGACAACCGCTCGCCGTTATACATCAGTTCCGCGTTGGCCGCCGCCGCACAAAATGCCTTTGCACTCGAATCCATCAATGTGAACGAAGCTGCCGACCGCCGTCCCTCGCAATACGCGTTTATCATTCTCTCCGACGTCAATTCACTGCCTTCGCTTTTGGAAAACTCGTTGACGCAGTACGTCCGCTCCGGCGGCAGCCTCCTCATCGCCGCCGGGACATCCGCTGGCGGCCGTTCGCAAATCCCCATCTTCGGCGCGCACATCGCCGAGAGCCGCGACTACACGCGCGTACCCGATCGCTACATGGCTGTCGGTTCCAGCGACTCTTCCTATCCCGCCGTCGCCAAGGCCGGCGGTTGGCCGGGTGTGAAGTTTTACTACGCTCTCAATGTCGACCCTGGCGATGCTCGCGTCATCGTCCGGCTAGGCGATCAGACTCCGTTGTTGCTCGAAAAGCGCATCGGCGAGGGCCGCGTACTGCTGCTCACCTCGGGGCTCGACAACCTGACCAACGATTTTCCTCTGAATCCCGCCTTCGTGCCATTTATCGAGCAGACCGCCCGCTACCTGGCCGCCAGCGATCGCCAGGGCGGTGCGCGCCCCGTGGATGCGTACCTCGATCTTCGCAGTGGTCGAGACCAAGGCCGGCAGGGCGTCGAGGTGACGGACCCCGAGGGCAAACGGCCGCTCACCTTGGGCGAAGCCGCCTCCGCGCAATCGTTCCAACTGACCGACGCGGGTTACTATCAGATCCGCTTCGCCAACGGCCGCCAGGACCTGATCGGCGTGAATCCCGATCCCAAGGAATCCAACCTCGACGTTATTCCGGACGATGTTCTGTCTCTTTGGCGAGGGAACAGCGGGCAGACCGTCCAACAGGCATCCGCACCGGGCGCAGCCACGCCCAACAAAGTCCCTCAGTCGCTCTGGTGGTACATAATGCTGCTCGCCTTCGCGGCCGCCATAGCTGAATCGGCCCTGGCCAGCCGTTATCTGGGTACGCAACGCGAGGAGTGATATCCTTGAGCTGAATATCGGCCACCCGGCTGGAGGCTCCATGAGTGCCCGCGAACAGCTTCACGCTTATATTGCGCGGCTCGAACAACGTCTGCGCTGGAGCACATGGCTGCGGGGCATCGCGATTCTGACCTGCGGCGCTTTGATCGCAACTCTGGTCCTGGTCACCACCGCGAATGCACTGGCTTTCTCGCAGGGAAGCGTCACCGCCGCACGATTTATCCTCATCCTGGTTCTGGCCGTGGCAGCCGGGGCCGGACTGGCCCTGCCCCTACGCCGCCTGACTCGCCTCCGCGCCGTCGGAACCGCCGAAGCAGCCTTCCCTCAGTTTCAGCAGCGCCTGACCACCTTTACCGAGCGCGACGGACATGACCCTTTTATCGAATTGCTGGCCGGCGACACGCTCGAAGTGAGCCGATTCGCCGGGCCGGAGCAGCTTGTAACTGACCGCCGCCTCTGGTTCTCGCTGGCCACGGCCGCTGGTTCGCTTGCGATGCTGGTTTGGATCATCGCTGCCGGCCCCGGCTTCCTAGGTTACGGGGCATCGTTGCTATGGACCGGTCCGCATCGCGACAAGCCAGCGCTCTACGATCTGCGTGTCGCGCCCGGCGACGCCGTTGTGCGCCGCCACGCCGACCAGTTGGTTTCCGCAATTCCCACAGGCCTGCGGTCGCCCAGCGTCAAATTGCACGCCCGTTTTCAAAGTTCCTCCAAGTGGGAAGAGATCGCGATGCTGCCCAAAGCTGCCGCCAATTTCGCGGGTGGATATGAATTTCTGTTCGCCGGTCTGCCCGACAACGTAGAATACTACGTCACCGCCGGCGCGATGACGTCGAAGCATTTTCAAATCCGCGTCAGCGATCTGCCCATGGTGAAGCAGATTCGTGTGACCTACCACTACCCAGCTTGGACCGGGCTCCCGCCGGAAGTGGAAGAGCGTGGCGGCGATCTGCGCGCAGTGATTGGCACCGAGGCGGAACTGGAAGTCACCACCGATCGGCCGTTACAAAGCGGCCAGATCCTGCTCGACAACGGGCAGCCGGTGCAACTCACAGGCGGCGCCAACAATGCTTATCGCGGCACCGTCAAGATGGAGCGCGACGGCGCCTACCACCTCGCGGGCGGAGACCAAGGCCAGCCCGTTCGTGTGAGCGAAGATTTCTTTATCGAGGCGCGCAAACCCAACCCACCGCAGATCGCCTTAGTGCGCCCCGGCGGGGGTGACTATCGCGCCACGCCGATCGAAGAGGTGACCGTCGCCGCCAAAGCGACGGACGAGTACGGTCTGCATGGCCTCGCGCTGCACTATTCCGTGAATGGGGGGCCGGAGACCACGGTGGACTTGCTCCACAAGAACGGCGCCAGGCTAGCCGACGGTTCCACCACCCTCTCGCTGGAAGGCTTCAAGCTCGTTCCCGGCGATCTGGTAAGCGTCTACGCCACCGCCAAGGACGGCAACGCAGAAGCTCACACCGACATGATGTTCATCCAGGCGGACCCGTTCGAGCGGGAGTTCTCCCAATCGCAGGTATCTGGCGGCGGGGGTGGTGGCGGTGGTGGCGGCGGCGATCCTTCGGCCGAGATCTCGCAGCGCGAGAAGGAACTCATCTCCGCAACCTTTAAACAGCAAGGCGATAAGAACTCCACCGCGCAACAGGCCGCCGACATCGCCAAACTGCTGTCTCAATCGCAGTCCACGTTGCACGACCAGGCCGTCACACTGGCCGGCCGTCTGGAAGCACGTGAGTTAACCGACGAAGTCAAGGCCATTGCAGATTTCCAGAAGGACATGCTGGCGGCATCTCAGGCCATGGCGCCGGCCGCTCAGCAATTGCAGCAGCAGAAATGGAAGGACGCAATTCCCAACGAGCAAAAGGCCCTGCAATTCCTGTTGCGCGCCGAAGCCACCTTCCGGCAGATTCAAGTCGCGTTTGGAGCAGGCGGTGGTGGAGGCGGCGGGGGCGGTGCGGCTCGCGATTTGGCCCAACTTTTCGAACTGGAGCTGGACACACAAAAGAACCAGTACGAAGCACCGCAACGAGCGTCAACCAGCGCCGAACAACGAGCCAAAGAAATCGACGAAGCCCTGAAGAAGCTCGACGAATTGGCCCGTCGCGAGGAAAATCTGGCCCAGCAGCAGCGCAACGGCGCGCAGACGGTAGAGCAGAAATGGCAGCAGGAAATGCTGCAGCGCGAGGTGGAGCAGCTCCAACAACAAATGCAGCAGCAACTCGGACAGTCCGGGCAAGGGCAACAGGGCCAATCCGGGGGGCAGAGTGGTTCGGCATCGAGCAAGTCGGGCGGCCAATCCGGGCAGCAATCTTCTCAAGGCAGCCAGGCGAACCAGCAGTCTGCTGGCCAGGCCGCGGACGGCCGGCAGCAAGCCGCTCAACAAGCGCTCGACCGCTTGCGCCAGGCCAATGAAGATTTGCGTCGCGCCCTCTCCCAAAACGCCAGCGCCGCCGACGCCCGCCGTGCTGCTGACCGCTTGCGTCAGGCCACCGATCTGCTGGGCGGGCTGGAACAACAGGATGCCGCCGGCCAGCTCGGATCCATGGCCAAGTCAGCCGATCAGTTGGCGGCTCGTCAAAAGCAGCAAGCCGACCGCGTGCGCGGGATGATGACGCAACAGCAGGCCGATCACGCCGCCGGCCGCCCGCAACACTACCCATCCGGCCAGGAAATCCAGGAAATGGTCGACGATCGCCAGCGTGTGAGCGACGACCTTTCGCGCCTCACCCAACAAATGCGTACCGCAGCGCGTGAGCTGGCGTCCACGCAGCCGTCGGCTTCGTCGAAATTGCGCGGTGCGCTGGACGGCATGAACGAGAATGAGCTTGGCAGCCGCCTCCAGCGCAGCTCGGACTGGCTGCGGAGCGGCAACTTCTCCGATCCCCTCGAAACCGGCCTCACCAACGATCTGCAGAAGCTGGGTCAGCAGCTCAACGACGCCGCCCACGCGCTGGGCAACGCGCAGCGTGCCGACGAGAGCGCCGCGCTGAACCGCGCGATGGATGATCTCTCGCGCCTCCGCGACCAGCTCTCCAGCCTCGGCGGTCGTCCCAACCCTCAATCCAATCCCCAGGCCGGACAGCGTCCGTCAGGTGGCCCAAACAGCCAACTGACTCGCAACGGTCAAGGTGCCCAGGCCGGGCAGGCCGGCGATCGTCTTTCCGGTCCGATCGGCGACTCGAACGGCGGCGGAAATCGCGAGGGCAATGCATACGGCAACATCGACACCGGCAACTCCCGCATCTCCGGCCGCGCCGTTGCGCCGCAGCAGAGCCCCAATCCCGCCGATACCCAGCGTGAAATCGATCAAGGGCTGAACCTGCTCAACCAGGTGCGTTCCGCCGTCGAGGACAGCCCCGAAGCGCGGCGCGAGTTGCAGGCGTTGATCGACCAAATGCGGAATCTTGATCCCCGCCGCTTCCCCGGCAATCCCGGCCTGGTGGAGCAGATGCATCAGCAGCTTCTCAGCGGCGTGGATGCGCTGGAACTGCAGCTCCGCCGCCAGCTCGACGACAAGCAGGGCGGCACGATCCGCAATCCGGATCCGGCCAAGGTTCCCGCGGGCTACCAGGACTCGGTGGCTGAGTACTATCGCAAACTCTCCAGCGCCGGCCATTAACCCTCGCCCCCGGTGACGCCGCCGCCAAATTGTGATAGCGTTCCCGCTGAGGTAGCAAGAAAGGCGGTGCTGACCATGTGGCATTGGCTGGCCGGCTTATTGCACAAGCTGGATCGCTGGCTGCATCGGGAACGAACCCCTGCGTTTCACCAGCGTTCCAATCTTCACGCCCGGCGACGGTAGGGTTGCATGACCTGGGGATAAACTCTCAAGCGTATCGAGGGAGAATCCGAATGGCATTCTCTCGGTCAATCGCAAGCAACTGGCTGCCCGAGAACCCGACCGATTGAAGGCCCTCCGCAAGGCTCGCGGGGTTTCCGAACGGATAATCCGTTCCAAAAACGAGCTGCGACGCGCCTGCCAGTTTGGCGATGCCCTGCATGACGATGGGGTTCGCGGAGCCAGCCGTATCGTAGAAGAATCGGCGGATGTGATAGAGGCGTGAATTCACGGGAGGTGTTCCCGCCAAGTCTTTTTCCGCGATGGGTCCCACTACGCGGCTGGCTACGCCAATCAGCGCTCCTCCACCATGAGACCAAATGAACTTGCAGTTGCCGTAACGGCTGGCAGCGCTCGCCTCCGGTTTGCCAAGTGCTCCCACCACGCGCGGGTCCTCGGCAAGCAGGCTGAGAATGCTTCGCGCGGTATCTGTGAACCACTCGAGAGTTGCTGGATTCGCATTGGCCAGGTTGTGGCAGCAGGGGGCCTCCGTCGGATGCACGAATATTACAGCGTTTCGCCGATTCAGCTCATCGAAAACCGGCTCAAACATCTTCTCGCCCAGCCAGTGGTTGCCGTAGCTGGTTAGCAGCCCCGCCCCGTCCGCTTTGAGCGTATCGAAGGCATAGGCGATCTCTTTCAGGCTCGCGTCCACATCCGGCAGCGGCAGGGCCGCGAACAAGCCAAAGCGTGTTTTGTAATCGCGCACCAAACGCGCTCCGTAGTCGTTCATGTCCCGCGCCATTGCCATGGCACGGTCTCGCTCCGATCGGCTGAATTCATCGCCCAGCCACAATCCGGGTGTAGTTACCGAGAGGAACGCCGTTGCGACGCCACCCCGGTCCATCGCTTCCAACGCCTTGCTAGGGTCGTACGGCTGGAATGTCTCCCATCCCTGCCGCTTCCCTTCGGTTAGGAGCGCCTTGAATTTCGGTGACGCGAAGTGATGGTGGAGATCCAACCGCCGGGAGGTTGTCTGCGACCAGGATGCACGGTCGCCAAGGAGGCCGCCGGCCGCGCACAAGGCGGGCAGAAAGCCTCGCCTTGTTAGGTTCGTTCCTGTAAGGGCGGCCATGGTCCCGACGCCTGCCCCGACATGTTATCAGCTTTGCCGCTATTCGGCGCGTCGCGCGATTTGCGCCTGCATGCACTCCGACATTACGTCCAGGAATTTCCCGTAGTTCCCCTGCCCGACGACGAACGGATTCGATCCGCCCGTCTTGCGTTCGCGCACTTTCGCCAGCTTCTCTTCGAAGTCGTCATAGAGCGGATGATTCTGCAATTCCACGTCCACCTTGTATTGCTTGGTCACCTGCTTGAAGTGCTCGATCGAGCCGAGGTATTGCTGCAGCCCCTGATCGGAAATGATGCCCGGCAGCAGGATCGTTCCGCCATACAGCCCGGCCACATGCTGCTTGCCGCCGTCGCTGACGTCGAAGATCAAACCCATGGATCCCGGCGTGTGCCCTGGGATCATCACCGGAATCACTTTTTCGCCGCCCAGTGTGATCGGCTGGCCCTCTTCGGCAATCACGTCCATCTTGGGAGGAGTCACTGGCGGCCCGGGTAGCGCCTTGCCCGGCGGCGGCGCGGGCGGGTGCAACATGAGATCCCAATCCGCCTTCGATAGCACCACTCGCGCGCCGTAGTGCTCTTTGAGGTAGGCCGCTCCGCCAAAATGATCGCCATGCCCGTGAGTGACAATCACGTACTTGATCTTGCTAGGGTCGAGTCCCAGCTTGTTCATCCCCGCCAGCAGCACAGATTCGACCTCGTTCGCGTATCCCGAGTCGATGAGGATGATTCCATCCGGCGTTGTAATCGCATAAACGACTGTACCGGACCGGCCGATTGCGTAGAGGTTGTCGAATATCTTCGTTGGTTCAATCAGCGGGTCGGAAGGGCTGTTGGGCCGCGGCACCAGGCAGAAAAAGCGAGCCTCGGCGGACCACGTAGATCCCGCGATTTTCTTCGCTTTCTCGACATGCGCCAACACTTCGGTGGAGTCCGGTTTCGCCGTTTGCGCCCG
>Ga0335069_10010755_pt1 | contig 12950 bp, 11 predicted proteins | sample Lox_Sample_11_FD_206714 | JGI IMG/M metagenome (GOLD analysis project Ga0335069, IMG submission 206714) | Soil microbial communities from Loxahatchee National Wildlife Refuge, Florida, United States - Lox_Sample_1.1 | ecosystem: Environmental > Terrestrial > Soil > Wetlands | place: USA... | reverse complement strand
TGCACAGCCCAGAGCTGCAGCTCGAATACGAATTCCTCGTGCATCAAGCGACTCGCGAATCCGCCGCCGGCGGCGGCGAACCGCCGCGCGTCGGGCATCCGCCGAGCCGCGCGGAGTCACTGGCCGGTGAGCGCGTCCGGACCAGCGCCAGCTACGTCGAGCGTCCAGTCGCGTCGGTGGTCGTGATCGTCGATCAAAGCGTTCCGCCCGCGATCAGCGATCGCATGCTGCAAGAGGCGCAGGGCGACGAGATCAACATCGTCCTGCTGCAAGCGCGCTTCGAGTCGCGCTACTTCCGCGAGCTGTACTTGCAGCGTTTGGTCAACAACAACTTGGATCTCATCCGCAAAGCCCATCTGCTGCTGGTCGCCACCGGCGACGATGCCGGGTTGTACGCGCTGCTGACGTTGGGTGAGAAGGGCGTGCCGATGCGAGACACGCGCGTGATCATCGCGGGCGACTTTCTGCGGCCGGTCGGCGCGGTCATCGGGCTGGTGTTGCAGCGTTTGCTCGATCCCGGTGAGATCGTGTTGATCAACCGGCCGGGAAATTTGCTCGGGCTGTGGGAGATGGCGCGCGCCAACCTGATCAACGGCGTGCCAATGATCGAGGAAGCGCGCAAGTGGGACGTCAAGCCGCTGGTGCTGGGCTACGATGCCGTCGAACAGATCAGTTGGTGGCGTCGCCAAGTCGTCGCCGCGTGGGCGCGCGCTGTGCAAGCCCAGGTGCCGCTGCAGGCGCTGAATCTGATTCTGATCCTGCCGATCATCGCGGCGATCATCGTGATCGCTCGAACGCTGATCGGCCTCGAAACGTTCGGCACGTTCTCGCCGGTGATCGTGTCGTTGGCGTTTCTCACCACCGGCCTGCGGTGGGGCGCGGCGATCTTTGCGGTCATCGTCGGCCTAGGGGCATTCGTGCGCGTCGCGCTGCAACGCTTGCGATTGCAGTTGGTGTCGCGCCTGGCGATTTTGATTGGAGTGGTGGCGGGCATCATGGCCGGACTCACCGTGGTCGGCGCCTCGTTCGGGATCGGCGCGCTGATGAACGTCAGCATCTTTCCGATGGTGATCATGTCGAACGTGATCGAGAACTTCACCTCGTCGCAAGCCGAGTTCGGCACGCGCGAAGCCGCGCGCCTGACGGTCAATACGCTGCTGCTGGCGTCGGTGTGCTACCTCGCGGTGGAAGCCACGGGCCTGCAGTCGGTGGTGTTGGTGTTCCCCGAGGTACTGATCGGCGCGATCGCCGTCGACGTTGCGCTCGGCAAATGGCGCGGCCTGCGCCTGCTCGAATACTTCCGCTTCTTCGATCTCACGCGCCGCACGGAGCGCCCGTGGAACCCGCGCTGATCGCGCGGCTGCGCTGGCTGCGCCGGAACGTGCTCGGCATCAATCGGCGCAATCAAGAGCTGGTGCTCCGCTACAATTCGCCGTCGCTCATCGCGGTGGTCGATCACAAAGCGCGCACCAAAGAGGCGTTGGCGCAGCGCGGCCTTGCGGTGCCGCCGACCTACGCGCGCTGCGCACGGACGGCGCAGCTCGGTGACTTCTACGCGGAGTGTGCGCGCCGGGCCGAATTCGTCCTGAAACCGGCGCGCGGCGCCGGGGGCGAAGGGATCGTGGTGATCGCCGGACGCGACGGCGATCGCTTCGTCAAGCTCAGCGGCGCACGCCTCACGCCACGCGACCTGCTCGCGCACGCCGCCGACATCCTCGGGGGCGCATTCTCGCTTAGTCAGACCCATGACGAGGTGCTGATCGAGCAGCGCCTGACGACCGATCCCGCGCTGACGCCGTACTGTCCCGGCGGTGTCGCCGATCTGCGAGTGCTCCTGCTCCACGGTGTGCCGTTGATGGCGATGCTGCGGCTGCCGACTGCGGCGTCGCAGGGGCGCGCCAACTTGCATGTCGGCGGCATCGGTGTCGGACTGCACTTGGCCACCGGCGCCGCGCGCTTCGCGATCTGCCGTGACCGGCCGCTGACACACCATCCCGATACCCGGCACCCGCTGCGCGAGATCCGCGTGCCGCACTGGCATGAGGCGCTGCGGTTGGCGGCGCGTGCCTACGATGCGATCCCCCTCGGTTTGCTCGGCGTCGACATCGTGCTGGCGGATCCACACGGACCGGTGATTCTGGAGTTGAATGCGCGTCCGGGCTTGAGTATTCAGTTGGCCAATCGACGTGGGTTGCGGCCGCTGGTGCGCAATTTGTTGCTGCGCACTCCGGCGTCCTCGGGTACAATCGCGGCCGACGCGCGGGTAGCGCTCGGCGTGGAGTTGAGTGAGCAGGAGGACGAGTTGCGATGAGGTCGAGGGGGGATCGTTATCTGCGGTATGGCATGACGGCGTTGGGGTTGCTCGCGATGGCCGCATCACACGCGGTCGCCGGATCTGGGCGGGGTCAGCGCGAGGAGAGCCCGACCTTGGAGGTGTGGAAGGCGAGGCGCGAGATGTGGCTCAAGCAAAACGGCCACGTCGTGCGCAAGTTCCGCATCTCGCTCGGCAGTGAACCGGGTGCGAGCAAATCCCATCAGGGCGACGGCCGGACGCCGGTGGGCACGTACTACGTCTCCGACAAGCGCGCCAATAGCCCGTTTCACCGCTTCCTCGGCATCAGCTACCCCAACATCGACGATGCCGAGCGCGGGTTCTCCGAGCACTTGATCAGCGCCGACCAGTGGGCCGATATCTTGTACGCGAACCTCCAGCACTTGCCGCCGCCGTCGCATACGCCGCTCGGTGGCCGCGTCGGTATTCACGGCTTTGGTGGACGCAAGGCCGCCGGCATCGACTGGACGGCCGGCTGCATCGCCGTCAGCGACGAGGATATCGACTATCTTTTCCGTATGGTGCCGGTCGGCGCGCCGGTACGGATCCATGATTGAGGGCGCTGATCGCGAATCGCGTATCGCCAGAGGTTTGGAGATCGGCGATCTGCGATACGCGATATGCGTCCGCTGATTCCACGACACTGGAAGTTGCTCGCGCTGCACGCGTATGCGTGCTAGCGCTCGTTCGCGGAGGCACTACCATGGCGGCGTTCTTCGACCGGCTCGAACCGGAGCACATCGAGTTCATCAATCGGCAACCCTTGTTCTTCGTCGCCACGGCGACCGACGGCGCGCATCCCAATCTTTCGCCGAAGGGCTACCATGCGCTGGCGGTGCTCGCGCCCGATCGGGTCGCCTACGTCGACTTGCCGGGCAGCGGCAACCAAACCGCGACCCACGTCGCGGAGCACGGGCGGATCACGTTGATGTTCTGCAGCTTCGAGAGCAAGCCGTTGATCTTGCGCGTCTACGGAAGGGGTGAGGTCGTCGCGCGCCACACGCCCGCCTTCGAGCAGCTCGCCGAGTTGCTCGGAGAAAGGGTCGGTCGGCACACGCGGCAGCTCATCGACATTCGCGTGCAACGCGTGCAGACGTCATGCGGCTACGCCGTGCCGCTGTTCGAGTATCGCGGCCAGCGCGAAACGCTGGTGAAGTATCACGACAAGAAGCACGGCGAGATCGACTGGGAAGCGTACATTCGCGAGCGCACGGCGCCCCAGCCGCCGGTCGCGCGCTAGCGCGGCGAATCACGCATCGCGGTCGCGGCGCGGCGTGGGTACACCGCGATTACGTCTCGTCGGCTACGCCGCGAAAAATCGCCCGGGGTTGACGTTGGGTTCGCGGAACAGACGCTCGCCCGGTTTGGCCTTCGCCAATACCGCCGGCACCTTGAGGCCGCACTGTTCGATCGCCTTGATCGTCTCCTTGATCCCGATGACGTCGACCAGCACCGTGGGCGGCGCCCAGTTGAAGCCGAAGCCCATGATCCGGTCGACATCGCGTGGCTGATCGACCACCTCGGAGGCTCCGACGCGGTTGAGCGCGTAACTGACGTACCCGAAGACTACGGTGCGCGCCAGGTCGGCTTCGGCACCGGTGGCCGCAAGAAAGTGCTTGAACGCGTCCGCGTAGCAACCGATCCGGTGTAGCTCGCGCATTTTCTCGACGAACGGAAGCGGCTTGACCTTCACGTCGGCCGGGTCCTTGTACCCGCCGCTGTTGGGGTCGAGGACGAGATTGATGGTCTTGCCGCCCTCTTTGGTACGCCGGTAGAAGCCGCCACGTTCGGGGGTCTTGTTGCCGAGGTGACCCTCATCAACCAGTTCGGCCATGTATGTGGGCAGCGCGAATGCGTCGTGCGCCTCGTCGTTAGTATTGGCGTGCACGTTGTCGACGATCGCCTTGTGCACGTCCCACCCGACGAGGTCGATGGTGGCCAGCGGCGACATCGCGCGGCCGGTGTACGGTCCGATGAGATAATCGGCGAACGCGACGCCGTGCTTCGCCGCGAGTTGTGCGACTTCGTTCAACACTTTGAAGCCCACGCGATTGCCCGCGAAGGCGGGCTGATCGCGACACACCGTGACGACTCGGCCGAAGCGCTTTTCGAGCAGATCCACGGTCGCCGGTACGAGCGCGGGGTCTGTGCCCGCGTGCGGGATCACCTCGGTGCCGACGATGACGTTGGGCGGATTGAAAAGGTGGATGCCGAGAAAGTTGCGCTTGAAACCGTCGCTGCGCGGGCGCGCCATTTCGGTGATCGACAGACCGGACGACACGGTCGCGACGATCGACTCCGGACGGCGAATCTTGTCGACGCGTTCGAAGAATCCCTTCTTCAACTCGATGTCTTCCGCGAGCGCCTCGAAGATGAGATCCGCTTTGCCGACCGCTTCGTCGAAGTCGCCGTCGTAGGTGCCCACCGACATGCGGTCGGCGATGCGCACCGACTTCGCCATATTTTGCGCGCCGACCAGCCCTTCGCGCGCGCGCTCGGTGGCGCGCGCGAGCAGGACGACGTCACAGCCGCCGGCGGCGAAGGTTTCCGCACTGCCGGCCCCCATGGTGCCGTTGGCACCGAGAATTACCACGCGTTTGATGTCGATCATCCCCTTGCTGGTCCTTGTGTGTTGAAGTGGCGTCGCTGACGACAGCCGGCGTTGTTAGTCGCATTATTTCGCGGGCAGAGTCAACTGAGTTCAGCCGCTGCGAATGACCGTCCAGGTGCTGGTGACCGTCGCCAAGAGCTGATCCTTGCCGTCGCGAATCTGCGCTTCGAGGAAGGCGACGCGGCTGCCCTTGTGGACGACGCGTGCTTCACCGCGCAGCAGCCCGGGCGTTGCGGGCCGGAGAAATGCCACCTTCATCTCCGCGGTGGTTGCCAACTCGCCGTCGCTCAACAGCGCGCCGATGGCCGAGGACATCAAAGCGTCCGCGAACACCGAGACGTAGCCGCCGCGCAGAAAGCCGAACGGATTGATGAGGCGGCCCTCGTCGAGCTGCCATTCCCAGCGACTCGCCGCCGCGGTGCATTCGACCGCGCGCAAGCCTGGCTCACTGCTGAGCTGGCGGGTGACTTCGGCGACGTCATTGTCGCGAATGGCACGGTTCAGTGCGGCAAGCGGAGCCAGTGTGGGCACGCGCGACTGTGTAGCAAGGCGTCTCGGGCCAGTCGACAGGGGGATAAGTGCGAGCTTGAGTCGACGCAGCGAGGACGGTAACGTCCAACGATTCGAGCTGTCGCGAAGGAGATCTCGTCATGGATCAAGCCCCGAATATGGAAGGTCTGTACTATGCGAGTGACCAGCCCGAGGTCGTTGGCGACCGGGTGCACTTGATCACCGGCTTCGGCAACTCGACGTGCATCGAGAGCGACGACGGCTTGGTGATCGTCGACGCGTGCGTTCGCGCGATGGGGCCCCGACTGCTGGCTCAGATTCGCACACTCAGCGACAAGCCGATCCGCTACGTCATCTATACCCACGGGCATTTTGATCACGCCTTCGGCGTGTGGGCGTTGCTCGAAGAGGCGCAACAACGCGGATGGCCGCGGCCGATCATCGTCGCGCACGAGCGAGTGGCACAGCGCTTCAATCGCTATCGCGAGTTGGCGGGCCAGCACGACCACATCAATCGCATTCAATTCGCGCTGCCGGATACCGTGAAGGTGTCGCAGGAAGGCACGTTCTTTTACCCGGACGTGACGTACGCCGACCGTATGCTGCTGCGCGTGGGCGAACTGACGCTCGAACTGCGCCACGCGATGGGCGAGACCGACGACGCGACCTGGGTCTGGGTGCCGGAACGGCGGGTGGTCTGCAGCGGCGATCTCTTCCTGTGGTCGTGTCCCAATATCGGCAATCCCTTCAAGGTCCAACGCTACGAAGTCGAATGGGCCGAAGCACTCGAGGCGATGGCTGCGCTGCATCCGGAGGGGCTCGCGCCGGGACACGGGCCGGCGATCGGCGGAGCCGAGAAAGTCCGCGCGGCGTGCCTCGACACCGCGCGAGCACTCCGCTGGCTGCATGATGAGGTCGTGGGTCGGCTCAACGCCGGGCAATGGGCCGAGCAAATCCTCGCGGAAGTGAACGCGCTACCGCCGGACCTTGCTGCCAAGCCGTATCTGCGGCCGATCTACGGCTGTCCGACCTTCATCGTGCACGGCATTCTGCGCCGCTACGGTGGTTGGTTCGACGGCAACGCCGCCAATCTGTTTCCCTCGCGCGGCGCGGCGATCGCGCGTGAAGTGGTGCAACTCGCGGACGCCGCCCGCTTGCTTCAACGGGCGAAGGAAATTCGCGGTGACGACGTGCAACTGGCACTGCATTTGGTCGACTTCGTGGTCCACGCCGGCGACCACACGCATCGTCGTGACGCGCTCCAGCTCAAAAGCGAGCTGCTCAATGCCCGCGCCGACATCGAGCCGAGCTTCATTGCACGCAACATTTTCCGCAACGGCGCCACGCGCGCCGCTGCGGACGCGAAGGCGTAGATGCGCCGCCTGGCATGCGTCGCCGTCGCCGCGCTGACGCTGGCGGGCTGCACGTTTGTCGGCGGTCCGGGCTCGAGCATCACCGGATGCGCCGGAACGGCGTGGGACCAATCTCAAGCCGCGCCCGTCGGCGCCGTATCGATCGTCGCACTCGGAGACTTCGGAACTGCGGCCGAGCGGCGCAGCGCCGACGTTGGGGCCGCACTGCGGGCGTTCCTGGCGCAGCGGCGCATCACTCCAGACGCGGCGGTGCTGCTCGGCGACAATTTCTACAATGCGGGACTCATCGGTCGGACGCACTGTCCGTGCTGGGGCGGTCACGTCGACCGCGTCGCGGTGAGCCGGCAGCTCGACGACGTCCTTCGACCATTCGAGTTTCTTCGAGAACAAACCACGGCGTACGTTGTGCCCGGCAATCACGACTACGGCTGTCCCAAGCTGCAGGCGATCGAGAACGAGACGAACATCGACAGTTTGCTACCGCCGGAGCGTACCTGGGGTGAACGCTGGCAGTTCCGCGCCGGCTTTCCCACTGCCGCCACGTTCGATGACCGCGCACAAATCGTCTTCATCGACAGCGAACGGATGATCGAAGACGGTGACTTCCTGGCTGCGTCGGTCGATCGCATGCGCGAGCTGCTGAGCGCCGGAGCATACCGCTGGCGATTGGTCGCGGGTCATCATCCCCTCTACACCAACGGTCCGCACGACGGTGCCGGCTGGGATGGCGCACTCGAAAAGGCGCTGTACTATCCGCTGCATCTGCTGTTGTTCCCGCCCTTCGTGTACGGCAACGAAGGGGCGTACGAGTGGAAGTACCGGCGCTACCGGCGCGAGCTGGAACGTCTGTTCTCCGAGCATCATGTCGATGCGATGCTGGCGGGTCACGAGCACGCGCTCGAACTGCTCGCGCCGCGCGAATCGGGACAGCCGATCAACGTGGTGTCGGGCTCGGCGGCAAAATGCTCGCCATTGATGCGGCGGGCGAACACGATCTTCGAAGCATCGAAGAATGGCTTCGCCGTGCTGACTGTCACGGCCGAACGGATGCGCATCGAGTTCATCGGTACGACCGCGTGCGAGGACACCAAGGTTTGCGCACAATCGGTACAAGCCGGAGAATGGCATCGGTTGTTCGCTTACGACCTCGTCCAACTGTAGCCGCACCCTTCAGGGTGCGCTCCTTCGCGCCTGCAACAACAGACGACGCGCAGGCGAAAGCCGGCGGCTACAAATGATCGGAAGGTGAAGTTACGTGCGTGATCGAGTGCTCGGCGCGGCAACGGATGCTTCAGACGCGAGCCAATCCCGGACCGCCGGACGCGCGAGCACCGGCAAGACGAACTCGACACAGCGCTCGGCGAGCCAACGCGAATTCTCTGCGAGTTGCAGCACCTCTCCGAGCCGCTTCTGCTTGATGGCGCCGTAGAGATCGTCCCACATCGCTACCGCCGCGCTGCGGATGAGCGCAACCAACTTCTCGTCGGTGGCGGCGCGGCGAATGAACGCGTCCCCGTGCCGCCGCTGCGCCGCGGTCGTCTTGAGCAGGTAGTGACGCAGCGGCTCGTCGAGCAATCGGCGGATCACGGCACGGGTCAGGTCGAGCACCAGCCGTTGATTGGTTCGACTGGTCGCAAACGCGATCGCTTGCTGCTGCAGCATGGGCATGAACAATCGGATGAAGCCTTTGATCTGTTCTTCGAGCGCGCGCATCGCGGCGGCGCCGAAGAAGGGGTTCAACTTCTGGTTGAAGTTGACGATGGCGGTGAAGATGAGGTCGGTGAACAGCCGCCGCATGAACTCCTGCTCCATGATGCCCGAGATGAGATCCTCGGCGTTCGGCGGCAGCGCGGCGAACTGCCGCAGCAACGCGTCGATGTCGTCGAGCCGACGCTCCTCGATGAGGTCGCTGAGCGATTCGACGCGCCGGCGCAGGCGCGTGGTGGCGCGGCGATTCCCCTGGATCACCAGCTCCGCGATGGTTGCGGGAGAGACGATGCGAGCATCCCACTCGGCGATGATGCCGCGGATCAATGTCGGATCGAGGACGTCCTGAACCCGTGCATCGGCCAGCGCACGAATCTCGGTTTGCAGCGCTCCCGTGAGGCTCCGCTTAAATGGCGTGGAGCGAATCCGCTTCGTCCAGTAGTCGTTCGTCGCTCCGCGCACGTTCGTGACCGTCAGGACACGATGGCGACCAGGTCGGTCACTTGTCAATGGTCCGATGCTATCGAATCGAAAAGGCTCGATCTCATAGCAGGTCGATGCCGCAATCGGTTGATGAGCTCGACGAACCAGGTCCGCCGGTCGTGCGCTATGCGGAGCGTCTCGGCCTCGGCACTCCGTGGTCAGACCATGTCGGTCGGCCGCAACGGCAGCCCGAGAGCGACGCGGCCGGCGAGCTCGGCGGTGCGGTCCCAGTCGAAGACAACGTGACCCTTGAGGACCTCGATATCGCGTTGCAGCCGCTGCAGCGGCGCTGCCGACATGTAGATGCTGGCGCCCGAGCCGTCGCACACGGTGGTGATCACCCCGCGCGCGGCGCGCACCGTCGCCGCCGCCGTGAGCCGCAGGCTCATGCGCTTCTCCACCGGAACCGAGGTTGTGCCCGCGACTCCGGCAAGCTCCGCGACCGCGTGACTCCAATGATCGCGCACGAGGGCGAGATCGCTGATCGCCATGCCGAGACGCGCCTGAGCGACGGGTTGATCGCGCTGGCGGTCTCCCATCGAGTAGGCAAGCACCCGCTCCGACATGCGTTGGCGGAAGAGATCGACGGCGGCCTCGGCGGCGCCAAGAGCGGGCGCGGCGGCGATCAGCGCCAGAACGGGCGGTACAGGAAGGCCTGCCATCGCATCGCCGTCGAGGCGATCACCGCCGAAGAGCAGCGATTTCGCCGAGAGGGCGCGATGTCGCGGCACGAAGACATTCTCCAGGCGGATGGTATCGCTGCCCGTCGCGCGCATCCCCGAGGTGAACCACACCTCTTCGATGTGCGCTTCGGCGATGGGCACGACGACGAAGAGGGTCGTGGGCTCGGGCTCGCTCTGCACGGCGTGCACCATCGCCCACTCCGCGTGATGGATCGCCGTTGCCCACTCCCAGCGTCCGCTGACCCGAAGGCCCCCGTCGACGGCGGTGGCCGTCCCCGTGGGCGCCAGCGGCGCCGGCACCAGCGCGTACGGCTTCTGCGCGTGAAAGAACTCGGCTCGCGCCTTGGGGGGGAACTTGCCGAGCAGCCAACTGTGCAGGATGAGGAACGAGATGGTCCACGCCGACGCCGGGCAGCCGTGCGCGAGGATGCGCGTGCAGTGCGCCAGCGAGTCGATGCCGAGACCGTGTCCGCCGAGCGACGTCGGCACCAGCATGCGGAACAGATCCGCGTTGCGCACATCCTCCAGCGTGCTCTCGGGCAGGCGCCGCAGTGCCTCCGCTGCTGCGGCGCGGTCCGCCAGCGACCGAGAGAGCACCTCGCCGCGTTCGAGAACCTCCGAGTGAGAAAGCGTGCGCACGGAGGCGCAAACTAGCCGCAATCACGGTTCGTCGACAAGAGCTGGCCAGTCGGTTGGCATCCGCGCGCGGCGCACGGCAGGTCTGAACCGATTGCGACGGATAGGTCCCGCGCCGCTTCCCTTCGCGGCGTGATCGGGTTACATCGATGGCCGCACCAGATCACTCGCCGCGCGAACGGAGGTAACGAATGGATTTCTCGCTGGGTCCCAAGGTCGAAGATCTGCGCAGTCGCGTCATCGCCTTCATGGACGAGTATGTGTACCAGGCGGAGAAAGTCGCGTCACAGCAAGTGCACGCCTCGGGCGACCAGCATCTCGAACCGCCGATCATCAAAGAACTGAAGAAGAAGGCCAGAGCGCAGGGACTGTGGAACCTGTTCCTCCCCGACAAGGAGTTCGGTGCCGGTCTCAACAACTGGGAATATGGTGTTCTCTGCGAAGTGATGGGCCGCAGCCCGATCGCGCCGCGGATCTTCAACTGCAACGCCCCGGATACCGGCAACATGGAAATTCTCGCCGAGTTCGGCACGCCGGAGCAGAAGAAGCGCTGGCTGCAGCCGCTGCTTGACGGCGAGATTCGCAGTTGCTTCTCGATGACCGAGCCGGAGACCGCCGGCTCCGACCCGACGTTGCTGAAGACGCGCGCCGTGCGTCAAGGTGATCACTACGTCATCAACGGACACAAGTGGTTCACCTCGGGCGCGTACGGCGCCGCCTTCGCCATCGCCATGGTCGTGACCGATCCCGATGGGCCACCGCATCGGCGCGCATCGCAGATCATCGTCCCCGCCGACACGCCGGGATTCAACCTCATTCGTCCCGTCCCGGTCATGGGGCATACCGGCGGCGGTGGCCACGCCGAGGTGCGCTATGAAGACTGTCGCGTGCCGGTGACCAATGTGCTGGGCGGCGAGGGCATGGGATTCGCCATCGCGCAAGCCCGCTTGGGTCCCGGGCGCATCCATCATTGTATGCGCTGCATCGGCGCCGCCGAGCGCGCCTTCGAATTGATGTGCAAGCGCGCCAACAGCCGCTACACACACGGGAGTTTGCTCGCCGATAAGGGTATCATCCAAACCTGGATCGCCGACTCGCGTATCGAGATCGACTCGGCCCGCCTGATGGTCCTCAACGCGGCGTGGAAGATGGACACGATCGGCAAGAAGGAGGCCCGCCAGGAGATCGCGATGATCAAGGTGGTCGTCCCCAACATGATGCTGGCGGTGCTCGACCGCGCCATCCAGGTCCACGGGGCGATGGGCGTCTCGGACGACACGCCCATCGCGCGGATGTGGCGCGACGGCCGCTCGATGCGCATCGCCGACGGTCCCGACGAAGTCCACAAGATGACAATCGCCCGGCGCGAGCTGCGCAAGTGGGCGTAGCGGACCGGGTACCGCCTGCTGGCGGCTAGCCGATCAATCCGGCGACCGGGCGCGATGCTATGCGCTTTGTCGTACCGCTGCTTTTGCGGGCCGACGTTGATCAGCGCACCGGACGCGTAAAGCGGCGCGCTACGTCATCCGACCGCCGCGCTCAGTGACGAAAGTGGGCAATCGAATGCCCGCCTTCACCGTCAGCGACTGAGCTTTCTGTGGCATGACGGTTGCGTAGGTCGAACGGTCATGACTGCACCTGTACGCCGCGCGGTGAACATCATCGTCGCCGAAGACGATGATGGCCATGCTAGACTGATGGAAAGAAACCTGCGCCGCGGAGGAATCATCAACGCCATCCGCCGCGTGCGTGACGGCGTGGAACTCCTGCACGGACTGCGCAGCGGCAACCGCAACGAATCCGAGGTCATCTTCCTCGACATCAACATGCCGCGGCTGGATGGCTTCGAGGTGCTGACCCAGCTCAAGGCGGACCCGCAACTGCGCGCGATTCCGGTGATCATGGTGACGTCCACGGACAGTCAGCGCGAGATCAACCGGGCCTACGAGCTGGGTGCCAGCAGCTACGTGGTCAAGCCCGTCGGCGTCGAAGCGTTCATCGATCGCGTGCGGAAGTTGGGGTTGTTCCTCGAAGTAGTCGAACTGCCCGGCGAGCCCTTGCCGGTGGGTGTCTAGTGCTGCGATCAGAGCCCGCTCGCAGCGAGGTGGTGCTGTATCTCGGCCCTGACGACGCGGCGGCGGGGCGATGCGCCCGCGCACTGCGGCGCGAAGGATTCAGCGTCACGCGCGTCTCCACGATTTCGGAAGCCGCGGCGGCGTGCCGAGATCACCGCGTGCACGTCGTGGTCTTCGATGCGCGCGGCATCCGCAATTGCCGTCGCGTGATCGAGCAACTCGACGGCTGCGGCGCCACGGTGATCGTGATCGCGCCGGCGCCGATCGGCCGGGCTGCGATTCGGCGCGGTGCCTGGGAATATCTCGACTGCCGCAACCCCGGCTACGTCCAAGACGTCGCACCTGCAGCGGTTCGGGCGGCGGCGTTTGCGCGGGTACGCGGGGAGTGTGCTCGGGGGCTGGCGGTCGCGGAGCGCCGGGTGGACGGCACCCCGACCTCGCTTGCCGACGCGGTCGCCTCCGCGCTGATGCGGGAGATTGCGACCCCGCTGCTGGCGCTGCGCGGCTATCGCGAGCTTCTTGCAGTGCCGGGCGCCTTTG
>Ga0335069_10010754_pt1 | contig 12951 bp, 17 predicted proteins | sample Lox_Sample_11_FD_206714 | JGI IMG/M metagenome (GOLD analysis project Ga0335069, IMG submission 206714) | Soil microbial communities from Loxahatchee National Wildlife Refuge, Florida, United States - Lox_Sample_1.1 | ecosystem: Environmental > Terrestrial > Soil > Wetlands | place: USA... | reverse complement strand
GTTTCCGCAGCAATCAGCACCGTTCCACCCGCGAACGTCGCAACGACTTCTTCCCACGGTCTCGCGCCGACCAACGCAACGCGTGCGATGCTGTCGGAATACTTGTATAGCTGAACTTTCAACGACACAGGGCAAGTCCCGTATTTTCCTACCTCTCGCGGCTTAACCCGCGCTCCGGCCTCGGATTCGTCCGAGGCCGGAAGTGCATAGCCGCCGAAACGGAGGAATGAATGACGCGCACCCCCTGGAAGACTGAAACAGTCCGATGGACGACTCGCTTCGGACGATTCGTCGACGGATGCGGGATCGACAAACTCGCGAGCGATCTCGGGATTAACCGATCGACACTCTACAACTACTTAAACGGGCGGACGGAGCCCAGGCGGACGATGATCGCGAAGATCGTCATCGCGGCGAAAGCTCGCGCCTTCCGGCTCACGATCTCGGACATCCATCGTCACAGCGCGAAGGTTCGCAACGAACGGGAGGCCAGCCGATGAAGCGGCTCTCTCTCTCCCTCCCTTGCGAGTTCACCGAGGACGAGCTCGCGGTGAAAGCGAAAGAGCTCTCGCTCGCGACGCTCGAACTCCGCGAGGTCGAAGAACAGAAAGCGGAAGTCTCGAAGTCGTTCACCGAACGGATCAAAGACATCCGCTCCCGCATGAGCCAGCTCGCGAAAGAGTACAAAGCTCGCGGCGAGAAGCGGCTCGTCGACTGCATCGTGAAGTTCAACCAGCCCGAACCGCTCCAGAAGACGACGATCCGGCTCGACACGGGAGAAGTCGTGAAGGTCGAACCGATGACGGACGAGGAGCGGCAAGAGAGGCTCTTCGAGGAGCACCAGGAAGAACAGGCCGTCGTCGACGACGTCGTCGCGCGGATGCTGCAACAGACGGAGACTGCCGTCGAGGAGATCGATCCCGTGCCTCCGCACGAGGACGCGACGTCCGGCGAATACGAGCCGAACGAGGACGAGTCGGAAGGGGGCGGCCAATGACCCCGCGCGACCAATGGCTTGCTCTTCGGCGGACGGGGATCGGCGGGACGGATGCAGCGGCGATCCTCGGGCTCTCTCCCTGGAGCTCTCCGCTCAACGTTTGGCTCGATAAGACGGGACGCGCAGTCCCGCGACCGTCCGATCCCGATCGGGACGATCTCCTCTTCCTCGGGAACGCGCTCGAACCCGCGATCGCTGCGATGTATGAGCGGAAGACGGGACGAAGACTCTTCAAGCCGGAGGATGACTTCGGGATCGTCCGGCATCCCGCGTTCCCGATGATCCTCGGGACTCCCGATCGACTCGTCGTCGGGGAACCTCGCGGCGTCGAGCTCAAGTCCGAAGTGCCGTTCCTCGATCGTTTCGGCGATCCAGGGACGGACGAAGTTCCGGACTTCTACGTCGCCCAATGCGCCGTTTACATGGCGGTGAATAACTTCGACGCCTGGGACATTGCGCTCCTTCACGGCGGATCGAAGTTCGGAATCTACACGCTCGAACGGAGTCGCGCCGTCGAGAATGAGCTCCTCGACGTCCTCGTCGCATGGTGGGAGCGTCACGTTGTCCAGGACGTGCAACCCCCGATCGACGGATCGGACTCCGCGACGCGATATCTCTCGCAGAAGTTCGCGCAGAATTTCGAACCCCTCGCGGATGCGACCGCCTGGGAGGAGAGGATCGCGAGAGAGCTCGGAGAAACGCGGAAGAGATTCGACGCGATCGAGGAAGCGAAGGCGAAGCTCGAAAACGAGATTCGCGAAGCCATTGGATTCCGCGACGGGATTCGCGGCTCGTTCGGCAAGGTCACATGGAAGCGGTCGAAGGACTCGACGACGACGGACTTCGAGAGAGCCTTCCAGGACGCGAAGACGGAAGTCGCGAAGTTCCTCCTCTCCGGGACGGCCGAGGACATGAGCGCTCCGATCGCGGACGCGGAGACGATCTCCGGACTCTTCGAGCTCGCGCTCCATCGTCACACCCACACAAAGAGCGGCGTCCGCCGACTTCTCTACACACCAGCGAAGGGATAAGGGACGATTTTATGAACGAAGGAATCATTCAGGCCGGAAGTGCGTTATTACCGACTCCGATCTCCCGCGATCGCGGACAGAACGAGTCGGCAGCGATGGTTCTCGCGGCGACGCGACAGGCCGAGATACAGGCGCGATATCTGCTCGCGTCACAGCATCCCCGTGATCTCGACGTCGTCCGCGAGAAGCTCTTGAAGGAGTGTCGACGTCCCTCATTCGCGGACGTTGCACGTTACCGGAAGCCGATCGGGAGGGGAGTCGAAGGGCTCTCGATCCGATTCGCGGAAGCGGCTCTCCGGATCATGAAGAACATCACGATCACGCAGAGCGTCGTCTCCGAGGACGATCTCTCGCGGAAGATTCTCGTCGAAGTCGCGGACGTCGAAGAGCTCGTCTCCTACGGGAAGACAATCACGATCGAGAAGACGGTCGAGCGGAACTCCGTCAAGGACGGCGACACGGTGATCCGGCAGCGGACGGGCTCGCGCGGCCAACAGGTCTACATCATCGCGGCGACGGAAGACGATCTTCTCAACAAAGAGAACGCGCTCATCTCGAAAGCGATCCGGACGGAAGGACTCCGGCTCATTCCTGGCGACGTCCTGGACGAGTGCGAGCGGACGATCCTCGACACGATCCGGCGGAAGGACGCGGAAGACCCCGACGGAGCGAAGCGCCGGATCTTCGATTCGTTCGCGACGATCGGCGTCACGGTCGAGCAGTTGAAGCTCTATCTCGGACACGACGGGACGTCCGTCACCCCGAAGGAGCTCTCCGATCTCCGCGCGATTTACTCCGCGATCCGCGACTCGGAAACGACCTGGAAAGCGACGATCGATCCCGTCCTCGCGGAGCGGAAGAAAGCGGAGGGGACGGCGGAGAAGAGTTCGACTCCTGGATCGCGTAAGGGCATGAGTGCGGTTGCCGATGCGGTGAATCGCTCGAAGAAGAGTGACGATCCGGCGCCGGCCACTTCAACAGATGAGAGCGTCGCTCCTGTGACGGGATCGGAGCTGTCGAAGTGACGGGCGCACAGGCATCACTCTTCGACGATGGCGGGAGCTCGCGCTCCCGTCGAATTCCGCCCCTGAGAGCGCGGCGAGCGACGAAGCGAGACGAGATCGAGAAATTCTTCGTCGCGAATCTCGGGACCCGGCTCGCCACATACGAGCTACATGCGAGGTTCGGGAGCGCGTTCCGCTCCCGAGTCTCCGAGATCAACCGATCGCAGACTTGCTCGATCACGATTCATAACGAAGTCGATCCGCAGAAAGACGGAGCGGAGCACTCGGTCTATTGGTCGACGCGGAGGACGGCATGAAGCGAATCCCTCGCGCGACGATCGACTACCCCTTCCCGCATGAGTTTGACGCGGGGAAGTATTCCGCCTACTACCTACTCTCGGACGTCCCCGAGTCCGACGTCCAGGCCGCGATCCTCGGGCTCCTTCGCTCCTTCAAAGTCGACGCGATCGCGGTCGACGCGGGAGCGAAGGGGCTCCGGCGGACGCTTCTCGCGCGGATGCGGAGAGCGGGATTCCCGATGCAAGCAATCGCCGCGCTGCTCTCCGGCGGACTCGGATCGGAGATTCCGGCGGGACACTCTGACATTGCCGGGACGCTTGCTCCGTCCGGACGCTCGCTCTACATCGAAGTGAAGAAGCCCGCGACGATCGACGGCGGCGGGAATGTGATCGAGCGGCAAGGGCAACCGACGCAGGAACAGCTCGACTTTCTCCTCTCGAAGTACAAGCGGGGAGCGATCGTGATGATCGCTTACTCGATCGACGACGTCTCCGAATTCCTCGCGGACGATCTCCGCCGGAACTACGACGCGGCGAGACGGGAGGGACTATGAGTCGACGAATCCCCTCCGAGATCGACGTCGATCTCCTCCGAACCGCTGTAAAAGCACGACTCCCGCTTCCGTTCGACGGCTCCTCCTGGACTGCGAGCTTCCTCCCGACTTGCGTCGTCTTTCGGAGATTGCGGACGAAGCAAACCTACATCGTCGAGTACGAGACGGCGATACAACGCGCGATCAAGGCGGACGTCGAAGAAGCGCGACGCTCCAGGAAGCGGAAGAGAGGTCGATCCGATGGGACGAATTAGAACGATTAAACCGCAGATGTGGAAGGACGATCGCTTCGTCGATCTCTCCTCCGACACCGTGCGGCTCTTCTTCGTCGGGCTCTTGAACGTCGTTGACGATGAGGGACGCGCCGTCTACGCTCCGCGTGAGATTCGGCGGGAGATATTCCCCGATCGCATCGAGCTCAACGTCGCTCCGCTCCTGGCGGAGCTTGGCGAGAACGGGCTCGCGATCATTTACGAAGTCGACGGGAAGCGATACGTCGCGATCCGAAACTTCGCGAAACACCAGAAGATCGACCGGAAGACGGCGTCGAAACTACCTCCTCCGCCCACTTCCGACCATGAATCACCACTCCTCGACGAGTCCTCGACGAGCGCGGGAGTGATCGGCGAGATCGACGCGATCACTCGACGAGTCCTCGACGATCACTCGATGAGTCCTCGACGAGCCCTCGACGAGTCCTCCCGATCACTCGACGAGCCCTCGACGACGGAAGGGAATGGAAAGGAAGGGATCAAGGAATGTAAAGGAACTTCTGCGCCGTCGCAAGCTCCGGCGAAGGAGACGCGATCGGGAAGCGATCGAGAAGCGACGGAGAAAGACCCACGGTTTCAACCCTTCGTCGACGTGATCCACCAACGCTACCGGACGATGAACGGCGCAGACTGCCCCTGGAGTCCGAAGGACGGGAAACAGGCGAAGGACGTGCTCCGATCCCTGGACGCGAAGGACTGGACGATCGAGAAGCTCGATCGATGTGTTCAATTCAAGCTCCTCTCCCTGGATCACCCCGCGACGGAAGCTCCGCACCTATGGCTCGCGCGACTTACGAGCTATTACGAAGCCCCTCTCGATCGTTTCGGACGTCCCGACTTCGAGAAGCGGGATCGATGGGAGCGGAAACATACGGAGAAGTCCACTCCGGTTCCGGCTCCTCGTCCGGCTCGATCGCTGGTTCCCGATCCGTCCGTCGCGGCGTTCGTCGAGTCGCTCCCGTCCGATCCCTGGACGCTCGTCCTTGATCGTCTCCGGAAGATCGTCAACCCTCATTCGTTCGACACATGGCTCAAGCCGACGAGGTTCCTCGGAGTCGACGCGAAGGACGTCGTCGTCCGCGTCCCGAATAACGACTTCGGCCACGTCCTCGATAAGTGGGGAGACGCGATCTCCGCGATCTTCGAGGAGCTTCGCTTCCCGTTCGACGGCGTCTCCCTGGAGGTCGTCGCATGATTCACGTCGGAGAACTTTCACTCGAAGAACGCGGAGCGATGGAGCTCATCGAATCCGCGCGGAGCTATCTCGCGGAGTGGTACGCGTCCGGCGGAGATTGGCGCGAGTTCCACCACATGACAGCGTCGAATCTTCTTCGCGAGCTCGTCACCGCGATCCGCGTCGACGCCGCGGCTCGGCGGTCGGAACCATGACGGAACGACGGATCAAAACACGCTGCGTAAAGTGCGGGGATTCGTTCGCGCGAAAGCCGGACCGTTCGCCCGTTTGCCCAAAGTGCCTCACGCGTCCAGAAGTCGGAAAGGTCTATCTGATCGCGAGCTACCACACGGGAGACTTCGTCGGAACCTGCGTCGCGACGGAGTTCACGTTCGCGCGTTATCGCGTGAACGCTCCGCTCGCAACGACGCTCAATCCAGGAGAGGAGATCGAGGTTCCGTTCTTCTCTCCTGCGAAATTCATTCCGGAAGCCACGTCGGAGGCTATATGACCACGCCGACTCGCGGACGGGCGACCGTCCCGATCGAGTATTCGAATCGGAAACAGCGACGCGCGGGACACTCGGAACGATGCTCGCGCGGCGATCACGAACAATGCTCGGGACTGATACGAGCGAATCACGGGCTGAAAATTCGATGCCTGTGCAAGTGCGGGCATCCTCATGTCAAAGGACTGAAAATGAAAATAAAAGCCACCGTCTTGAAGGTTCGCTGTGCGACGTGCAACGAGTCTCTCTCAACACTCGAACGATCGGCGTCGGAGAACTTCATCTACCGTCACCGTCACCACCCAGGATTCTCGTACCTCCTTCAAGTAGAAGAGCCAAATTTCCTTGCGGGATCGGATATCCCCGCGACGGTGAAGACGGCGTCGTAACTCGTTTGGCTCCGTCGAGATCTTTAGACTCGCTTCGACGGAGCCGGACGCGCATGATCTCGCAGGAAGGGAGTACCCGATGAACTATTCCGTCGACGTCGACATTTCCGGCGCAGTGAAGTTCACGACCGCGCTCACGAAGCAAATTCCCTTCGCTATGGCGAAGGCACTCACGCAGACGGCGAAGATCGCCCAGACGGACATCATCATCGCGATGCAACTCGTCTTCGATCGTCCGACTCCTTACACGCTAAATTCGACGTTCGTCGATCCCGCGACGAAGGATCGGCTCGAAGCGTTCGTCCGTTTGAAGAACGAATCCGCGACAGGCCTCCCGCCGACGAAGTATCTGCAACCGGAAGTGTCCGGCGGAGCTCGGAGCGTGAAACGATCCGAGTTCGCCCTTCGCCGTTCACTGAATCTCCCCGATGGAGCGTTCGTCGTCCCTGGAGCACGAGTCCCGCTAGATCAATACGGGAACATCACAGCGGGAACGATGACGAAGATTCTGTCCGCCGTGGGATCGATGCCAGATTCTTATGCGAACACGACGTCGAGATCGCGACAGCGGGCGATCGCGGCGGGACGTGATCTCGAATACTTCGTCGGACGCTCGCCGACCGGAGCGCAGCGTCTCGGAGTTTGGCTCCGTCGCGGACGTCACCTTCTCCCGATCTTGATCTTCATCGATCGCGCTCCCACGTACCGCGAGCGTCTTCGCTTCTATGCGATCGCACAGGAGACTTATGCTCGCGAGTACCAACCGCTCTTCAACAATGCTCTCGCGGACGCGATCGCGACGGCGAGACTATGACGAGCGACGCGCCCCGCGACGGACACGAGAGGGAGATCGAAGCGATCCTCCTGCATCGCCGTGGATTGATTCGCTCACTCATAGATCGAGTGCAGTGTGAGAGCGACTTCGGATCGGCGGGATTCAGGAGTCCAGCGCGACGCGGTGACGGCGGGCAGGTTCTCCCCGACCCCCCACCCGTCACGGGTAATTCGAACCCCGATCGCAAACCAGTGAATAAAACTGCGGAGCGCGTTTCGCTTCGCTCCGAGGAGGCTTATGCCAGCTAAGAAGGACGCGGGCTCCAGGACGGCGGGAGTCCCGAAAACATTGAAGAATCGAATCGTCGGGAGCGGAGAGATCGAAGTCGCGAAGCTCAAAGCGAACCCGAAGAACTGGCGAACTCATTCCGACGAGCAACGCCTCGCGATGAAGGACGTTCTCGAACAAGTCGGATGGGTGCAGAACGTGATCGTGAACCGGAAGACGGGGAACATGATCGACGGGCATCTTCGAGTCGAGATCGCGACGGCTCGGAGCGAGAAGAGCGTTCCTGTCGTCTTCGTCGAGCTCACTTCGAAGGAAGAAGACCTCGTCCTCGCGTCGCTCGACCCGATCGCGGCACTTGCCGGCCTCGATTCTGGAAAGCTCGCGTCGCTCCTGGACGAGCTCGACGTCGAGGGAGAGGGACTCGCGAAGATGCTCGACGAGATGGCAGAGGGGATCGCGAAGAAGCGCGGGAGCAACGAGAAGCCGGAAGTCGAATTCGCGGAAGAGCTCCTCGAAGAACATAACTTCGTCGTCCTGTATTTCGACAACACGGTCGATTGGCTGAATCTGCTCTCGATCCTGGAGCTCCCGACGGTGAAAGCACTTCATTCGAAGGAAGGATTCAAGACACAGGGAGTCGGACGCGTCGTTCGTGGAGTCGATGCCCTGGAGAAGTTCCGGAAGTGGGGAGGAGATCATGCAGATTAGTGTCTGCTGCCCTTCGTACCGACGACCGAAGCGGATCGAGACGTTCGACTACCTCCCCGGGATTCGCGTCTATGTGGCGCCGGAGGAGCTCGACGCCTATCGCGCAACCTACCCGACGAAGGACGTCGTCGCTTGCCCTCCTGGAGTCCAGGGGAACCTATGCCGCGTTCGGAATCACATCATCGATTGCGAGCTCGTCCAGGGAGACGCGGACGTCCTCGTCATCATCGACGACGACTTTCACGGGCTCGCATATTGGGAACAGAAGCGGAGAGTCGAGCTTCCCTCGGAGGAATTTCTCGCGTTCGTCGAAAAGTACACGATCCTCGCGCGGGAGCTCGGCGCATTCCTGTGGGGGGTGAATCTCACGTCGGATAAGCAGCTTTATCGCGAGTACACGCCCTTCTCGACGGTCGCCTACATCGGCGGGCCATTCCAGGCGATCCGGAGGGGATGCGAGCTCAGGTACGACGAGCGGATGCCGCTCAAGGAGGATTACGACTTCTCCCTCCAGCACTTGAACCGTTATCGATGCGTCGTCCGCGTCAATCACGCCTACTACCTCGTCCGGCAGAGCGAACAGGCGGGAGGATGCGCGACATATCGCAATTTCGAACGGGAGAAAGCGCAGTTCGAGATTCTTCGGCGGAAGTGGGGATCGGAGATCGTCCACAACGACACGATGGACTTGTCGCACGTATCGGTGAAGAAGCGGACGCGGATCGACTACAACCCCGTGATCCACCCTCCGATTCGGGGAGTGTGACGAATGACGTTCGGCGATCGATGGAGATTCGGGATCGACGATTCCGCGAAGGTCGATAATCCAGGAAGCGATCAACACCCTTTCATAGAAGCTCCGGACGGGCGGAAGCTGTGGCTCGCGACGGACACGGACGTCGCGCTCGCGAGGCGTCTAGTCGAGATGGCGAACGAGTTCCGCGCGTTCGCGAATCCGACGGGGAAGCGGGGGGGACTAGATGGCCTTCGTTAATGTGCAGAAACTCGCGAGCGCGATGAACGTCACCGCGCGAAGAGTTCAACAGCTCGTCTCGGAGGGACTCCCGCGCGAGGAGAAGGGAAAGTACGACCTCGCGAAGTGTCTCCTCTGGTACATCCGCTACCTCCAGAACGCGCTCGAAGGACGCGGCGTCCCGACTCCCGACGGCGAACTCGGATCGATGAAGGAAGAGCGGCTCGCGCTCCTTCGCGTCGATCGTGAGCTCCGCGAGATCGAGCTCGCGGAGAAGCGCGGATCGCTCGTCTCGATCGTCGACGTCGAGAAGACCCTCTCCGATCTCGTCCTTACGACGAAAGCGCGGATTATGGGCATCGCTCCGCGACTCGCGGCAGAGCTCGTCGGAGAGTCCTCGCGCGTGATGATCCAGGCGAAGATCGAGAAGGAGATTCGCTCCGCGCTCGCACACCTGGAGAAGCCGAGCGCATGAGCACAGCTATCCAGGCTCCCGAGATCGGCACTCACGCACTCGGAGTCGAGAATTTCGAAGCGGCGAGGCGTCGCGTCTTCTCGCTCTTCGCTCCTCCTCCAGACATTGCCGTCTCCGAGTGGGCTCGACGGTATCGCGTTCTACCGAAGGGATCGACGTCTCGTCCTGGAGCGTTCCGTCCGGAGAAGTATCAAGTCGAGATGATGGACGCGATCCTCGATCCAAACGTGCATGAGATCGTTCTCCAGAAGTCGACGCAAGTCGGATATAACGACGCGGTTGTGAACAACATCATCGGATACGTGATCGACGTCGATCCGAAGCCGATCATGCTCGTCGAACCGACGATCGATAATGCGAAAGACTACGGGAAGAAGCGGATCGCTCCGATGATCGCGAACTGCCCTCCCCTCCGCGAGAAAGTCCGCGAAGCGACGTCCAGGAGAGCGGGGAACACGCTCACCTTGAAGGAGTACCCAGGCGGATTCCTGAAACTCACGGGAGCAAACGCAGGCTCCGGACTTCGCTCCGATCCCGTCCCGATCGTGATCTTCGACGAGGTCGACGGATATCCCGAGGACGTCGACGGCGAAGGCGATCCGATCGAGATCGGGACTCGTCGGACGGATCAATTCCCCGACTACAAGATCGTGAAGGGCTCGACTCCCGCGCGTCCGAAGGAGATCTCGCGGATCGTGAAGGCATACGAGCGGAGCGACCAGCGCGAATTTCACGTCCCTTGTCCGTTCTGCGGATTCGCGCAGCCGCTCGTTTGGCGCGATCCGGTGTCGAAGGACTATCGGCTCGTCTATGAAGTCGCGGAGAACGGCGTCGTCGTCCGATCGAGCGTCGCGTATCTTTGCGCGAAGTGTCGCGGACGGATCACGGAACGGTACAAACAGCAAATGCTCGACGCGGGCTCATGGATTCCGCGATTCCCTGGACGCGACGTCGTCGGCTTCTACATCAACGCCCTTTACTCGCCTTGGCGCGAGAACTGGCACGAGCTCGCGCAGGAATGGAGCGAAGCGAATCGCGAGCGGAGTCCGGAGAAGTTGAAAGCGTTCATCAACCTTCGACTCGGGGAACCGTGGGAGGAGGATGGAGACGCGCTCGAAGCTCATTCGCTCCGCGCTCGCTGTGAGAAGTATCCCGAGGACGCGGACGTCCCGAACGGAGTCGGGCTCCTCACCGCGAGCGTCGACGTCCAGAGCTCGGGACGTCTGGAGTGCGCCGTCAAGGGATGGGGAGCGAAGGAGGAGTCCTGGCTAATCACCTATCAACAGTTCTTCGGCGATCCTGGACGCGAGGAAGTATGGAACGAGCTCGACGAGTTCCTCGGGACGAAGTTCCGACACGCTTCCGGACGAGAGATCGCGATCTCCGCGACGTTCATCGATTCCGGCGGACACAATACGGACGACGTCTACAAGTTCGTCAAAGCTCGGCAGTCGCGACGCATCTTCGCTTGTCGAGGAGCGAGCGAGTCGGGGAAGGAGATTCTTTCGAAGTATTCGCTAAATAATCGCTTGAAGGTGAAGCTCTTCACGATCGGGACGGATACGGCGAAGGATCGCATCTTCGCGCGGATGAAGATTCCCGCTCCGGCTCCTGGCTTCATGCACCTTCCGGACTGGATCGACGACGAGTACCTCGAACAGCTCACGTCGGAAAAGGCCGTCCGGCGCTATAAGAAAGGCCGCGGAGCGGTTCGCGAGTATATCAAGACACGCGAGCGGAACGAAGCTCTCGATCTCGAAGTCTATGCACTCGCGGCTCTCTATTCGCTTGGAAACGCGAAGCTCCGATCACTGGAGCAACTCGCGACGGAGTTCTCGACTCCGATCGAAAGGGAGACTCCCGCAACTCCCGCAACTCCCGCGACTTCGACGACCTGGGGAAATCACGGCGGATTCATCAACTCCTGGCGACCTTAACCCTGTGATAACGCTTAATCGCCGGCTTTGGCCGAGCCCCCCGCTCAGGAACTCGGGAACATCCTTGAATTTCTGCAGCCCGGGGCGTGGTCGACAGGGTGTAATCTATGAGGTTCAACCAACAACTATTATGCCGGTCCTCCAATTCAAGGGTAAAACCGCAGTCGAGAACTACCATCACACTGTTCCGCACCACATTCTGGAATTTGATCCAGGGCAATCGGTGCTCGCGAAAGGTGAGATGCCAGGCCTAGACGGCAACGCGATCATCGAGGGCGACAACCTCCTCGCGCTCAAGGCACTTCTCCCAACACATGCTGGAAAAGTGAAATGCGTCTACATAGATCCGCCGTACAACACGGGAAACGAGGCCTGGGTTTATAGCGACAATCTGACGCAGCCTCAGTTCAAAGAATGGATCGGCCAGACAGTGGGTAAGGAGAGCGAGGATGCCACCCGCCACGACAAATGGTGCTGCATGATGTACCCCCGCCTGGAGCTTCTCAAGGAGTTGCTGCGAGAAGATGGGGTCATTTTTGCCAGCATTGGTGAAAACGAGATTGCACATCTACGAATGCTGATGGATGAAATCTTCCTCGCAGACACGCCGCTTGCGACATTCGTATGGAAACGTCGGAGTCCGAGTGGTATGCGCGAAGAGCCTGTCTCCGTAGATCACGAATATGTGCTGATGTACGCAAAGAATGTGTCCGAGGTGCGACTCGAAGGTCTGGTCGCAGATGAGTCAAAGTACCCATTCGAAGACGACGGTGGAAAATACGCCAGCACTGATCTGACCATTGGAATGACAAGCGAGGATCGGCCGAATCAGTTTTATTCTATTTTTAATCCTCGCACCGGGGTCGAATATCCAGCGAACCCAGATCGCGTCTGGCGATTCGAACCGGACAAAATGAAAGAAGTCATCGCCCAGAAATTAGTCATCTGGCCTGACGATGTCGGCGGAGAAATGACTCGCCCTCGTTTCAAAACATACTTCGATCCCGACGATCCAAAGATCAAACCAGTTTCGACTTGGATCGAAACAGCATCGCGGAAGAAAGCAGAAGTGCTGGCGGAGGCCGAAGACTTCGAATTAGAAGTCTTAACTACAGGAATGAATCAGGAGGGAGGCCGGATTCTCCAGAGAATTTTCGGTAAGAAGGTGTTTGAGTACCCGAAACCGCCGTCGCTGATAAAAGCGTTGATACGTGTTGCAACAGGAAAAGATGATCTAATCCTCGATTCTTTTGCGGGCAGCGGCACCACTGGGCACGCCGTTCTGGAGCTCAACCGGGAGGATAGTGGCTGCCGCCGGTTCATGCTTCTGCAACTTCGGCACGACACCAAGGAGCAGGAACACGACGGGTTCAATGTTTGTCAGGAGGTGACAGCAGAACGAATCAGGCGAGTCATCGCGGGTTACAAGTTCAGCAAAGGAAAAGGACCGAAGCAGAAACCAGAGAGTGTCCCTCCACTTGGTGGTACCTTCACCTACGCTCGACTGGGTCCGAAACTCCTCGGAGAATATCGGGACATGGGAGAAACCCTCCCTGCATACGACGAA
>Ga0335069_10010753_pt1 | contig 12951 bp, 13 predicted proteins | sample Lox_Sample_11_FD_206714 | JGI IMG/M metagenome (GOLD analysis project Ga0335069, IMG submission 206714) | Soil microbial communities from Loxahatchee National Wildlife Refuge, Florida, United States - Lox_Sample_1.1 | ecosystem: Environmental > Terrestrial > Soil > Wetlands | place: USA... | reverse complement strand
ACGTGCGCGAGCTGGTCGCCGGCACGCGCGGCGGCGTCGTCTACGACACCGGCGACACGGACTACGGAATCTGGTCGGCCGGCCAGACCCAGGGCCTGATCCACGACATCCCGACCTGCAAGGAGCTGATGGAGCGCATCGTGAGCGAGGCGCAGGCGATCATCCGCAGCCGGCTGGACAAGATGGTCGCCTGATCAGGGCAGGTGGTTGATCGGGCCATGTCCCGCGCCGAAGCCCGGCGCGGTGCGGATGGCCCGCTGCACGAAGTCGTGGGCGCGCTGGACCGCATCAGACAGCGCCAGGCCCTGGCCGAGCCCGCAGGCAATGGCGGTCGAGAGCGTGCAGCCGGTGCCGTGCGTGCTCGTCGTGTTCACGCGCTTTGCGATGTAGGCGCGCGGATCGAACCACGGCGTGAACAAGAGGTCGGTGACGGTTTCGGAGCCGCCATGGCCGCCCTTGATGAGCACGGCCCGGGGACCGAGCGCGAGGAGGGCGCGGCCGGCCCGCGCGAGGTCGTCCGGCGTCTCGAGTGCGAAGCCGCAGAGACGTTCGGCTTCCGGCAGGTTGGGCGTGATCAGCGTCGCGAGCGGAAACAGGTCGGACTTCATCGCTGCGAGCGCGGCATCTTCGGACAGCACCGCGCCGCTCGTGGCGACCAGGACCGGATCGACGACCAGCGGAATGCCCTCCGCGCGCTCGCCGAGCGTCGCTGCGACGGTACGGACGATATCCGCCGAGCCGAGCATGCCGGTCTTGATCGCGTCCGCACCGATGTCGGTCAGGCAGCGCTCGATCTGCTCGCGGACGACCTCCGGCGCGACGGGGACGATGGCACCGACCCCGGTCGTATCCTGAGCCGTGATGGCCGTAACCGCCGTCATCGCATAGACGCCGAGCGCCGTGGCGGTCTTGATGTCGGCCTGGATACCGGCGCCGCCCCCCGAATCCGATCCCGCGATGGCGAGAACCCGGACTGGCTTCAAGCGGCGACTTCCTGGATCGCGGCGACGACGTCGTTCACGACGGCGCGCACGAGTGCCTCGTCGTCGCCTTCCGCCATGACGCGGATGACGGGTTCGGTGCCGGACTTGCGGACCAGCAGCCTGCCCGAGCCGTTGAGGCGAGCTTCCCCGTCCTTGATGCTCTCCGCGACGCGCGGCGCCGTCAGCGGCGAACCCTTCTGGAAACGGACGCTCTCGAGCACCTGGGGCAGCGGCTCATAGAGATGGGCCGCCTCGCTTGCGGACTTGCCTTCGGCGGCGAGGACCGCGAGCACCTGAAGTGCCGCGATCAGTCCATCGCCGGTCGGCGAGAAGTCGCTGAGCACGATGTGGCCCGACTGCTCGCCGCCGATGTTGTAGCCGCCCTTGTTCATCTGCTCGATGACGTAACGGTCGCCGACCGGAGCGCGGGCGAGCTTGAGGTCGAGGCTCTTCAGATAGCGTTCAAGTCCGGCGTTGGACATCACCGTGCCGACGACGCCGCCGCCCTTCAGCGCCCCGCGGCGCGACCACGACCGCGCCAGGAGCGCGAGAATCTGATCGCCGTCGATGATCCGGCCGCGTTCGTCGCACATCGCGACACGGTCGGCATCGCCGTCGAGCGCGATGCCGAAATTGGCGCGCATCTCGCGTACCTTGGCGGCCATCGCCTCGGGCGCGGTCGAGCCGACGTTGGAGTTGATGTTGAAGCCGTCCGGGCTGACGCCGATCGAAATGACCTCGGCGCCGAGCTCCCACAACGCCTCGGGCGCGACCTTGTACGAGGCGCCGTTGGCGCAATCGATGACGATGCGCATGCCTTCGAGCGTCAGGCTGCGCGGGAAGGTGCGCTTCGCGTATTCGATGTAGCGCGCCTGCGCGTCGTCGATGCGCTTGGCGCGCCCGAGCTTTGGCGAAGTGGCAAGGCCGTGCTCGAGGCCGTTGTCCATCAGCGCCTCGATGGCGGCCTCGTGCTCATCGGAAAGCTTGCGTCCGTCGGGGCCGAAGAACTTGATGCCGTTGTCCTGGTACTGGTTGTGCGAAGCGGTGATCATCACGCCCATGTCGGCGCGCAGGCTGCGCGTGAGCATGGCGACGGCGGGCGTCGGCAGCGGGCCAAACAGGAACACGTCCATGCCGACCGAGGTGAAGCCGGCGGTGAGCGCGGATTCGATCATGTAGCCCGAGAGGCGAGTGTCCTTGCCGATCACGACCCGGTGGCGATGCTCGCCGCGGGTGAAGATGCGGCCCGCCGCCATGCCGGCGCGCATGGCCACGCCCGGCGTCATCGAGCCGGAATTCGCGCGGCCGCGGATTCCGTCGGTGCCGAAATATTTCCGGCTCATGAAAAGCTCCCCTCGCCCGCCCCGAAGCTGTCGGCAAAGTCTAGCAGACATTGTGTCAGGAACATTGCGAGCAAATGTTAATTCGGGGCGGTTCTAGGCGGGCGCCGCCGGCCCGTCCAGCGTTTTCGCCAAGAGTAACGCATCCTTAAGGGGGCCGGGCGCGTGGGTCCGGACATAGTCCGCACCCTGACGAACCGCGTAGAGTTCCGCCGCGAGGCTGACAGCCCCGGCCGATGCTGCATCGCGCCCCACGAGGCTGCGCAGGAAGGACTTCCGGGAAACCGACACGAGCAGCGGCAGTCCGAAACGGCGCTTCAGGAGAGCGAGTCCGCGCAGGACGACGAAGGATGCCTCGCGGTCGGAGCCCAGGAAGAATCCCATGCCGGGATCGACGATGAAGCGAGAGCGGGCGACGCCGGCCTTCTCGAGAGCCGACAGCCGGGCGTCGAAGAAGCGGAAGATGCGATCCATGATCTCGCCGGGCGGGACGTGGACGCGCGTCGCGGCGCCGCGCGCCTGCACCGAATGCATAACGATCAGCTTTGCCTTCGACTGCGCCAGCGCCGGATAGAGCTCCGGGTTCGCGAAGCCCTCGATATCGTTGAGATACGCGACGTCCTGCGCCAGCGCCCAGCGCTGGACGGGCAGCGAGAACGTGTCGATGGAGAGCGGAATGCCGCGCAACCCAGGCAGCACCGGCTCGAGCCGCGCAACCTCGACCTCCGGCAGGACGCCGCGCGAATCCGGGTTGGACGAGGCGGCGCCGATGTCGAGGACGTCTGCACCATCGCCCGCGAGCGCCCGGCCCTGCGCGATCGCGGCCGCGGGCTCGAGGTATTTGCCGCCGTCGAAGAACGAGTCGTCGGTGATGTTCAGGATGCCGAGGATCGTGGTCATGGGTGCAAACGGAAAAGCCTCCGGCCATTACGGCAGGAGGCGCTTCGTTCTTCAATAATGATGGCTACCGCCCCGGCTGCGGCTCGGGGACCGGGCCGATGCCGCGCGGACGGCCGGCGGCCGGCACACTCGGACCCGGGCCACGATCGGGCGCCGGCTCTTCATACGGGGTGCGGACCGGCTTGATGCCCTTCATCAGCGCCACGATCTCGTCGCCTGTCAGCGTCTCGTATTCGAGCAGACCCTTGGCGACGGTGTGCAGGTCGTTGATGCGCGACGACAGGATGCCGTAGGCGCGCTGATAGCACTCGTCGATGATGCGGCGGATCTCTGCGTCGATCTTCTGGGCCGTCGCCTCCGAAATGTTCTGGGTGCGCGAGACCGAGTGGCCGAGGAAGACCTCTTCCTGATTCTCGGCATAGGCCAGCGGACCGAGGTCGTCGGACATGCCGTAGCGGGTCACCATGGCGCGGGCCATGCGGGTCGCGACCTCGATGTCGTTCGAGGCACCCGTCGTCACCTTCTCATGGCCAAAGATCAGCTCTTCGGCGATGCGGCCGCCGAAGAAGATGGTGATGTCGGCGAGCATCTTCTGGCGCGTGAGCGACAGGCGGTCACGCTCCGGAAGCTGCATGACCATGCCGAGCGCGCGGCCACGCGGAATGATGGTCGCCTTGTGGATCGGATCGGAGCCTTCGACGGCGATCGCAACGATGGCGTGGCCGCCTTCGTGATAGGCGGTGAGCTTCTTCTCGTCCTCGCTCATGGCCATCGAGCGGCGCTCGGCGCCCATCATGACCTTGTCCTTGGCGTCCTCGAGCTCGCTCATCGTGACGACGCGCTTGCCGCGGCGGGCCGCCAGCAGCGCGGCCTCGTTGACGAGGTTGGCGAGATCGGCGCCGGAGAAGCCGGGCGTGCCGCGGGCAATGACGCGCGGCTCGACATCGGGCGCGAGCGGCACCTTGCGCAGATGGACGCGCAGGATCTTCTCGCGGCCGCCGAGGTCGGGATTGGCGACGACGACATGGCGGTCGAAACGGCCCGGGCGCAGCAGCGCCGGATCGAGAACGTCGGGGCGGTTGGTGGCGGCGATCAGGATGACGCCTTCGGCCGACTCAAAGCCGTCCATCTCGACCAGCAGCTGGTTCAGCGTCTGCTCGCGCTCGTCGTTGCCGCCGCCGAGGCCGGCGCCGCGATGGCGGCCGACGGCGTCGATTTCGTCGATGAACACGATGCAGGGGGCATTCTTCTTCGCCTGCTCGAACATGTCGCGGACGCGGCTCGCGCCGACGCCGACGAACATCTCGACGAAGTCGGAGCCCGAGATGGTGAAGAACGGCACGTTCGCCTCGCCGGCGATGGCGCGGGCGAGCAAGGTCTTGCCGGTGCCCGGCGGGCCGACGAGCAGCACACCCTTGGGAATGCGGCCGCCCAGCCGCTGGAACTTCTGCGGGTCCTTCAGGAAGTCGACGATCTCCTTGAGGTCGTCCTTGGCCTCGTCGACGCCGGCGACGTCCTCGAAGGTCACGCGGCCCGTGCGTTCGGTGAGCATCTTGGCGCGCGACTTGCCGAAGCCCATCGCCTTGCCGCCGCCGGCCTGAAGCTGGCGCATGAAGAAGATCCACACGCCGATCAGCAGCAGCATCGGCAGCGCATTGAGCAGGATCGTGATCAGGTTGAAACCGTCATCGGGCTGCGTCACCGCCACGTTGACATTGTGCTGGTTCATCAGATCGGCCATCGCGCCGGCACCGCCCGATGGAATCGTGGTGGTGAAGGCCTGGCCGTTGTTCAGCGTTCCCTTGATCGAATCGCCCGTCATGGTGACTTCCTTGACGTCACCAGCGAGGACTTCCTGGCGGAACTTCGAATAGATCAGGTTCTGCGAACTGGTGTGCTGCGCCGTCCCCTGGAACAGGTTGAACAGGAACACGAGCAGGAGCGCGACGACGATCCAGAGGGCAAGATTGCGAAGATTGTTCAAGGGCCGTCCTTTCAACGGGGGCCAAAGCCGGTGTTCGGGCGATCAAGGAACCCGTCGTAGATAGATAGGTTGCTTGTACCGCATTGCCAGCCTGCGAAACGTTAAGAAATTCGGCTTCCCACCGCAATGATTGCGGCAGAACGCGCTTAACGCCGCCCGCCCCGGGCAGTTTTGCGGCGATTTCGGTCCGTTTTGCCGCGGGGTCGGGTCATTTCCCGACTGACCACCAGGGTTCCGGCGCCGAACGCCCCATCTGCGGGCAGATATAGGTGGCAACCATGCAATGTGCAGCCGCCGCCGATGGCTCCGGCACCGATTCGGTCAAATAGCCGCTCGAGCCGTTCGAAGCGCGGCCGGTAGGACTGCCTCGAGACCAGCATCAGGATTTGCGCGAGCGCGCGCAGGCCGATCTCGCGGGGGGCCGCAGCGAGCGCGCTCGCGTCAATGTGAAGATCGCCCGCCACCGGCCGCACGGACCGAGCAAGAACGGCAGCGGTGACGGAATCCAGCGCCTCCCGCGCCCGGCCAAGATGTGCCGCGGCAGCCGCAATCCGCGCCGGGCTGAGACCAGCCTCCGCCAGAGCCGGAAGGAGCCGGCGCAGGCGGATGCGGGCAAAGCGATCCTCCTCGTTCATCGGGTCTTCGAGCCATTCCTGCCGCTTTGCCCGGAGATGCGAACGAACGGCCTCGCGTTCCGTCTCGAGCAGAGGGCGAACGACGGAGAGCTCGCTGAAGCCCGGCACGGGATAGGGCGCGAGCGGCCGCATCGCGGCGAGGCCGTCGAGGCCACTGCCACGCATCAGCCGCAGAAGGAAGGTCTCGGCCTGGTCATCGCGCGTATGAGCGACATAGAGCGCCTCCAGCTTGCGGCGCCTCAGCCATGCGCCCATCAACCGGTAGCGCGCTTCCCGAGCCGCAGCCTCGATATCGGATTTCGGCCGCGGACCACTCCAGGACAGCGACTGATGTTCCAGCTTCGCCGCGCGGGCCCAGCGCGCGACCTGGCGCGCGTCCTTTGCGGAATCGGCGCGGAGCCGATGATCGACCGTGACGACGACCGGAGGCGGACGGCGCGTGGCCCGGGCCCAGCGCGACAGAAGATGCATCAGCGCGATGGAATCACCGCCGCCCGAGACCGCGACTGCGCCCGGCCACGGCGCACCGCGGGCGAGAAGCCCTTCCATGGCAAGAGCAAAGTCCGCCTCAAGCGACGCCGTGGCAGACCGCCCTGCGCGTGTCGGCGCCCTGACCGAGGACGCTCTTCGAGGCTTTCGGGTACTTCGCCGGGAGCGCGGCAAGAGCGGTGCAACCTTCCTTCTTCTGACCGGCAGCGATCAGCGCCTGGCCGAGCTTCAGCATGCTATCGGGCGCACGGGCCGAGGTGGGATATTTCTTGATCACCTCGGCGAATGCACGCGCGGCATTGCCATAGTCCTTCTGCACATAGGCGATGTCCCCGGTCCAGTAGATTGCCTGGGAGGCCAGCTCGTCCTTCGGATAGGTGTCGGCGAAACTGCGGAACGCGGCACGCGCCTCGTCGTAGCGGGCCTTGGCCAGCAGGTTCATCGCCGCGGAGAACTGCGCGTGAACATCGTCGCTCGCATTGGGAGCGGGGGCCGCGACCGCCGTGTCGCTGCCGACCGGCAATGTCCCAAGCACACCGGGCGGCGGCGCAAGGTGGGTCGCGCCGTCACCGGCGGGGGCCGCCTCTGCGGCGGGCGCTCTCGGCGCAGTCGCCGGAGCGTTGTAGCTCGCTGCCGGAGCGGCGGCACCCGAAGGACATGGCAGGGCATTGGGATCGCTGGGGCCGGTCGACGAGCCGAGCTGCTGCGCTGCCATCGCGCAAAGCCGATATTCGAAATCCTTTTGCTGGCGGTCGATCTTCTGGTTGAGCTCGCTGACGCGATGCGTCAGCTCCTCGTTCTGGCCGGTGAGGCTTCGCACGGTTTCTTCGAGGTCGCGGACCTTATCGGTGAGGCTCCTGATCTGAGCGTCCTGGCTGTCCTCGTGCTGTTGGCGCGCCGCCTTCTCCTCGTCGCTCTCGCCGAACAAGTCGGCGACCCGAACATACGATCGTGGCGTCGGCTCGACGTAGCGCGGGACCGCGGGGGTGGCGACGCGTGCGCCGACCGCGCTTGCCGCGGCGAGCAAGATGCAGGCCGCAGCCCCGCCGGCGCCGAGAACCCGGTATCCAGTCATGGCGCGCCTCCCAGTGAAATGCCATTCATTTGCGAAGACTTAGCCCAAATTGAGGCCTGCCGGAATCGGAACCGCCCAAAGCAGAAAGGGCGCCCAACTGGGCGCCCTTTCTCAAGCTTATCGCGAGCGAGCCTACGAGTTCGCGCCGCCGCTGATGGTGGTCACGCCGCGGCGATTCTGCGCCCAGCAATCCTCGGTCGACTCGGTGCAGATCGGATGCTCCTTGCCGTAGGAGATCGTCTCGATGCGCGACGCCGAGACGCCGAGACTGACGAGATATTCCTTGACGGCATTGGCGCGGCGGGCGCCCAGCGCGAGATTGTACTCGCGCGTGCCGCGTTCGTCGCAGTCGCCCTCGACGGTGACGCGGACCGCAGGATATTTCGCAAGCCAGGTTGCTTGGCGTTGCAGCGTGGCGCGATCGTTATCCTCGATGTTGTACTCGTTGTAGGCGAAGTGAACGGTATCGCCGACGTTGACGCGCAGGTCTTCGGCGCTCCCCGGAACGATGCTGGAGCTTGGCCCCGTCGGCATGCTCGCGGCCGGCGGCGCCTCGGTGGCGGCGGGCTTCTGCGTCGTGCAAGCCCCAAGCATGAGTGCGGCTGAAACGAATGCCAGACCCATCGCGGCGGAAAATTTCTTCATGGAATCCACTCCTCCAAATCGACACGGCACACCGCGCGTAACGGCCATCGGTGCATTTGCCATGGAACTACGATCTAACGCGTTCGTGGCCAAAAAGAGCCAAAAGTCTGGTTACGCCCGGTTAAGTCTAGGTGCTGGAACCTCACTGGATCAAGGGCGACCACGCCGGGTCGGAAGCATCGCCCGGCGTGGGCACACGACGCTCGTTGCGCCCAGTTATGTCGATCGACCAGATTTGCGAACCACGACCGCCTTGCGCACTGCGGGTGAACATCAACACGCGGCCATTCGGCGCCCAGGTGGGGCCCTCGTCATCCCAACTATTGGTCAGAATCCGCGCACCGCTGCCGTCGGTGTGCATCACACCGATATGAAATCCGCCGCTTTGATTGGTAAACGCGATGAGATCGCCGCGCGGGCTCCACACCGGCGTACCGTTGCGTCCGGACCCGAAGGAGATGCGGTGCTGGTTGGAGCCGTCGGCGCCCATGACATAGATCTGCTGGCTGCCGCCGCGATCGGATTCGAAAGCTATCTGGGTGCCATCGGGCGAGAAGGACGGCGCCGTATCGATGCCGGGATCGTTGGTTAACCTCGTCAGGGCGCGGGTTCGCAGGTCCATCACATAGATGTCGGAATTGCCCCCCGACTCCAGTGTCAGCGCCACCTTGTTGCCGTCCGGCGAGAAACGTGGCGAGAACGTCATGTTCGGGAAGTTGCCAAGCATCTCCTGGCGCCCGCTTTCGAGGTCGAACAGATACACCCTCGGCTTGGACCCGATGTAGGACATGTAGGCAATCATCTGCGCCGTGGGATTGAAGCGCGGCGTGAGCACGAGATAGTCGCCACGCGTCAGGAAGATCGGATTGGCGCCGTCTTCATCCATGACCGCGAGCCGCTTCTTGCGATTGAGCGGCGGCCCGGATTCCGAGATGAAGACGATGCGCGTGTCGAAGTAGCCCTTTTCGCCGGTGATGCGCTCGTAGATCGCGTCGGAAATGATGTGGGCGATACGACGCCAGTTGTCGGGCGTCGTGAAATATTGCTGGCCGACCATCTGGCTCTCGCCGAACACGTCCCAGAGGCGGAAGTCGACGCGCAGGCGGCCGTCGGGCTGGGCTTGCACCTGGCCGGCGACCAGCGCCTGGGCGTTGATCGTGCGCCAGCTTCCGAATTGCGGCGGGACGTTGATGTTGGTGATCTTCTCGATGAACGACCTGGGATCGAGCGGGCGGAACAGTCCCGAGCGGTCGAGATCGGCGCGAACCACCTTGGCGATGTTCTGGCCGACGGCGGCGTCCGCCGGATTGGGCGCGGCGAAATCAGGAATCGCGATCGGGAGCGGCTGAATGTTGCCCTGATTGACGTCGACGCGGAGCGCGGCAGCTGCCGGTGAAACAAGAGCAAAAAGCGCCAGCAGCGCACCGGCGAATCCAAACCTCGTCATCGTTCCTTCTCCAGCACCTACTGTCCCATCATCTGGCGGGGATCGAAGTGAAACGGGTTGATCTCACGCCACTGGCCATATCTGTCCGCCGGCAATTTGTACGGCGCACACGTGAATATGGCGCGGCGCGCCGCCTCAACCGCTGCGCGCGTATACGGATCCCGCGCCGCTCTGGCCGCCGAGTCTTCAGTCAATTGTGGCGGCTGTGCGACGGAGCCGTCGGGGTTGAGAAGCAGGTCGAAATCGACGACGAGTTCCTCGGCCCTGGGTGCGCCCACCGGCGGGCTCCAGCACTGTGCGATCTGGCTGCGCAGTGCATCCACAAGGTCCATCGTAGCCGCGCTCATGGCGCCGACGCCCCGGACCGTGCGGTCGGCGACGCGCGCGTTGCGCGGAGTCGCCGCCGGAGCTGTCAGCTTGTCTTCTGGTCGGGCTGCGCCGTCGCCTGCGGCGGCGTCTCGGGTTTCGTCGTCGGCTTGGGTAATGGCACGGGCTTGGGCAAAGGGGGGGCCGGGGCCGGCTCGACCGCTGCTTCGGTCTGCTGCGGCGGCGTCGGCGCCGGCGCGCTCTGCGGCGGCGTCACGTCTTCCTTGGGTTGCGGCTGCTGGTGCCGTTCGATCGTGGGCGCGATGTTGGTCTTGGCGCCGATGGTGATGACGTCGACGGGGACGACCGGCGGCGACTCGTCGGCGATCTCGAGCTGATGCCGCCAGCTGAAGAGCGTGACGGCGACGATCGCCGCGTGCAGCAGCACCGCGCCAACCAGGCCGACGCGCGGGCCGCGCGCGGTGGTGGGACGAAGGCTATTTCTTGCCGGGCTTAGGCTTTGCGACATCGGTAACGAGCCCGATACGGGTGAAGCCTGCGGCCGACAGAAGGCCCATGACCTCCATCACGCGGCCATAATCGACCTGCTTGTCGCCGCGGACAAAAATGCGCTGGTCGTAGCCATTGGCGGCGATCGCCGTGAGCTTGTCGACCAGCTGGTCCTCGGCGATCGGCGTGTTCTGGAGATAGATGTTGCCGTCCTGCCGGATCGTGACCGACAGCGGCTCGCGATCCTGGCCGAGCGCCTGGGCGCGCGTCTTGGGAAGATCGACAGGCACGCCGACCGTGAGCAGCGGGGCCGTGACCATGAACACGATCAGAAGCACGAGCATGACGTCGACAAACGGCGTCACGTTGATCTCGGAAAGAGAACGGCGACGGGCGCTGCGAGCGCCGCGTTCCAACCGTTGCAGCGTCCCGGCCATCAGCGCGCCTTCTCGTCGAGCTGGCGCGACAGGATCGCGGAGAACTCGTCCGCAAAGGCGTCGAGACGCGTCGTGTAGCGGGCGATCTCGCTGACGAACCGGTTGTAGAAGATCACCGCCGGAATGGCGGCGAGCAGGCCCATCGCGGTGGCGAACAGCGCCTCGGCAATGCCGGGCGCGACGACAGCAAGCGTGGTGTTGTGCTGGGCGGCAATGGCCGTGAAGGAGTTCATGATCCCCCACACGGTTCCGAACAAGCCGACGAAGGGCGCGGTCGAACCCACCGTGGCGAGGAAGCCGAGCTGGTTCTCAAGGCCATCGGTCTCGCGCAGGATGGTGACGCCCATCGCCTTCTCGATGCGGTCCTTGATGCCGGCGAGCGAGGCCTCGCGAGGCGCGCCGCCCTCGAAGGCGCGACGCCATTCCCGCAGCGCCGCGACAAAGGTCGCAGCCATCGGATGATCGGCGCGCGAGGAGAACTGCTGGTAGAGCTCGTCGAGGGACTGGCCCGACCAGAACACCTTTTCGAACCGCGTGGCGCGGCGCTTGAGCGTGCCGAATGCGAGCCACTTGTTGATGATGATCGTCCAGGACCACAGAGAGGCGATAAGCAGGATCACCATGACCGCCTTCACGACCGGGTCGGCGCGAAGGAACACCGAGATGACGGAAAGCCGGGTCGCGCCGAACTCGGTATCGGTTCCCGTTGGCGCGATGTCGACGCTGGTCGTCGGCGCCGCCGCGGGAGCGTCGAGGCTATGCGTTTCGCTGACACCGCTGCCTGTCGGTGCCGCGGCGGGCGTGCGCTGGGCCAGCGCCGGCTCCACGAAATTCAAGACCAGAACCGCAAGCGCCACGGCAATCACGCGGAACACGATCATCCGAAACCTCTTTCAACGAGGATCGACGCCCGGCCGCGGCGCGTATCAATCCCCTCGATTCGATCAACCCGCAAAGGTCATCCAAAGGTGGCCGAATTTGGGCACCAAATGTTAAGTGCCCGTGTCCAAAACGAAAGGCAGCAACTTCTCGCGCACCGATTGCGGAATGCGACGCGGCTTACCCGAGAGCGTCATCATGCAGGCCTCGACCGTGCCGTGCACCAGCAACGTATCACCAGCGTAAATTTTCTGATCCGCCTGCAGGCGCGCGCCCGAAAGATGCGGACACAGCGTGCGCACTTCGATCAGGTCTTCGAGCCGGGCCGGCTTGAAGAATTGCAGCGAAGCGGTGCGCAGCGTCCAGGCCGTGGGTTCCGCCTCCTCCAGCGATGCCATCTTGCTGATGCCGGCGAGGCGGAAGAACTCCGTGCGGCCGCGTTCCATGTAGCGCAGGTAGTTCGCGTGATAGACGACGCCGGAGAGATCGGTGTCCTCGTAGTAGACGCGGATCGGCAGGATGTGCGTCCTGCCCTCGAAGCGGCCGAGACCGGACGGCTCACTCATCCTTGTCATCCGAGAAGAGCCCCATCTGCTGCGGATCGCGCGGCGGCGCGGCCAGGCCGAGATGACCATAGGCCGCGCCGGTCAACATGCGGCCGCGCGGCGTGCGCTGCACGAAGCCCTGCTGCAACAGGAACGGCTCCACGACCTCCTCGATCGCGTCGCGGGATTCGCCAAGCGCGGCGGCAATGGTCTCGACGCCGACCGGGCCACCGCCGAAGCTTTCGGCGATGAGCTTCAGATAGCGCCGGTCGAAAGCATCGAGTCCCCTGGCGTCGACCTCCAGGCGCGTGAGCGCGGCGTCGGCGATCTTCGCATCGACCTTCGCGTGCTTGCCCACCGAGGCGAAGTCACGCACGCGCTTCAGGAGACGTCCGGCGATGCGCGGCGTGCCGCGGGCGCGGCCGGCGATCTCGCGCGCGCCGTCGGGCGTGAGGTCGAAGCCGAGGACGCGGGCGCCGCGCTCGACGATCGCGACCAGTTCCCCGGCGGTATAGAAATTGAGCCGTATCGGAATGCCGAAGCGGTCCCGCAGGGGCGTGGTGATGAGGCCGGAGCGCGTCGTGGCGCCGATGAGGGTGAAGGGATTGAGCGTGATCTTCACCGAGCGCGCCGACGGCCCCTCGCCGATCACGAGATCGAGCTCGTAGTCCTCCATCGCGGGATAGAGGATCTCCTCGACGGCCGGGTTGAGGCGGTGGATCTCGTCGATGAAGAGAACGTCGCGCGGCTCGAGGTTGGTGAGGATGGCAGCGAGA
>Ga0335069_10010752_pt1 | contig 12951 bp, 14 predicted proteins | sample Lox_Sample_11_FD_206714 | JGI IMG/M metagenome (GOLD analysis project Ga0335069, IMG submission 206714) | Soil microbial communities from Loxahatchee National Wildlife Refuge, Florida, United States - Lox_Sample_1.1 | ecosystem: Environmental > Terrestrial > Soil > Wetlands | place: USA... | reverse complement strand
GAAGAGCCTGGCAGAAAGGACGTCCCTCTCCACAAAGGAGATCGCCGCGCTCATCACCTCAGTACAGGAAGATACACGATCCAGCGTTCAGATGGCTGGGCAAGGCATCGAGACGGTGGAAAGAGGTTTGGGACTTGTGCGGGATGTCCACGAGGCCCTCAGCGGGATACTGGACAGTTCAAGGGTTTCTACAGAAATGTCAAAGGCAATACAACGGGCAACTTCCGAAGAGTCACAGGTAATAAAGCAGATTACCGACTCTATCAAGGGGATGTCGAAGCAGGTGGAGAACATCTCACGGGCAGCACAGGAACAGAGCAAAGGAAGCAAATTCATCGTCGAGGCAACAGAGAAGATGAGGGAGATTTCGCATCATATTAAGGTTGCGACAGGGGAGCAGAAAGACGGGAGCAGACAGATCTCCGGTGCAGTGGAAAATGTCACGCAGCAGGCTGATCATATCGCCAAGGCCACAGGCAAGCAATTAGAGAAGAGCGCCGAAATCGTACAGTCAATGGATAAGATTCAAAATACCACGGGCAAATTGATACAGGTCTCACATGAGATGAGCGCAGCCATCAATTCTCTCAAGGAAGAGGCCCGGAACCTTCTCTCAGAACTCCAAAAATTCAACGTGTGAATTAATTCCTGCAGATAATTGCCCATCCCTTTTGAAAAATAGCCTGCTGTTCGGGGCATACACCGTGAAAATACAACCCCCTATTATAGGGTCCAAAGGAATAGGAAGCAGCAGGGCTTGGGACCTGGAGACGCTGATTAATTCCCTCAGCGAGGCGATTCTCCTCCTCGACAAGCGCAACACAATCGTCTTTGTCAATAAAACGGGTGAGGAATTCTTCGGGAAGAGCCATCAGGAGATTATCGGAGCAAGGCTCACCGACCTCTATCCAGGTGCGAAGACCATTGCAAGGCTGGCAAGAAAGGCAATGAAAGAGTTGAGGTCCTTCAGCGCGAAGGATGTGGAAGCAAAAATCAATGGCATTTCCAGTGTGGATATCGATATTACTCCGTACCTCACTGATGATAAATGCAGCGGTGTATTGCTTTCTATCCGGGAGAACCTCTCTATCGCGGAAAGGGAGGACTCTTCCTTCGATTCCCTTGTCTATCTCCTTGGCACCATAGCCCACGAGATCAAGAATCCACTGGGAGGCATAAAAGGGGCTGCTCAGCTCCTGAAGGGAAAGCTCCTCAAGGGTGAAGCGCGGGCCTTTGCGGGCGCTGATACCGTAGATGAGTATATCAACCTCATCATACGGGAGACGGACAGATTGAATACGGTCTTGCAGAATTACCTCACGATGAGTCGGAGGCCCGCCCTTCAGGAGATGAATATCCATGAAATCCTGGAAAAGGCCATTTCGATAATGGATGTTTTGCTGAAAAATGTTAATATAGGAATCCAAAGGGCGTACGATCCGAGCCTCCCCAGGGTTATCGGAGACGGGGGCAAGCTGCTTCAGGTTTTTCTCAATGTCATCAAGAATGGCATTGAGGCAATGCCGAGGGGGGGGAACCTGAGCATTGCGACAAAGCCGTCCGCCGAATATGCGGTGCAGCACGGACAGATAAAACGCTGGGCAGTAGTGTCCATCAGGGACACCGGCAAGGGTATCCCCAAACAAGAGATGCAGAAGATCTTCCTCCCTTTTTATACGAAGAAGAAGAAGGGTACCGGGCTTGGTCTTGCCCTTTCAAAGAAGATCATTAAGGATCACAACGGATTTATACGGGTGGAGAGGCCTGAATCGGGAAAGGGAACCGTGTTCCATATCTATATTCCCTTTGCCCAGTGAGGAATTGACTTTTTTTGGCACACGAAGACCACATGGGAAAAGAAGTACTCATCATAGATGACGATGAAGCCATCACCTGGGTGGTGAAAAAGGCGCTTGAGCCCCTGGGCTATAAGGTAGTGACACGCCCTCGACTCTCTTCCGGGCTTAAGGCGGTAAAGGGCGGCCTTCAGCTTGTCCTCCTCGACATTGTCCTTCCCGATGGAAACGGCCTCAATGCACTCAAGGAGATCCGGTCCACCTTCCCGGATGCCATGGTCATCATGGTCACCGCACACGGCAGGATGGAGAGCACCGTGGAGGCGATGAGAGAGGGCGCCTATGACTATATCGAGAAACCCTTTGATGTGGAAGAACTCAAGATTAATGTGGAAAAGGCATTCAGGGACATGGCAGTGAGAGAGGAGCTCTCAAATCTCCGGAGTGTAACGGCGGAGGCCGAGGAACCCCTGATCGTGGGAAGAAGTCCCAAGATGCTGAAGGTATTCAAGGAAATCGGCAGGGTGGCATCAAAAGATATCACCATATTGATCGTGGGAGAAAGCGGGACCGGCAAAGAGCTTGTGGCAAAGGCGATTCACCATAACAGCAATCGCAGGACCGGACCATTTGTCGCCATCAATGCGGCCTCTATCCCGAAGGACCTCCTGGAGGCTGAGCTTTTCGGATGGGAAAAAGGGGCGTTCACAGGCGCGAAAGAAAAATATGCGGGGAAGGTCGAATCAGCCCGCGGTGGCATCTTGTTCCTGGACGAGATTTCTGAACTGAACCTTGACCTTCAGGCAAAACTCCTGAGGTTTATGCAGGACAAGAAGTTCAGCCCCCTGGGGAGCAACACGGTCATGGAAGGGAATGTGAGAATCCTCGGCGCAACGAACAGGGACCTCAAGGAGGCCATTACCAAAGGATTGTTCAGGGAGGATCTGTACTACAGGTTCAATGTGGTACAGATAAAACTCCCCACGCTGGCCGAGAGGCGGGAAGACATCATCCCTCTCGCGAAACATTTCCTGAAAGATGCTGAGAGAAAATTTGAGACAGGGAAGAAGGAACTGTCCCGGGAGGCGAAGGACTTGCTGCTCAAATATCCCTGGCCAGGCAATGTGAGAGAGCTCGAGAATGCCATCAAAAGGGCATGTATCCTTTCCAACGGGACAGTCATCGAAAAACGCGACCTTCCCTTGGAAGAAGCCAATTCCTTCTCTATCCAGGACTTTCTCGAGGAGAAACTGAAGAGATATCTCAAAGAGATGACCAAGCTCGAAAAGTGCAACCTTTATGATTCGGTAGTCTCGGAGGTGGAAAAGGCCCTTATCAAGATTGTGCTGAACGAAACCGGAGGAAACCAGCTTAAGGCCTCAAAGACCCTCGGAATCAACAGAAATACCCTGAGGACGAAGATCAGGGGATACAAGATAAAGTGATTGAATTTTATGAGAGCGCTGTGGTATAAATAACCGCTCCTTGCTCTCGCTCTTCCTCTGCGGAGAGGCGAGGGCTCTTCCGCGCTGAAGGTCATTGACCTCTGGCGGATCCCCGAGAGGGGAAAATCCATAAGGAGGTGTTCAGATGAACATCTATGAAAACATCGTAATCCTCAATGCGTCCCCTGCCGATGAAGAGATCGAGGCGTCCCTCAACAAAATAAAAGACCTCATCACCAATGCGGGAGGCGAGATACTCAAGGTTGATGCATGGGGAAGAAGAAAACTCGCCAATGAAATCAAAAAACAAAAGAAGGGGTTTTATGTGCTCCTTGTCTTCAGGTCGGCCTCATCCCTCGTCAGGAAACTGGAGGACTATTACAAAGTCTTCGACCCTGTGATAAAATACATGGTGATTAAACTTGGGAGCAAGGAGAGCACACATTTTCTGGCAACTCTGATCCAAACTCCAAGGGGTGACGAGGCAACGGCCAAGCCGGCCCCGGGTACAGCGACCCCTGCGCCGGGTGCGGCTTCTGAGTAACGGTCTGCGGGGAGAAGAGAGGGCACATGTATAACAGGATAATACTGATCGGCAATCTCACCAAGGACCCTGAACTCAGGTATACCCCGCAGGGCACTCCGGTGGCTTCCTTCAGGATCGCGGTAAATACCCGGTATAAGCAATCCGACGAATCCAGAGAGGATACCCTGTTTATCGATATTGTCACCTTCGGGAAACAGGCGGAGACATGCAGCCAGTATCTCAATAAGGGGAAGTCGGTTCTCGTGGAGGGAAGACTCCAGGAGAGGAGATGGGAATCAGAAGGCCAGCAGAAGAGTAAATTCGAGGTCATCGCGCAGACAGTGAGGTTTCTGTCAAGAAAGGGCGCGGGAGAGGGTCAGGGAGTTCCCGAGAGCGAGGTCCCTCCTCCGGAAGGCATGACAGACCCCGAACCATTCTAGGTTCGGTTATTACTATTAAGTACTATTAAGCCACTCACATAGGAGAAGAAAGGAGTCCACATTGCAGCAGAGAAGATTTCAAAGGAGAAAGTTCTGCAGGTTCTGTGCAGAGAAGTTTGAATTCATTGATTACAAGGATATCAAGACATTGAGAGGGTACATCACGGAGCGGGGAAAAATCCTGCCCAGGAGGATGACCGGGGTATGTGCAAGGCACCAGAGGAGTCTCAATGAGGCAATCAAAAGGGCAAGGAATATCGCCCTTCTGTCATTCGTGGAAAAATAGATGAGGATTCCCAGGACGTGGGTTCCTCTTATTGCAAAAAGGGTCCTGGACGATCTTATCGCAAAGGGGCTCGTCATTTCGAAGGTGTCCACCGAAGTCCTCATGGCAGAAGCGGAACGCCTCATTATGGAAGAACTCATTATCGAGGACAGGATCAATGACGAGGTGAGAGAGATCCTCAAGAAGTATACCGGGGAGATGCAGAAGGGGAGGCTTGACTACAGAAAGATGTTCGAGCTCACCAAGAAGAAGATCGTCCAGGAAAGGGGCGTTATCCTCTGATGCTCTCGGATGAGAAAGTCTCCCATCTCACCCATCTTCTTTTTAAGGGATTGACCGACAAAGCGCTAATAGAACTTGTTGCAGAAGAAGGCAAGGTACGACGAGAGGTAAAGCGGTCAATTGTGTCCTTCCTCAAGGTGAGCGAGGAGATCGACCTGTCTGTAAGGAAGAAACTGCAGTCCTTTTCGAGAAAAATCGTTGAAGGAAGTCCCGAATGGGAGGTGCTCTACAAAAAGTTCTACAGGGAAGAGGCGGCAAAAAGAGGTTTGGCATCGGAGTAAGAAGGGCGCTTTTGCCGTTTCTCCTTCTCCTGTCGTATTCAGGGCTTATTTTCAATTTCCCTTCAACGAGGCCCTCAGTCTGGTTTTGCTTCAGCCTTTTCCCCGTTGCCGCATATGTGTTCCTCTGCTTCATACAACGTCAGAAAAAATATACCTTCGAGACCCTGGCTTCCCTTGTCCTTCTCATGGCAGGAGGGATACAGTTCCTCAGACATGACTGGCTTCATGGGCTCTACGTCCCCTGTCTTGTCATTTTCGCTTTTTTCTACGGACCAAGGGTCCTTATCCCTCTAAGCATTACCATCCCCTTTCTCGAGATCAGACATTTTGTGCAGGGCAATCCCATGGAGGAAGCCTTTTCCAGCGGGGCCGCTGCCCTGAGCGGCATACTCGTGTCTCTGGTTGTCTCAAGGACGAGGGAAGAACGTGACAGGCTTAAGAAGTCCTTCGATGCGCTCAAGGAAGAGGCGGAGAATATGGATCCTGTCACCACTGCAGGCATTACGAGCACTAATGGCCTTGCCTCTCAGCATCTCTCCTCGGCGCGCAGGACAAACGAAGAGATACGGGAAGTCCTCCTAATAGCCAAACACGCGCTCACTGCAGATTCTGCGCAGATGTTTTCCCTTGAAGAAAAATCCCTGCACCCGCGGTGCTCCGCAGATGAGTCGTCATCCGTTGATATCCCTGACTCGGGCCCCCTGCTGTTATGCCTCCAGAAAAGGCAGTCCCTTGTGTTTACTAGCGGCGCGCACAAGAATACCCCGCTTCTCAGCAATATTGCAGTACCGATTGTAGACGGGAGTTTTGCATACGGCGTGCTCACTCTGCAGGGAAGGAAAGGGGTGCTCAAGGAGAACGATCCGAAGATGGTGGAGATGTTTTCCCGTCAGATCGTGAATATTCTCAACAGACAGCGCATCTATTCCCAGTTGCAAAAGGAACACCTGATGCTGAGAAAACTGAAGGACGGGGGGACAAGGATGATCTCATCGCTGAAGATGGATGATATCGCCCCCAGTCTTATTGATGCAGTATACAGTATCGCGCCCCAGGAGCGGGTCTCCATAGCCCTGTTTGTTCCGAAGGAGGAGCAATTTGAAATGGTCCGGCAGATCGGATTTGCGCTTTCAGAAGGAAGTACCTTTGATCTCGGCTCTACGCGTATCGGTCTGGTGGGAAGGAGCAGGGAACCTGATTATATCTCTGATTTAAGAAACGAGCGGAGCCAGGCGCTGCCGTTCAAGATACCCGATGAGGGCTCCCTCTTCATGATGCCTCTCTCTTATGAAAAGGAACTCCTCGGTATCCTCGTATTCCTGTCCCCCATCCCTAATGCAATCCGCCCCTACCAAATCGAACTCTTAAAGGTGCTCGGGAACCAGGCGGCGGCGTCCCTTGCAAACGCGAAGTTCCACGCAGAGATAGAGAGAATGGCCATTACCGACGGTCTCACCGGACTCTTTAACCATAGAAATTTTCAGGAAAAACTTACTGCCGAGTTCAGGAGGCTGGAGCGATTCTCAGCCTCCCTTTCCCTCCTCCTCATCGATATTGATTTCTTTAAGAAAATCAATGATAGTTACGGACATCCCGCAGGTGATGAAGTATTGCGGGAGGTTTCCAGGATCATCAGGGAAACCATAAGGAGTGTGGATATCCCTGCGCGGTACGGGGGAGAGGAGTTCGCGGCACTCCTGCCCGGGACAAACCATGAAGGTGCGCTTAAAATGGCCGAGAGGCTGAGAGAGTCCATTGAGAAAACAAATTTCCCCATTGAAGGAAAAAAGTTAAGGGTGAGCGTAAGCATTGGTGCAGCAACCTCTCCCCATGATGCAGCAGCAAAAGAGGAACTTGTGGAAAAGGCGGATAAGGCGCTTTATTATGCCAAGAGGAACGGGAGGAACCGATGTGTGCTCTGGAGGGAAGTGAAGTAAATGGAACCTTTCATTTCCTACGTAACGGAAGAGGAGATCAGGAGGGCCCGGGCCCGGGCCCGGGAATTAAGAAAGACTCAGTGGTGGAAAAGGAAATGTGCTGCCGGAATATGCCATTATTGTAAAAAGAAGGTCAACCCAAGGGAGCTGACCATGGACCATATCGTCCCCGTCATCAGGGGGGGGAAATCCACAAAGGGAAACCTGGCCCCTGTGTGCAAGGAGTGCAATGACAAGAAGAAATATCTGCTGCCCATCGAATGGGAAGAGTATCTGGAACGCTTGGGCAAAGAGGAAATCTGATATGCGTCATAGTATTACACTCCGCGTGGGGGATTGAGGGGAAAACAGTGGACATATTCGCAAAGATTGCAGAGGAGAGAATAAGACAGGCAATGGAGGACGGGGAATTCGCAAGCCTGCCGGGTTCGGGAAAACCGCTCATGCTTGAAGACGAGACATGGATACCCGAGGACATGCGACTCTCCTACAGGGTTTTGAAGAATGCGGGCTGCATTCCCCCTGAGCTTGAAAAGAGGAAAGAGATTCTGAACCTTAAGGAACTGCTGAACACTATTGACGACGATAAAGAACGACTGAGGAAACTGAGGGAACTCAATTTCAAACTGATGGAATTCAATATCATAAAGGGGAGGCCCCTTTATCTTGAAACCTTTCCTGACTATGAGCAACGTATTTTCGAAAAAATTACGAATTCGTGACCACAGGCTGTCTCACGTCAAAAGTCCTATGTGATAAATGGCGACCATGGGTGAGGATACACGGAGTACAATAGTCCTTGTGGTCTGCTGCACTCTCATTATTGCGGCTGCCGCGGCCTTGGGCTGGAGTGGCGATGATATTCTTGGTCTATGGAACAACGAGGAACGGGACGGGATAATCGAAATCTTCAAATGCAGGGAGGACTACTGCGGCAGAATTGTCTGGGCAAAGGAACCAACCTACCCTGCCGACGACAAGATGGGGAGGGCAGGACAGCCCAGGCTGGACGACAATAATCCCAGTCCTGGCCTCAGAACCAGGCCTATTATCGGTCTCCAGATCATGAACGATTTTGTTTTTGACGGAGACAACGGATGGAAAGAAGGCACAGTCTACGATCCCAAGAATGGAAGGACCTATAGCGGCAAGGTGACCCTTGTTTCCCCGAATGAGCTGCGGCTGAGGGGGTATGTACTTTTCTCATTCTTTGGCCGCACCACTATCTGGACACGGCTGGAGCATTGATCCAACTGGTCACGACTTCCGTAAGAGATAGGCATGTGCGGAGAGGCCTGCGCCAAAGGCGACCATAACGCAGAAATCTCCCCTTTCAATTCCCTTTTCCAAGAGATCGTTCAACACGAACCAAACCGTGGGCGATGACATGTTCCCATATTCAGCAAGAATGGCACGTGTTGAACGCAATTGTTCCTCGGAAAGTCCGATTTCGGCCTTCACAGTGTTTATTATCTTTTCTCCCCCTGTATGGAGTGCCCAGTGCTTTATCTCTCCGACCCGCAATGCCCTTGGTTCAAGGACATCCTTAACTACCTGTGCGACCGCCTTTTTAACGAGGTGAGGGAGCCTTGTTGAGAGTTGATTATACAGCTGACCGTTCTTGTGGATATAGCGTATTGCGTCACGGTCTTCGGGAACATAATAGCTGGATGATGCGACAAGTTCGATCCCCTGAGGGCGGCCCCAGAGCACTGCAGCAGCCGCTCCGTCGCTGAAGAGGGCATTAGAGACGAGCAGACTCAGGTCGTCCTCCATCTGAAAAGTAGCGGTGCATATCTCCACCGAAACGCTCACAATCACCTTGTGTGAGGCACCCCTCACAAGGGATTCGGCCACCTCCAAATTCGGAATGGCTCCGCCGCAGCCGCTGCCGACAAGGTCATATACCCTTATATGACGGTCAAGCCCCAGTTTTTCGATAAGGTACGTCGAAATGCCGGGACAGATATAACCGGTGCATGTATTCACTACAAGCCCTGCCATGTCGTCAAAGGACAGGCCTGCCTTAACCAGGGCGTTCCGTATTGCCTGAGCCGAAAGGTCTACTGCCCAGCGCGTGAATCGCTGAATGCGGTCATCCGGATTCTCGCTAAAGAAACCTTCAGAGTCGTCAACGGCAAATCTCCTCTTGCGGATGGCCGGATGAGCGAAAAGACCCTTCATAAGCGTGAGGCTCCTCGAACTCAACCTGTCTGAATACCGGTGAGCAAGAATTTTCCCCACCTCCTCCTGCTGAACGGTGAAAAGCGGTGTCTCCACTGCAATGGATCCGACATACACATTTCCTGACATCTGTTCTTTGTTACGCACGTTATACCTCCATTCCTAATAGCCTGAGCCCCCTCCTGATGAAACTGGTATGCTTCCACAAGGGAGAACGAAGTCCCACCTTATACGCGAGGCGGTGAATGGACGGAAGAAGGGGTGAACTCAGTGAGCTGGAATTCATGAAATTCATGTGTTCGTTCATTGAGGTTTCTATTTGTTTCCGCATCCAGTTGTATTCAACGGTGGGCGAGAGATAAAAGACCGGCTCAAGCATCTGAGCGGACGAGTGAGAGAGGAGCCCCTGTTTCCTTGCAATGGCTTCCAGTCCGGTACCGGGATAGACACGTATGCCCATGCCAAGAAACACAGTATCTGTCGGGCGGATACACCTCTCTGCAAACCGTAGGGTCTCCCTCACCGTCCCCTCTGTCTCATTGGGCCCTCCCATCATGAATATCCAGACACAGGGGAGCGTATGACGCCGAACGACCTCTGCGGCCTTATGCACATGCTCTTTTGTGTATCCCTTCCCAAGCCCCTCAAGGACGCTATCTGATGCGCTTTCCACGGTTATTCCGATACCCGAGAACCCTGCACGTTCCATCGCAGCGATGAGGGTGTCATCAATGGAAAGAGGATTCAGTTCCAGGCTCTCAAGAGATACGCGTGAACGGGCCCGGGCGACTTTTTCGCAAATGGAAAGCGCATGATCATACGGGGAGTTGAACACATTGTCGACAAACTCAATATGGGTGAGGCCACCTGCAGTGAGCTTGCCAATGGTATCCACGACCTCTTCGGGATCACTCAGGCGGTATCTGCTCCCCTCAATTTTCCGGTACGTGCAATAGACGCATGAGAACTGACAACCAAGCTTTGTCTGGATTGGAACGGTGGAGAGTCTCCTGAGGTATGTCTTCAGGTCAATCCAGCGCCGGAAGTCAGGTGAGGCGCATGAACAACCATTCATTGATGAAGCGCATGGATTGACATTGAACGTACCCTTCTCGATCCATGCAATTCCCGGAAGCGTTTCGGGGGGTTCTTCCTGAGACAGTTTTTCAAGAAGCATCGGGAACATGGTTTCTCCATCCCCGAGTACTGCCCAGGAGGCACCAGTATAACGGAGCAGCTCTTCCGGCATAACAGAAACCGCCGCCCCCCCCAGCGCTACGGGCGCTGATGTCATGCCTCGCACAGAATCGATCAGGGGGAGGATATCTTTTAGAAAAAAGTTCGGAGACTGGATGTCGTTATTATCGATGTTCCTTACCGAAAGTCCTACTATATCCGGGTTTCTTTTTTCCAGTTCACGCTTCACCACCCGCAGAGGGTCTTGCTGAAACATCAGATCCAGGAGCCGAACCTCGTGTCCTGCACGCGCTGCCGCATCTGCAACCAGGCATGCACCTAAGGGCATGACCGGCATGGGGAACTGGTTGCTGTTTGTACTTATAATAAGGACCTTCATTCTCTTCCTATAATACCATTGCGCACGATGATTCTGAATTACTACGAAAGGTAACATCAGCCAGGGTGTTCCTCATCACTTTCTTATATATTCCTTTTAGGTCGATAATAATTGGTAATTCTTGTTTCTTGCGGTAAAATGAAAAGAAAAGTGATCGCCGAACATTTTGAGGTCCTCTTGATAAGGAGAAAGGAGAATATCCATGGACAGGAAGTCAAAAGGCTTAATCGCAGTGTTCGTAACAGTCCTTCTGGCGTTTGCGGCATGTGCAAGCCAACAGCCTCTGGTCACTATAGGCCCGGCAAGAGGCGAAATTGTGCTCGCAATGAAGGCCAGCGATTTCACGTTTGAGCCAAACAACATTAAGGCTTATAAAGATGATGTGGTTGTATTGAAGATTGAAAACATTTCCAGTACAGGACACAATTTTACGCTAAAAACACCTCTGGGGAACGCGGAGCAGAGCGTGAAGCTTCCTCCAATGGAAACAGTGACAGTCAAGGTCGAGCTTTCTGAAGCAGGCACGTATGAGTTTTATTGCGATAAACCGTTTCATTCAACACTCGGGATGAAAGGCCAGATTGTGGTCACCCAAGGACCATAAGCAAGGTCATATAGAGCAATGCGTGCAGAAACCGAACTCACGACGGGTCTCCACCAATAATCTTTCCCGAATATGTGTGGACAGGCGTCTATCGTGACTATATAATAAGTCGAGGATACCAGGAAACCGCCAACGATATCTTCAGTATATAAAAAGGCGCAATTGTCTAAAGGAGGAAGAAAAATGAGAAGAAAGGGTCAGGGCTTATCATTTATCGGTGCATTCGTGACCGTATTGCTTTTTATTTTCGGAGTGTTCTTCACTGCAGCAACCCCTGTAATGGCAGCGGACGTAAACGAGGCGCAGGGGTTTGTGGACAAGGCGCGTGTCACCTTCAATGAGTTCATGCGCGACAGCAACTATGGATGGTTGCACGAACATCTCAAAGAGGCTAAAGGCCTCCTGATCTTTCCTCAGGTGATAAAGGGCGGCTTTTTCCTCGGTGGTTCTGGCGGGACCGGTGTTCTTGTGGCGAGGGATGCAAAGACAGGGGACTGGAGCCAGCCTGCCTTTTACACCATCGGCTCGGTGACCTTCGGTCTCCAGATCGGTGGTGAAGCAGCAGAGGTGATCATGATGGCAATGAGCCAGAAGGCCATTGATTCCCTTTTCGCGTCATCATTCAAGCTCGGGGGAGATACCTCCATCACACTCGGCCCTGTTGGTGCTGGTGCCAAGGGCAATATCACCGCTGATTTTATTTCCTTTGCAAAGTCAAAGGGCCTTTATGCCGGGTTGAATCTTGAGGGTTCTGTAGTGGACGTAAGGGACAGCCTCAACAGAGCGTATTATGGTAAAGAGGTCAGGCCGGTAGAGATTGTAGTTGAGAAAAAGGTAAGTAACAAGGGATCTTCAGAACTTCGCAACCCTGAAAAAGGCGGTCAAATAGACCTGTTCGCGTTTTCATTGAGACGGGGAAAAGGATCTCCTGATGTTGAGACTGTTAACCGGAGAGAAACAAAAAAAGAGACAACACTGTTGGAGTCAGGACCTATGGGGCGTGGTTCTGCCCATGGTCACAGGAATAACAAAGGAGGTTTCATGAAGTTAGGAAGAGTCTTTACCCATGCAGTGCTTTGGTTGCTGGTAGCACTTATGGCCGCGCCGCCATGGGCTTTTGCGCAGGACACCGAGGGAGGGCCTTCTGCGGCGTTTTCCAGGGAACAGCTTGAACAGATACTGGCGCCCATAGCGCTCTACCCTGATGAATTAATCGCGCAGATTCTGATGGCATCGACCTACCCCCTCGAGGTTGTGCAGGCCGACCGCTGGGTCAGGCAAAACAACAACCTCAAGGGCGATGCCCTTGCCGATGCCCTTGAAGAACAAGACTGGGACCCAAGCGTTAAGTCCCTGGAGAACTTTCCCCAGGTGCTTCAGATGATGAGCGAGAAGCTTGACTGGACCCAGAAGCTTGGAGATGCCTTCCTCGCACAGGAGAAGGACGTTATGGACACTGTCCAGGTCCTCCGGAGAAAGGCCGAAGCTGCAGGCAACCTGAATACCACACAGGAGCAAAAGGTGATCGTGGAGAAAGAGACGATCATCATCGAACCAGCCAATCCCCAGGTTGTCTATGTGCCCACGTATAACC
>Ga0335069_10010751_pt1 | contig 12952 bp, 10 predicted proteins | sample Lox_Sample_11_FD_206714 | JGI IMG/M metagenome (GOLD analysis project Ga0335069, IMG submission 206714) | Soil microbial communities from Loxahatchee National Wildlife Refuge, Florida, United States - Lox_Sample_1.1 | ecosystem: Environmental > Terrestrial > Soil > Wetlands | place: USA... | reverse complement strand
CCTCGGCGTCGCGTCTGGCGCGCGTGCTGACCGAGCGGGTGGACGTGGTGGTGAACCTGCCCGTGCTCAAGCAACACATGCTCTCGGGCATGTCTGGCGCGCTCAAGAACCAATTCGGTTGTATTCACAATCCCAACAAGATGCACCTCGATAAGTGCGACCCGTATATTGCCGAGGTCAATGCCTTGCCGGCCATCCGCAGCAAGCAACGCTTGATTGTGATGGACGCGCTTCGTCCGGTGCTTGACAACGGCCCCAGCTTTCAGCCGGGCATGGCCGAGGTGGCGAACGCCTTGTTGTTTGCGGTCGATCCGGTGGCGGTCGACGTGGTGGGGCTGGAATTGCTGGAAGATTTGCGCCACAGGCGGGGGCTACCGCCGCTCGCCCAGGTGGATCTGGCGCCCACGCACATTCAAACCAGCGCGAAGCTGGGTCTGGGCGAAGGCGAGCGCGCCGCCATCGACGTGGTATCGATCGAGGTTTGAGGATGAGCCGGTTCACGCGACGAGCATTCTTCCAGGGTTGCGCCGGTTCGGGGTGTGCCCTGGCTCTGGGCGGAACTTTGGGCGGCCTCGCCTGGCTGCGGGCCGGCCGGGCGCGCGCCGGTGAGGCGCCCCGTCCGCACCCGGCGCGCTTCTGGAAGAAGCTCGACAACAAACGGGTGCAATGCCAGCTCTGCCCCAAACAATGCCTGGTCGAGGATCGCGAGCGCGGTTTCTGCGGGGTACGGGAGAATCGCGGCGGCGAATACCTCACCCTGGTGTGGGGCCAGCCCTGCGCCGTGCACGTGGACCCCATCGAAAAGAAGCCCTTCTTTCACTTTCTGCCGGGCAGCCGAGCCCTCTCGCTGGCCACCGCAGGTTGCAACCTGGAATGCAAGTGCTGCCAGAACTGGGACATCTCGCAATCGCGGCCCGAGGAGGTCGATTGGCGCTGGATGCCGCCCGAGACGGTCGTGCAACAGGCCCAGGCCGAGAAGGCCTGCGTCACCTTCACCTATTCCGAGCCCATCGTTTTCCTCGAGTACTGCATCGACACGGCCACGGCGGCGCGCAAGGCGGGCGTGCGCACCACCATGGTGACAGGAGGCTCGGGCGAAGTGGAGCCGGTGAAAGAGGCGTGCAAGGTGCTCGACGGAGTGAAGATCGATCTCAAGGGCTTCACCGAGGACTACTACCGCCGGTTGTGCAAGGGGAAACTCGCGCCGGTGCTCAAGACCATCGAGACGGTGCGTGCCAGCGGGGTATGGCTGGAGCTGGTGCACCTGTGTATCCCGGGAGCCAATGACAGCGAACCCGAGATCCGCGACATGTGCCGCTGGGTGAAGACCCACCTCGGGGCCGATGTGCCGCTGCACTTCACCCGCTTTTCGCCGCAGTTCCAGATGAAGAACGTACCTCCCACTCCCTTCGAGACCTTGGTTCGTTGTCGCGACATCGGCCTGGGCGAGGGACTGCGCTACGTGTACACGGGCAACGTGCCCGGCATCGAGGGCGAGGACACCACGTGCCCCCGGTGTCACAAGGTGGTGGTGGCCCGCCACGGGTTTCACGTGCAATCGGTGGACATCAAAGCCGGACATTGCGCCTTTTGCGGCCAGGCGATTCCCGGGGTCTGGAGCTGATCGCTTGCGACGGCTGAGCCGCGGGCGAGCGCGTTCCCTGCCTCTCGCTTGTCTGTGGGCGCTCCTGCTGGGCCTCGGCGGCTGCCGCGCCAACCCGCCCCGAGCCAACAGGTTCCCGAACAGGATCGATCCGGAAGCCCTGTATGCGCGCTACGGCGCCGCCCTCTATTCGCAGGACGACGAAGAGACGCTGATTCGCGCCTTCTTCGATGACCGGCGCGGCGGCGTGTTTCTCGACGTGGGCGCGGGCGATCCGGTGAAGAACAGCACCACCTACTATCTCGAGAAGCACCTGGGCTGGCACGGGATCGCGGTGGACGCGCTGGCGGAATACGCGGCTGACTATCGGCGACAGCGGCCGGCCACCCGTTTCTTTTCGTATTTCGTCGGCGAGCAGAGCGGCCCGGCGCGCGACTTCTTCGTCAGCCCGGACAGGGATTTTTCCTCGGGCACCGGGGACGACCCGCGCGGCGGCACTTATCAGAAGCGACGGGTGCCGACCATCACGCTCGATGACCTGCTCCGGCGCGAGGGCGTCACACGCGTGGATTTTCTCTCGCTCGACATCGAGGGCGCGGAACCCGCCGCCCTGGCCGGATTCTCCCTCGGGCGCTACCAGCCGGAGCTGGCCTGCGTGGAAATCCACTCCGCCGAACACGCGCGCGCGATCAGCGAGTATTTCACCTTGCGCGGGTACCGCGAGGTCACCGCCTATCGAGCCATGGATCCGATCAACCGCTACTTTGCCCCTGCGCCCTGAATCGGGTAGCAACGCTGGATCATGGCAGACCTCACGTTCCTTGTGGCCACGCCCGCGGACATTCCGCTGTTGCAGCGGCTGGCTGACCAGATCTGGCGTGCCCACTATCCCGCCATCATTTCGATCGAGCAAATCGACTACATGCTCGAGCGGATGTATGCCGCCGACGTGATTGAGCAGGAGCTGCGGGCCGGTACCTGCTGGGAAATGATCCGGCAGGGAGACGAAGTGGTCGGCTTTCTCTCCTGGACGCACGAGCCCGCCGCGGCCCGGCTGAAGCTGCACAAGCTCTATCTCCAGGTCGACCGGCACGGCCAGGGCGTGGGCCAGGCCAGCCTTTGTCACCTGATGGAGGTGGCAGCCGGCCTCGGTGTACGCGAGGTCTCGCTCTACGTGAACAAGAACAACCGCAAAGCCATTCGGGCCTACCAGCGCGCCGGCTTCACCGTCGCCGAATCCGTCGTCACTCAGATCGGCGGCGGCTTCGCCATGGACGACTACCGGATGACGGCCAGCCCGGGGCGGGCGCGCCCAGCCTGAGCCGGCATGGCCGTCCGCTAGGGCGGCACTTGCTCAATTCGCGCTCGTGCGCTGCCTGGCCCAGGCAGCGCAGGCACGACGCCCAGCAATTCCTGCAGCTTTTCGATGCTGGGTGGTTTCGCCAGATGGCGGTCGAAGCCCGCCTCCTGTGCTCGCTGCACGTCCTCGGGCAGCGCATAGCCAGTGAGCGCCACCAGGAAGGTGTGCTGCAAAGCCTCGTCGGCACGAAAGGCGCGCGCCACGTCGAAGCCGTCCATTCCGGGCAAGCCGATATCGCAGAGGACAACCTCCGGCCCGAACACGCGTGCCTTGGCCAGACCGTCGCGACCGTTGTAGGCGACTTCGATCTCGTGATCGCCCAGCTCGAGGGCCGCGCGCAAGCTATCGGCGGCGTCGATGTTGTCTTCGATGATGAGCACGCGCCGTCGCGCTGCCACCGCGCGGGTGTGGGTGCTCTCGGCTCGCAGCGGAGCGTCGGAGGCCAGGGGAAAGCGCACCACGAATTCGGTCCCCTTCCCGAGACCATCGCTGTGGGCGGACACGGTTCCGCCATGCAGCTCGACCAGTTCCTTCACCAGGGCGAGCCCGAGGCCTAAGCCTCCCTTGCTCCGATCGAGCGTGTGCTCGGCCTGCATGAAGGGCTGAAACAGTCGAGCCAGGTTGTCACTCGAGATACCGACGCCGTTGTCCCGCACGCGCAGGACGGCCTGACCGTCCTCGGACGACACGGAAACCCGCGTGCATCCGCCCGTCGCGGTGAATTTCGCGGCGTTTTGCAGCAGGTTGCTGACCACCTGTGCAACCCGAGTGCCGTCGGCCACCACCATAACGGGGCACGGTGCCTCGACCAGCTCGAGCTGGACGCCGGCACGCTCGAAATGCGACCGATTGTCCTCTACGGTGCGGCGGACCACCTCGTCCAGCGCCAGTCGTTGCTTTTGCAGCTGGACCTTGTTGCGCGCGATCCGCGTCACATCGAGGAGGTCATTTACCAGGTTCGACAGCTGCGTCACCTGTCGGCCGAGGATCTGCTTGGCTCGCTTCGCCTGGTCTCCGTCGAGCGGCGCATGGTCGAGGATGTATAGGCTGTTGGCAATCGGACCCAGGGGATTGCGCAACTCGTGCGAGAGTACCGCGAGGAACTCGTTCTTGCGCCGATCCGCGTCGGCGAGCTGAAGGTTTGCCTCGCGCAATTCCGCCTCGGCCTCCACGCGGAGTCGTTCCTGAGTGATTGTGTCCAATGCGTAGGAGACATCGGCGCACAGCGCCTCAAGCAGTCGTAGCTGCTCAGCGTCGAAGGCGTGCGGTCTGGATGCGTAGAGGGTCAGGGCTCCAATCGGCTTGCCTTCACGATGAAGCGGGATGGCCGCCGACGCCCGAAACCCGTGCTCGAGAGCCGGCGGACGCCATGGAGCCGTCGCGGGATTCGCGGCAAAATCATGGTTGACCACGACGCGGTCCTCGCGGACTGCCGTCCCCGTCGGACCGCCGCCCAGCTCGCCGTCCACCTCGACTCTGATTTCCTGCAGGTAGTCGCTCGCAGTCCCCGAGCTCGCGACCGGCACGATCTCGCGCCCTCGTAGGAGGCCGATCCAGGCGAGGGGATAGCCGGCCGCCTCAGCGACAATCTGGCAGATCTGATCGAAGAGCGACGGCTCGTCGTGCGTGCGGACGATGCTTTCGTTGACCCGGCTCAAGACCTCGTAGAGTCGCATGGCCCGTCGGATGCCGCTGATGTCGGCCCCGGTGGTGATGAAGTGCTCGCTGCCCAGCGGAATGCTGGTGAAGCGGAAGTATTTGTCGAGGTTCGGAAAGTAGTCCTCGTACGAGTGGGCCACGCCCTCGGCCATGATCTTCTGCACGATGGGCAGGTAATGCTCGGTCGCGCCCGGGCCGAAGATCTCGTCGGTCGTCTTGCCCTTGATCTCGTCCAGCCGCTTCCCCCACGTCCTGAGCGTTGGGGGATTGGCATCCACCAGGCGCCATGTCTTGATTGCCCCGTGCTGGTCGCGGACCAGGCGCCAGAAGTGAACCTCCTCGGTCATGTTCATGAAGAGGTTGCGATACTTCTCCTCGCTGCGCGCCAGCGCCGTCTCGGCCCGCCTCTCCTCGGTCACGTCCCTGAACACGAGCACGACGCCGAGCAACTCGCCCGCTTCGCTGCGCACCGGAGCGGCGCTGTCAGCGATCGACAGCCGGGTGCCGTCCCGCCGGACGAGCGCGGTATGGTTGGCCAGACCGACTATCATGCCGGTTTCGATCACCTTGCGGACTGGATCCTCGGCCGGCTCGCCCGAGCTCTCGTTGATGATGTTGAAGACTTCGCGCAGCGGCCTACCGGCTGCTTCTGCTTGCGTGTAGCCAGTCAGCTCCTCGGCCACCCGGTTGAGCATCAGCACGCGGCCCCCGGTGTCAGTCGAGACGACGGCGTCCCCGATGCTTCGCAGGGTGATGAGCAGCCGCCCCTCGGCCTCCTGGCGTTGCGCCTCGGCCTTCTTGCGGTCGGTGATGTCGGCGAAGGTGACTGCGAAATAGCCCTTGTGCGGGCTGAAGGCCGACACCGCGTACCACTTGCCAAGCGGCGCGGCGTGGCTTTCGAACTGCATTGGCTCGCCGGTGAGCGCGACTCGGCCGTACTTGCCGATCCAATCCGTGGGATCTTTGTCGATGCCCGGAAGGATCTCGGTGACCCGCTTGCCGATGGCCCTGCGCGCGTCGAGGCCGGTCAGGTGCTCGAACGCCGGATTGATCTCGAGAAAGATGTAGTCGCACGGCCTGCCTTGGCCGTCGAGGACGATCCGGTGAAAGGCGAACCCCTCCGACATGTTGGCGAACAGCGAGCGCAGCTTTACTTCGCTGCGCGCGAGCGCGTCCCGCGCGATCCGGGCCTCGGAGCCCGCCAAGACCTCCCAGCGGCCAGAGCTGCACACCAGCGCGAAACGATGGTCCTGCACCACCTCCATGAGATCGGCCGCAGCCAAACCGGCGCGCGAGTAGACGAAGGCGGCGATGATATTGCGCTGTCCAACCCCCAGACCGAGCACGGCCGGTGCGCTCCCTGGTTTCCCGGGGGCGGCGGGGCGTACCAGCCTGAGCCCGTCGAACCCAGCCAGGATCGCCCCGTCGAGCCGCCGGTCTAGCGATTCAGCCGGTGGCGACGGCGATGCTGGAGGAGCCGGCCGCGGCGCAATGAGCTCGATTTGTCCGCGGGCCACGTACTCTGCAAGGTTCGGCATCGCCTCGGCCAGAGCCTGCTTCGCAATCGCAACCGTGAGCGGGGGTTCCATCTCCCAGGAACAGAGCTCGTTGTTCTGCAAACCGGTCTTTATGAATGGGACCAGCACCTCGAGCAGCTCCTGCTGCGATACATAGAACACACCGAAGTGACCGCCCCAAGGAAGCTCACCAGCGCCTGCGATCCCCGTGGGCCGTTGCTCAACTGAAGTTGCACGCATGGTCCTGCTATCGTGTCGGCAGCGGCGTCGCTGTGTTTGCTCCTCGTCGCTACGGTGCGGTGTAAAGCATGGGATTCTTGACGACTTGCCATTTGCCCTGGTTGATGGCCAGCGCGAACTGGTGGTTCTTGACGACGTCGAGGATCTCCACGACGCCACACTTGACCAGCGAGTAGGTGCAGAGCACGAGCAGCTTGGTCCCGCCAATCACCCGGTTGATCTCTGCTTCGTACGCGGCAAAGTCGTCCCAGTCTTTCTTGTTGTCGATCCAGTACGGTGCGCCGCTCACGCGCAGCCCCGCGAAGCCGCGCGCAAGCGCCTCGTCGTGCTTGGCCATCCACATGTCGAGGGTGCGCCGCAGATCGAAGCTTCCGCCCTTGAGGTACCAGTCCGTGTAAGGGAACACCTCGATCTGTTTCTTCGCGAGGTAGCTCGAGAAACGCGGCACGCCGCACCGCATCGCGGCGAGCGCATCCTCAGTGGTGAAAAACTCCGATGTGACCCAGATGCACAGCTCGTTGCTTTCGAGCCCAGCTCGAAAGTAGGGCACGACGATGTCGATCATGTCCTGCTTGGTCTTGTAGAACTGGCAGAAGTGGCTGCCCCACGGCAGCTCGCCAACCAGAGCTATGCCTGAGTCGCGCTTTTCCGTGCTGCTGGTGCTCATGGGCTCGCCGAATGTTGCCACGGAATCGCGAGGTGAGCAGCTTCTCAGGCGAGGTGGGTTCCTGTTTGTGACGCGCGGCCCATTTGGGCTTTCATGGCCAACCCTCAGCCCCGCGCCGCATCTCGCGCGCGCCGGAAGCCAGGCAACGCTCGCTCGATGGTATCGAGCGGCACCGTCATGGACAGCCGGATGGCGCCGGCGCGGCCGAACCCAATGCCGGGAACGGCCAGCACGCCCTCTTTCAGCAGGAGGCCGACGAACGCGACGTCGTCGGGAATCGGTGTCTTCAGGAAGACGTAGTAGCCACCCTCGGGTTTGCTAACCTCGTAGCCTGCCGCGGCTAGGCCGTCGCAAAACACATCGCGCTTCTTCTGGTAGGCGGTGGCGTCCACGCAGGCGTCGGCTGCCTCGGCCATGACCAGTTGCCAGAGCGCCGGTGCGTTGACGAAGCCCAGGGTACGGTTGGCAAAGGCGCAGGCGGCCGCCATCTGTGGCCAATCGGGCAGGCCGGGCGACAGTGCGAGAAATCCAATGCGCTCGCCGGCCAGGGCTTGCGCCTTGGACCAGGAAAAGCAGATGGCGGTCTGCGAGATGAGCGAGGCCACCTCGGGTTGTTGGCGGCCGTCGTAGACCAGGCTCTTGTAGGGCTCGTCGCTGATGACCAGGGGCCGGTTGGGCAGGCGAGCGAGCATGGCCTCGAGGTCGCGCAGGAGCGCGGCGGGATAGACGCGCCCCGAGGGGTTGTTGGGCGTGTTCAGGATTATCCCGCGCGTGCGCGGGGTGATGGCCGCGGCGATGCGCTCGACGTCGGGCAGGCATTCCGCGTCCGTTTCGACCACCACGGCGCGACCGCCGTGGTTGGCGACATAGAAGGGATATTCGGCGAAGAACGGCGCCAGCAGGATGACCTGGTCACCGGGGTCGAGGATCGACTTCAGGATGACGTTGCAGGCGGCCGCCGCCCCCGCGGTCATGCAGACCTGTTCGGCCTGGAAGGGCAGCCCAACTTCCCGGCGAAGCTTGTCCGCGATGGCGGCGCGCACCTGGGGAAACCCCGGGTTGGGCATATAGCCATGGCTGTGGGGAGGGCCGTGCTCCGCCAGCCGGCGCAAAGTCGCCAGGGTCAGAGCGGGCGGCTCGACCTCGGGATTGCCCAGGGTGAAGTCGAAGATGTTGGCCTCGCCGCGTTCCTTCTTCAGGCGCGCGCCCTCCTCGAACATGCGCCGAATCCACGAGGCGCGCTCGAGTTGTTGCGCGATGGATTTTGCGACCGGCATCTAGCGAAACGTTGCCTCAAACCGTCGAAAAGGGATTTAGGGACTGAACAGCTCGCTCTTGGTCACCAGGTTGATGCCAGCGGCCTGCAGGGCGGACGCCGCGCCATCGGGATTGTCGAAACGGAAGATGAGCACCGCTCTTTCGCCGTGCCCAAAGGGGAAAGCATACATGTACTCGATGTTGATGGTGGTGCGCTCGAAAACCGACAGGATCTTGGTCAACCCGCCGGGGCGGTCTTCCACCTCCACCGCCAGCACCTCGGTGGGCTTGACCACGTAACGGGCGGCCTCGAGCAGCTGCGTCGCTCGCTGCGGGTCGGACACGATGATGCGCAAGATTCCGAATTGCTGCGTGTCGGCGACCGACAGCGCGCGAATATCGATGCCATTTTCCGCCAGCAGGCGGCAGGGGGCGGCGATGTGGCCGGGTTTGTTCTCTGCGAAGATGGAGAGCTGTTGGATCTTCATGTTTGGCCTCGCTTGTCGATGACTCGCTTCGCCTTGCCTTCACTGCGCTGGATGGTCTGCGGTTCCACTAGTGTGATCTTGATCCGGATGCCGAGCACCCGCTCCAGGGTGTCGGCCAGCTTCTCCTCCAGGGCCTCCAACGCGCCCACTCGATCGCTGAAGACCTGGGCGGTGACTTCCACCTGCACCTCGATTTGGTCCAGGCCGTGCTCGCGCGTGAGGATGACCTGGTAGTGGGGCAGGGTGCCCTCGACCTCGAGCAGCACCGATTCGATCTGGGACGGGTACACGTTGACCCCGCGGATGATGAGCATGTCGTCGCTGCGCCGGCCGATGCGTCGCATGCGGCGCAAGGAGCGCCCGCATGCGCAGGTTCCCGGCAAGAGCGCCGTGATGTCGCGCGTGCGGTAGCGGATCATGGGCATGGCCCACTTGGACAGCGTGGTCAGCACCAGCTCGCCCTCCTGGCCTTCGGGCAGCAGACGGCCGGTCGCGGGATCGATGATCTCGGGATAGAAGTGATCCTCGAAGATGTGCAAGCCGTCGTGGCACGGGCATTCGATGGCCACGCCCGGGCCGATGATCTCGGACAAGCCGTAGATGTCGAAGGCCTGGATGTTGGTCACGCTCTCGATGTGACGCCGCATGGAATCGGTCCACGGCTCCGCGCCGAAAACCCCGGCGCGCAGGGGCAGTGACTTCAAATCCACGCCCAACTGGGCGGCGCGGTCGATGAGATGAAGGAAGTAGGTGGGGGTGCAGCAGATGGCGGTGACGCCGAAATCTTTGAGCACCATGATCTGGCGATCGGTGTTGCCGCCCGACATCGGGATCACGGTGGCGCCGATGCCCTCCACGCCGTAGTGCGCCCCCAGCCCGCCGGTGAAAAGCCCGTAGCCGTAGGCGTTCTGCACGATGTCGCCCTCGTGCAGGCCACAGGCGGCCAAGCTGCGCACCATCACCGAGGTCCACACGTCCACGTCTTGCTTGGTGTAGGCGACCACGATGGGCTTGCCGGTGGTCCCGCTCGAGGCGTGCACGCGCACCACCTCGCGCAGCGAGCTGGCGAACAGACCAAACGGATACGTGTCGCGCAGGTCGGTCTTGGTGGTGAACGGCAGGCGCGCCACGTCTTCGAGCGATTGGATGTCGGTCGGCGCCAGCTTCGAGCCTTGCAAGCGCTTGCGGAAGAGCTCCACCCGTTCGTAGGCGTGCGCCACGATGGCGCGCATGCGGTCGAGCTGCAGCTTGCGCAGGAGCGGCACCGGGACGAAGTCGGGCGCGCTCGCGGGATGATAGGTCGGCTTTCGTTCTTGTGCAGGCGAGGTCATGATTTCTTTCCCAGGGCGAAGGCGTTCAGGTTGGCCGGGTGGAGTTTCTCGGGCAGGGCGGCCGTAATGGCCGCGTGCCAGAGATTGTCGGCAAGATCGAGCCGGCTAGCAAGCGCTCCGAGCAAGGCCACGTTCAGGCTTCGTTTGTTGGTCAGGCGCGTCTCGTCAATCAGGCCCGGGTGGATGAGAACCCCGCCCGGCTTCAGCATCGGCCGAGCCACCTCCACCTCGCTGGACGCCAGTACCACCAGGAAGTCGGCCTCGCCCGGCGGAACCATGGGCGAGAACACGTGATCGCCGAAGCGCACGTCGCTTACCACCGATCCACCGCGCTGGCTCATGCCATGCACCTCGCTCTTTTTTACGTCGCGGCCGGCGCGAAAGGCGACGTCGGCCAGGATGCTCGAGGCCTTGAGCACGCCCTGGCCACCCAAGCCGGCCACGACGACATTGATCACATTGTTGGTCGGACTATTCGGCATGGGACTTTGTCCGTTGCTTGATGGCGCCTGCGGCGAGCAGGCACGGCCGGCGCGCGATGATGAGCGAGAGCTCGTCGCGCGCCAGTGCCTCGGCCAGCACGCGGCCGACGGCGTCGGCGTCGGCGATGGGGTCCACGACGTGCACGTTCTTGATGCCCAGGGTGCGCGCCAGATCCTCGAAGACCACGCGGCCGGTCGCCTGATGGTCGAGCGTGCGGCCGGTGCCGGGGTGTTCCTGCAGGCCGGTCATGGCTGTCGTGCCGTTGTCGAGAATCAGCAGCACGTGGCCGGTGGCCGGCGGGTTGTACACCATCTCGACCAGCCCCGTGATCCCGCTGTGCACGAAGGTCGAATCGCCGATCACGCTGACCACCTTGCGCGCCTGCTCGGGCGGCAGGACGTGGCGCAACCCCAGGCCGACTCCGATGGCCGCGCCCATGCACACGCAGGTGTCCATGGCGGAGAATGGCGGCAGCACGCCCAGGGTGTAGCAGCCGATGTCGCCCGCCACGATGCACCCGAGGTCGCGCAGAGCCTCGAACACGTTTCGGTGCGGGCAGCCCGGACACAGCTCGGGTGGCTTCCCAGCCGGCAGACCGGGCTCGGGCGAGGCGTCGCCGGCAACGATGCGCCGGACACGCTCGACGTTCAGCTCGCCGAAGCGAAACATCTCCGGCTTCTGATCGACGGCAATCCCCGCTATGCGCGCGGCCTCGTAGAGGTAAGGATCGCCTTCTTCCACCACCAGGCAGCGATCCACGGCGGCGGCAAAGCGGCGCATGGCCTCTACGGGCAGCGGGTAGGTCAGGCCGATCTTGAGGACGCGCGCCAGCGGGGCGGCCTCGCGCACGTGTTGGTAGCTGATCCCCGACGTGATGATGCCCAATCCGCGCCCGCCCTCGGCGATCTGGGTTGGACCTTCGCTTTCGTTCCACGCCGCGATGGCGGCGATCTTCCCGCGCAGGCGCTGGTGGGCCGGGCGCGCATGGGCCGGGATCATCACGCGGCCCGGGATGTCGCGCACGAACGCCGGGGACTGCGGGTGCGCCTCGGAAGGGCCAGGCGTTTGCAGCACGGTGGCCGAGTGGCACACGCGCGTGGTCATGCGCAGCAGGACGGGAATGCGCCAGCGTTCGGACATTTCAAGGGCCAGCAGGGTGAAGTCGTAGGCCTCCTGCGAGTCAGAAGGCTCCAGCATGGGCAGGGCCGCGGCTACCGCATAGCGCCGGTTGTCCTGCTCGTTCTGGCTGGACGCCATTCCGGGATCGTCGGCCGAAACCACCACCAGCCCGCCGGTCACCCCGGTGTAGGCCGCGGTGAACAGCGGATCCGCGGCCACGTTCAGACCCACGTGCTTCATGGTGACCAGGGCGCGGCCGCCGGCAAAGGCAGCCCCGATCCCGACCTCGAGGGCCACCTTTTCGTTGGGTGCCCACTGCGCCCGGCCACCCAGGGCATCGAAGGCTTCCAGGATCTCCGTCGACGGCGTGCCTGGATACCCGGTGCCCAGTGCGACGCCCGCGTCGAGGGCGGCCTGCGCCACGGCTTCGTTGCCACTCGCCAGGCGGCGGCTGAGATTCTGATGCGACATGAACTTCTTCTGCCTCGAAGGGTACTGTTTTGGCCCGCTTGGCTCCCGACGGCAAGAGTCCGCTTCCCAGATCTCTAGGACGCGACCGGCCTCCCCCTGCGTGGCTCTGGCGTTCTGAGCGCAGTGCGTGTACCATGGTGTCCCATGAACTATACAAAACTGTCTCTTACCATCGTGTCCTGCTTTGCTGTCACCTCCTGCTTCGTTGGTCTGAGCGTGGCCCGCGCCGATCCGATGCCCGTCGAAGGCACCCGCGAGCTGCGGCTGAGCAACGCGATCATGGACATAACCTCCTCGGGGGGCTCGGGGCTGGCCGTGCTCTCACCCGAACATGGGTCCAATACGACCGTGGTGCAGATGGGCGGCGGTGCCGGGTATTTCGTCTCGGATCACGTCGAGGTGGGCGCCACGGTTGGCTACATTTACCAGGGCAGTGGCTCCTCCTCTTCGGCTACCGCGCAGGGTCCCGGGTTCGACCTGTTCTTGCGCCTGTATTCCAAACCAGGCGCCGTCGGCATCTTTCTGGAGCCAGTCTTGGAGTTTCAGTATCTCAAGACGACGATGACGATCGGCTCCAATAGCGAGAGCGTTTCCGAAGAGATTCTCGGCCCCGGTGCGGACATCGGGGTCGAGGTCTTTCTTGCGGATTCCTGGGCCATCCGTGTTGGCCCGAGCTTCCGGTACTACAAGATCTGGGCGAGCGCGGAAAACGGTGGAAGCGGTGACACGAGCGCGACAAAATTCGGCCTGGCCTTTG
>Ga0335069_10010750_pt1 | contig 12952 bp, 17 predicted proteins | sample Lox_Sample_11_FD_206714 | JGI IMG/M metagenome (GOLD analysis project Ga0335069, IMG submission 206714) | Soil microbial communities from Loxahatchee National Wildlife Refuge, Florida, United States - Lox_Sample_1.1 | ecosystem: Environmental > Terrestrial > Soil > Wetlands | place: USA... | reverse complement strand
GTTAAACCACTTCGAATAAATGGGGTAGGGAAACGTTGCCCCGGCCCCGTTAAGCGTCTGCGCCCAGCCGCCGGTCACCAGCACGGCCAGGCAGAGCAAGAGTGGCGCGAGGAATCTCCTCAATGTTGCATCCTCCCTGTGCGCTGAAAATCGCGAATGATTAGTAAGTTTTGCGTGTTACAACCCGGTTACAAAAATGTGAAAATCGGGTGAATTCCGTGACAGGACCCTACTGCCGGTCGCGCAGCCAGTCGATGAACATCTGTTCTTCGGACTTGCTCTTCGAGCGCAGCACGTGGCGCATGGTCTGGCCTGTGACCAGGTGACAGACTTCCTCGGCCAGGTTCTTCGTGTGGTCGCCGGCGCGCTCCAAGGCCTGGGCCATGAACAGCACGTGAATTCCTTCCGGCCCGGCGGTACCTTCGTTGTTCTCGACGTGGCGGATGAACAGCAGATTGCGGATGCGGTCTATCACGGCGTCGCCCCGCATCACGCTGATCACGCGATCCAGGTCGCGCCCTGAAAAAGCCTCGTGAATGTCCGCCAGCATCTGCTCCAGCACCGTGGCCATGTGGATCAGGTCTTTGACGTCATCCATATCGATCCGGGACCCGATAGCCTGGGCGCACCCGCCGAAGCTGGAGACGAGGTCGCCGATCCGCTCCAGGTCGATCATGAACTTCATGCAGGCGAGCAGACCGCCCGCTTCATGGGGCGAGGCGCAGACTACGGCGTGGGTCACCCGTTCGTCCACCTCGCGGTCGAGCCGGTCCAGCTCCTGCTCGCACTTGTTCACCTCCTGAAACGGCACAGAAGACTTCTGCGCCAGCCCGTCGATTGCGTGTGACACCGCCGACTTGGCCAGTTGGATGGCCTTCAGTGTAAGACTCATGATTTCGTCGTGTTCCGAGCTGCGGGGTGCGACGATCGGGGAAAGATCGGCTGCCATGGTGGACCTCATCGGGCTCGCATCCCGGTTCGGCGGAGGAGCTTCGCCAGCAGGCCGCGCCACATGGCGATCCGCTTGCCGAGATCGCGTGAGAGTTTGGGGGTATGCGAAACGCCCCGCAGCGGGCCCTTCGGCCTCGCAAGAGGGTGACGGCCGGGCAGCGGATAGAGGAGTGTCCCGTGCATAGAGTCCTCCTTAGCAAGCGAGCCTAGCCCTTGGTTGTTAAGTGGGGATTACAGAAGTGTGAAAATGCGTTGAAAATGCATTCCTCGTGCCGCGAACGGGACAGGAGTGGTACTGGCCGCGCCCGTCCTCAGACCCCGTTTTTCCGATGGAGGCCATCAGAATTTTGCGTTGTTAGCCTGCCGCGTGCCGGGGGTCTAATAAGAATGTCGACAGGTTTCTTCGGAGGTGGCTGCCATGATCTGCCCGTACTGTGACGCCGAGTATACGCCTGAGCATCCGTGCTTCTGTCAGCCGAAAACGGCGGCTGCGCATCCGGAAAGATTCACCCTGGCGCCGCCGGAGAAGCAGATAGGCGCCGAGCATCAGCCCACCGGCCTGAATAATCCGTTCTGGAATTGATTGCAGACCGCGCCGGCCCGCGCTGGATCGAGATACCTTGAAGCCCCCGCACCGCTGGTGCGAGGGCTCTCGCTTTCTAAAGCACGCGATCTGGTCAACGCGGCTGGGCCACCGTTTCCTCGGTGACCGCGATCTCCGGCTCCATAATGATCTCGGACTTTATCGAGTTGGCGACCAAACTGTACTTCTGGGCTGCCTGTAACGCGCGCCGAGTCCTGGCCTCGACCAGTTCCCTCGATTCATGCCCACAAGCCACGCAGATCAATGGGCGGAACCGCAAGGTTGTGAAGATCTCCGTGCGATCGAGTTCAATTACTTTGGTCCCTTCAGTGCGGCATTCGTAGGACATCAGCTTGAGTTGGAACCGCTCCGCTGCCCAGATGAACATCAACATCACGCAGGTATTCGCCGCCGCTACGAACGCATCTTCTGGCGTCAGTACTCCGAAATGGCCCTGCGCGTCGGGAGGCGCGGAGAACTTCATCTCCGGGCCGTTCCCAAGCGTAAGCCGACCCCAGTGCTCGCCCGTCCATTGCACGGTCGTGTGATACGTGGCGGTCCGGCTCATGGGCTCACCTCCTGACAGAAAGCGGCGTACTCGCGGGCAATCGTGTCGCGATAGGTCTGCTCATCCTCTGGCGGGACCAGGTTGTAGATCTTGGCCATTGCGAGCAATTCGTCCGCAGCGCTCTCGGGACTGCGCCGAAGCTCACGCAATTGCTGGAAGATCAGGGGCAGGGCAAGCAGTTCTACTAGCTTGCCGTCGATATTGATCTTCTTGGTTGGAATGCCAGAGCCGCAGGAACATCCCCCTGACTTGGGTTGCCGTGGCCCGGAGGCCGGGTTATTGAGGACGGTGAGCGCCGGAGGGCCGAGGATCTCATCGACAAGTTCCGTCAGACGTTGGGCGGCAACATCAACCGCTTGCTTGCCCGCTGCATTCAGCTGGCGGCGCCCTTCGACTTTGTCTATCCCATGCTCTTGGACAAGGTGGCTGACCACAATGCTTGCCGCTGGCTTGCCCGAGTACATCTCCGTACCGCGCGCCGCGCAGCGCAGATCACATCCATCGATGGTAATGGTCGGATGGAAACGCGCGAAGGCCCGGTCCCCCTCGCCGCCTGCGAGAAACAAGGGCAAACAGATGGTGACGGTCTTGCCCGGCCGCGCTTCGTGCAGCACTCTGAGAGCGGCAAGCCTCGCGACCGTGCCCTCGGCCAGTTCTTCGCCGGAACAGGACACGACTCCGACTTTTCGTTCTGGCAGGTTAGGCATGTTGTCCTCCTTGTTCTGCACCAGGGCGACGGATTCCATCGAGTTGGTCCGCTATCTCTTCAGCCAGTAACCTCGCCAGTTGCTTTCCTTCAGCGTTCAGTTCGGCAATCCCCTCGGGCTTAAGATTCTTGTGGTTGCGGAATGCTTCGAAGACCGCGACCTCTCGCACCACAGTGCCGCCGTTGTGTCTCACTAGCTTCGAAGCGCACATCTGCTTGCAACCGTCAATGGTCACAGCCGGGCTGGTGCGCACGCGCTCGCGCGCCTCGGCGTCTCCAAGGACCAACTTCGAGAGCGCCACCAACCGCGTTTCGCTGGGTCGCAGGCTGTCGCACAGCTCATAGGCTGCTTCGCGGGTCACACTTCCGAGGGACTTGCCGATACCGCTACAAGGAACAATGACAACCGCTTGTCGATCGTCATTCATGATTTCAGCTCCTCCTCCGCCTGCGATTGCATAACGGCAAAGTAGGCGGCCGCATCGAGCAGCTTGGCGCGATCGGCATCCCAGTTCGTGACCGCGATCACCGCCAGCCAGCCTTTTTCGTACGGGTCCTGGTTGATGACCTCGGGTGTCAGCTCGAGGGCTTTGTTGACCTCGACGATGGTGCCGGCGACAGGCGAAGGCAGCCCCACATTGACTTTCATAGTTTCCAGTTCCGCAAACTCGTCGCCAACTTTGAGACTGGTGCTCTGGGGCTTGACATTGGCGAAGGCCACATCGCCGTTATGCTGCTGAAAGAAGTCCGTGACTCCGATCCGAACACGGTGGGGCGTTTCGGATTGCGGGGAGAGAATCCACACGCCATCCGGGGTGTAGAGCCGATCCTGCGCCACTCGGAATGAGAACTTATCGACGGTTGCCTGAAGGTACTCGGGCATTCTGCCTCCATGTCGCTGCACCGGGTATACGCCCCGCGGATTTTGCATCGCTCATTGCGCCCTCTCGCCATAAGGATCGTAGATCGCCACCACCGGCTCGTTTCTCACTTCATCGCCGAAGTACCGCCGCTGGAAGTAGAATGCAACATTGACCAGCCCGATCATCACCGGAACCTCCACCAATGGGCCGATCACCGCCGCGAACGCAGCTCCAGAGTTGATGCCAAACACCGCGACCGCAACAGCAATCGCCAACTCGAAGTTGTTCGAGGCTGCGGTCAATGAGAGTGTCGCCGTCTTCGAGTAGTCCGCACCCAGCTTCTTGCCCATGTAGAAGGACACCAGGAACATCACCACGAAGTAGATCAACAGGGGGACGGCGATACGGACGACGTCGAGCGGTAGTCGAACGATGTATTCGCCCTTCAGGGAGAACATGACCACGATGGTGAACAGCAGCGCGATAAGTGTCAGCGGGCTGACGTGCGGAACGAAGTTGTGGTCGTACCAATCGCGGCCTTTGGCGCGGACCAGCACCGTGCGAGTCAGGAAACCCGCCAGGAATGGAATACCGAGGTAAATGAAGACGCTCTTCGCGATGTCGCCGATGGATACGTTTACGACCGTGCCATGCAGGCCGAGTTTGGCTGGCAATACCGTGATAAAAACCCAGGCATAGATCGAGTACAAGAACACCTGAAACAACGAGTTAAACGCCACCAGTCCGGCGGCATACTCGGTGTCGCCTTTTGCAAGCTCGTTCCACACGATGACCATGGCTATGCACCGAGCCAGGCCGATCATGATCAGCCCGGCCATATATTCGGGGTAGCCGCGCAGGAAGACGATGGCCAGCACGAACATCAAGATTGGCCCGATGATCCAGTTCTGCACCAGCGAAAGCGCCAGGACGCGCTTGTTGCGGAAGACCTCGTGCAGCTCCTCGTATTTCACCTTGGTGAACGGCGGATACATCATCACGATCAACCCGACGGCGATCGGAATGGAAGTGGTGCCAATGCTGAACCGGTTGAGGAACGGGACGATGCCCGGCACCAGCCAGCCCGCGATAACGCCCATCGCCATTGCCGCAAAGATCCATGCGGTCAAATAGCGGTCCAGGAAACTAAGACGTGAGGAGACCTTGCTTGCCATCGTTGTTATGCCCTCGGGGAAGTTGCCGTTTTTGGCCGCACCAAAGCGGAGTAGGGGCGCCATTCACTGGCCGTGCACGAACCGTTCTCAATCGCGCTCTTCAGCTTGCGTGAGTCCTCTGTCAGAGCCTTCGACGACTTAAACGCATCGCGGAGGAAGCCGAACAGCAGCTTGTGAACTCCTTCATTAGGCTGCGCTAGCCGGTAGTACATCCGTGCGCCCTCCCGCCGATCCAGCACTAGGCCGGAATTCTTCAAGTACGTGAGGTGGCGCGATACATTCGTCTGCGATGACCCGAGCGCGTACTGGAGGTCGCAGACGCACAATTCTCCGTGAAGCAGAAGGTTGAGGATGCGTAGCCGGGTCTGGTCAGAGAGGCCCTTGAATAACTGCTCCAAATTGCTCATCCGCAGTTTTTCTCCCCCCTTGGAAGCTGGATTTCATTGCTGGCCGATCCTCTCGACCTCCCGCTTGAGAGCCAGGCGATCGAGGCTTGCCAGAGGCAGGCACAAGAACAGACTGATTCTGCGGTCCAGCATAAGGAAAGCATCCCGAAACGCAGCCTGCACTTCCTCGGCGGTGCCGTGGACCGCGGCTGGGTCGGGAACACCCCAATGAGCGGTCATGGGTTGCCCGGGCCACACAGGGCAGACTTCCTTCGCTGCGTTGTCACAAACCGTAAAGACGAAATCGAGCTTGGGTGCGCCCGGCTGCGCGAATTCATCCCAGCTCTTGCTGCGCAGGTTCCCGGCTGGAATGCGAGCGCTCTCGAGCTGGCGCAGCGCCTCCGGCCGTACCGTTCCCGACGGATGGCTTCCCGCGCTATGGGCGGCAAAAGTCGGCCGGCCTTTGTGATTCAGGATCGCCTCCGCCATGATGGAGCGCGCGGAATTTCCCGTGCACAGAAACAAGACGTTGTAACGCCCAGGCATCGCAGCATCCCTCACTTTCGTTTTCCAGGAGAGACGAGGAACATCAGTTGCAACAGACTGGCCCGCAGCAGGCTTTCTGCCCGGCACTGAGTGGTTTGACTGCCCTGACAAAGGCACTCATGAATTTGCCGCCCGCCGCGGCGATTTGGTCCACTGTCACGCCTTTGGCTGTGAGCCACTCGCGGGCATCTTCGGCGCGGTAGATACGAGTGGGCTCAATCTCGATCTGCTCGAATCCCGCGCCCGCCAGCTTGCTGCGGTATTCGTTCTCTTCGAGCGCGCCGGCCACGCAGCCGGCCCATAGGAGCACGTTCCGGCGAATTTCCACCGGGATTTCACCCCGTGTCACCACGTCGGAAACGGCGAACCGTCCTCCCGGTTTGAGGACGCGGAAGGCTTCGCGCAGGACGCGGTCCTTGTCGGCGGAGAGATTGATCACGCAGTTCGAGATGATCACGTCCACCGAGTCGTCGGGCAGCGGGATGTGCTCAATTTCGCCCTTGAGAAACTCCACGTTCGCAGCGCCCGCCTTGCGCTTGTTCTCGTTCGCGAGGGCCAGCATCTCGTCGGTCATGTCCAGACCGTAGGCCTTGCCGGTCGGTCCCACGCGCCGGGCCGACAGCAGGACATCGATGCCGCCGCCCGAACCCAGGTCGAGCACGACTTCTCCTGGATTCAGCATGGCCAAAGCGGTCGGATTCCCGCACCCGAGCGAAGCCAGCAAGGCTTCTTCGGGAATCTGCTCTGTTTGGGATGGATCATAGAGATTAGAGGTGATCGGGTCGCAGCTTGAATCGTTTGCCGCCGCAGTCCCGCAGCAACGGCCTGCGCCGCCTCTCACCTTGAGGGCCGCTTGGCCGTACTTTTCCTTGACAACCTGCTTTATGTCGGAATTGTTCACATTCCCTCCTAGCGGCCGATTTGGACGATCTCCTGCGGCTTCAAAGCCTTGTTTCGGGTACAGCACTCGGCGTACAGGAACTGTAAGAGCTCCTGCAGCGCCTCCGTGTTCGCGGTATAGCGCAAGAACGTGCTCTCCCGGCGCACCTGCACCAGGTCTTCGTTCCTGAGCTTTTCCAGGTGGTGAGAGAGGGTGGAATTAGGGATGTCCAGCTCCTCCTGAATTTCACCCACCACCAGTCCTTCCGGATGCGCTGAGAGCAGCAACTGCATAATGCGGAGGCGTGGTTCCGTCCCCATGGCCGAGAACATGTCGGCATAGCGGGCCACCTGCGCCGCGGGCTTCTTGCCTTGAACAAGCATATTTCTATATTTGCAGAAATATCAATCTACTGTCAACAGGTAAACCTGGATCGGACGGAGTCGTCCTTCCTGCATCCCGCCTGGCCCGTAGTTGGAGAACTGTCTGTTTCATTGACATGGTTCACAGGGGGCCCTACCATCACGGACACGTTTCTCCAATCCAGGATGATCGGTCAGACCATCTCGCACTACCGCATCGTCGAGAAGTTGGGCGGCGGGGGAATGGGTGTCGTCTATAAGGCCGAGGACACGACCCTGCACCGCTTTGTGGCGCTCAAGTTCCTGCCCGAAGGCGTGGCCCAGGACCAGGCGGCACTGGAGCGGTTCCGGCGCGAGGCTCAATCGGCTTCGGCGCTCGACCACCCCAACATCTGTACCATCTATGAGATTGGACAGCACCAGGGCCAGCCGTTTATCGCCATGCAATTTTTGGACGGCGACACCCTCAAGCACCACATTGCGGGCAGGCCGCTGGACACCGAGACCTTGCTCGACGTCGGCATCCAGAGCGCCGACGCATTGGATGCTGCGCACATGCAAGGCATCGTCCACCGTGATATCAAGCCGGCGAACATCTTCATCACTAGGCGCGGCCAGGTGAAGATCCTGGATTTCGGGCTCGCCAAAGTGCTGAAGGCGAGGCCGCAAGCCGTGGGCGTGGATGCCTCGGCGGCGACTGCTGTCAGCCAGGAACATCTGACCAGTCCCGGCAGCACCCTGGGAACCGTGGCTTATATGTCGCCGGAGCAAGTCAAGGGCAAGGAACTGGATGCGCGCAGCGACCTGTTTTCGTTCGGCGTGGTGCTCTACGAGATGGCGACCGGGGTCCTTCCGTTCCGCGGCGATACCTCGGGCGTAATCTTCGACTCGATCCTGAACCGGGCGCCCGTCGCTCCGGTACGCCTGAATCCGGAGATTCCGCCGGAGTTGGAACGCATCATCAACAAGTCGCTGGAGAAAGACCGCGACTTGCGCTACCAGCACGCCTCAGACATGCGAGCGGACCTCAAGCGCCTAAAGCGTGAGACAGACTCATCGCGCAGCGCCGTGGCCGCGGTGGAGGAAGAGCCGCAAACGGTGCCGGCGGCAGCGGCTAGCGGTGCGGTGGCGGCAAGAGCCTCGAGCGGCAGGATGGCAGCGGCGAAGGAATCCGAGGCCAAGGCTCCTGTGCCAGCTGCACGACGCTGGAAGATCGTGGTCCCGGCCATTGTGGTGGTGGCTGTGCTGATAGGCGGAGTCCTGTTCTGGCGTTCCCAAAGGACGCCAGCGCTGACCGAGAAAGACACCATCCTGATCGCCGACTTCGTCAACACCACTGGCGATCCGGTCTTTGACGGTACCCTCAAACAGGCGCTGGCCGTGCAACTGGAGCAGTCCCCCTACCTGAACCTGTTGCCGGAATCCCGTATAAAGAAAGCCCTCGGTTTCATGGGCCGCCCGCCCGGCGAACGCCTGACCAACGACGTCGCTCGCGAGATCTGCCTGCGTGAAGGCGTCAAAGCCATGCTGACCGGTTCGGTTGCCAGCCTCGGCACTCACTACGTCATCACGCTCTCCGCCGTGAATGCCCAAACCAGCGATGTGCTGGCCCGCGAAGAGATCGAGGCCGGGAGCAAGGAACAAGTCCTCCAGTCGCTCGACAAGGCCGCCACCCGCTTGCGGGGAAAGCTGGGCGAGTCCATCGGGTCGGTGCAGAAGTTCACCACTCCCCTGGAACAGGCGACAACCTCGTCGCTCGAAGCCTTGCAGGCCTTCAGCCTCGGCCAGGCCGAGCACATGAAGCTTCAGGATGATAAGGCAATCCCCTATCTCCAGCGTGCCGTCCAACTCGATCCCAACTTCGCCATGGCCTATGCCACCCTCGGCATTGCCTACAACAACCTCACGCAGGGAGAGCTGGCCGAAAGCTTCATGAGAAAAGCCTTCGACCTGAAGGAGAGGGCGAGCGAACGGGAGAAGTTTTACATCTCGACGCATTACTATGACACGGTTACTCGGGAAGTGGAGAAGGCCATCGAGATCTACGAACAGTGGAAGCAGACCTACCCGCGTGACACCGTACCACTCAATAATCTTTCCTTACGCTACCAGCTCCTTGGGCAGCAGGAAAAGGCCCTGGCCGACGCCACCGCTGCCCTGCAGCTTGACCCAAACAACGCCTACGCCTACCAGAATGCCGCCGACGCCTACGAACGCCTGAATCGTTTCGACGAAGCCAGGGCGGTGGCGGAACGGGCAGTCGCACAGAATATCGGCCGCTCAGTTCACTTCACGATTTTCGAACTTGCCTTCATTCGCGGCGATGATGCCGCGCAGCGCCACGAACTTGAGTTGGCTAGAGGAAAATCCGACGAGCCGATCATGCTCTGGTTTCAAACCCGGGGCGAATGTTACCTGGGGAGACAGCAACGAGCCCGGGCAGCATATGCCCAGACTCTTAGCGCCGCGCAACGGCTGGGATTCAAGGAGTTCGGCGGGATTCTTCGTGGAACGCAGGCTGGGTGCGAGGCGGAACTGGGCAACCTCTCGGAAGCTCGCCAGAAGATTTCGGATGCTCTTGCTTACTCGCAGGATCGGGACACCCGTTCAATTGCAATGCAGTTGCTTGCCGAGACGGGAGACACCGCGCGCGCCCAGAAACTCGCTGACGACCTGGTCCGCCAGTATCCAGCCGATACCCTGCTCAACAAGATCTTCATTCCCGTAGCCCAGGCGACCAGCGACCTGCAGCGCAACCAACCGGCACAGGCCGTAGCACGTCTGGAAGTGGCCAGGCCCTACGAACTCGGTACCGGCGGCGGCGCCGCCGGTTATCTGGTGAATTATGTTCGCGCGCAGGCTTTCCTGCATTTAAGAGACGGCGCCAAGGCGGCCACTGAGTACCAGCGAATTCTCGACCACCGCGGCGTTGACCCCATCGATGTCGAATACTCCCTGTCTCATCTGGGCCTGGGGCGCGCCTATGTTCTGCAGGGTGACACCACTCGAGCCAAGTCCGCCTACCAGGATTTCTTCTCCGCCTGGAAGGACGCCGACCCCGATGTGCCCATCCTGAAGCAAGCCAAAGCGGAGTACTCCAAGCTGCAGTGACCGCACCTGCTAAGCCGCGGCTGGCCCATATCGACTGGATGCGCGGCCTCGCCTGCGTGCTCATGTTTCAAACCCACTGCTACGACTCCTGGCTGGGGGCGGAGGCACGCAAGTCGACCTTCTTCATGTGGTCGCAATTAGGGGGTACGCTTCCAGCCCCGCTGTTTCTTTTCCTGGCAGGAATCTCGTTTGCCCTGGTCACAGATAAGCTGCGCCAGCGCGGCGCCGACCCCAACCAGGTAGCACGCACCACCATCCTCCGCGGCGCCGAGATATTCGGTTTGGGCGTGCTGTTCCGCATCCAGGAGTATCTGCTGGGCCTGCCTTGGTCGCCGTGGACCGATTTGCTGCGGGTCGACATCCTGAACACTATCGGTTTCTCTATGATGCTGATGGGTATCATGTGCTGGATGGGGCGCGGCGGGCGGGCACGTTCGGCGGCGGTGGCGGCGGCCGTCGCACTGGCGATCGCGCTAGTGACGCCGCTGCTGTGGACTTCTTGGCGGATGCGCGGATTGCCTTGGCCGCTCGAGACGTACGTCAACGGTGTGCACACGTTCAAGCAGCCGCAAGCGTGGCTGTTCCCAGTTTTCCCCTGGACTGGATTTGCCTTCGCCGGCCTGGCGACCGGCTTTCTGCTGGTGAGCGACTGGGCGCGCCAGCAGGGAACTGCGGCCTTCGCGCTGCTGGGCGGAGGCGGTGCTGCGCTCATCGTGCTGGCCCGCGCGCTTGATCATCATTCGCGGCAGCTCTACGCCGTTTACGACTTTTGGCATACCAGCCCGAACTTCTTCCTGATCCGCGTTGGGTTGCTGCTCGTGATCTTGTGTGGCGTCTATGCATGGTGTCGCTGGGGCGCGGCGAACTGGGGGTTCAGTCCCATGATTCAGCTGGGACAAACTTCGTTGTTGGTTTATTGGGTACACATCGAGTTTGTGTACGGACGCTTCTCCATTCTGCCCAAGCGCGCCATGGGCATCGGCCAAGCTTCGCTGGGATTGGCGGTGATCTGCGTTGCCATGCTGCTGCTGTCCCTGGCGCGCACGCGCCTGAAGGGACGCGGCGTGGAAGTGCCGTCGTGGCTGTTCCGCCGCCGGCGGCCTCAAGAGCGTGCCGCCATTGCGCCCTGATCGCGCGCGATGAATAATGGCGGCGACCATGAGCCGACCCGATTGGGAAAAGCGTATCCGCCGCGCACGCGAGCTGGCCGCTCAATATTCCGCCGCAAGCCAGGTGCTGGGCTTCTACAGCGAGATTGCGGCTTTTCAAAAGCAGACCTTCGAGGCTGTCGCAGCAGAGAACCTGCGCGCCGATCCCTTGCGGCCGCTGGCCGAGCAGCTTGTCGTACCGGCGGCGCTGAAGCGGTTCCCGGCTCTGGTGGAACTGGCGGAGAGGAAAGGTCCGGCGGGATTGGCGCAAGCGGCGCGAGAACTGCGCCACCAGAGCCCTGACCTGTGGCGCGTCCTGCTGGAGTCTGAACCACGCGCGGCGGATCTCGCACACGGCTTCTTTGCCCGCGCCTGCCTGCAGCCGGTCGCAGAATACCTGGCTCTCGACACCAAAGTTCAGCCCACGGGCTATACCGGTTCGCTTTGTCCGGTGTGCGGCGGCAAGCCGCAGCTGGGCGTGCTTCGTCCGGAAGGCGACGGAGGCAAGCGCTCGTTGGTTTGTTCGTGTTGCTCGACCGAGTGGGATTTCCGCCGCGTCCTGTGCCCGAACTGCGCGGAAGAGAAACACACCAGGCTGCCGCGCTTCTCGGCGGACGAATTCCCGCACATACGAGTAGAGGCTTGTGACACCTGCAAGCGGTATCTGAAGAGCGTCGACCTCACCATCAACGGCTTAGCTGTCCCTGTGGTAGACGAGATCGCAGCAGCGCCCTTGGACCTGTGGGCTGGCGAACACGGATACGAGAAGATCGAGCTCAACCTGATGGGCCTTTAGGCTTCGCGCACAATTTGTCGCGGCAAGTCCCGCTTCTGCATTGACTTTCAGGATTGGACGGGTGTAGGCTAGCGCCACTTTTTTTTGCGTCGATCCCCTCGGCCCCGGACCGCAAGTAGCTGGAGGTAGGATGGACCTCTCAGGTTGCGGCGTATCTGGCCTGCTCCCGCTGTTCGGGGGTCTTCCTACTCGTATCGCTCGTTCGTACAGCTTTAGTATCCGTACACTCTTTGCCGAAATTTCGCTGCACAGGGAGGCTGTGTCATGGAAGTTTCCCGAAGAACATTTGTCAAAGCCGGGCTGCTAGGAGGCGTCGGTGTCACCGTCTTCGGCTTTGATGCCGCGCCCCTGCTAGCGCAGACGCAGGGGCTGAAGATCTCCCGCACGACGGAAACGCGCAGTACCTGTCCGTACTGCTCGGTCAGTTGCGGGGTGATCATCCACACCATCGGGGACAAGGCCAAGAACGTGACGCCGCAGGTCGTGCACGTGGAAGGCGACCCCGACCACCCCATTAACCGTGGGACACTGTGTCCCAAAGGCTCGTCGCTGCAGCAGGACATCATGAACGAGCGGCGGCTGACCAAGGCGCAGGTCCGGCGTCCCGGTGCGACCCAGTGGGAGGACATCTCCTGGGACAAGGCCATCGACGAAATCGCGCACCTGGTGAAGAAGACCCGCGACGCCACCTTCATCGAGCAGGACAGCGAGGGGCGCACGGTCAATCGCCTGGAAAGCATTGCCTTCACCGGCGGCTGCACCGATACCAACGAGTTCAACTACCTGGTCGTCAAGAGCATGAGAAGCCTGGGGCTCACCTATATAGAGAACCAGGCCAGGGTTTGACACGGCCCCACGGTCTCAAGTTTGGGACCAA
>Ga0335069_10010749_pt1 | contig 12953 bp, 12 predicted proteins | sample Lox_Sample_11_FD_206714 | JGI IMG/M metagenome (GOLD analysis project Ga0335069, IMG submission 206714) | Soil microbial communities from Loxahatchee National Wildlife Refuge, Florida, United States - Lox_Sample_1.1 | ecosystem: Environmental > Terrestrial > Soil > Wetlands | place: USA... | reverse complement strand
CGACACCCCTCAAGCGCGGGAGGGCGAGGGCCACGCGACGAGGGCGACGCTCGTCGCGACGAGACCGCAGGCGGCGAGGAGGCGCATCGGGCCTCGGTGCGGAGGGCTTCCGGGGGGAAGGCCTAGTGGACGAGGATCCCCGTCTTGATGAGGTCGCTCACCAGCGACGCGGCGACGGAGGTCGCAGCCTCCTGGGCCGAGCTGAAGTTGAAGGTGTTCGAGTTGCCGCTCCAGATGAGCGACTCGGCCGGCTTCGCAGCGTACACGTTCGTCTCCGCCTGGACGATCGTGTTCTCGGTGTAGTACCCGGGCGTGTACGCGGCCCCGTAACCGTACCCGTAGTACCCGTACCATCCGCCGTAGTAAGGAGCGGGGGGCACGTAGGCGACCGACGGCGGCACGTAGTCGACCTGCGTTTGCTTGGCGAGTCGCTGCACGACGACGAGGTCGACGTTGTTCTCCTTCACGTAGGCGACCACCCGCTCCTTGTCGAGCTGGCCGGGCGGGAACACGGCGCCCGAGGTGGCGCACTGGAAGCCCTTCGCGATCAGCGCCTGGGCGATGGCATTCTCGAAGGTCACCCGGTAGCTCTCGTTGGGCACGACGCCGACGACGAAGATGCGGTTGACGGGCGTGGCCACGTAATTCGGGTCGCGCCAGACCTGGACCATGTTGGTCGAGGCGCAGGAGGTGATGGCCAGGGTGGCGAGAGCCATGGCGGCCGTGCGGAACGCGCGAGTCATCGTAGGTCCTTTCGGGAAGCGGGCGTTGGCCCCATCGTTTACACCACGTTCCCGAGGGAAGGCGAGCCGTATCTCTGCACCCCCCGGGCCGGCGGCCCTGGGGGAGCTACGGGACGCGGTAGCGGAGAAGCCTCACCTCGAGCGGGCCGTTCCAGAGGCGGTGCGAATACTCCGGGCGCAGTCCCATCTCCCGCTCGAGGAGGGGATTTCCGGACAGGAGCACGAGGTCCCAGCCGGAGAACCGGCGGAAGGCCTCGCCGAGACCCCGGTAGAAGCCCGCGAGCTGGAGGGGGCGGGCGCCGAGCCGCTCCCCGTAGGGCGGGTTCGTGCAGAGCGTTCCGGCGGCCGCGGGCGGCACCGCGTCCCGCGCGTCCGCCTCCGCCCACGCGACGTCTCCCTCGACGCCTGCCGCGCGCGCGTTCCGCCTGGCCGCCTCGAGGGCCTCGGCGGAGCGGTCGCTCGCCCAGATGGGAGCGGGCGCGCGGGGGAGGGAGGCGGCGCGAGCCTCCTCCTTCATTCGGTCCCAGGTGGACTGGAGCTCCCCGCGGTAGCGCGGCCACCTCTGGAAGCCGAAGGCGCGTCTGAGCCCTGGCGCGACCTTCCGGGCGGCAAGGGCCTGCTCGATCGCGAGCGTCCCGGACCCGCACATCGGATCGACGAACGGCCGGTCGGCGGCGACCGCCCCGAGCACCAGGACCGAGGCGGCGAGCGTCTCCTTCAGGGGGGCTTCGGCGGCGACGGCGCGGTACCCGCGCCGGTGAAGCGGGCCGCCGGCGAGGTCGAGCGAGAGCTCTGCCTCGTCCCGGGCGATGTGCAGGACGATGCGCACGTCGGGGTCTCGCGGGTCCACGTCGGGCCGGGCCCCGAGCCTCTCCCGGAGCACGTCGACGACGGCGTCCTTGACCTTGAGGGCCGCGAAGCCCGTATGCTTGAGGGCCGCCGAGGACCCGCTTGCGTCCACTGCGAGCGTGGTGCGGTCGCTCAGCCACTCCGTCCAGTCCACGGACCGCGTGCCGGCGTAGAGCGCGTCCGCGTCGGCCGCCGGGAAGCGGGCGAGAGGGAGGAGCACGCGCATCGCCGTTCGAGACCACAGGCACGCGCGCATCCCGTCCTCGAGGCGGCCGACGAAAGAGGCCGCGCCCCGCTCCCCGCGGACGTGCTTCAATCCCAGCGAGACGAGCTCGGTCCGGAGGGCCCCCTCGGTACCGCGCGCGCAGGTGGCGAGCAGCCGGAGCGGCCTTGCCGGGGCGCCGCTCATGCCACACCGGCGGCCGGACCGGCCACCTCGGCACGCCAGGCGTTCTTCCCGGACCGCTTGGCCTCGTACATGAGGTGGTCCGCGCGAAGGATCATCTCGTCCACCGAGGCCGGAGGGGTGAGGAACGTTGCGATCCCGATGCTGAAGGTGATCCCGTGGCCGCCGGGCGAATCCTTCAGGCGGGTGCGTAGGCGCTCGGCGAGCGCGATGGCGCCGGCGCTGTCGATCTCCGGGAGCAGCACGCCGAACTCGTCGCCGCCGAGGCGCGCCACGGTGTCGTGCGCCCGGACCGCGTCGCGAACGGCGCCGCCCACGGCGGCCAGCACCTCGTCGCCGCCGACGTGGCCCAAGCGGTCGTTGACGGCCTTGAAGTCGTCGCAGTCCAGGTAGAGGAGCGACAGCGGCCGCCCGTGGCGCCGCGAGCGTTCCATCTCGAGCCAGGCGGCCTCGACGAAGGCGCGCCGGTTGGCGACACCCGTCAAGGGGTCCGTGCGAGCGGCTTGCTGCTCGTGAAGCAGGCGCTTCTTGAAGGCGTCCACGACCGCCGCGAGCACAAGGAAGACCCCGAGCTGCTGTGCGACGTTCCAGGCGATCACCGCGGCGGGCAGGCGCTCGCCGGAGATCCGGGATGCCTCGAGGGAGCCGACCGCGGCGAGCACCGACAGGGCGGCGCCCGCACGCAGTCCGGCGAAGATGGTGCCGAAGCCGATCGGGCCGAGGTAGAGGAGCGTGAGGTCGACGCCGGGGCCCACGTAGACGTCCGCGGCGGCGACGCACGCGAGCAGCCCGGCCGCGATGGCGGTGGCCCCGCCGGGTGAGAAGCCCTGGAACCACTCCCGCACCTCGCGGCGCAGCTCGTGGACCGCAGTCGTCTCCTCGCGCGGCGCGCCGCCGCCTCGCTCCTGGGTTCCCGCCACCGTGGCCGTGCCCTCCCGGCTTGCGACATCCCGCCCCCTTACAGAGAGCGCCCCCGCCCCGGCACGTCAAGCGCCGGCGAGCTCCGTTCCGCGCCGTACCCCTCAGGGGCGAGAGGCCGTCTCCAGGAGTGGCACCGCCTCGAGGCGGCGGTTGCGGGCGCGACCGCGCGCCGTGAAGTTGGGCAGGAGCGGCGCGTCGCCGCCGCGTCCGGCCCAGGTGATCCGATCGACCGGGATCCCGAGCGCCACGAGGCGATCGGCTGCCGCGTGCGCCATCGCGAGGGAGAGTTGTGCGTCGTCCGACGCGCTCCCGCTCGCGTCGACGAATCCCTCGAGCCGCAGGCGCACGCCCGGCGAGGCGCGCAGCGCACCGGCGAGGTCATCGAGCCCGCCCGACCGCAGGATCCGGGCGCTGCGACCGTCGAACGCCACCCCTTCCAAGAGGAAGCGCGCCCCCGACGCGAGGCGCGAGGACCAGTCCGCCTGGCGCGGGGACGCTCGGGCGACGGCCCGGCGCGGCGCGACGTGCGCCCCTCCCGCCGCGAGGGCGGCGGCGCGCACCCGCTCGAGCCGGGCGGGGTCGAAGCACGTGGGGAGCGGCGGGCCGCCCACGGCCGCCGTCGCCTGGGCGGCCGCCTCGGCAGCGGCCCGGCGGAGCGCGGCGACCGGGTCCTCGCCGGCCCTCGGGATGGCCGCGGCCGACGCGGTGCGCGCGACGCTGCGCGAGCCGGAGAGGCCGAGCTGCAGTTCGACGCGCAACGGGACCGCGAGGTTTCCCGGGTATCCGGTCACCGAGCCGAACAGGACCGCGTCTGCCCCGAGGAGTTCGGCGAGGTCGAGGGCGATGGAGGGGGGTACGCCGTCCGGCAGTTCGAGCGGGGAGCCAGCGAACAAGGCGCGGAGGTCTCGCTCGGGGAGCGCCCGCCCGCGCAGCGCACCGTCCGCCGCGTGGAGGACCTCGTTCACGACAGGAGCGGCCTCGGGCATCTCCGAATCGTTCTCCACGGGAGCGACGAGGATGCAGCGCACCCCGCCAGGGGCTGGCGGCGCTCCCCCCCCGGGGGAGGGCGGCGACGATGCAGCGAGAGCGCCCGCGAGTGCCGCGGCGGCAAGGCCCATACCCGAACATGGTACCTCTAAAGCGGGTATTTTCATCGCCCGGGCGCGCCGGGTCCGGTCGCCGCCAAGCGCCCACAAGCACCCGGAACCGGTGTCTTTTCACGCGTTAGCCCCACCTTGGTCACGGGAATGTCACGTAAACGTGGATTATGGCTGGCTCGTGGCAAACGTCCTCGTAGTCGACGACGAGCGCGACCTCGTTAGCCTGCTCGACTTCAACCTCCGGCAGGCGGGTTTCGAGACAACGGTCGCCTACAGCGGCGAGCAGGCCCTCCAGGCGGCGAGGCGGCGCGTGCCGGACCTCGTCCTCCTCGACCTCATGCTGCCGGACCTCTCCGGCACCGACGTGTGTCGTCAGCTCAAGTCCGACCCACGCACGAAGGGGCTGCCCGTCATCATGCTCACCGCGAAGGGCGAGGAGCTCGACCGGGTGGTCGGGTTCGAGCTCGGTGCGGACGACTACGTCGTGAAGCCGTTCAGCATGCGCGAGCTCATGCTGAGGGTGAAGGCCGTCCTTCGCCGCGCCGCGCAGCAGGGCGGCGACAGGCCGCGCAGCGAGCTCGGCCCGATCCGGCTCGACGTGGACGCCCACCGCTGCTACATCGCCGGGAGCGAGGTGGAGCTCACTCCGCTGGAGTTCCGGCTTCTCGCCACCCTCATGTCGCGCGCGGGCCGGGTGCAATCGCGGGAGCGGCTTCTCACCGACGTGTGGGAGATGTCGAGCGAGCTGGAGACCCGGACGGTGGACACCCACGTAAAGCGCCTGCGCGAGAAGATGGGGCCCGCGAGGGACCTTCTCGAGACGGTGCGGGGCGTGGGATACCGGCTGGTGGACCCCGCAGACCAGGGGTGAACGTTGTCGGTCTTTCGAGACCCGGTCGTCGCGGCGGTCCGCGACCTCGAGGCCGAGCTCTCCGGCGGCCCGAGAGCGGACCTGTCGCCCGACGTCGAGCGCCTCGCCGCGCTCCTGCTCGAGCGGGAAGCCCGCCTGCGGGCGCTCGAGCGCGCCCAGCCGGAGCGCGAGCTCCTCGCCGCGGTTCCAGACGCGGCCGGCCTCGTCGCGAGGGATGGGGTCGTCCGCGCCGCCAACGCGGCCTTGGAGGGGATGGCGCCCGGGGGTCGCGCCATCGGCCTCACGGTCCTCGAGCTCACGCGGAGCGCCGAGCTCGCCGATGCGGGGCGGAGAGCGCTCGAGGGCACGGCGAAGCGCCTGGAGGTCCAGCTCGGGCGCCGGGCGTTCCTCGCCCACCTCGTCCCGCTGGTCCGCGGCGAGGTCCTCCTGCTCTTGCGTGACGTCACCGAGCAGAGGCTCGTCGACTCGACCCGGCGCGACTTCGTCGCGAACGCGAGCCACGAGCTCCGGACGCCGGTGACGGCCATCGCGGGCGCCGCCGAGACCCTGCTCGCGGGCGCGATGAACGACCCGCCCCAGGCCCGGGTGTTCATCGACATCATCGCCCGGAACGCGGAGCGTCTCGCGCATCTCACGAGAGACCTCCTCGACCTTTCGCGCGTGGAGTCGCGCCAGTGGCCGATCCGTCTCGAGCCGGTGCCGGTCGACGCGCTCGTCCGCCACGCTCTCGAGGTGTGCGCGGAGCCGGCGCGGCGCAGGCGGATCGAGGTGCGGTCCGACGTGCCGCCCGACACGCTCGTGAGCGCGGACGCCCGGGCGCTCGAGCACGTGCTCGTGAACCTCCTCGACAATGCCGTGAAGTACAGCTCGGAGGGGGGCAAGGTCACCGTGACGGCCCAGTCCGCCGGCGACTCGGTGACGATCTCGGTGATGGACACGGGGCCGGGCATCGAGCGCCACCACCTGGCCCGGATCTTCGAGCGCTTCTATCGCGTCGACCCCGGCCGCTCGCGAGACTCGGGGGGCACCGGCCTCGGTCTCGCCATCGTGAAGCACCTCGTCCAGGCGCAGGGCGGCGACGTGGGCGTGGAAAGTGGCTCGGGGGGAACCCGGTTCTGGGTGAAGCTCGCGCAGCCGGCGCAGGAGGCCCGGCCGGCCCCGGTGCTCGGCGAGGCCGTCACGCACTCGTGACCGGGCACCCTCGGCGCCGCCATCGCGCTCGCCTAGGGTGCGACGCGTGGTGCCACGGCTCCCTCGAGGGCGCCGGTCCCGGGCGGGACGGCCCTGCCGCGCCACACCTTGTTTCCGGGCGCGTCACCGTACCGTCACCGATCACCGTTACACAGGGTCCTCCACGGATACGAGACGACCCAGAAAGGCGATTCCGATGAAGAAACTTGCGCTTGGCGCGCTCCTGCTCCTCGCAGGCAAGGCGAGCGCCGCACCGATTCTCGTCACGGGAGCCGGGGCCACCTTCCCGTTCCCGCTCTATTCCAAGTGGTTTGCCGAGTACAACAAGCTCTTCCCCGACATCCGCTTCAACTACCAGTCCATCGGGTCGGGTGGCGGCATCCAGCAGTTCACGAACGGGACCGTGGAGTTCGGCGCGACCGACGCACCCATGAGCGCCGAGGAGCTCGCGAAGGCCCCGGATGCCGTCCACATCCCCACGGTCCTCGGTGCGGTGGTCGTCACCTACAACGCGCCCTTCACGGGCCTACGGCTCACCCCGGACCTGCTCGCCTCGATCTACCTCGGGAAGGTGGCGAGGTGGAGCGACCCGGCCCTCGCCAAGGTGAACCCGGGCATCAAGTTCCCGGACATGCCCATCACCGTGGTGCGCCGATCGGACGGGTCGGGAACCACCTACGTGTTCACCGACTACCTGTCGAAGGTGTCGGAGGGGTGGAAGGACAAGGTGGGCGTCGGAAAGAGCGTGAGCTGGCCGGCCGGGCTTGGCGGGAAGGGCAACGAGGGCGTCACCGGGCTCATCAAGCAGACGCCGGGCTCGATCGGGTACGTGGAGCTCGCCTACGCGAACCAGAACAAGCTCCCGGTCGCCCTCCTCCAAAACCGCGACGGGAACTTCGTCGCGCCGTCGCTCGAGAGCACTTCGGCCGCGGCGGCCGGCGTGCAGATGCCGGCGGACTACCGCGTCTCGCTCACGAACGCGGCCGGCGCGAACGCCTACCCGATCGCCGCCTTCACCTACCTCCTCATCCACCGCGACGCGAAGGACCAGGCGAAGGGGGAGGCGATCGTGAAGTTCCTGTGGTGGGCCATTCACGACGGGCAGAAGCTCGCTCCGCCGCTCGACTACGCGCCGTTGCCGAAGGCGGTGGTGTCGCTCGTCGAGAAGACCGTCCAGGGCCTGCAGGTCCAGGGCAAGCCGGTCTCCGTTGCCACCGCCAACTGAGATCGCGGTCGTCGGCGGGGGCGGCCCGCTCGCCCGGGCGCGCGTCTCCCCCTGGGGAGACCGCGCCTGGGGGCTCGGGGTGTCCGTCCTCGGCGCCTCCATCCTCGTCGTCGCGGGCCTGATCCTCGCGGAGCTGTCCGGGGTCTCGGTCGTCGCCTGGAGGAAGCTCGGCCTCCTCCCCTTCCTCTTCGGGACCGACTGGGACCCGGTCCAGGACAGGTTCGGCGCGCTCCCGTTCATCTACGGAACGGTCGTCACGAGCCTCATCGCCATCCTCGTGGCCGTGCCGGTGTCGGTGGGACTCGCCCTGTTCCTGTCGGAGATGGGGCCCAAGCCGCTCAAGCGCCCGGTGGGATTCGCCATCGAGGTGCTCGCCGCCATCCCCAGCGTCATCTTCGGCCTGTGGGGGCTGTTCGTCATGGTCCCCTGGCTGCGCGGCACGGTCGAGCCCGCCCTCCAGGTGGCGTTCGGCTTCCTCCCCCTCTTCCAGGGCCCGACGATCGGGCTCGGCTATCTCGCGGCCGGTCTCATCCTGGCGGTGATGATCCTGCCCACGATCGCGTCGGTGACCCTCGAGGTGCTGAAGACCGTACCCCTGCCGCTCAAGGAGGGGGCGCTGGCGCTCGGTGCCACGCGCTGGGAAGCGATCCGCATGTCGGTCCTTCCCTACGCGCGCCCCGGCATCGTCGGAGCCGCGCTCCTCGGCCTGGGGCGGGCACTCGGCGAGACGATGGCCGTCACCATGGTCATCGGCAACTCTCCCGAGATCCACGCCTCCCTATTCGCGCCGGGCTACTCTCTGCCGGCCGTGATCGCGAACGAGTTCGCGGAGGCGACCGGCGACGTCCACATCGGCGCGCTCGCGGCGCTCGGCCTCGTCCTCTTCGGGATCACGGTCCTTCTGAACGCCCTCGCCCAGCTCCTCATCCGGGCGGTGAACCGCGGCATGCCCCGGAGGGCGGCGTGAGATCGCTGGGCTGGCGCCGGTTCGTGAACCGCTTCTGGACCGTTGCGAGCGCAGCGGGTGTCGTCGCCGCGCTCGTGCCGCTCGCGTCGCTCCTGTGGCTGGTCGTCTCCCACGGGGCGGCCGGCCTGTCGCTCGGGTTCTTCACGAACCTGCCCGCGCCCGTCGGCGAGACCGGCGGTGGCGTGGGCAACGGCATTCTCGGAACGCTCCTCCTCGTCGCCCTCGCGAGCGTGATCGCGCTCCCGGTCGGCATCGGCGCAGGCGTGTTCCTGGCCGAGAAGGGCAACGGGCGGGCCGGCGACGTCATTCGCTTCGTGACCGAAGTGCTCTCCGGGGTCCCGTCCATCGTCATCGGCATCGTCGCCTACGGCCTCGTCGTCGCTCCCATGAAGCGCTTCTCCGCGCTCGCCGGCGGCTTTGCACTGGCGCTCTTGATGGTGCCCACGCTGGCGCGATCGACCGAGGAGTTCGTTCGGTTGGTCCCGGGAGCGCTTCGCGAGGCGTCCCTCGCTCTCGGCGTGCCGAAGTGGAAGACGAGCCTGCTCGTGATCCTGCGGACCGCCGCCGGGGGGATCATCACGGCGGTGCTGCTCGCGGTCGCGCGTGCGGCGGGCGAGACGGCCCCGCTGCTCTTCACGGCGCTCAACAACCAGTACTGGAACTTCCGCGCCGACCAGCCGACGGCGTCGCTGACGGTGCAGATCTTCAACTACGCCATAAGCCCCTACGAGGACTGGCACAACAAGGCGTGGACGGCTGCGCTCGTCCTGTTATTGCTCGTGGGGCTCTTGAACCTGCTCGCGCGGCTGCTCTCGCGCAACCGGATGGAGGGCGCCCGATGACCCTGGCCCAGGACGTCGCGACGCGGGTCGCACCGCAACACCGGGACGAGCGGCCGGCGCCCCCGAAGCCGACCGTCGCCCCCCCGAACCCGCCCTCGAGGAGCGGCGCCGCGGACGAGGAGCAGCCGAAGCTCCGCATCTCCGGCCTGAACGCCTGGTACGGACAGAACCACGCACTGCGGGACGTGAGCCTCGTCGTCCCGCCCCGCAGCGTGATGGCGGCGATCGGCCCCTCGGGGTGCGGAAAGTCGACCTTCCTGCGCTGTCTGAACCGGATGCACGAGCTCGTCCCCGGGGCCCGGGCGGAGGGGACCCTGCTGCTCGACGGCGAGGATCTGCTGAGCCGCCAGGTGGACCCGGTCGTCCTGCGGCGACGGGTCGGAATGGTCTTCCAGCGCCCCAATCCGTTTCCGACGATGTCCGTGCGCGAAAACGTCGCGGCGGGCCTTCGGCTGAACGGGCTGAGGGGAAGCCACGACGAGATCGTCGAGCACGCGCTCCGGAAGGCCGCGCTGTGGGACGAGGTCAAGGATCGGCTGGACGCCAGCGCCATCGGCCTCTCGGGCGGCCAGCAGCAGCGGCTCTGCATCGCCCGGGCTCTCGCCGTTCAGCCCGAGGTGCTCCTCATGGACGAGCCGGCGAGCGCTCTCGACCCGATTGCCACGGCCAAGGTCGAGGACCTGATCCACGAGCTCAAGGAGAACTACACGATCGTGATCGTGACCCATAACATGCAGCAAGCGGCGCGCGTCTCGGACCAGACGGCCTTCTTCTACATGGGAGAGCTCGTCGAGGTTGGCCCCACCGAGAAGATCTTCACGAATCCCGACAAGGCCCAGACCAACGACTACGTCACCGGAAAGTTCGGCTAGCCATGGCCCCAGAAGCCCACACCGACAAGATCTTCGACGTCGAGCTCACCACCCTGCGGGACAAGCTGCTCGAGATGGGCGGCAAGGTGGAGGCCGCCATCGCCGGGAGCGTCCGCGCCCTCATCGAGCGCGACAGCGCTCTGGCGGAGAAGGTGAAGGCGCAGGATCGCGACATCAACCGCCTCGAGGTGGAGATCGACGACATGTGCCGAAGGCTGCTGGCGCTCCGCCAGCCGGCCGCGAGCGACCTGCGATTCATCACCACGGCGCTGAAGATCGTGGTCGACCTGGAGCGCATGGGCGACCTGGCGGTCAACATCTCGGATCGCGCCGTGCAGCTCAACCAGTCTCCGCCGGTGAAGCCCTTCCACGATCTCGTGACGCTCGCGGATCTCTCGGAGGCCCAGCTCAAGAAGGCTCTCGATTCGTTCGTGGAGAAGGACGTGGAGAAGGCGGAGGAGGTCATCCAGGGAGACGACCTCCTCGACACCCTTTATCAGAAGCTCTTCAACGACCTGCTCACTTACATGATGGAGGATTCCCGGGTCATCCGCCGGGCGACGAACGTCATGTTTGCGGCGAAGCAGCTCGAGCGCTTCGGGGACCACGCCATCAACCTCGCCGAGATGGTCGTGTACATGGTCCGGGGAACCGACGTCCGCCACCCGCAGAGCCGGGACATCCCGAAGCCCTAACCCCGGCGCGCCTCGGGCCGCGTCTTGGGGCACGGCCGGCCCGGAGCAGCGAGCCTTGGGGAGGAGCGTGCGGGCGAGCCCTCCGCGAGGAGACCTGCGAACCGTGGGCGCGTGCGGGCGCCCACCACGAGGAGGTCGAATCCGCACTCGCGCGAGAAGCCGACGCCCCGTTCGGCGGTCGTGCCGGAGCGGGCGCGCACGCCGCCAGGCCCGGCGCGACGGCCTCGCAGCGACCGGGCCAGGTGACGGGCCCGGCGCCGGCTCACCGGTGCGACGGGCGGGCCGAATGCCGCTCGTGCATCGGGGCGTGACGTGGAGGAAGGTCGGGTGCGCGCGCGGTCGCAGCGAGCTCGGCCGCGCGAAGCATTGCGGACCAGGCGCCGGGAGCGGTCGACCGGCCGCACATACGTCGCCAGCCGGGCAGGTGCCCTCGAACCTCCCGGGGGCCCTTCGCCACCGTTTCCACGACGCCTGCGAGTCCAGCGATCCCGGATGGCAGCCGCGATCCCGGCCGGTATCGATTCGGTGTCAGCTACGGCCAGCAGGTTTCGAAGGTTTCACGGACGGCCTGGCCGGGGCCGGACAGACTCGAGGCCGTGAAAGACGAAGGCGCGCGCTCGCTCGAGGAGCGGTCGGGCCACCCCATCGCGGACCTCTTCGCGAGAGTCGAGCCCGTGTCCCCGCGGGAACTCGTGAGGGACGTCGCGGACGCCTTCCTCTCGCGGCCAGAGCTGGACGCCCTTGCGCTCGTGGAGGACGGCCGGCCGGTCGGCCTCGTCACGCGGACGCGGCTCCTCGTCCGCCTGGCGCGCAACCTTGGGCACCCGCTCGTCGCCCGAAAGCGAGTCGCCGAGATCGCCGACCCCGAGCCCCTCATCCTGCCGGGGGCGACGGACGTCGTCGTCGCCGTGGCCCGGGCGCTCGCGCGCCCGGACGAGGCGGTGTACGACGAGGTCATCGTGGTCGACGAAGATGCCCGCTACATGGGCCTACTCCCGGTTCGCAGGCTCGTCGAGCAGCAGGGCGTGGCCCTGGCGCACAGCAGGAGGGAGCGCGAGTTGGCGCTCGCGCGGGCCGCAGAGCTCGAACGGCTCGACGTCGCCCGGTCGCGGTTCCTGGCCCACGCCACGCACGAGCTGCGGTCGCCGGTCGCCGTCGTGACCGCGGCAGCGGACCTCGTCCGGCGCTCGGCAGAACGAGGCGCGTGGGAGGAGGTGCAGGCACGGCTCCCGCGCCTCCTTCGAGCCGCGACGACGCTGCGCGGCACGGTGGACAACATCCTCGACGTCTCGCGGCTCGAGGCCGGCAAGGCCGAGGTGGTGCTCTCGGCGGTCGAGCTGCGACCGCTCCTCGGCGACCTGGCCGCTGCGACGACCGTGCTCGTGGCCGGCAAGGAGGTCGCCGTCGAGGTGGACGGCGACAGGGCACCCCGGACCATCTCGAGCGACGCGGAGAAGCTGCGCCAGATTCTGACGAACCTGGTGAGCAACGCGGCCAAGTTCACGCGCGAAGGGCGGATCGTGGTCGGGGCCGAGGCGGCCGGAGACGCCGTTCGCCTTTTCGTCTCCGACACCGGCGTGGGAATCCGGGAGGAGGACCTTTCGAGACTCTTCGTGCCATACGAGAGAATCCGCGCCGAAGGCGCTCGCGCCCCTTCCGGAACCGGTTTGGGGCTCGTCATCGCACGATCCCTCGCCGAGCTGCTCGGCGGCGCCCTCATCGTCTCCAGCCGTTACGGGCAGGGGACGAGGGTCGACCTCCGTCTTCCCGGAGCTGGCGCAGCCTGAGAACCCTCAGGCGCGGGCGGTCGGCCTGTGGCCGTCCGCCTTCTGCGCGTCGACGGATCCGCCCCAGACCGCCTTCTCGGACCCGCCCGAGAATAGCGCGAAGGCGTTCACGTCGTCCGCGAGCTGCGCCCGGAGCTCGGCAAGCACCACGCGCTTCGCGCGCGGCTCGGTAACGGGGAAGAACAGCTCGTAACGCCGGTCGAAGTTCCGAGGCATGGCGTCGAGGCTTCCGGCGAACACGACCCACTGGCCCCGGTCGCGGAAGGCGGCGACGCGCGCGTGCTCGAGGAACCTGCCCACCAGGCTCCGCGCCCTCACCCCGTCCCCGACCTCGGTCAGGGTCGTACGCACGATGAGGTCCACCCGCGCCCCCGCGCGCGCGGCGGCCGCGAGCGCCCTCAGCACCTTCGCGTCCGTGACGTGGTTGAACTTCAGGATGATGTGCCCCTTGTCGTGGGCCTCGGTCCGGATGCGCTGTACGAGG
>Ga0335069_10010748_pt1 | contig 12954 bp, 15 predicted proteins | sample Lox_Sample_11_FD_206714 | JGI IMG/M metagenome (GOLD analysis project Ga0335069, IMG submission 206714) | Soil microbial communities from Loxahatchee National Wildlife Refuge, Florida, United States - Lox_Sample_1.1 | ecosystem: Environmental > Terrestrial > Soil > Wetlands | place: USA... | reverse complement strand
TGCTCGAAGGAGAGGCGTCTTAGGATTTGTTCCTCTTCTTTGCGTGGGCTTGAGGGTAGAACGATGCTGCTTATTATTCGTAGAGATATTCCACGAGCATCCAGTCCGATATACGGAGCCGGTGGCTCATCATCTGAGCGAGTTTTGAATAGAGTGAGACGCCGAGCTTAGGATGATCGGCGAGAATCAATTCGAAGTTTTCCTTTGTGAGCACGAGGACAGTCGTCTCTTCGGCGGCACCCGCTGAAGCCGATCGGGGTAGACCGTCTATGATGCTCATTTCGCCGAAGGTTCGTCCCGGACCTATTTCGCAAATCGTTTTCACGGTCTTCTTTGAGTCTCCCTTGGCGATTCTTACGAGCCCATCCGAAATGAAGCACATATATGGTTCTATGGCACCCTCGTTGAATATGGGTTCCTCTTTTGCAGCTTTTCCTACGTAGAGGTATTGGGCGAATTTCTCCAGGTCTTCCGGGCTCAAGCCGCTTCCCCACTGCGATTTCTCAAGCATTGCCATCTTTTCCTGGACGGACGATATCACATGGTGGAGCATGTCTTCCTCCCGGATGCCTCTTTCTCGTTCTGAACTTTGTCCAAATATAATAACTTGTTATTCGGGTTTTTGCAATTTCTTTAGCGCAACATTGGCTGCGATAAGGATAGGGTCCCAAACAGTGGCAAAGGGCGGGGCATAGCCCAGATCAAGCCTTGCCACATCCTCTATACTCATCCTGTTGTAGAGGCAGGCAGCAAGTGTATCGATACGGTGGGCCACCCCCTCAACGCCCGCCATCTGTGCGCCGAGGAGTCTGCCTGTCTCTGCTTCGACCACATATGTGACGGTGAGCGCCTTTCCCGCGGGATAGGCGCTACTTCGCGACGTTCCCTGAATGGTGGATACAAAATAATGATATCCTTCATGGTCCGCCTCTAGTGGCGAAAGGCCGGTCCGGGCCACCTCCAGGTCAAATATCTTGGTAACGGCGGTTCCGACGATGCCCTCAAAGATGTGCCGCGCGCCGGCGGCATTTTCTCCGGCAATCCTGCCCTGCTTATTGGCCGTGGTGCCGAGCGGGATGTAGACTTTCTTACCCGTTACGAGGTGCGTGGCTTCGGCGCAATCGCCTGCGGCAAGGATATCCGGCACATTGGTACGGAGAAATTCGTCAACGGTTATGGCTCCGCCTGCGCCCAGCATCACGCCTGCAGCCCGTGCCACGGCTGTGTTGGGACGTGTCCCAATGGCCAGGATCACGATATCGGCGTCGCAAGGTCCCTTATCCGTGATGACCCTCGTGACGGCCTCATCCTTTCCTTCAAAGCCTTCAACGGAAACCCCTTTGCGGAGCGTCACCCCTTCCGAGCGGAGCTTATCCTCGACTATGCCGGTGACGCTTGAGTCCATGTTTCCGAGCACTCGGTCCATCTTTTCAATGACTGTAATATCAAGACCGCGCTTCTTGAGCGATTCGCACATTTCCATGCCGATATAACCGCCGCCCACGATGACCGCTTTCATAATATTTTTCCTTACGCCCGTACGGTTTTCGGCTGTACGTTCGGGTGCTGAATCCGAGGAAGACGTCCACCGGTCAATAAATCTTTTAATCTCCATGCCGTCATTTAGAGTCCTGACGCTGAAAATATGCTTGAGGTCAATGCCTGGAAGCGGCGGTTTGACGGGCAATCCGCCCGTGGCAATAACAAGTTTGTCATAGGAGACGGTTTTTGTTTCATTTGCGTTAAGATCTGTTACGACGACCTGTTTTTGTGCGGGATCTATCCGTAAGGCCTCATGGCGTGTGAGCACCGTGATGCCCCGCTCCTGGGTTGCCTTCTCGGGAGTGAGTGAGATCAGGCTCACTATGTCCTTCACGTCGTCCGAAATGTAATAGGGGAGACTGCATACCCCGTAGGATATAAAATGATCCTTTTCAAGAACGTACGATTCGTCCTGTGGCTTCATCCTCTTAAAGCTACTGGCAGCGCTCATTCCGGCCGCCACCCCGCCTATCACAACGAGACGTTCTTTCGAGGACATACACCGGCCTCCCTGTTCTTAGGATCAAGGCTCTTCGCCCATATGTCATCTTTATTATAACGACTGGCGGGGCCTTATGGCAACCATCAACTGGTCCCGCACCTGCGGTTGTTCTTTGACATCCTGAACAAAAAGGAGTAAAAAATACATGGATGTTCCACGACGTGGACCGGATGAATGGCCGGCGTCACAGATCACGGGCTAAAGGATAACGTATCAATGCTCGGCCTGTTTGGAGAGTGGACAGACCCGCCCATTGAGGATCGATGCGGGGCGGGGCAGACGATTCGGCTATAAAAACCCTTTGTTCATAGCAGGCGTATTCAAACCAAGGAGGACCCATGGATCCCAAGGAAAAAATCATCTTCGCCCTCGATGTGGACCATTTCGAGGAAGCCCAGAAACTTGTTATGGAATTCAAAGATCACGTGGGTATGTTCAAAGTCGGCAAGCAGCTTTTTACCCACTGCGGTCCGAAAATCGTAGATTTCATCAACATGAAGAGCTCCAGGGTGTTTCTTGATCTCAAGTACCACGATATTCCGAACACCGTGGCCAAGGCGGTGATCGAGGCGGCGAAACTCGGGGTGGAACTGGTCAACGTACACGCGTCAGGCGGATTCACAATGATGAAAGAGGCGCGAGCGGCACTTAATAAGGCGGTTCACACTCAGGGGCTTCATAAGCCGAAGATCATCGGCGTTACGGTACTCACGAGCCTTGACGGTGAGGAACTCAAGCGGATCGGTTTTGAGATGCCCGTTATTGAACTGACGAAAAGACTTACGCTGCTTGTCAAAGAAGCTGGCCTTGACGGCGTTGTAGCCGGCGGGGGCGAAATCGAGATGATACGCGAGACATGCGGAAAAGATTTTATCATCGTGACGCCCGGGGTTAGGATCGACGGTAAAAAAGATGACCAAAAACGTACCATAACACCCAAGGAAGCTATCGAGAAAGGGGCCACCTATATCGTCCTCGGTAGAGCGGTGAGAGACAGCGCAAATCCTCAGGATCTCCTGAGAGCGATCTGTAAGGATATAAAAGATGCCGCTTCTCACCAATAAAAACACGATCCTTGAAGTGATGAAAGAGCATCCGGGGCAGGTCAAAAAGCTCTGGGTTGAACAGGGGTTTGAAAGGGTGCTCAACGAATGCATCATAGAGGCGAAAGCCCGTGGTATCCAATTCCGCGTCCTTGCCAGAGATGCGTTTTTGAACAGGTTCAAAGGCCTTAAATCCCATATTTGTCTGGAAAGAGACGAATTTTCGTACAAGGATCCCGACGAACTTCTCAATGATCTGAAGGGCCGAAAGAACCCGTTTTTGTGTGCATTTGATGGCGTGCAGGACCCGCAGAACCTCGGAAATATCGTCCGCAGTTCAGCCTGTCTTGATTTAGAGGCGCTGATCATTCCCAAAGACAGGGCCTGCACAGTTACCGATACTGTTATTGAGATTGCGCGGGGCGCGCTGGAGCATGTGGCTATCGCGCGCGTTACCAATCTTGCGCGATATCTCGATACGCTCAAGAAACAGGGTTTTTTTTGCTACGGCCTCGATGAGCACGGTGAATCGTCCATCTGGGAAATAGACCTGACGGGGCCTGTCTGTCTCGTTCTTGGCGGAGAAGAGGGCTTAAGAAGACTGACCAGGGACACGTGCGATGCCCTTATCAAGATTCCCACCAACCCCTCCTTTCCCTCGTTAAATGTTGCTACATGTTTCGCGCTTTCTGCGTACGAAGTCAAAAGACAAAGAGAGACAGTACGCAGCAGGTAGGTTTCACCACCGCGCAATCTCGGAGTACCTCTGCAACCTCCTGGCAAAAGCTATGGGAGACGCTTTCACTATGCTTTATTAAGAGTGACGCGCGTTCGCTTGGCAAAGCGGCCGGCGAACAAAAATCTTGAAGGAGAAGCGGGATACGTGCTACACTCGACTACCACCATCTTAAGTTTGAGCACAATTTGCTCCATTAACAAGGCAAGGGGGTTAGTGGGCGTAAAAGGATAGCGGTAGATCGCTATCAGAAATTCAAAATATGGAGGAAGGGAACATGAAACAAATCAAAAGAGGTTTGATGCTCTTCATCGCTGCCTGTATTATAGCTATTATTCTTCCCGGTATTGGGGCCGCACAGCAGGGCAAGCCAATCGAATTGACCTATGGCACGCCTTACGGTGTTGAGCACACTTACAGCATCGTGGATCAGAAATGGATGGCGAAGATTGAAAAGGAGACGAACGGACGGGTAAAGTTCAAACCGTACTGGGGCGGAGCGGTGATCGGCGGCCGGGACGCTGTGGAGGAATTACAACAAGGCGCGATTGACATAGCGCTTATTAATCCTTCGACGTCGAAGAGCGGTTTCCAGATCACCAAGGCAAGTTACATATTTTTTTACGGGGTCAACGATCTCGCCGTGGGAGAAAAGGTTTTCAAGGAGATGCTCGTTAAATTCCCGGAGATCGAAAGAGAATACAAGGATATGAAAGTACTTTGCTGGGGTGGGTCCATGAATCAACTCATTACCAGGAAACCGGTTCGCAAGATTGCCGACCTCAGGGGCATGCGGATAAAGGTGGTCGGCGACGTGTCCAACGCCCTCAAGGAACTGGGGGTAGAGGGCGTCTCTATGTCTAATTCGGAAGTCTACGTGGGTCTTCAGAAGGGCATCCTCGACGGACTCATCACGCCCATAGAAACACTGGAATCCTTAAGATTCGCCGAGGTCGCAAAGTACGCGACGATGATCAACTTCTATCGCACGCATAGCGGCATGAGGATGATGAATCTCAAGAAGTTCAACAGCCTCCCCCCGGACATCAGGAAAGTCTTCGAAAATAACATAGAATACTACGGCCAGGAGACGGAAGCGGAGGTTGCGAGAACCAACCAGCACGCCATGGATGCGGGAAAGAAACTCGGCGTTGAGTTCATACCGATTTCTAAAGAGGAGATGGCCAAATTCTACGCGCCTGTAAGGGACATGGCACAGAGGGAAGCCCAGGGCTTAGACGCCAAAGGCCTCCCCGGCACAAAGATACTTAATGAAGCGCAGCGCCTCATTCAGCTATACAGCAAGTAAGGCCATAACGAGAACTGAAGATAACGAACAGGTAGGGGTGCTCTTCTCCTACCTGTTTCATTTGAGTCGACGTGTGAAGCAGACAGCGGGATCGTGGGTGCAGGGGCTTGTCAAAGACAACTTCATGTGCCCGTCTTCGCTCTCCTCTGTACGCGCATGAACGCGCCCGCGTATAGACGCATCCCTTGCATTCGTTCTATTTATTGATTATTGTAATGGTGTGATTTGCCGTGAAGACGGACATGTGATCACATATGCTAAGCCCTATCAGTAGAATATTCGAGCGGCAAGATATAAGAAGATTTATTTCTGAAAGCTGGTCGAACAGCTGGCCGATGACCCTCATTATGTTCTTCGAGTTTCTCATCGGCCTCACCGATATCTATATTGCAGGCAGGATCGGAAAAGATATCCAGGCGGCTTACGGATTTGTCATTCAGATGTATTTCGTCTTCATCATCATTGCCAACGCCCTCACAGCCGGAACCGTCTCCGTGATTTCACGGCTTTTCACCTCCGGCGATAAAGGCGCCCTCGATGACGCCGTCTATTCTACAACTCTTACAGCGGTTGTCTCGGGGGTAATCTTCGGCGCCGCGGGCATCGGCCTCACCCCTTTCTTGATCAATCTTGTAAATATTCCGAGGCAGCTCAAGCCCATTGCCATCCCCCTGGGAGAGATATATGCGGCTGGTCTTCTATTTCACTACATCGTGATTAACACGAATGGAATTTTGAGGGCCTGCAAACGGGTCCGCATCTCGCTCAAAACAATGTCCGTGGTCTGTGCCGTCAACATCGGACTCAATTTTTTTCTCGTCTTTCATACGAAGATCGGTTATCAGGGCATAGCCCTGTCCACAGCCATCAGCGTCTTTGTAGGCAGTATACTCAATCTGCGCTCCATAATGCCTTTTTTAGCGGGTATCAGGCGCTTCTCTGCGGAGGCTACCCGCGCCATTATTACGATCGGTTGGCCCTTTGCGCTGTCCCAGATTCTCTGGCAGCTCCATTCCATGGCGCTCTATCTCATCTTAAGTGCTCTGCCGCGCGATAGCGTCGAGACCCTTGCGGCTTTTGCCGCCGGACTCAGGATTGAATCAGCCATTTTTCTTCCGGCTATGGCGTTCAATATGGCCAATGCAGTTATTGCCGGGAACCTCATCGGGGAAAACAAGAGAGAAGATGCCTTCAGGGCGGGTATCATTACAGCCGTCATGGGCGTGATTATTGTGGCTTGCCTTACACTGGGGGTTATCATGGGAGCCAGGCAGATAGCCCCCGCCATTTCAAAGAATCCCGTCGTTGTTGCCCAGTGCATAAAGTATATCTATATCAGCATGATCAGCGAACCCTTCATGGCCTTCTGGATGGTCCTGGGTGGAGCTCTAAGCGGAGCCGGCGACACCAAGGGAATTATGCTCATTGTCTCATCTACCGTGTGGCTTATCCGGATTCCCCTGTGTTACCTGTGGGTAGTTGTGCTCGGTTTTGATGCAACGTCGGTATGGTGGACTATGAACCTTTCGCAGTTCATGACTGCAATGTTCATGGTGCACAGGTACTGGCAGAAGAGGTGGCTTGGGGCCGTAACTCAAACCAGCGGAGGGCGATGAGGCGCCTATGCGGTTGCGAGAGGCTAACCGTCGGAAGCGAGCAATACGAGGCAATCAGAAATTAACTTTGAATTTAAATCTCCAGCCGTCGTCACGTGTCTGGAACGAGGTGGTCTCGTTGTGCTCGATAAGAAATCCTTTGCCCAGGCCTATTTCACTGTAAGGAGACAGTTTGTAACCGAGAGAGACCTCAGTTTTGTTTTCCTTGGCGGTTTCCTTCTTCATAAGATTACTCGAGTCGAGGCTTTCTATTTTGTGCACGGCAAGGTTTGGCGTATCAGCAGCACCGTTTTCGGGCTTGCTTCCGGTCGCCTTATCGTCCATGAATTCTATATTGTAGACCTTCTGATCGGGCGAGACGTTTGCGTTCCCCGATGTCGGCTTTAATCGCACAAAGCTAATCTTCTCCGCGGTTACAGCCTTGTCGAGCGCCTTGTCATTCGAATCGCTATAGCTCTGAAATTCCTGCTTAATGGTAGCCGGGGCGCTATTGGGTGTGGTGCCCGTGCTCTGTGGATCAGTTAAGGCGGGCGCGGCTGCATAAAGAGGGCAGACCGCCACGAATGCCGATAGGGAAGAGACGATAATAGCACATACCAAAAAAAGAGTGTACTTTCGCCTAATCATACATAATATTATAAGCATTATGTTGAAAAAAAGCAAAACATCTTGTATGCTAAATATCCTGCAATGAACCCAATATGGTTTTACAGCACGAACAATCGGGATGAAAAGGTCAACTTCGAGGCGGCCCTGCTCAAAGGGATGGCGTCAAATTACGGCCTTTACATGGTGGCGAGGGACGATATACCGGTCATCCCGAGTGAGCGGATTCGCGCGATGCGACCTATGTCCTACGCAGAGATTGCCTACGAGGTCCTTCACCCCTTTCTCGGAGGGGAAATACCGTCCGAGAAGTTGAGGGCCCTGTTGGAGGACGCGTACCGTTACGAGACGATTCCTACGCAGATTGAGCACGTGACGGGCAGGACATATATCATGTGGCTCACCAAAGGACCCACATATTCCTTCAAAGATTACGCCGCTCGTTTCTTCGGGAGGGCGCTTGATTATTTTCTCAGCAGAAAGAGCCTGAAGCGCGTAGTCGTCGTGGCTACGAGCGGGGACACAGGCGGCGCGGTCGCGGATGCCCTCCACGGTCTAGAGAACATCGACAACATTGTCTTCTATCCAAAAGGGTCTATCAGTGACGGTCAAAGGCGACAGATGACAACCCTTGGCGATAATGTCCACGCATTTGAAATAGATGGTGATTTCGATGTCTGTCAGGCCCTGGCAAAGAATATCCTCGCAGATAAAGAGCTCGCCCTTGAGATCTTTGACGATGAAGAGCGATTCACATCGGCAAATTCCATAAGTATTGGCAGACTTCTCCCTCAGGCGGTCTACCCTTTTTACGCATATTCTAAGATTGATGCCGCGGATGAATCGTTTATCGCCAGCGTGCCGTCGGGCAATTTCGGCAACATGATGGGTACGGTAGTTGCGCGGCAGATGGGACTTCCCGTTGAGAAGATCGTGTGCGGTGTCAACGAGAACACGGAGTTTCCCGAGTTTCTTGAATCAGGCACGTACTCCGTGCGGCCTTCTGTTAAATCGCCGTCCTCAGCAATGATTGTGTCGCACCCGAGTAACCTTGCGCGCCTCATTGATTTTTACGGCGGCCACATGTACGATGAGCGGGACACGGCAACAGGGAATGTTATGAGGCCGGGTGTCATCGACCGAGCGCCGGATATGGCTGCCATGCGAAAAGACATCGTTTCCATCGGCGTCACCAATCCACTCCACTACGTAACCATGAAATATGTGTACGACACGTACGGGATCATCCTTGATCCTCATGGCGCCGTGGGCTACAAGGCGTTGGACATCTTCTTACAGAACATGCATGACAAACCGGCGGTCATATATGAAACGGCCGATCCGGGAAAATTCCCTGAAGATGTTGAAAAGGCCATCGGCCTCACGCCTAAGCTCCCCCGGGGCATGAAGGATCAGGCCGCCACGAAGGAACGGGTATACCGTGTAGAGTCCCGCCCGTTGCGTACCGAGGAAGGATTCGCGCTCTCGGCGTCCCAGATCGAAGAGGCGAAAAAAACGATACGCGCGATTTACAGGAAACCATGAGGATTGTAAGAGGGTTCTTCTTCATTCTTCTTTTCATATTCGCCCTGTCTTGCAGGTTAGCCTATGCGAACGACATCGAGGCTGAAGAGCTCAAGAAGATGATGAGCCGGGACACGAAACTCGTGGTTGTGGACACGCGGACCGAGTATGAGTATTCACTCGGCCATATCCCAGGGGCGATCAACATTTCACAAGAAAAATTCCGTATGCTCGATGCCCTCCTGCCCAAAGAGAAAGACAGGCCTCTTGTTTTCTATTGCAGAGGCGTGGGCTGAATGCCGAGTGCGGAGGCTGCGTTCGCAGCCAGAAACATCGGGTATTCGAATGTGATGGTGCTTTACGGCGGCTATCCCGAGTGGGTGAGGAGAGGGTACGAAATTGAACGGTAGCCTTGATAGATGTTCTTAGCGCTTCGGCGCCTAATAAATCTTTCCCACATAGAAGTCTTAAAGATAATGAGCAGTCAATAGTCGGCCACGTACATGATCTTGCCGTACAGTATCTGACGCTATTTTTCAATTTCCCCTTGATCTTATGAACCCCGATGTATATATTTATAAATGAAAACTGTTTTCATTTAGATGGTGAAATGAACAGAGACGCCGATTTTTCCACCTTATTGAGAAACTATCATTTGAAGGCAACGCCCAAACGACTTGCCATACTTGATGTTCTCGCCCATGATCCGACTTATCTGAGTCCTGAAGACGTGTGGAAACGGCTCAAAGGCCTGTTTAAGAATATCGGTTTACCTACCGTATATCGGAATCTTGAATATCTCTCCAATGCGGGCATTATTATAAAGGTCGTTCACCCGGACCGGAAGCTCTATTACTATTACTGCCATAATGCCGACCACCACCATCACTTTGTCTGCACAGCCTGCAAGAAGGTTGAGGACCTGACCTTTTGCGGTATGGAAGACATTGAGCAGGAGGTTACACAAAGGCTTAAAGGCAGGGTAGTTTCACACTTTCTCCAGGTCTTCGGTTACTGCAGGGAGTGCTGTTCGGGTTCCGCGCTGCAACGCAGGAGCGGCTCATGAAGACAAAAAGGGCATGTACAATCGGCCTGTTGTGCGCCGCATTCCTCCTTTGTTTCTGTCATAGCCGTGAGAGCGAGAACCTTCAAGGTAAGAAACCCCCGGTGGTTGTGGCCACGCTCTTTACAGTCTATGACTTTGCAAGGCATATCGCCGACGGCAGGGCCAACGTGACGCTGCTTCTACCTCCCGGTGTTGAAGCGCACAGCTTCGAACCGAAACCGGGCGACATGCTGAAGATTGCCGACGCCGACCTATTCCTTTACACAGGCAAATACATGGAGCCCTGGGTGGAGAGTGTTCTTCGCGGGGCAGACAATAAGAAGCTCCTCGTCGTCGATACGAGCAGCGGTATTACTCTCATGCAGGACAGCCAGGAGTTTGGGGAGCGCCACAGTCCGGATGCCTATGATCCTCACATCTGGCTTGATTTTACCAATGCACAGAAGATGGTCGACAACATTCTCAAGGGACTTGTGCAGATTGATCCGGAAAACGGGGATTTCTACACACAGAACGCGGGGGCATATAAAGCCCAACTTGAGGACATGGATAAAGAGTATAAAGATGGTCTTTCGAACTGCAAAAGGGACACGTTTGTCCATGGCGGCCACTTTGCCTTTAACTACCTGGCGCATCGCTATCACTTGCACTATGTCTCCGCCTATGCAGGCTCTCCCAATGCTGAACCCTCGCCGAAAAAGATGATTGAACTGAAGAAGATGATTGAGCGTGACAATGTCCGCTATATCTATTATGAGGAGCTCATCACGCCGAGGGTGGCAGAAGTTCTCGCAAGAGAGACGGGGGTGAAGCTTCTTAAACTCTCCGGGGCCCACAATATCTCCAAAGAAGAGCTCGCCGACGGAAAGACCTTCATCGACCTCATGAAAGAAAACCTGAAAAATCTGGAGGTGGGGCTTCAGTGTCGGTAGATCCGGTTTCTTCAGAGCATCTTCATTTTCAGTACAATGGCATTGAGATATTGACGGACATCTCGTTTCAGATACGCACGGGCGACTACGTTGGTGTGGTGGGACCGAACGGTTCGGGAAAAACAACGCTCATAAAGATTGTCCTCGGTTTTCTCAAGCCTACCAAGGGAAAGATATCGCTTTTCGGACAAGCTCCTCAGGACTTCAATAACTGGGAGAAGGTCGGATATTTGCCCCAGAAGGCGCAGGATTTCAATCCTCATTTTCCCGCTACCGTGAGAGAAATCGTTTCCCTGGGACTCCTTTCGAAGAAAGGCTTTCCCAAGAGGATAGGCCAGAGGGATGACGAGGCCGTCAACGATGTACTTTCTCTCATGGATATCACAAACATTCAGGAGAAACTCATCGGCGAGCTCTCGGGAGGTCAGCAGCAGAGGGTCCTCATAGCCAAGGCAATGGTTGCCGGACCCGAGCTTCTCATACTTGACGAACCCACTACAGCGCTCGATCCCGAAGCCAGGGAAACGTTCTTTAATACGCTCACCGAGCTCAATGATAAGAAAAAGATAACCATTATCATGATTACGCACGATATCGGGACCATTGGGAAGCACGCCACAGAACTCCTCTACCTCGACAAGCAGGTGATCTTTTACGGTACCTTCGATACTTTCTGCGCGTCGCATGAGATGGCGAGTTACTTCGGCGAGTATTCGCAGCACGTCATATGCCACCGGCATGATTAGGGAGCAGGGATTAGACGCCGGATGAAGAGCACGGGTTCTAAGACAAGCGGAGATTGCAGGTTCGAGAAAGAGGGCGCAATAAAAGAACTGGAGGCATTTAGATGACGGGCTTAACGGACCTTTTGAGCCACGGTTTTATTCAGAGGGCGCTCATCGCCGGGTGCTTCATTGCCATTCTCTGTTCAACGTTGGGGATTTTTCTTGTCCTCAAGCGTTTGTCTTTGATCGGCGACGGTCTTGCGCACGTGACATTCGGAAGCGTGGCCGTGGGGCTTCTTCTCAGAACGCACCCCTTCTATACGGCGGTCCCCATTGTAATGGCGAGCGCTTTGGGCATCCTCAAACTTATGGAAAAGGCCCGTATCTATGGGGATGCAGCGATCGGTATTGTATCGTCCGTGGGCATAGCCGGCGGGATTATACTGGCGAGCGCAGCCGGGGGGTTCAACGTGGATCTTTTCAGCTATCTCTTCGGGAACATACTGGCTATAAGTCCCGCCGAAGTGATCGTCTCCATAGCGCTCTCCCTTGCGCTCCTGTGCGTCGTTTTCTTCTATTACCACGAGCTCCTTTCAATTACCTTCGACGAAGAATCGGCTAAAGCCACAGGGATCAGGACAGATCGGATCAACAAGGTCCTTGTGCTTCTCATCGCACTGACTGTGGTGCTTGCCATGAGGGTCATGGGAATCATGCTCGTTTCCGCCCTTCTCATCCTGCCCCCGGCCACGGCCCTTCAGGTGGCAAGAGGATTCAAAACAACGATAATCATTTCGTCTCTATCCGGCGTCCTTGCGGTGATATCCGGTATATTTGCCGCCTTTCTGCTGGATTTGCCGGCAGGAGGGGCCATCGTCGGCGTTGCCTTTGGTCTCTTCCTGGCCGTCTTCGTTGCCGTACGGGTAAAAGCCCATTATGATTTATCTTAAGGGAGGCTATCGCATTGACAGTTGAGATAGGTGGGTACTATGTTCTTAATATGTATAACGGGACCTACAAATTTACGCCCAAAACGTTGACAACTCTGGATTCCGACATTATATTTTCTAAGGCCCCAAAAAATAGCAGGAGGATACGTGTATGGCAAAAAAAGTCATAGGGATAGACCTTGGAACGACGAACTCTGTAGTAGCCATTATGGAAGGAGGAGAACCAAAGGTTATTATAAATGAGGAAGGAAGCAGGCTTACACCGAGCGTGGTTGCTTTTACCAAAGAAGGAGAAGTGCTCGTTGGCCAAACCGCTAAAAGGCAGGCCATTACCAACCCTGAGAATACAATCTTTTCTATCAAAAGATTTGTGGGGAGAAGGTTTAACGAAGTACAGGGCGAG
>Ga0335069_10010747_pt1 | contig 12954 bp, 13 predicted proteins | sample Lox_Sample_11_FD_206714 | JGI IMG/M metagenome (GOLD analysis project Ga0335069, IMG submission 206714) | Soil microbial communities from Loxahatchee National Wildlife Refuge, Florida, United States - Lox_Sample_1.1 | ecosystem: Environmental > Terrestrial > Soil > Wetlands | place: USA... | reverse complement strand
CGGCGTCGCGCTGATCCACAGCATCGGCCGCTCGCAGGGGCCGGACGTGACCCAGCCCTGGATCGCCAAGCACATCTTCCCGGGCGGCTACATCCCGGCCCTCTCGGAGACTCTGGCGGCGGTCGAGAAGGCTGGGCTCTATGTCACCGACGTCGAGATCCTCCGCCTCCACTACGCCGAGACGCTGCGCGCCTGGCGGCTGCGGTTCGCCGCGGCGCGCCCGACCGTGGCCCGGATCCGCGGCGAGCGCTTCTGCCGGATGTGGGAGTTCTACCTCGCCGCCAGCGAGGTCGGTTTCCGCTACGCCGGGCACATGGTGTTCCAGCTGCAGCTGACCCGGCGGATCGACACCGTGCCGATCACGCGCGCCTACATCGCCCAGGCCGAACGTCGGCTCGCCGAGCAACAACAGATCGCCGCGTAGTCCGTCGCGCCCCTTGCGGGGCCCGCCGCCGCGCGATCAAGCTTGGCGATCTCAACTGAGGAGGCCCGGCCATGCTCGACCACATCACCTTCACCGTCTCCGACGTCGGCCGGGCCAAGGCGTTCTACGACGCGGCGCTGGCGCCAATGGGCGTGACCGTGCAGATGCAGGTCTCCGCCGAGGAGAGCGGCGCGGAGGCCTATCTGGGCTACGGCGAGCCTGGCAAGCCGTACTTCTGGTTCAGCGGCGGGCGACCGCTGACGGGGCGCCTGCACGTCGCGTTCGCCGCGAAGGACCGCGCCACCGTCGACGCCTTCTATCGCGCGGCGATGGCGGCCGGCGGTCGGGACAACGGCCCGCCCGGCCTCCGGCCCGAGTACCATGCGACCTATTACGGCGCCTTCGTGCTCGACCCCGACGGCCACAACATCGAAGCCGTCTGCCACGCAGCCTGAGCGGCTAGAGCACGATGGGGTCAGGCGGAACCACCCGGCCGCTGGCCACAGAGCCGTCGCGCAGGGTGAGCCGGCGCAGCAGCGCCTCGTCGTCCACCAGCGCCGCGAGGAAGCTCTCCAGCGCCCTCGCCACGGCGCGCTGCTCCTCGTCGTTGAGGCCCGCCAGCAGCGCTCGGTTGACCCGGTAGATCGCCTGAAGCGATGCGCGGCATGCCTCGGCGCCTTCCGGCGTCAGCGTCAACAGCACCTGGCGGCGGTCCTCCCGGGGCGTTGTTCGCTCGACCAGGCCGCCGTCGACCAGCAGATCGACTGTCCGCGTCAGCGTCGTGCGGTCGACTGCGCTGTACTCGGCGAGCTCGGACATCGTGCAAGGCTCGAACGCGGCGATCACGCTGAGCGCCCGGTGCCGGGCGAGATTGAGGCCCAGCGGCTTCAGCACGGTCTCGAGCTTCGCCTCGCGGTGGCGCGCGACCACGGCGAAGAGGTGGAACACGTAGCTGGTCACGTCCAGGGGGAACTCGCCCCTCGGGTCGATGGTGGAAGCAGCCCGGCGCGGCGAAAGCCCCATGGTCTCCCCCGAATATGGCCGACGTTCGTTGAGCGCCGCATTCTGTCGGCAACCGTTACTATCGGGTCGTTTGCGCGGTCGCACAAGGTGCAACCTCATATAATCTGACTCAGCACTATGTGTGATTGCACTTTTCTCTTGACCCGAGGGTATGGACCCGCTAGTTCGCCGGCCAAGCCCGCCTGGCTCGCCGCGCGCGCACAAGCTTCATCTTTCGCGAAGGCGGCCCCGCGTCGTGCGACGACTTGCCCTCTTCTGGCTCATCTGCGCCGCGACCGGCTTCGCGGTGGCCGCCATGGCCGCCTTCGTGCTGTCGCTCACGATCGACCACGAGGCGATCTGGCGCGAAACGCCACCGACCCCGATCGCCAAGGTGCTGGACGCGCTGAACCCGACGCCGCGCCCGTCCGGGAACGGTCGCGTCAGCCCCGGGTGAGGCGCACGAAGCGAGGCTTCTTGTCGGCGTCGAAGCCGAGGAAGGCTTCCACCCGGTCGAGATCGACGACGACAGCCGCGCCTTTCTTGTCGGCGTCGGCCCGCTGCTCGATCTCCGGCGCGTTGGCGTAGACGCGCTCGCGGTCGGCGCCCTCGACCCGGCGCGCCCGGCCCATCAACTGCAGCACGACGCGTGTGTCCGGGTTGCGCATGATCATCGCCACGTGAGGGTTGCCGGCGATGTTCTCCATCGTGCCGCCCTCGGCGTTGCGGGCCCAGAAGCCGATCGCGTCGTCGCTGAAGGTCTGCAGCGAGCCGCGGAAGGTCAGGCGGGGCCGTCCCTCGGTGTCGACGCTCGCCAGCACCATCGGCGTCCGTTCGGACAACGCCGTGTTGATGATGCCCTTCAGCTCGTCGTCCAACACCAGCGCCATCGCCTACCTCATCGCATGCCCACCGGAACCCGCTCGGCGTCTTGCACGGCGCGGACCTTGGCGTGCCTGTCGCCGTACTTGGCGAATTCCATCCGCGCAATCGTGCGGTTGTGCACCTCGTCCGGTCCGTCGGCGAGCCTGAGCGTTCGCTGACTGGCGTAGAGGCGGGCGAGGCCGAAGTCGGAGGTGACCCCGCCGCCGCCGTGCGCCTGGATCGCATCGTCGATGATCTTCAGCGCCATCGTCGGCGCGGCGACCTTGATCATCGAGATCTCGAGCCGCGCGACCTTGTTTCCGGCCTTGTCCATCATGTCGGCGGCCTTCAGGCAGAGCAGCCGCGTCATCTCGATGTCGATCCGCGCCTGCGCGACGCGCTGCTCCCAGACCGAGTGCTCGGAGACGTACTTGCCGAACGCCTTGCGAGACATCAGCCGCTTGCACATCTTCTCGAGCGCGACCTCGGCCGCGCCGATCGTGCGCATGCAGTGGTGGATGCGGCCCGGGCCGAGCCTTGCCTGGCTGATCTCGAACCCGCGGCCCTCGCCCAGCAGGATGTTCTCCACCGGCACACGGACGTTCTCGAGCCGCATCTCGGCGTGGCCGTGCGGGGCGTCGTCGTAGCCGAACACCGGCAACATGCGCACCACGTTCATCCCGGGCGCATCGAGCGGGACCAGGACCTGCGACTGCTGCTGGTGCGGCGCCGCGTCCGGATTGGTCTTGCCCATGACGACGGCGACCTTGCAGCGCGGGTCGCCCACGCCTGACGACCACCACTTGCGGCCGTTGATCACGTAGTGGTCGCCGTCGCGCTCGATGCGGGTCTCGATATTGGTGGCGTCCGACGAGGCGACCTGCGGCTCTGTCATCAGGAACGCCGAGCGGATCTCACCGTTCATCAGCGGCCTGAGCCACCGCTCCTTCTGCTCCAGCGTGCCATAGCGGTTGAGGATCTCCATGTTGCCGGTGTCGGGCGCCGAGCAGTTGAAGACCTCGCTGGCGAAGCTCACCCGGCCGAACATCTCGGCGATCGGCGCGTATTCGAGGTTGGTCAGCTGAAGGCCCTCGAACGCGAAGCTGTCGTCGACGTGCGGCGCGCCCGACGAGGGCGGCATGAACATGTTCCAGAGCCCAGCGGCCCTCGCCTTGGCCTTCAGCTCCTCGAGCACCGGGATCACCTTCCAGCGGTCGCCCTCGGCGGCCTGCTGCTCGTAGGTCGGGACGGCGGGGTAGACGTGATCGTCCATGAAGTCGCCGATCCGGCGCATGAGCTCCCGCTGGCGCGGGGAGTAGTCGAAGTCCATGTCGGCGCTCCATTCAAACAATTGTTTGACTGCCCTGCCTGCGCCATCGCCGGCGCGCCTTGAGCTATGTCAAAGGCGCGCCGGCGAACGCACGCCTCCCCAGCGAGACCGCAGCAGACCTGCCCTGCGTCCTTCGAGACGCCTGCTGCGCAGGCTTCTCAGGATGACGAGATGGGCGGGCTGCACAGATGATCGTCATGGTGAGTAGCGCCTATTCCCGTGCGCTGAGGCCGAGGAAGAACATCCGCCGCGGCTCGCCGTAGCCTAGCGCCTCCCGGTAGTGCGCATCGCCGAGGTTCTCGACCCGGGCGGTGATCGCCAGCCGCCGCGACAGCGCGTACGAGCCCGAGAGGTTGGCGAGCAGGAAGCCCGGCCTTGGCGTCGGAACGAACGTCGAGGGGTCGATGTCGGCGTCCTTGCCTTCGGCGCGCACCGTGAGATCCGCCTGCAAAGGACCGTGCGCCCACAGCACGCTGACCGAGCCGGCGTTGCGCGGCACGCGCAGCATCTGGGTTCCGGCGGCGACGTCGACTGCGTCGGTGTAGGCGTATTCGGCCTCGACAGTGAGGTCGTGCGTCAGTCGTGCGTCGGCCTGCGCCTCGACGCCGTTGGTGCGGGTGCGGTCGAGGTTCAGGTACCGGAACGGGAAGGCGGGCGAGAACTCGATCTGGTCACGCACTTGGAGCTGGTAGGCGGTGACGCGCGCGGACCAGGCGCCACTAGACGAGGTCCAGGCGAGGCCCGCGTCCCAGCCTTCGGCGTGCTCCGGCTTGAGGTCGGTCGAGGGCCCGCCCGGGAAGCAGAAATCGCAGAAGACCTCGCTGATCGTCGGGGTCTTGAAGCCCTGCCCCCACGAGCCTTCGACGGAGAACCCAGCCGGCAGCTTCAGCACCCCCGCAACGCGGCCGGCGGCCTCGCCGCGGAACGTATCCGGCGCGTCGTAGCGAAGCGAGCCCGTCAGCGTCAGCGGCGCGGCCGGCCTGACGCGGACCACGGCGAAACCCGAGGTCGCGCCCAGGTTCAGCGTCCGGCCGGTCGAGACGGCGCCGTGGTCGCTGATCCGCTCCGCGCCGAAGATCACCCCGAACGCGTCGCTCGGCGCCCCACGCTCGGCGGTCCAGCGCCAGTCCTGCCGAGAGGCGGCGAAGCGCGAGTCGTTCGCCGGATCCACGTTGCCGAGCGCCGCGCGATCGAGCGCGTACCCGCCGAGGCTTACCGTCTCCTTGAACCCCAGCGGATCCTGGATCACGGCGCGGATGTCGCCGCTCCAGCTGCGGTAGGTGGCGAACTCCGGCGTGTCGCCGAACTGGAAGGCGGCGTTGTAGCCGTCGGTGTTCACCCGGCGGTCGTCGTAGGCGATGCGCCCGTCGATCCGCACGGCGCCGACGTCGATGCGACCATAGCCGCCGGCGTTCCACGAGGCGAACGGATCGCGCTCCGGAAAGCCGTCGGCCTTGGAGACGCCGTCGGCGTGGTGGCCGGACAGCGACACCCCCGCCGCCCAGTGGTCCGTGGCCTCGCCCACGGCGGCCGAGCCGTCGAAGGTGTCGAGCGAACCGCCCTCTCCTTGCGCGCGCCAGCCGTTCGCTTCGCGCGTCGTCAGCGAGATCACACCGCCGATCGCGTCCGAGCCCCAGAGCGAGCTCTGCGGGCCCGAGAGGATCTCGATCCGCTCGATGTTGGCGAGGTCGAGCCCGGCGAAGTCGTAGGCCCCGTTGGGTTCGCTGGGGTCGTTCTGCGGCACGCCGTCGATCAGCACGAGCGTCTTGTCCGACGTCGCGCCTCGCATGCGGACTCCCGTGACGCCGCCAAACGCGCCGTCCCGGGTCAACGCCAGGCCTGGAACCGTGTCCAGGACGTCGGCGGCGAACACCGCCTGACGCGCGTCGATCTCGGCGCGGTCGATGACGATCACATCCGGTGCGTCCGCCGCGAGCGTCGGCAGGCGCGTGGCCTCGACCACGACCGGCGCGACGGAGGCGGAGGCGTCTTGGGGATCGGCGAGGGCGTGGGCCGGCGCCGCGAGGCACGCGCCGAAAAGCAGCGCTCGCAGCACCCCCTGCGTTGTCATCCCGGAGAGCCGCGCAGCGGACTCATCCGGGATCTCCTCGGCGCGAATGGGGAAAGCAGATCCCGGACGGGCGCTGACGCGCTTTCCGGGGTGACACGGTGGGACTCTCATAAAACGTAGGCTCCGTCGGCCGCGCGGCGCGCCGCGGCCTTCAGCGACAAGGGAGCCGGCGCGCCGGTCCGGCCCGTTGTCGCTGCGACGGTTGCCCCGCGCCGATGGTCTAGACCCGGACCTCGGACGAGCGACGGGGGCGGCAGGTCTCCTGGCTTGCGGGTCGCCGGCTCCGAGCCCACGCCTTCCCGGTTTCCCAGTGGCGCGACGACGCCGGAAGCGTCGCCGAACGGGCAAGGGACCTCGCCGCTCACAGTTGCGGGCACAGCCGCGGATTAGGGGAAATGCGCCCCGACCGCGTTCCCTCTTGGCCGCCGGTTAGGGCGGACCGCCTTGCGGTTGAGCTTATCGACCGATGCGGCGGTCTCCGCAACCGGTCTCAGGGCGAGGCGAGCCAGCCGTCCGGAAGCGTGATCCAGGCGCAACGCCTGGCGTCGGTGGCGCTGAAGGCGGGGTCGGGGAGCGGGATCTCGGTGAAGCAGCCGCCGGCGATCCCGGTATGGCCGGGCATGAACGACGTCGAGGTCCAGTAGAGCGTGGTCCCGCAGGCCTTGCAGAAGCGGCGCGTCGCCGAGGTGGTCGTCACCTCGTACCGGCCCAGCTCGCCGCGGCGCGAGGCGACCTGGTCGTCCGGGAAGTAGGCCGACCAACCGAACGCGCTGCCGGTGCGGCGCTTGCAATTGTCGCAATGGCAGATCGCGTTGAGAACCGGCTCGCCCTCGACCGCGATCTCGCAGGCCTGGCAGCAGCAGCGCGCGACGTAGGTCACGACGACGCCAGCGCCGCCAGCGGCGCGCCGGTCAGCCGCCGCAGCGTCCACTCCGGCTCGCCGCTCGCGCCCAGCCGATCGTAGAAGGCGATCGCGGGCGCGTTCCAGTCGAGCACCTGCCATTCCAGGCGCCTCAGCCCTTCGTCGCGGCAGCGCTGCGCCAGGCGGCGCATCAACGCGAAGCCAGCTCCGGTCCCGCGCGCTTCTGGCGTGACGAAGATGTCTTCGAGGTAGATGCCGTGGCCGCCCTCGAAGGTGGAGTAATTGTAGAACCAGATCGCGCAACCGACCGGCGTCCCGTCGACCTCGGCGATGTCGCAGAACACCCGCGGCCCCCCGCCGAATAGCGAGTCCGCGAGCTCGGCCTCGGTGATCTTCACTTCGTGCAGCAGCTTCTCGTAGTCGGCTAGGCCGACGATGAAGGCGCGGATGGTCGCGACGTCGGCGCGCGTCGCCTCTCGAACCCTGATCAAAGCAATCCCCTGGCGGCCAGCGCGGCCATCAACGCGCCCTCGCCCGTGAAGTGGAGCGCATCCCAGCCACGGGCAAGGGCGGCCGCGACGTTCGCGGGCGAGTCGTCGACGAAGACGATCGCGTCGGGCGAGAGGCCAAGCGCGGCCTCGGCGGCGGCGAAGGCGGCCGCCGAGGGTTTGCAGGCGCCGATCTGCGCCGAAAACAGCATCGGCTCGAGCCACGCGCCCGTCGGGAAGACCCGCCGCACGAACGGCGGATTGTCGCTGAAGCCGCCGACCCGGATCTGCTCGGCGAGCCGCGCGGCCAGCGACCAGAGCGCCGCATTTGGCGCTTCGAAGACGCTCAAGATCAGGTCGATGGCTTCCTCAGGATCGACTGTGCGACCCGCGAGCCCGGAGAACGCGGCGGCGTAGTCGCGTTCGTCGGCCTCGCCCAGGTCCATCCGGCCCGGCAGGTCGCCGGCGAAGAGGCTGCGGATCGCGTCGGGCGCAGCCCCCGTCGCTGCTGCGATAGCGCGGACGCGGCGCTCGGGGTCGAACGGCAGCAGCACGCCGCCGAGGTCGAACAGGACAGCCCGGCTCACTCGGGCAGCTTGTCGATCTGCGGCCAGATGCGGAAGCCATCGAGCCGGCGGTGCGGCAGGGCCGAATAGAACTCGGGCGCGGTCTCGGTGATCAGATCGATCCGCGAACCCCCGGCGATCGACAGGGCGTAGCGCAGCATCTCGCGGCCGAGGTTGCGCAGGCGGTAGGCGGGGTCGACGGCGATCAGCGACAGGTGCGCCTGGATCTCGCCGTCGCTCAGCAGCTGTGCGAAACCGGCGACCCGCTCGCCGTCCGCCGCCACCACCGTGGTGACCCCCGGCGCCGTCAACGCCCGCAGCGCCCGCGCCGGGTCTTCAGGAAAGCTGGGCCAGCCCTCGGCCGCGCAGAGGGCGACGATCCCGTCCAGGTCGGGGGGCTGGAACAGACGGACGTCGACCATCAGGTCCCGATCTTCACTCCCGGCGGCGGCGGAACGTCGGCGGGGACGAAGAAGTCCGGCATCAGCGGGCGGGTGGGATCGACACGGTACTTCTCGAAGTCGCGCTCGCCCTCGGCGTAGAGGAATGTGTCGTCGATCAGGAAGTTGCCGGTGAACTCGCGCGCCGACTTCTCGAAGATCGCATGTGCGGCGTCGGCCATGATCTCGACCGTGCGGCACTGGCGCATGCCCTCCTCGCCCGATAGCGCGAACTGGATCGCGGCGGTGGCGATGCCGGTGCGCGGCCAGAGCGCGTTGAAGGCGATGCCGTCGGCCCGGAACTCCTCGGCCATGCCGAGCACGCACATCGACATGCCGAACTTGGCCATCGTGTAGGCCACGTGCGTGCCGAACCAGCGCGGGCTCATGTCGAGCGGCGGCGAGAGCATCAGCACGTGCGGGTTGGCCGCACGCTTCAGGTGCGGGATGCAGGCCTTGGAGGTCAGGAACGTGCCGCGCGCGTTGATCTGATGCATCAGGTCGTAGCGCTTCATGTCGGTGGCGAGCGTGCCGGTGAGCTGGATCGCCGAGGCGTTGTTGACGCAGATGTCGATCCCGCCGAACGCGGCGGCGGTCTTCTCGACCGCGTCGAACACACTGGCCTCGTCGCGCACGTCGACGACGAGCGGCAGCGCCTGGCCGCCGGCCGCTTCGATCTCCTTGGCGGCGGTGTAGATCGTGCCCGGCAGGTGCTTGTGCGGCTCGGCGGTCTTGGCGGCGATGGCGATGTTGGCCCCGTCGCGGGCGGCCCGGAGCGCGATCGCGAGGCCGATGCCCCGGCTCGCGCCGGTGACAAACAGGGTCCTTCCGGCGAGGCTCATCGTTTCCTCCTCAGGCTTTGACGGCGCGGTACCAGTCGACGCCCGCCGCGTCGCGCGACCGTTCCGCGAGGCCGCGGCGGATCAGGCAGTTGAGGTGCGCCAGGCTCTCGCCGGTCGCCATGCTGAGGACGCCCTGGTTGATCTGGCGCTTGAACAGCACGTTGAAGACGTCGACCGCCCGCTTCGGCTGGGCGATGAGGCGCTCCAGGCGCTGCAGCCCGCGCTCGTGGAAGCCGATCAGCTCGTCGACGCGGGCATGCAGGCCGCGGAACGGGTCGTTGTGGGCGGGCAGGACGAGCACGTCGTCCGGCACCAGCTCGCGGATCTTCGCCAGCGAAGTCAGCCAGTCGTCCAGCGGATCGCCCTCCGGCTCGGTCGGGAACACCGACACGTTGGAGGTGATCTTCGGCAGCACCTGGTCGCCGGAGATGAAGAGCTTCAGCTCGGGACACCAGAGGCAGGCGTGCTCGGGTGAGTGGCCGGCGCCGGTGACGACGCGCCATTCGCGCCCGCCGATCGTCAGGACCTCGCCATCGACCACACGGCGGTAGGCGTCGGGCAGCGCATGCAGCGCCTTGCCGAAGCCGCCGAAACGGGTCGCATAGGTGTCGAGCGCGTCCTGGTCCCAACCCGCCGCGCGGTAGAACTCGAGCCCCTCGGGCGGCGCCTCGCGGCCGGTGTCGGCGGCGAGGAGCCGGCACATCAGGTATTCGAGCCGGGTGATCCAGAGCTTGCAGCGGAACTTGCGGGTGATCCAGCCGGCCATGCCGATGTGGTCGGGGTGCATGTGGGTCACGATGACGCGGACGATGGGCTCGCCTTTCAGCGGCCCCGCGAACGCCTTGCGCCAGGCCTCGGTGGTTTGCGGACCTTGCATGCCGGTGTCGACCAGCGTCCAACCGCCCTCGTCCTTGAGACCCCAGACGTTGATGTAGGCCAGTGATCCGCCGAGGGGCATGCGCATCCAGACGACGCCGGGGGCGATCTCCAGCCCGCCGCCAATCTTGGGGCCTTGCGGGAAGGGATAGATCAGCCGCTCGGCCGCAAAGTCTTCAAAACCGTCGCGCAACTTGCCTTGTCTCCCGCTCGCCGGTCTTTCTTTGAGCCTTGACGGCGGGCAAGCCAAGCCCGGGCGCGAGGGTGCGAGCGGCGGGCCCGACTTGACCCGCCGTCCTGCGACAGGCTTAACAGCCGCCAACGAGGAACTTCTCCCAGGAGACAATCCCACATGAGACCAATCGTCATTGGTCTGATCGCTGCTTGCGTAGCGGCGATCATCCTGCCGACCGCCGCGCTCGCCGCGACAGCGTCGGCGGCGACCAAGCCGGTCGATCCGGCGGCGATCAAGGCCGGCGTGGCGGCCGCGCCGAGCGTGATCAAGGCCACCGGCGTCGACTGCGACCCCGCGAACGCGCGGCTGATCGGCAAGTCGACCGACCCCAAGACCAAGGCCAGCAGCACCTACTACGAGCTCGCCTGCAAGGGGGCCGAGGGCTTCATCGTCAGCGTGCCGGACAAGGAAGGCGCGTCGCAGATCTACACCTGCCTCGAGGTGGCCGCCTCGCCGAATGCCGGTGTGGCGTGCGTGCTGCCGGAGAACGCCGACCCGAAGCAGGGCCTGGCGCCGCTCGTGGCCAAGTACAAGCCGAGCTGCGTGATGACCGCCGCCCGCGCGATCGGGCAGACGTCCGACCACACCGCGACGGTGTTCGAAGTCGCCTGTCAGGGCGGCCCCGGCTACAACATCCAGGCGTCGTTCCCGGAGACCGCGGCTAAGCCGGCGCAGTTCGCCCCGTGCTACGCGCTGGTGAACACGGCGATGAAGTGCACGCTGACCGACGATGCGACGTCGAACGCGTACATCACGGGCCTTGCCGCCAAGATGGGCAAGCCCTGCCAGGTCAAGGACCAGAAGTACGTCGGCGCGACCGCAGACGGCAGCGTCTTCATCGAAGTCGCCTGCCAGGACGGCAAGGGCTACATGATCGAGCAGACCGCCAACGGCGAGGTCAAGCCGGGTATCGAGTGCGCCGCGGCGGACAACATCGGCGGCGGCTGCACGCTGACCAACGCTCGGCAGGCCGAGACCGAGCAGGCCGGGCTCTACTCCAGGCTCGCGCACAACGCCGGCTTCGCCTGCGATGTCAGCCGCTACGCCCCCTTCCAGGTCGACGTGCCCCAGCACGAGGTCGTCGAGCTCGCCTGCTCGAACCGTCCCGACGGGGCGATCGGCATCTTCGGGGCCACCGCGGCCGACGGCTCGCAGGTGATCGACTGCGCCCACTCGGAGCTCAGAGGCTATCGCTGCAGCTTCACCAAGCCCGATGCGGCGTTGCCCTCGCTGACCGCCGACCTCAACAAGCTCGGCAAAACGTCGTGCGTGGTCTCGGGCGAGCGGATCGCCGGGGTCTCGACCGAAACGAAGGAAGGCTACATCGAGGTGACCTGCGCCGACGGCAACGCCGGTTACCTGATCGCCTACACCCTGCCGGCGGTGACGCCGAAGGAGGCCACGGTCTGCACGCTCGCGCGCAACCTGGTCGGCGGCTGCACGTTGCCGGGGAACGCCCCGAAGCACGGCTGACGGCGCTCAAGACGCACCTCTGAAGCGCCCCCGGATCGCATCCGGGGGCGTCTTCTTGTCCCGCCCCCGATGAGTCATCACGGACGAGTCGCCGCTGCGCGGGCTCCCCGGGGATGACAACGCTGGCTACGGAATGTTGGCCTGGATCAGGCTCGGGCCGGGCTCGGCCATCGCGCGGGCGAAGGCGGCGTCGAACGCCTCGGCAGTGTCGCAGGCGACGCCCGGCACGCCGAGGCCCCTGGCGTAGCTGACCCAGTCGATCGCAGGATCGCCGAGGTTCAGCAGGCCGCTGGCGGCGGGACCCGGGGCGCCCGCGCCCGTGCGGCCAAGCTCGACGCCCAGGATGCGGTAGGTGTTGTTGGCGAAGACGACGACCGTGACGTCGAGCTTCTCGCGCGCCAGGGTCCAGATTCCCTGGGCCGTGTACATCGCCGCGCCGTCGCCGTTCAGCGAGACGACCTTGCGATCCGGCGCGGCGACCGCCGCCCCGACCGCCACCGGGATGCCCTGACCGATCGCGCCGCCGGTCAGGCCTAGCCAGTCGTGCGGGCGGCCGGTGCGGGTGGCGTTGATGATCGACTGGCCCGAGGTGACCGAGTCGTCAGAGACGATCGCGCCCTCCGGCAGGTGGCGAGCGACCGAGACGCCGACCGACGCCGGCGTCAGCGGGCCGCTGGGCGCGGCGTCGGGCAGCTTCAGCGGCTGTGTCGCGGGGCTCTTCGGCGCGTTCAGCGCGTCGGCGAGCGCGTTAAGCGCCGCCGCTCCGTCGTCCGCACGCGCCGCCAGCGGAAGTGTCTCGCAGCCGTCGGGAACGAGCACGCTCGGCCGCTCCGGATAGGCGAAGAAAGCGACCGGCTCGCCGGTCTCGACCATCACCATAAGGTCGACGCCCTCGAGGTCGGAGAGCGCCATCTCGCCGAAATACATCATCCGGTCCGGCGCGAAGCGCCCGGCGCCGCGCCCCTGCCGGGCGATGAAGGTGTCGGTCAGGATGCGCACGCCGTGCGCCGCCAGCCGCCCGGCCGCCGCGAGTCCGGCCTCGGTGCAGGCGGTGGTGCCGAGGAGCACCACCGGCTTGGCGGCCGCCCTCACCTTCTTCGCCGCCGTCTCGATCCGGTCGCCGGGCACGGCCGACTTCGCGCGCCGCACGGCTTTCGGGCCGGTGGCGTTCGCGGGGGACCAGGCGCAGTCGGCCGGCAGGATCAGGCTGGCCGAGCCGCCGGGCGGGCCGTAAGCGGCGCCGATCGCCTCCGCCGCCAGCGCGCCCACCTCGTCCGGCCGCTCGGCCGACTTCACCCAAACCGAGTTGGCGCCGGCGATGGCGGCGATGTCGGAGGCGAGCGGGGCGTCGTACCGGCGATGATAAGTCGCGTGGTCGCCGATCACGTTGACGATCGGCGTGAAGGCGCGGCGGGCGTTGTGCAGGTTGGCCAGGCCGTTGCCGTAGCCGGGGCCCAGGTGCAGCAGCGTGCAGGCGGGCT
>Ga0335069_10010746_pt1 | contig 12955 bp, 8 predicted proteins | sample Lox_Sample_11_FD_206714 | JGI IMG/M metagenome (GOLD analysis project Ga0335069, IMG submission 206714) | Soil microbial communities from Loxahatchee National Wildlife Refuge, Florida, United States - Lox_Sample_1.1 | ecosystem: Environmental > Terrestrial > Soil > Wetlands | place: USA: Florida... | reverse complement strand
GAAGGGCAGCCCGAAGCCCTTGATCGTGTAGATGACGAAGCAGGTCCGCTGGTCATCCTGCACCGCATGGAACGCCTCGAGCAGCGACTCCATGTCGTGCCCGGCGAGGTTGGTCATGACACCCGCAAGCGCATCGTCGTCATGCTCGTCGAGCAGCTTGCGGATGCCGGGCAGATCTCCGAGATCGCGCAGCAGATGCTCGCGCCAGCCACGCCCGCCCCTGAACACCAGCGCCGAGTAGAGCGAGTTCGGACAGTCGTCGATCCACTGCCTGAGCGCTGCGCCGTCCGGCTTCGCGAACGCCGCCTCGAGCCGTTTGCCGTACTTCAGCGTGACGACGCGCCAGCCCACGGCCTTGAACTGGCTCTCGATGCCGGCAAAGAGGCGGTCGCTAATGACGGCGTCGAGGCTCTGGCGGTTGTAGTCGATGATCCACCAGGTATTCCGGATGTCATGCTTCCAGGACTCGATCAGCGCCTCGTGGATGTTGCCCTCGTCCAACTCGGCATCGCCCACGATCGCGACCATGCGGCCGGGCTTCACGCTCTCGGGTGCCAGATCCTTCAGCAGCACATAATCTTGAACCAGCGCCGCGAACGCGGTCATGGCGACGCCGAGGCCGACAGAGCCGGTCGAGAAGTCGACATCGTCGGCATCCTTGGTGCGCGAGGGATAGGACTGGGCTCCCCGAAGCGCGCGGAAGCGTTCGAGGCGCTCCCGCGTCTGATTTCCGAACAGATATTGGATGGCATGGAACACAGGGCTCGCATGCGGCTTGACCGCCACCCGGTCCTCCGGCCGCAGCACGTCGAAATAGAGCGCCGTCATGATCGTCGCCACCGACGCGCTCGAGGCCTGATGCCCGCCGACCTTCAGCCCGTCGCGATGCTCGCGCAGATGGTTGGCGTTGTGAATCATCCAGGAGGAGAGCCACAACACCTTCTGCTCGAGGGCCTGCAAGAGAGCGAGGCGGCCCGGCTGCGATCGTTGCTCGACGGCTCGTGCCGGCTTCAGGTCGGACATTCGGAACTCCGGAGTTTGCCGCTCGCCTGTATCACATCGCGGCGGCAGGCGTCACCTGGAGGCGCCGATTGCGCCGCAACGCCCCAGCCGGTACCAAGTGCCGATGATCCGAATCCGCCAGGTCCCCGACGACGTCATGCCCGGCAACGCCACGGCCGTGGCCCAGGTGCAGACGATCCTGCGGGCGCAGTTCCCGACGGCGCGCCCGAACGAAGCCGCCGGCATTCCGGAACTGCTGCGCAATCCCCTGAAGAAGCGGCTGCGCACCCTGCTCTTCGTCGCCGAGGACGCCGACGAGCACGTCAAGGGCTTCGCCCTCGCCATGCATGCGCCCGATCTCAACTTCATCTATCTCGACTATCTCGCCACCCAAGCCGGCCGCGGCGGCCAAGGCATCGGCACCGCCCTCTATGAGCGCGTGCGCGAAGAGGCGGCTGCCCTCGACGCCATCGGCATCTTCATCGAATCCCTGGCCGACAATCCGGCGCTCTGCACCGACGGGGCGATGGTGAAGCCCAATGCCGATCGGCTCCGGTTCTACGAGGGGTTCGGCGCGCGGCCCATCATCGGTACGAAGTACGAGATGCCGATCGATCCCAATCTGGAGAACCCGCCCTATCTCGTCTTCGATGCTCTCGGCCGCGACGGCCTGCCCGACTGCAAGCGGGCGCAAGCCATGGTGCGAGCGATCCTCGAGCGCAAATACGGCGACCTCTGCCCGCCCAGCTATGTCGACCTGGTCGTGAGGTCCTTCCTCGACGATCCCATCAGGCTGCGCCCCCCGCGCTATCGGCGGCGCGAGCCGGAGCCGGCGAAGGCGGTGCCGCGGCCGTCGACCGACCGCATTCCGCTCGTCGTCAACGACAAGCACGACATCCACCACGTCAAGGATCGCGGCTACGTCGAAGCGCCCATCCGGATCTCCGCCATTCTCCGCGAGCTGGAGCAGGCTCTGCCGTTCGAGCGGCTGCCGCCGCGCACCTTCGCCGAGGAGCATATCCGCGCCGTGCATGCCGGCTCGTTCGTCGACTACCTGCGCCGCGCCTGTGCCCTCGTGCCGCAAGGCAAGTCGATCTACCCCTACGTGTTTCCGATCCGCAATCCAAGGAGGCCGCCGAAGGAACTGCCGCTACGCGCCGGATACTTCTGCATCGATACCTTCACGCCGCTCAACGCCAATGCCTGGCTTGCGGCGCGCCGCGCAGTGGACTGTACATTGACGGCGGCCGAGCGCGTGCTGTCCGGCGCGCGCTTCGCCTACTCCCTCGTGCGGCCGCCCGGCCACCACGCCGAACGCCGCGCCTTCGGTGGATTCTGCTACTTCAACAACGCCGCCATCGCCGCCCACTATTTCAGCCGCTACGGCCGCGTCGCCGTGCTCGACATCGACTACCACCACGGCAACGGCACGCAGGACATCTTCTGGGAACGGCCTGATGTGCTCACGGTCTCGATCCACGGTCACCCGAGCTTTGCCTACCCCTACTTCTCCGGCTTTGCCGACGAGATCGGCGAAGGTGCCGGCAAAGGCTTCAACTTGAACTTGCCGCTGGCAGAGAATGCTGGGCCTGACATCTATCGTGCCGCGTTGGCCACGGCCGCGGGCCGCATCGAGCGCTTCGCGCCGGCGTTCCTCGTGCTGTCCCTCGGCTACGATACGGCAGCCGGCGATCCCACCGGCTCCTGGCGCCATCGGCCGGCGGACTTCCGCGCCATCGGCGAGACGGTCGGGGGCCTCGGCTATCCGACGCTGGTGGTGCAGGAAGGCGGCTACCGGACGCGCACGCTCGGCGCCAACGCGCGAGCCTTCTTCGGGGGCCTCTGGGAGAACGGGAGCAGGACGCCGCTCCGCGTGCCGCGCCGGCTGCCGCGGACTTTGATGCTGACGCCGGCGGCCGCGGCGCCCTGACTGATCGCGCTCAGTACTCGAACGGAATGTACTGGTAGAGCCAGGTCTCCGTGAGCGCCTGGTCGTTGAGCCGCAGAAAAGCCCGCACATCGACCGGCTCGTTGTCGTCGAGGGCGATGTCGAAAAAGGCGCGCCAGCGCTTCGTGCCCACGACCTGCAGGGTATAGTCGTTGTCGATCTTCCCGCGTGCTGGATCGACGATCAGCTTCACCGGATCGCCTTTCTTGAGGTCGTCGAGCGGGCCGCCCGCGAAGTCGATCACCAACTTCTTCTTGTCCTTCGGACGCGGCTGACCGGGAATGCCGCCGCGGCCGATGCGGGTCGAGATCACGCGGCCGAGGTTCGGTGGATAGGGCTCGTCCGCCAGCCAGTGCAGTCTGTACTTGAAGTTCCACTCGGAGCCCGGCGTCACCGGCGTCTTCGGCAGCCAATAGGCGACGATATTGTCGCTGATCTCGTCGTCGGTCGGAATCTCGACGAGCTGCACCGCCCCGTCGCCCCATTCGTCGAGCGGCTCGACCCAGACACTCGGCCGGCGCTCATAGAAGACGCCGTCGTCCTGGTAGTCCTCGAAATTGCGATCGCGCTGCAGGAGGCCAAAGCCCTTGGGGTTCTTGTCGACGAACCAGTTCACCCGCACCTGCGAGGGATCGTTGAGCGGACGCCAGATACGCTCACCGGCCCCGGTCCATACGGCGAGACCGTCGCTGTCGTGGATCTCCGGCCGCCAGTCGCGCGCCTGCCGCCGATTGGTCTCGTCATACCAGAACATGCTCGTCAGCGGCGCGATGCCCATGCGCGTGATCGCGGCCCGCGGATAGAACGCAGCCTCGATCTGCATCACGACGCCGCCATGCTTGGCGCATTCCATTTTGAACGCGCCGGCGATGCTGGGACCGTCCATTAGGGCATAGACGACGAGGGCCTGCGGGTCGGTCGCCGAGGCTTCGAACCAGAAACTGGTGAAATGCGGGAATTCCTCCGGCGTCGGCAGCCCGGTGTCGACCGCGATCCCACGCGCCGAGAGCCCATACTGATCGAGCTGGCCGGAGCTGCGGAAATAAGCCGCACCGAGGAAGGCGAGCCAGTCGGTGTTGCCGCCGGGGTCCATGACGCGAAACCCGGCAAAGCCGAGGTCGTCGGGCAGGTCTGCCGTGAAGTTCACGCTGCCGTAGCTGAACAGCGAGCGGGAATAGAGGATTTCGCGGGCCGAGCCATCCTTGACCACGGAGAGCGCCACGGGCGTCTTGAAGAAGCGGCCAAGGTGGAAGAACTGCACCGGGAACGGCCCGGTGCCATCGGCCCAGAGCCCGCTGCTGGGGATGAACCGGATCTGCTGATAGGCATCGTAATCGAGGCGCTCCAGCACGTCCCCGAAACGGATCACCGGCGGCTGATACGGCTTGGTGGCCAATCGCTTAGCGCGCGCCCGCAACCCGTCGAAGTCGAAGGCGCGCGCCGGCCCGAAGGTCAAGCCTTCGGCCTCTGCCGATCCGGCACGCAAGGCCAGAGCCGCCATGGCGGCGAACGAGAATCCCATGCTCTGGTCGAGGAACCGGCGGCGAGCGATAGATCGGCTGGCTGACTTCGTCGAACGCGTCATGGATGCTTTTCTGATGTGATGGGCGGGCAAAGCGCCGACGCGGCGCGGCGCCAATCTGCGTTCGGCGCGCCGGAGAATCAAGCGCTGTGGCAGTGTTAAACGTGCGTCCGGACGGAACCAGTCGGCGAGGCGCAGTGCGTTGCAATGTCCAGCGTTTTCCTGCCATAGTTAGGTGAACCATGGGTCCGTGGGCAGCAGTATGCTGACCCTTCTGCGGACTAAAACCGCCGGCCCGGCCGGCACTGACAGGGAGACTACAGGTGCGCAGGACAACGCTTTTGCTTGTCACGGCCTTGACGCTGGGGTTGGCGACACTGACGTCGCCGGCACAGGCGGAGACGCCGAAGGATACGCTCGTCATGGCCAAGGCCATCGACGACATGATCACTGCCGATCCCGCCGAAATCTACGAGTTCACGGGCGGCGAGGTCGGCACCAATGTCTACGACCGCATCATGCGCTTCGAGGCGGAGGATCTGAGCAAGATCGTCGGCGGCGTCGTCGATAGCGACTACAAGCTGTCGGACGATGGCAAGACCTTCACCTTCAAGATCCGGCCGAACCAGAAGTTTCACTCCGGCAATCCGCTGACGGCCGACGATGTCGCCTTCTCGCTCCAGCGTGTCGTCAAGCTCAACAAGACGCCGGCCTTCCTCATCACCCAGTTCGGGTGGACGCCGGACAACGTCGAAAGCCTGGTCAAGGCCATCGACCCCGAAACGGTCCAGATGACCATCACCGAGGAATTCGCCCCGAGTCTGGTCCTGAATCTTCTGACCTCCGTCGTGGCCTCGGTCGTCGATAAGAAGGTCGTCATGAGCCACGATCAGGGCGGCGACCTCGGCTATGCCTGGTTGAAGATGAACGAGGCCGGCTCCGGCGCCTTCAGCATGAAGAGTTGGAAGCCGAACGAGTCCGTGGTGATGGAGGCCAATCCCGACTACCGCCTGGGGGCGCCGAAGTTGAAGCGCGTGGTCATCCGTCACGTCGCGGAGGCGGCATCGCAGCGTCTTCTGCTGGAAAAGGGCGACGTGGATATCGCGCGCGATCTCACCGCTGACCAGGTCAAGGGGTTGGCTGGCAACAGCGACATTGTCATCAACACCTATCCGTCAGCCGACACCTATTACATGGCCCTCAATCAGAAGGACGAGCACCTGCGCAACCCGAAGGTACGGCAGGCGCTGCGTTGGCTGGTCGACTACCAGGGCATGGTGGATACCTTCCTCAAGGGCCAATACATCGTCCATCAGTCCTTCTGGCCGTCAGGGTTCTTCGCGTCCTATGACGACAATCCGTTCAAGCTCGACGTCGCCAAGGCGAAGCAGCTCCTGTCGGACGCGGGCTATCCCAACGGCTTCGATATCACGCTCGACACCAGCACGCAGGTGCCGTTCACGGATATCGCCCAGAACATCCAGCAGACCTTTGCGCAGGCTGGCATCAACGTGAAGATCAAGCAGCAGGACAGTGGCCAGCTGTTCCCGCTCTACCGCGCACGTCAGCACCAGATGGTGCTAATCTACTGGTCGCCCGACTACATGGACCCGCATTCCAATGCCGACAGCTTCGCGCGCAATCCTGACAACTCGGACAATCCGAAGAGCAAGCCGCTGGCTTGGCGCAACGCGTGGGAGATCCCGGACATCATGGCCGAGACCGATGCGGCCGTGAAAGAGCGGGATACCGACAAGCGCAAGGCCATGTACATCGACATCCAGAAGAAGGTGCAGGAGGACGGCCCCTTCATCTTCCTGTTCCAGCCGACGCGGCAGACCGCCATGCGCAAGAACGTCTCCGGCTGGGTCCAGGGCCCGACGTTCGATGTCGTCTACTATCGACTGACCGCCAAGGACTAGGTCGGTTGCTCATCTCCGCAGCTGCGCTGCCGGACGGCTCGAGAAAGCCCTCCGGCAGTGCGGCGCGGAAGTGATGCCGGACGTGTCGGTCCTCACCAGCTTGTCGGCCCCCGGCGTCGGCCAGTCCCGGCTGGCCGCGGGGCTCCGGCACGCGACGCGACTGATCGGGTCGCTGATCCTTACCTTCCTCGGGCTTACGGTCATCACCTTCTGTCTCGCGCGGGTCCTGCCGATCGACCCCGTCCTTGCCATCGTCGGCGACCGAGCGCCGATGGATGTCTACAACGCGATGCACAAGAAGCTGGGCCTGGACCTCCCGCTCTATCAGCAATACTGGAACTATCTCGTTCAGCTGTGCCACGGCGATTTCGGCGTCTCAAACTTCACGAACCAGCCGGTCATCGACGATCTCATCCACCGCTTTCCCGCGACCTTCGAGCTGGCGACCCTCGCGATTCTGATCGGCGTTGTCTTCGGCGTGCCCATGGGGGTTATCGCCGCCGCCAACCAGGGCCGCTGGTCGGACCATGTGATGCGGGTCGTGGGGCTCATCGGCTATTCGATGCCGGTGTTCTGGCTCGGGTTCGTGGGGCTCTACATCTTCTACAGCAAGCTTGGATGGGTCGCCGGCCCCGGCCGGATCGAGTCCTACTATGAGGACATCGTCGAGCCGGTGACGGGCCTGATGCTGATCGACAGCCTCATCGCCGGCGAAAAGGACATCTTCTGGAACGCCCTGTCGCACATCATCCTGCCCGCATCGATCCTGGGCTATTTATCCCTGGCTTACATCGCCCGCATGACCCGCAGTTTCATGCTGAGCCAGCTGTCGCAGGAATACATCCTGACGGCGCAAGTGAAGGGACTGTCGCGAACACGCGTCATATGGCGCCACGCTCTCGGCAACATCATGGTGCCGCTGATCACGGTCATCGCGCTGAGCTACGGCTACCTCCTGGAAGGCGCCGTCCTGACCGAGACCGTCTTCTCCTGGACCGGGATCGGCCGCTACCTCCAGGACTCCCTGCGGCATAACGACATGAACGCCGTGCTCGGCACGACCATCCTGATCGGCGCCATGTATGTGACGCTGAACCTGCTCTCCGACCTTTTCTATTACATCCTCGATCCGAGGTCGCGATGACGGCGGTCATTGACGACAAGCAATCGCTCCGTGCATGGCTGCTGACGGATGCACCCGCCAGCCGCAACCAGGCCCGGCTGGGTCGCTGGTACTCGAACTGGCTGGCGCTGCGGCGCAACCCACTGGCCATGGCCGGCGTTGCCATCGTAGTGGGGCTGCTGTTGGTGGCCGCCCTCGGCCCCTCGCTCGTCGGTGGGTCGCCCTATACGCAGATCCTGACGGCGCGCCTCGAACCGCCCTCCGCCGAGCACTGGTTCGGCACCGATCAGCTGGGTCGCGACATCTTTGTGCGTGTCGTCTATGGCAGCCGCATCACTTTGATGCTGATCCTGCTGGTGTCGATCATCGTGCTTCCCGTCGGCCTCCTGGTCGGCACCGTCGCCGGCTATTTCGGCGGATTGCTTGACATCCTACTGATGCGGATCACCGATCTCTTCCTCGCCCTGCCCCGCCTCGTGCTTGCCCTCGCGATCGCCTCCGCCCTTGGCCCGAACATCCAGAACGTCATCATCGCGATCGCCATTACCTCCTGGCCCCCCTACGCCCGCCTCGCCCGCGCGGAAACCTTGACCATCCGCAAGAGCGATTTCGTCATGGCCGCACGGATGCAGGGCGCTTCCGACCTTCATATCATCTGGAGCCACATCGTTCCGCTGTGCATGCCATCCATCGTGGTGCGGCTCACGCTGGACATGGCCGGTATTGTCCTGATCGCGGCGGGCCTCGGCTTTCTCGGTATGGGCGCGCAGCCGCCAACGCCCGAATGGGGCGCCATGGTTTCGGGCGGCCGCGACTTCATCCTCGATCAGTTTTGGGTCGCGACACTGCCGGGTGCAGCTATCTTCGTCGTCAGCCTGGGATTCAATCTGCTCGGCGACGGCATGCGCGACGTGTTCGATCCCAAGGCGGCCGGGCCAAAGGCATGATGCGAGTGCCGCCTCGCCCGGTCCGGATACGGGGTGGCTGACATGCCGCTGCTCCAGATCGAGGACCTTCACGTCAGCTACCAGGGCCGCACCGGTCCGGTACCCGCGGTGCGCGGCATCAGCTTCGCCCTGGAGCGGGAGCGCCTCGGCATCGTCGGTGAATCCGGCTCGGGAAAATCGACCATCGGGCGCGCCATTCTCGGCCTGCTACCGCCGAGTGCCTCCGTGACCGCGGCGCAGATGCGATTGCATGACATTGATCTGCTCCGAGCCGATCAGCGCACGCTGCGCCGCATCCGCGGGAAGCGGATATCGATGGTGCTGCAGGATCCGAAATACTCGCTGAACCCCGTGATGACCGTGGGGCGGCAGATCGCCGAGAGCTATCGCGTTCATACGCGCGCTTCCGCGACGGAGGCGAAGCGCAAGGCACTGGAGATGCTGGAAGCCGTGCGCATCGACAATCCCGAGCGCGTCTACGACCTCTATCCCCACGAAGTATCGGGCGGCATGGGACAGCGCGTCATGATCGCCATGATGCTGATACCGGAGCCGGAACTGCTGATCGCCGACGAACCGACCTCCGCCCTCGACGTAACGGTGCAGGCGCAACTCCTGGTGCTCATCAACGAGTTGATCGTGCGGCGCGGCATGGGTCTCATCCTCATCAGCCACAACCTCGATCTCGTTGCCTCGTTCTGCGACCGGGTTGTCGTCATGTATGCGGGCCGGGTCATGGAGACGTGCAAGGCATCGGAGCTCGATCGCGCGCGGCATCCCTACACCAAAGGCCTGCTCGCCTGCCGCCCTCTGATCGACCGCGCCCGCCCCGAGTTGCCCCAGCTTGCCCGCGACCCCGCCTGGCTCGACGGGCCGGTAGCGGCCTGACGCGATCTCCGTGATCGACATCCGCGATGTCCTCGTTTCGTTCGGCAGCGGCAGCCATCGCATCGATGCCGTGCGGGCGGTTTCATTCTTCGTCGAGGCCGGCGAGACCTTCGGCCTCGTTGGAGAATCCGGCTGTGGCAAGAGCACCCTGCTGCGCGCCATCGCGGGGCTGCAAGCCATTGCCGCGGGCTCCGTGTCCCTGGCGGGCCATGCCGTCGGGCCGTCGCGCACGCGAGCCGAGCGTCGTCTCGTGCAGATGGTGTTCCAGGACCCGTACGGCTCCCTCAACCCGACCCATACGGTCGACCGCATCCTGGCCGAGCCGCTCGCCATTCAGAGACTCGACAAGGTCGACCAGCGCATCGATCGAGCCCTCGGCGAGGTCGGGATGGGGTCACAACATCGCTTTCGCTATCCGCACCAGATCTCGGGAGGCCAACGGCAGCGCGTGGCGATCGCGCGGGCGTTGATCATGGAGCCGAAGATCCTGCTGCTGGACGAGCCGACCTCAGCCCTCGATCTGTCGGTGCAGGCCGAGATCCTGAATCTCCTGAAGCGCGTCGCGCGCGACCGCGGACTCACCATGCTGATGGTGAGCCATGACCTTGCCGTCATCGCCCACATGTGTTCGCGCATCGCGGTCATGAAAGGTGGCGAGATCGTGGAAACCTTGCCGGTGGACCGCCTGCGACGCGGCGAGGCGGACGACGGTTATACGCGTGAGCTGCTGTCGTCGAGCCTGGAAGCGAAGCGGCCGGGATGAGATCCAGTCGGCACAGAGCTGCCAGCCTTGACGATCTCGCTTTCGATGCTCGATTGTGACGAACAGACATCGAAGGCGGCCCAGATCCGCCGACCCTTTAGTCACCCCTGATCTGACGAGCACTCCACACATGCGCGATTTTCAGCTTCCGGGACGTTCGCCTGTTCATGCGACGGAGGGAATGGCGGCTACCCCGAATCCCCTGGCGACCTCGACCGCCGTCGACATTCTGCGCCGCGGCGGCAACGCCATCGACGCAGCCGTGGCCGCGGCGGCGGTGTTGGCGGTCGTGGAACCCAATCAGACCGGCATCGGCGGTGACTGTTTCGTGCTCTTCGCGCCCAAAGGAAGCGGGCCGCTGATCGGTCTCAACGGCTCCGGGCGTGCGCCACGGGCGGCGACGCCGACCTGGTATCTCGAGCGCGGCTTCACCGAGATGCCGGCCTACAGCCCGCATGCGGTCACCGTGCCCGGCGCCATCGACGCGTGGGCGCGCCTGGTCGCCGACCACGGGAGCAAATCGCTCGACGAGTTGCTGCAGCCGGCGATCCGCTATGCCGAACGGGGCTTTCCCGTGCACAGCCGCATTGCCTCCGAATGGGCCGACGCGGTCGAGCATCTGCGCAGCGATCCCAACACCGCGCGCATCTTTCTGCCGAACGGAAGGCCGCTCAAGGCCGGCGAACCGCACCGCAATCCGCAGCTTGCTGAGACGCTGAAGCGGATCGGCAAGCAAGGTCGCGACGCCTTCTATGCCGGACCGATTGCGGAGGACGCGGTCTCATATCTGCGGCAACTCGGGGGCCTGCACACGCTCGAGGATTTCGCCGACAGCCGACCGGACTATGTGACCCCCATCAGCACGAGCTATCGCGGCGTCGACATCTGCCAGATTCCACCGAACAACCAGGGCATCACGGCCCTGATCATGCTCAACATCCTTGCCAGTTTCCCGCTTGGCAAATTGGATCCCCTGTCGGCGGAACGGCTGCATCTCGAGATCGAAGCCGGCCGCCTCGCCTATCGCGACCGCAACGCCTTCGTGGCCGACATGACCAAGGCGACGGTGCCAGTGCGCGATCTCTTGTCGACGGCGTATGCCGCGAAGCTGGCCGAACTGATAGATCCACAGCGGGCGATTACGGACCTGCCGCCGCCCCTGCTGCGCAAGACCGATACCGTCTATTTCTGCGTGGTCGATCGCGACCGCAACGCCGTCAGCTTCATCAATTCGGTTTATCACGGCTGGGGCAGCGGCATCACGACACCCAATACGGGCATCGTCCTGCAGAATCGCGGTGCCGGCTTCCGGATCGATCCCCTCCATCCCAATTGCATCGGTCCAGGCAAGCGTCCGCTGCATACGATCATGCCGGGCATGGCCATGCGGAACGGCCGCGCCGTCATGCCCTTCGGTGTCATGGGCGGCGACTATCAGCCCTTTGGGCACACGCACTTCATCACCAACGTGCTGGATTTCGGCTGCGACCTCCAGGAAGCGCTGGACATGGCACGGGTCTTCTACAGCGGCGATACGGTCCAGGTGGAACGTGGCGTGCCGAGGACGGCGGCCGAAGGACTGATCGCGCGTGGCCACCAAGTGGAACCGGCGCCGGAGCCGTTCGGCGGCGGCCACGCTATCGCGATCGACTGGGATAGCGGCGTGCTGACGGCGGGCTCCGAACCACGCATGGACGGCTGCGCCATCGGCTACTGAGCAGGCATGGCCGACGGCGCAGAGCTATCGGTTAAGGCGCGATCGAGGCCCAACTCCCGATTCTGTGTTTGTTGCGGACCGTCTGGACGAAGCGCACAAGCGCCGACGTCTCCGCCCGGCGCCCGCCCCCCGAAGTCGCCGGGGTGAACCGGTATGTCGACCGCCTCCAGGCGCGGCCACGGAATACATTCTGGTGGGCCGGACGCGATCGCCGACGCCATCCCGTTTGACGCGATCCGATTGCCTGCGGACCTGTCGCTCGCTTCGCTTAGCAGTTTGCTCGGCCCAGCTAGCGGCACGGTTATGTCTCACGCCTGCCAAGACGCGTGGCTTTTTTGTGATAAGAGCGGGAATTCGCCGACCAATATCGCGGACCGCAAACTCTTGTCGTCTGCGCTGGAGGTTTGGACTGGCCGTTGGATGGGCGCAAAATCTAGCTGAATGCCTACGACGATACCGCGTGAAGCCTGCCACAGAAAAGGCACGGGCCCAGGGAAACGGAACAGTTCATATCCTTCGAGGTTCAGCGTGTCTGATGTCGAAGTCGAGCATCCAAACCGGGGGTCACACTTTGCCGAGCTTTACGGACCCTGCATTGCGACAATGCGATTGGCAGAGCGAGCGGGCGTCGCTGCTCGGAGTAAATTGCACCTTCCGAATGCGGAGTCGGATCGGTCAAGACATATTGAATCAGCGCCTGACCTGAAGTAGAGCACTACCATCGATGGCAATCTCATACCTGCGCGAAACATCTCCGCACCTAGGGCGTCACTCTGCGCCCGATGTGAGGACGGATGTACAGCGAAGCATACCTCGTCTGTTGGAATATGTCTTCGCGCTCACCGTGCTCTTCATGTGTATCAACGGTTTTCGCGAGGTCTTTTCGAATTCCAATGACCAAACCGCTGCATCCTTAACTGACGCCAGCTTCAGCTTCCAGGTTTTTAGCGGCAGCCTGTACCTTGTCGCGGCGATGTACATCCTCACGGATTTTTCGAGATTCCTCGACCTTTGCCGGCGCAATCTGGCTCTAATTCTGTTGCTGGCGATTATTGTCATGTCCAGCGCGTGGTCACTCTACCCTTTGGTGACGTTCCGCAGAGCTTCGGCCCTTCTGCTTACG